>Ga0114933_10005520_pt1 | contig 11481 bp, 7 predicted proteins | sample 4SBtaG_FD_89691 | JGI IMG/M metagenome (GOLD analysis project Ga0114933, IMG submission 89691) | Deep subsurface microbial communities from Kolumbo volcano to uncover new lineages of life (NeLLi) - 4SBTROV12_W25 metaG | ecosystem: Environmental > Aquatic > Marine > Volcanic | place: Kolumbo... | reverse complement strand
TGGCCGAGTCCGGGTCCGAGTCCGTCGCCGAGTCCGCGTCCGGGTCCGTGTCCGCGTCGTGAAGAGGCTCACGCGAGCGACGGGGACGCTTTTCTTCAGTTCGTCGTATGCACGGCGGGAGTCGCAGCTGAGGGGCCCGGTCCCGACCCGTCGGTGGGCTCAGCGTCTGCGGCGTGAGAGCGCGAGGGCCACGGCAAACCACAGCCCGAGTCCGATGGGCGCGCCCGATGAGTCGCCCGCTGCGCGGCAGCCGCAGCCGCCGTCCGCGCTGCCGCCCGAAGAGCCGCCGTCGAGCGAGCCTCCGTCGAGCCCGGCGGACGGGCCCGCGTCGAAGTCGCAGTCGTTGGCCGGGTCGAAGCGACCGCTCACGCAGTCGTCGCACATGTCCATGTCCGAGTCGCCGCACCGGTTGGGGTCGTCGGGGAACGGGTCGTCACCGTTCAGCACGCCGTCGCCATCTCGGTCCGTGCTTCCAACCGGTCCCCCGGTGACGCAGTCGGCCTCGAAGAGCGCGTTCAGGAAGAGGCGGGTGCCCTGGCTGTCCCAGCTGCCGGTGACGGGCGTGTCGGTCGAGTAGGAGTGCCCGCCCAGGTAGCTGACTTTGCCAAGGCTGCACTCGCCAGGCCGGGCGAACTCGTCGTAGCCGATGATGTCGCAGTCGCCGTCCAGGAAGCCGGTCATCCACACGTCCTGGTCGCCGGGCCCGTCGGGTCCGGTGATGAACGTGACGTCGTGGTCGTTGTGGTAGGCGGTGCCGAGGAAGGAACTCAGGTTGTATGCCGGCTCGCTCCCCCCGACCGTCCCGTACGCGCCATCGAGCTGGTTGTAGGCCACCTGTGGGTTGATGATCTGCAGCGTGTCGGAGTCAGGCTGATCGGCGATGAGGAAGCCGGCGCCGCGCTCCTTGTCGTCCCGCGGCAGGCAGCAGTCGCGGCCGTCGCAGCCACCCGTGACGCACTCGAACCCACCCCCGCCTGCGTCGCACGGACAGTCGGGCGGCGTGCCCGTCGTCGTGAGGAAGTGGCCCATCCGGTCCTCGTCATCGAGGTAGGGCCACTCGGGGTTGGGCAGGGTGTTCTCGTACGCGTTCACCGCTTGGCACTCCGCGAAGAAGTGCGTCGGGAAGTTCAGGAACTGACGGACTTCGGCGACGACTTCGTGTCCATGAAACGTGAAGGTCTCGCCAGCACACTCGGCCTGCGTGTCGGGGCACGCGCCTCCGTCGCACTCGACCCGCTCCCGGTCGTTGACCCCCCAGTGCATGCTCATGATCTGGCAAAACGCGGGCTCGCCCGCCGCGTTGAAGAGCGCGCCGTTGCGGTGATCCATGTTCGGCGCCTCACACGTGCCCATGTCCCCCATGATCGACTCGACGGTGAGCATGTCCGGGTTCGCGGTGCCCGGGCCGCACTCGCCGTCGCGGCACCGATCGGCCGGGAACTCGGCGCCGTTCGACTGCGGGATGCCAGCTGAGCGCAAGTAGCCGGTGGCGATGTCTTCGTTGCCGTCCGAGAAGACAGCGATGCTGGGCGCCGCGATCATCTGCCGTCGCACGTAGCCCTCGAAGGCGGCGTCCGTCTCGTGCACGGCGACGGCGTTGTATTCGGAGCGCTGAGCCCAAGGGTTCGCGTCCCAGAGCGCCATGTCGTTCCAGGCGTCGATGACGCCGCGGGCCGTAGTCGCGTCGGCTGCGTCGATGACAAACGGCCCGCCCCTGTACCCGTGGCGTGTGATGCTCGTCGCGGGCGCGCGGTTCCCCTCATCGTCCCAGACGACGGTCGCGCCCACGTAGAAGTCCGGGCTCGCCGTGGGATAGGCGCACTTCACGCCTGAGCCTTCTTCATCACAGTCCCAGGCACACTCGTCGCCCGCGGTGTCGCAGGCGGCGGAGTGCCAGGTCTTCTCGTCGTCGATCACCCAGTAGACCGTCACGCCCTGGTCCAGCAGCGCAAACACCAGGCCATACGCCTGCAGCATGCCGCGATCCTGGTAGCTCAGGTCCATCGGGATGATGAGGCTGCCCGCTTCGAAGCTCCGGTCGAACTGCGCGCTCGCTCCCGAGGGGCTCAGGGTCGAGGCGACCGCAAACCCGAAGACGAACGACCAACAGAGGAGACGATTCATGAGGGGCAGCCACGCATGGATTGCATTGTGCCACAGCCCCTCGTGCGCCCGGTCGGGGGGGGCATCGAGGCTGGCGGCGTATGACGTCTGCGATGCAAGACGCCCCCGCTCTCGGACTCGCCGCCGCCTCGTGCCTCTTGCTCGCGGCCTGCGCGACTTGTGCCTCCGTGCCTACCGAGGCAACGGTCGAGAACACCGAAACGAGAGCCCCACCCCGGCTCGTCACACCGTACGCGGCCGCCACGTGGACCATGGGCGTCTTCGACGCTGGCGAGCCGCCGTCGTTCTTCCTTCCGCTCGGGCGAGACCGCGCCGACGACCTGCGCAACGGGTTTGGCTGGCTTGCCGTCGACCAACACGTGATTTGGCTGAACCTGCGGCAGCGGGATCGAGCGGGCGCGTTTGGCCCGCCGATCTCCATCGCGGTGACGCCAGATGAGCTCTGCGCCGCGGATGTGCGGGACATGCTTCTCTCTTGGGAGGGCGAGCCCTATGGGCTCGAACTTCTGCACGACTGGACACCCGAGCAGATGCGTTGTCTAGAGGGACTGGCGCCCCAGTACCTCCAGACCTCTGAGAATCGAGGTCAGTCGCGCTGTGATCAGCTCGTCGAGGAGGGGCTCCTCGCTCCCGGGCTCCGAGGTTTGGCGCTGCACGACTGTTCCACCGAGTCCGTCCGCGCTCTCTCGCGCCTCGAGCACCTCGAGCTCCTCTACCTCGGGGGCGCCGTCCGGGGCGAGGCTGTCTCGGCGCTCGGCTCGCTGCCGTCGCTGCGGTCTCTCTGGCTGACCCCGGCGCAGGGTGAGGTCGACGCGCTGACCTCCTTGGCAGCGCTGCCGGTCGAGCGGGTCGCGCTGAGCGGAGACTACACACCCACCGAGGCTGACCTCGCCGCGATCGGACGCATGCCCGCGCTGAGTGAGCTCTACTCGCTCGCGCCCGCGTCGCCTGGGAGCGCCTGGCCGGTTCCCGACTCACTCCGCTCGCTCGATGTCCTGACGCTCGATGAGCAGGGGTTGAGCCGGGTGTGTGCGAGTGAGGCGATTCGGGAGCTGCGGGTAGGGATCGCCGAGGCGATCACCGACGCCGCGCTCGAGTGCCTGCGGGGACGGGAGTCGCTCGAGGTCCTCCGCCTCGGCGGCGGGCCGCTGAGCGCGGCGGGCATGGAAGTCATCGGCACGCTCACCGGCCTCCGCGAGTTGGATCTCTCGGGTGCACCGATCGAGGACCTGACGCCTCTTCGTCCGCTCCGTGAGCTGAGGGTGCTGCGGCTCGTCGGCACGGGCATCGACGACGGCGACCTTGCGGTGCTCTCCGAGTTCACGGGCCTGCGAACGCTGCTGCTACGCGAGACGGACATCACGAGCCTGACGCCTCTCGAGAGCCTCATTCACCTGCACCATCTGGACGCCTCGTTTACGGGGGTCACCGACGACTCGCTGCCTGGGCTGAGCACCCTGATCGAGCTTCACGAACTGGGTCTGCATCAGACCGAAGTCAGCGCTGCGGCGCTCGGCGAGTTCCGGGGCGCTCGGCCCGATGTACTGGCGTGGGGACCTGGCGAGGTGCACACGCCGTCCCGATGAAGGCTCGTTCAGGTCCAACCGGGGATCAGCCCTCAGAGCCGGCGGCGTCGACGGCGTCGCGCAGCTCGTTCTGCTTCGTTTCGTCGAGCGGGAAGCGCCACATCGCGTAGGCGGCGATCAGGAAGCAGATGACGGGCACCGTGACGTAGATGGCCTGCAGCCCGATCAGCGCCTCGGAGCTGTTCTCGCCGACGGGCAGGTGCGGGTCGAAGCCGACCACCTCGAGCAGCGGGTAGGCGACGCCGACGGAGATGGCGAAGCCGAGCTTGTTGGTCATCGTGAGCAGCGAATAGAAGAGCCCCGTGCGCTGCGTGCCCGAGCGCAGCGCGTCGTCATCGGTGATGTCGGCCACGATCGAGCGCAGCAGGACGGGCGCGGCCCCGTACCCGAGGCCGTAGACGATGTTGGCCGCCGCGCAGAGATAGAGGTCTCCTGGAGAGAGCAAGAGGACGAGCGGGAGCACGGCGCCCATGTAGACCATCGCCGCCGCAAACGTCCGGTGCTTGCCGAAGCGGTAGCTCAGGCGGAGCCAGATCGGGACGCTGATGAAGCCGGACGCGAAGTACGCCAAGAGCAGCAGGCTGCTCCACGTCCCGAGCTCCATGACGTGCTCCACGAAGAAGAGGTAGAGCGATGCCGTCACGCCCGGCGCGATGCCCGCGCAGACGTCCGCGATCAGAAGCCGCACCATGAGCTTGTTGCCCAGCGCGAGTTTGAAGGCGGCGAGCGTGCTGGCCTTCTCCCCGGTGTCGCGGACCGCCCTCTCGCCCACGCCCACAACGGCGACTCCGACGGTGATCGGAAGCAGGGCGAGGATGAACCACCCGATCGCGTTGGCGCGCGTCACGCCCCCGCCTCCGACCTGCTGCTCGATCCACGCGGGGAGGGCGAGCACGAGGATCATGCCGCCGAGGAGGCCCGCTTGGCGCCAAGCCTGCAGCCGCGAGCGCACGTGGTAGTCGTCCGAAAGCTCCGCTCCCCAGGCCATGTGGGAGATGGTGAGCATGGTCCAGCCCACGTAGAGCACGACCAGCCAGATCAGCAGGTAGAACCAGCCGACGCCGGGGTCGGGCAGGAAGAGCCGCCAGACCGCGACGAGCAGGATCGGCACGGCGAGCACGATCCATGGTCTGCGCCGCCCCCAGCGCGTCCTGACCTGGTCGGTCAGCGTGCCCATCATCAGATCGGTGGCGATGTCCCAGAGCCGCGTGCCCATGAAGACGGTGCCCACGATGGACAGGCCGAGGCCGAGATCTTCGGCGTAGAACGGCGGCAGGTAGACGACCAACGGCATGCCGAGCGCCGCGATCGGGATGGCTGGGGCCGCAAAAAGGGCGAGTTGGAGGGTTCTGAGCGACATGGACACGAGGCGGGCGTCGTCGGACGCCGGCACCATACCAGCGCAGCGGCAGGATTGCGTCCGACCAACCCAAGGCCCATGCTCGCGGCCGCGTGGCCGACACCATCCTGATCGTCCCTTGCTTCAACGAAGCCGCCCGGCTGACTCCAGAGGTCTTTTTGGAGGGGCTGGCGCTCGAGCCACGCCTGGCGCTGCATTTCGTCGACGACGGGAGCACCGACAGCACCGCCGAGGTGCTCGAGGCGATCCGCTCGCGCAACCCCGAGCGGGTCTTCGTGACCTCCTGCGGGCGCAACCGAGGGAAGTCCGAGGCGGTGCGGCGGGGAGTGCTCGCCGCGCTCGAGCAGGGGCCGACGCTGGTCGGCTACTGGGACGCCGACTTGGCCACTCCCTTGCCCGAGGTGAGCCGCTTCATCGCGCGTTTTGATGCGCGCGAGCATGTGCAGGTGGTGCTCGGCTCCCGGGTGCGGCTCTTGGGCCACCAGATCAAGCGCAAGGCCTCCCGCCACATCTTTGGGCGGGGGTTCGCCACGGTCGTCTCCACGATGCTCTCGCTGCACGTCTACGACACCCAGTGCGGCTCGAAGCTCTTTCGCGTGGGCCCTGAGTTGGCCGCCGCGTTTGGCGAGCCTTTCATGTCGCGCTGGGTCTTTGACGTGGAGCTGCTCGTCCGCCTCATGGGCGCCTGGGAGGCCGCCGGGGTCGAGGCCGCCGATGTGATCGAGGAGCTTCCGCTGCTCTCCTGGAAGGACGTGGCGGGGAGCAAGGTGAGCATGTTCGACGCGGTGAAGGCGATCGGCGAGGTCGCGGCGATCGGCCAGCGCTACCGGCGCGTACTGGCTGCACGACGCGCCCATCTCAGCTACGACTGATACCGGCGTGTACGGGTGGCGACGACGGTTGGTGTACTGGGGCGTGTTGCCCACCATCGCGGCCGCGGCGGGCATCCTCGGCTACTACTCGTACCAATCGGCGGCGCAGTTCCAGGCGCTCGGCGCCCGCTCGATCGTCCAGTCGACCGTCCTGCTCGTCGACGAGAAGGTCGACCGCATCGAGCAGCAGATCATCAACGCCGACAACGCGGTCTTCCACCTCGTCGATCTCGACGACTACGAGGCGCTCGACGCGGCCTGGGAGCCCCTGGCGGAGCGAATCTCTCCGAGCGTGCGCTCCGTGTTGGTGGTCGATGACGGCGGCGAGATCGTGGCGTTCGCCCACCGGGGCAGCGCGCGCAGCGGTCGGGACTTTCAGAAGGTCTTCCTCGAGCGGATTCTCGCCGACCTCGAGCTCCAACGGCAGCGCGTCGGTCGACTACGACACTTGCATCGTACGTATGTCGAGACCAGCTACCTTCTCTCGTACAAGGCGGTGCGCCGGGACGGTCGGCGCTTCTACATGGTCGCTCACCACGACACGGACTACTTCGTGCGCGACGTTTTTCCGTCGCTCTTCGTGACCGAGGAAGGCGAGCAGGGCTACAACGTCGTAGATGCGGACAACCACCGCATTTACGGTCCGAACCTCAGCCGCGCGGGCGACTACCTCGTGGGCCGCCGCTTCCCGAGCACGCTCTACAACTGGCGACTTCAGATCGCGCCGAAGGAGGCGCCGCTCCTGGAGGCGCGCCAGCGCAGCGGCTTCGCGACCGAGGTTGGCCTCATCGGCCTCTCCTTCGCCGTGATCTTGATCGGCGTGATCTTTCTGGTCTACGCGGCGACGAAGGAGAGCCGCCTCAACATGCTGCGCAGCGAGTTCGTCGCGAACGTCTCGCACGAGCTCAAGACGCCGCTTTCCATCGTGCGCATGTTCGCCGAAATGCTGCTCACCAAACGCGTGAGGAGCCCCGAGAAGGAGGAGCAGTACCTCGAGATCATCTGCCGAGAGTCTGAGCGCCTCGGGGCCCTGATCGAGAACGTACTCGATTTCTCAGCTCTGGAGCGAGGTAAACAAGTTTACCGTATCCAGGAGGGCGACATCGGTGAGGTGCTCAACCGCGCGATCGACACCTTCCGGTTCCGCCTCGAGAGTGAGGGCCTCAGCGTCAAGCTCCTGGCCGACGACGATGTGCCGCGGATCGCGTTTGACGAGCAGGCGATCCTCCTGACCATCATGAACCTCTTGGACAACGCCGTGAAGTACGGCGGGCCCGGTGACGTCGAGGTCATCCTCGAGCGCGGACGACGTCATGTCTACGTGCGGGTGCGCGACCACGGGCCGGGCATCCCGAAGGGCGAGACGCGCCGCGTCTTCGAGCGCTTCTACCGGGTTCGTCATGGCGGCGAGAGTGCGCGCGGATCCGGCATCGGGTTGTCTCTGGTCAAGCGGATTGTCGAGGCCCACGGAGGCAAGGCGTGGGCTGAAAACGCTCCTGAGGGCGGCGCGATTGTATCGTTCTCACTACCCATTCAGGCCCACACCTGGTCAGGGGCCGACGAGGGGACCTCCACGTCGGGCCGGGGCAGCCTCCCGCCCATGAGCGCGGTCTCCGAGGGACCGCTGTCCACGAGCTGACCGAGTGGTGGTATCGTCGTCCGCGATGGCCGCCGACGCGCCACGGATCTTGCTCGTCGAGGACGACCCCGCGCTCGCGTTGGGCCTCTGTGACACCCTCGAGTTCGAGGGCTTCGAGGTGGAGCACGCGCGCACCGGGCAGGCTGGCATCGCGTCGGTACGCAAGGCGCGTCCGGACTGCATCATCCTCGACCTCATGCTGCCCGACACGAACGGGTACCGCGTCTGCGAGCAGATTCGGGATCGAGACGCGGTGGTGCCGATCATCATGCTGACCGCGCGCTCGCAGGAGGCGGACAAGATCCGTGGACTGGACGCGGGGGCCGATGACTATGTGACGAAGCCGTTCAGCGTGGGTGAGCTGGTCGCGCGGATCCGCGCGATCTTCCGGCGCATCCAGCGGGCCGCCCCCAACGACGAGCCGCTCGTGATCGGCGACGCGGTCATTCGGCCGACCGCGCAAGTGCTGGTGCGCGGTCGCAACGAGACGAAGCTCTCGTTCTATGAGGTGCAGCTGCTGAAGTTCCTGCACGAGAGGGCGGGCAAGCCGGTCGGACGCGACGAGATCCTCGACAAAGTGTGGGGTATCGAGGCGACGCCCAACAACCGCACGGTCGACAACTTCATCGTGAAGCTGCGCAAGAAGATCGAGCCGCGCCCGGACGAGCCCCGACACATCCTCTCGGTCTACGGCGTCGGCTACAAGCTGGTGGTCTAGGCGCGTGCCAGAGGGCTGGAACGCGGGCGGCGACGAAGGCTTTGGCCGCCGGGCGAGCCCCTCTCGGGGCGACGGCGCGGCGTGGGTTTGGATTGCGCTCGCCAACGGCGTGGGCCTTCGCCGCTCCGGCTGCGCTTGAAGACCGAGCACGGCATGGCCTTGGGGGCGCTGACAGCGGGCTTGACGGTCGCGCTGCTCTCCCTCTTCCCCATCGTCGAAGCTGAGCCTCTGAGCCGAAGGGCGGCGCGTCCGTCCGAGGGCTCGGGTGGCTCCACGCGAATCCGCCTCCTCGATCGGCTCGCCGACGCAGAGGTCGAGGGCGCGCTGAGGGAGGTGATTCCGGCCGACTCGCTGCAGGCGTTGCCGTCTCCGCGTCGAACGCGGGTCTATGAGCAGAGCTTTGAGCAGGTCCCCGAGGGCTGGCAGCTCGATCCGTCGGACGTCGTTCGTGACGGCGCGCTGGTCCTCGCCGTGGAGCGCCAAACCCCCGGCTACACGGTGCTCGTGCCCGTTGAGCCGAGCACCCACTATCGCTTCCTGCAGCGCGCGAGTCGGAGCGAGGTGCCGCTCGTGGAGATCACCGCGGTCGAGACCGCCGAGGTCGTCTCCCAGCCGAGTCCACGCATCTTGCGTGGTGCCGCCTTGCGTGAGTTTCAGCGCAACGCGCTCGCGGTTCATCGACCGAGCGAGCCGAGCGTCACGGAAGAGCTCGAGACAAGCACCTGTTCGCTCTTTACCACCCCTGACACCCGGAGCGTCGCGCTGGTCGTCACGGTGCATCGGCACCCGGATCCGAGCGCAGCGCGCCCGCCGACCCGCTCCTTTGATCACATCGCGCTGGATCGATACGAGCTCTCGGCAGCGGATGAGGTGGCGCTGGTCGCGGGCCACGATCGGGTCGAGGGCGCGAGCCGGGAGATCTTCGGGCCGGTCATCCCGGCGGGCGACACCCGTGACCGAGACCCGACGGCCAGCGAAGACGCCTTCTCGTTCAGGCGCGCGGTCTACGCCCCGCCTGGGACCGTGCTGCGCTTCCCGGCCGTCTCGCTCGACGCGGGCGCCGAGCTGCGCGTCTCTTACACGTTGGCCGCCCAGAGCCGGGTGCCGAGCGCGGCGTCGTTCGCCATCTTCGTGGAGTCCGAGGGCGCTCGAACGGAGGTCTGGTCGAACACCTTCGAGAGCCGCGACGCGCGTTGGGGGTGGGCCGAGGCGAGCGTCGACCTGTCGGCCTATGCAGGCCAGCGCGCGCGACTCGTCTTCGAGACGAGCGCCCCGGGGCCGGGAGTGCACCCGGTGTGGGGCCACCCGACGCTCGAGGCGGTGCGCGCCCCCGCGGAGCGTGTGGAGCCGCGGCATGTGATCCTCATCGCGGTGGACACGCTGCGCGCCGACCGCCTCGGCGCCTACGGCTATCCGCGCCCGACCTCGCCGAACCTCGACGCGCTCTCCAGGGACGCCGTGCGTTTCGAGAACACCATCGCTCAAGCGAACTGGACATGCCCCTCCTTCGCGTCGCTCTTCACGGGCGTGTCGGTTTCCCGCCACGGGGTCTACGGTCACTCCTTCGAGTCGCCCCTGCCGGAGGCGTTCGACACGCTCGCGGAGAGGTTCCGAGCGGCGGGCTGGGTGACCGAGGCCATCGCGTTCAAGACCCCTCTCTACCGAGGCGGCTACGACCAAGGGTACGACCGGGCGCTCATCGTGCCGCGCCGTGAGGTGCGCGCGGCCGAGAATGTCGAGCGCGCGCTGGCCTGGATGGATCGTGCCGATGGTGACCGTCAGTTCCTCTTTCTTCACTTCAACGATCCGCATCAGCCCTTCATGCAGCCCGAGCCGTTCGATTCGCGCTTCGGCCACCTCGTCGAGGGCGACCCAGTGCAGCTCCCGTGGTACGTGCCGTCCGGGTCTGACGCGCCGCTCACACCGGCGCTCAGGGCCCATGCGAGCGATCTCTACGACGGAGCGATCGCGTACGTGGATCAGCAGATCGGGATCTTCCTCGACGCTCTTCGAGAGCGCTCGCTCTATGACGATGCGCTGATCGTGTTCGTCTCGGACCACGGCGAAGAGCTTTGGGAACACGGGCACTTCGGCCACGCGGGTCGCCACCTCTACGATGAGCTCGTTCGCGTGCCGCTTCTCATCAAGCCGCCCCGGGGCAGCTTCGAGCCGACGACCGTGTCCGAGCAGGTGCGAGGCTTTGATCTCATGCCGACGATGCTGGAGCTCTCGGGCATTGCGGTCCCGGACGCCGAAGCGCTCGAGGCCTCATCCCTCGTGGGGCTCATGCGCGGCGACGGCGCGTCGCGGCCTGCGTTTGTCGAGAGCTCCCGATCGACCCTCGCGCTGCGTGCGCAGGGCTACAAGTACGTGCTCTCGCACGGCCTGCGGATCGAGGAGCAGCTCTTCGACCTCGGCGCCGACCCCGGCGAACTCACGGACCTCGCGGAGCGTGAGCCCGAGCGACTCGCCGCGATGCGCCTCCGGGTGCTGGACTACGTGCTCTCGCGCCGCCCGGGGTACTACCGGGTCGACATCGGCCCCCCCGGCGAGCTTCAGGGCGAACGGGAGGTCTACTTCGAGAGCGATCAGCTCCGGGTTGCGCAGATGCACGGCTCATCACCTGGCTCGGAGCATGAGCCCTACCAGGCGGGCACGTTGGAGACCCTCGTCGCCTCGGACGCGGCGGGAGCCCATCTCTTTCGTGGGCGCGAGCGTCCCCAGGGACGGGCGCGCCCGATGGATCCAACCCAGCTCGAGGCCCTTCGTGCCCTCGGGTACCTCGGCGAGTGAGCCAACCGCTGAGCTCAAGGGGCTCGGTACGGCAGTCGGCGGATGGTGAAGGCGTCGCTCGTGAAATCCAGGCGGTAGCGTGGGAAGGCACCGCTGCTGCTTCGTGCGAAGCGCCAGTTGGCCAGTCGGGTGACCACACACGCTCCGGCCGCCCGGATCGCGTCGGAGTCCGCGCTCTCGACCTGCGCGGCCTCCGTGCTCCCATCGGGCATGACGTGCATGCGCAGCACAAACGAGCCGGTCGTGCCGTTCGCGCAGGCGAGCACCTCGCTCCGATGCGTGTCGAAGGTGGTGCGGTAGTCGCGGGCCGAGAAGGCTGACGCCAGAGCCGGTACGAGCAAGAGGAAGAGGGCGGCGACGGGTGCAGTGATCTTCATCGCTGAGAGAGA
>Ga0114933_10005519_pt1 | contig 11482 bp, 10 predicted proteins | sample 4SBtaG_FD_89691 | JGI IMG/M metagenome (GOLD analysis project Ga0114933, IMG submission 89691) | Deep subsurface microbial communities from Kolumbo volcano to uncover new lineages of life (NeLLi) - 4SBTROV12_W25 metaG | ecosystem: Environmental > Aquatic > Marine > Volcanic | place: Kolumbo... | reverse complement strand
GCTGACACTTCTAAACCAGTACTTGGCATTTGAATAATCTTGCTCACGGCGGTGCATGATCGCATGCCAGTAACTGCCTGCAGTAGTATGAATCTCCTGACTGATTTCATGAGATTCCCAAATGAAATTATGCCAGAGCCAGACACCTGAAATACAACACAGTGCTGCATCACGATCAACTATGTTGAATTCTGAGAAAGCAGACTCGACAGTCAATGCTTCCAACTGAGATTGAACCGCTGTGTTTTTAGGACCTTCGTCAATTGCAATTGGTCTTCCGGAGTCAATTAGGTTTGCAAAAACTGAACCATATTGCATTGAGTTGTTTCCCGTTAGTTATCTTTCAGAATCTCAATTGCCGCGTTTCGTCCGCATGTACCCATGACGCCACCGCCAGGATGACTCGCAGCACCGCACAAGTACAGTCCCTTAATAGGACTTCGGTGATCAGCCCAACCAGGCACGGGCCTCATAAAGAACAGTTGATTCGGGGTCATCGCACCTTGCATAATGTTCCCACCGGTCAGACCAAATGTACGCTCCAGATCTAATGGCGTTAGCATCTGTCGGTGCTCAACTGCATCTGGCACATTGGGTGCATATCTGCCGATCAACTCGATACATCGATCTGCAAAGTCATCTTTGATTTCATCCCAGGTGTTTGTCCCTTCAAGAGAATAAGGGGCATATTGGATAAACACGTTCATGAGATGCTTGCCATCAGGACAAATAGAGTCATCAAGCACAGATGGAAGCGTGATCTCCAATACTGGTTCACTACTCGGCCAGCCAACAAGTGCATCAGCGTAAGCCTTTTCGATGTAGCCGAGTGTTGGAGAAATATGAATCGTCCCTTGCAGATGGTCGTTTGAGTCCTTGCGACAACTAAACTGTGGCAACTCTGACAACGCGACATTGAGCTTTGCCGACGCGGAACTGTAATCGATTCGGCGAACAGCGTTTTCAAAATTCTCGGGCAACTCACCTTCGTCGAGCAACTTTAGAAAAGTGGTATTGGCATCAATACTCGACGCCACCACGGTGGATTCGATAAAGCTTCCATCACTAAGCCAAACACCTTTGACGCGACCGTTCTCAACAGCCACCTTTTTCACTGCCGTCTCGCGAATGATATCGACTCTTAAATCATGGCAAGCATGCGCAATAGATTCTGAAAGCGCACCCATGCCACCACGTACATATCCCCATACACCGCGACTGCCGCCTGCCTTGCCCATCACATGATGTAGCAATACATACGCGGTACCTGCGGCTGAAAGGGATTGAAAACCGCCGATAATGGCATCGGTTCCAAGTGTTGCACGGAGTACTTCCGACTCAAACCATCGTTCAAGAAGCGGCCTGGCCGCGCCATTTATGAGTTCCATTGCGTCAGGCAAGTCTTCACCAAGCTGCCCTAGCAAACTGTACATGTCCCACAAGCGACTCTTGTCTTTGAGCTTCTGGGGAAAGCTCTTCTTTCGCCACTCCTGCGGAAGCGGGAGCGGGTTTGGAGATGTGCGCTGCATCAACGGCTCAATTTGTGCTGCAACACGCTCAAGCATGTCGCAATACTTGGGATACGCCTCGGCATCTGCTTTTGAAAACTGGGCTATTTCACTTTGAGTTGCTTTTCGATCGGGCCCCATTACTAAAGAGCGGCCGTCCAGCAGTGGAGTGAACGAGGATGGATTGCGCTTGAGGATATCAAGGCCGTAGTCCTTTAGCCTCAAGTCCGTCATGATTTGAGGTTCAAGCAGGCTTACCACGTATGCACCGGTCGAAACACGATAGCCAGGCCACAATTCTTCAGTGGTAGCACATCCACCAAGTACGTTGCGGCGCTCAACCACAAGTACTTTCTTACCACTTTTGGCCAAGTAGGCTGCACTTGTTAGCCCGTTATGGCCACCACCAACGATGATACAATCGTAACGATTCCGCAGATTCATTTATTATTCCGTGTGTTGCCTATAGCTTATGTATCTGAACCATCTTTGTTGTCGGCCAAACACCAGGTCGAGCTGAAATCGAGTTAAAAAAGGACATACGCACATGTGCTGACATTATGTGTTAATCCTTCATTGAACCATGCCAACTGCAAAACAACTAGGCTTTCGGTGGCGCTTCATGCGTCTCCTGAACCTCTATAGGTTTTGGCTGACGGATTTCACCCCAATATCGACAGACGAGTCCCGATAGTATCAGGGTTGCACCGACAAGTGTCGTGGAATCCGGAGATTGATAGTCATCAAGATGACTCCACGCAACGAACACCCAAACCGGTACGAGTACCGGTTCAAGTAGCAAAATACCTGTCGCCTCGTGGCCTGGAATATGCTTTAGCCCGATGGCAAACAAGCAATAAGGGATCCCCATCTGAAACATTCCAAAGCATGCAATCGCTATCCAACCTCCGACTGAATCAGGATAAATCCCTTCGCTAATCACTTTGGGCAAGAACACCAGCGAAGTTACGATATGGTTTATCGCAATGACCCATGCAGCTTGCATGTCCTTCACCCATCGCAAACTAAGAACAACAAGCGCGTAAGTGAAGCCGACCATCATCCACTGGAAGTACTGACCTGCCGTGCCCCCTGACAGGCTCATCGACAAGATAACGGCCACTCCGGTCATCTGCAGGCCTACCATGACCCAATCTAGTTTTGTCACACGTTCGTTAAGCCATAAGATTCCAATGATCACTATCCAAACAGGTGCCACGTATTGAAGCCAGATCGCTATGCTGGACTCTTCTTCGGCCATGGTTGAGAGATACGTGTAATTCATGGCTGCGAAGATAAGCGTGGTAGGAACTAATCGCCAATTCCACTCGAATTTCTTCACCATAGGCAGCAATACAATGCTGGCAAAAACTGCACGCCAGAATGCGAGTGCATAACCTGGCCAATCTTGAAACCACGGCGACTTCACGAAGAAGCCACTTGTACTCCACATTAGGGCAGCAATGAGAACAAGTATCCGGCCATGGGCTGGATTGATGCCCAACTCTTGAGACGTGGACAACCTGTTCTGAGAAGAGTTCATTCGCGAGTTTTCATATTCACATGGAATGACGTGTCATTAAGTTGTCATCACAGCAACTCAACGACTTTATGGTCGTGCCACATTGTTGATGGTATCGAGCAGCTCCGTGTTAATTACGACGATCTCCGGTGGAAAGCAAAGTATCGGAATTACCAGTGAAATTAGCCCGAGAATTGTACGTGTTTTTCCAAGTCGGACAGTGTCATCTCGAGTTGGCGGATGATCGGGTCCCATGAACATAACAAGAACGACCATGATCATCAGGTTGTAACTTTCAAAATACGTCATGGTTGCGATAACAGCCACCATAAAGCCGCGTGCAATCCAATGCGCTGCCCTACCAAAAATCGTATAGGTGACATGGCCACCGTCTAGTTGGCTAACAGGCATCATGTTCAAGCCAGTAACAAATAATCCAACCCAACCGGCGAGAAACATTGGATTTACTTGCTCCAGTGGAATAAGCCAGGGCACATCACCGTTGTTGGATGAGAGTGGTGCTAGCAATTTGACAATCCACGGCACCTGAATGCTAAGAAAGGATGGAGCACTCGCGTCTATATCAAGTCTTGAAATCCCAATCATGAGCACTGGGATACAAATAACGAGACCTGCCAGTGGGCCTGCAATGCCAATATCGAATATCTCCTTGCGATCTGCCTTACGCCCGTCCATTGCAATCACCGCACCAAACGTCCCAATCATCAGAGGAGACGGTAGGAATATCGGATAGGTTGAAGGAATACGATACTTCAGTGTTGCAATGAAATGCCCCAACTCATGGCTTAATAAAATGGCAATCACACATGCCATATAAAGGACGCCTTCAAGCCATCCCAAGATTACTGATTCACGAATCAGCATCCCGTCACCCGCAATTAACATCATGGGCTGGAATCGGCCAAACAAGCCTGCGCCAAATAAGAAAGTGGTCAACAGCGTTAGGCAGAAGAACAGCGCAGGCATTTTCCACTTGCGAGTAAACTGCGAGTGCCTAATCTCTGTCGTCGTTTCAGTCGTAGCGGAATCAGTTGCCATATCCGTTTAAGATAACTGCGAGTAACCACTATATAAATACCGGGTAAACCTTGTGTAGCTTGTTACAAAAGTTCATTACTTGGTGTTCTGTTGCAATCAATTCGTCAGTGTTACACTACCGAAACAGGAGCCTTGTTCGCTTCTTCATTGATTTGGACATAGATTCAATCAATCGACTTCGTTTTTCCACGAAGAATTTCCAAAAACCGCATATAGATAACGCATTGCGTAATGACACATGAGTGAAAACACTCCAGAACAAGATCAACAAATCGATGCAGCCGATGCAGGCAATAAACAAACAGATGATGCACCTAGTGCAGAGCCGGTAGATACCGAAGCAGTAAAACAGATTGCTGGCAGAATCAAAATCGGTTCGCGTAAAGACATCAATGAAGATAAGCTGCGTCCTGTTGATATGAGTCAGAGTGTACCTGGACCTGAAGTAGTAGGGCCGGTACCCACCCCATCAGTTGGGGATGAACTATCCGACGATCTGGAACAGGAAATAGCTGCTGCACTTGGCGACACGAGTCTGGATGACCTAATTAGTGACGACGCTACTAAACTCGCCTCGACGGATATCGAAAGTAAACAACGTCGACGCGCAACAGTTATACGGCTCGACGGCGAAAACGTATTCTTTGCGCTCGGGGGTCCGAATGAAGGTGTCGTTTCCATTCGACAATTCGTCGAACCGCCGGAAGTCGGCACCGACATGGACGTTATTGTCCGGGAAATGAACACCGAAGATGGACTATATGAAGTCGCCATTCCAGGTGCGGCCGTAGAAGTTGGTGATTGGGGTGATCTGCAGGAAGGCGCTGTAATCGAGGTACACGTCACTGGACATAATGTTGGCGGCTTGGAATGTGAAGTAAACAGCATTCGCGGGTTTATTCCTATTAGCCAAGTTGCGCTATACCGAGTTGAGAATCTGGAAGAATACCAAAGCAAAAAGCTGATGTGCGTCGTAACAGAAGCCGATCCGCAGAAACGCAACCTCGTACTCAGCCATCGTGCTATCCTCGAACGAGAAAAAGTCGAGCAACGTGCCGAGCGGATGAATCAAATCCAGGTTGGTGAGATTTGCGAAGGGACAGTACGCAGCGTGAAAGACTTTGGTGCCTTTGTTGATATTGGCGGTCTCGATGGACTAATTCACATCAGCCAGATGAGCTGGGATCGAGTAAATCATCCAAGTGAGGTAGTAAGTGAGGGCGACAAGGTTAAAGTGCGGATCGAGAAAATCAATCCACAAGATGGTCGCATCGGATTGTCGCTTCGGGCCTTACAGGATCACCCTTGGACCGGCATCGACTCGCAATTCCACGTAAGTGATGTCGTAAAAGGTACGGTTTCAAGAATTGCCCAATTCGGTGCTTTTGTGAAACTGGCACCGGGAGTCGAAGGACTTGTTCATATAAGTGAACTTGCCCATCACCGCGTGAGCATGGTGAGCTCTGTTGTTTCCGAGGGCGAGGAAGTAGATGTCAAGATTTTGAGTGTGGATACAGAAGCACAACGTATTTCACTTTCAATCAAACAAACGGTTTCTGCACCTGAAGTAGATACATCTTCCAAGGATGAGGGTGTAGACGAACCTGTACGCAAAGTATCCATAAAACCTTCCGGCAAGCCACTTGAAGGTGGAATAAACCGCCCAAGCGGTGGTGAGCAGTTCGGACTGAAGTGGTAAACCAGTCGATCATACATAAAATACAAGTGAGGCAATTCCATCAAGTACTTCCGCATTTGTGTGGATTCGCTAGAATGCTTCCTGAAATAAAAAATATAGTTGTCGCTAACTATCCAGATTTGGAGTCACATTAAATGAGCAATGCGGTAGAACTCACCGTTGATAACTTCCAGACAGAAGTTCTGGATTCTGATGTACCAGTACTCGTCGATTTCTGGGCACCTTGGTGTGGACCTTGCAGAATGATCATGCCCGCTGTTGAGGAGCTTTCAGATGAAAACGCTGGCTCGGCAACAGTAGGAAAAATCAACATTGATGAGCATAGCCAACTGGCTCAGGATTACGGTGTTCAGAGCATTCCTACACTGATCGTCTTCAAAGATGGTGAAATCAGTAGTCGGTTCCTTGGAGTTCAGGACAAAGCAACATTGCAACAAGCTTTAGATGAAGCAAAAGGTTAATGGTTTCTGCTGAGCTTGAGCTCAGCGATTCTAAAATACGTAAAAATGGGATGCGGTCAGTTCGAAGAATTCGAGCTGACCGTTTTTCGTGCTTTTTTTGCCCGTTGTGGCCTATTTTGGGCAACACTATACTTAGGTGTTTCACCGAGTGTGGACCCGTAATTTATTGTTTTCTCACGCCTCGGATATATTTCGCAGTAGTTAGATACCGGATTTACGATTATGTCGTTTGACTTTATCGATCGAATTACCGATCTGCGACCCGGTGAGCGTGTCGAGGCAATTAAGACACTTACGCTTGCGGAAGAGTATCTAAAGGATCATTTTCCTCGCTTTCCAGTCATGCCCGGCGTTTTGATGCTTGAAGCTATGTTTCAGGCAAGCGCATGGCTAATTCGACAAAGCGAGGAGTTTCAACATTCCGTCATCGTATTGAAAGAAGCAAGAAATACAAAATACACGGGATTTGTTGAGCCTGGCCAAACACTGGTAGTTTCGGCGGAAATAATAAAACAAGATGAATCTACCACCACCCTAAAAGCACGGGGTGAAATCGATGGAAGCGGCGCTGTTTCATCACGCCTTTTGGTTCATCGCTATAACTTACGTGAAAACGACCCGGCTGCAGCTGGAAAAGATGCTTATATGATCGAGCATTTGCGTCGCAAATTCGATCTATTGTATTTTCCAATTGCCGCTGATGAGGAATCCGAAGAAAACACCGCAGAGGCGTCTGAGTCCGCTTAAAAAACAAGATAATTACAAAAGAGGCTAAGACTCAAACAGATAATACGAATCGGCTTGGTCAATTCCTATGAGATATGACCCAAAGCCGGCCTTTTACGATTCCGACGTTCTGGTTAATTTAAAGGACGTAGAGAAACACATACGACACATTCACCAATTGGTTTTTGGAGTTTCACTGATATGCCGAGCAAAGAAGACGTCTTTGATGCAGTAAAGAACATTCTGATTGAAGCACTTGCTTGTGATGATGACGAAGTAACGATGGAAGCTACGATGGTTGGCGACTTAGGCGCCGAGTCCATTGATTTCCTGGATATCGTATTCAATCTGGAACAAGAGTTCAGCATTTCGATTGATCGAGGCGAACTATTTCCGGAAGACATTCTCAATAATGAAGAATACGTAGTTGACGGTTCCGTTAATGAAGCTGGAATTGCAGCCTTGCAAGCACGCATGCCATTTATCGATCTCTCTGGTTTTGCGGATAACCCACGCATTCAGGATTTCGGAAATCTGCTGACAGTTGGCGACATTTGTTCTTTTGTAGCAAGCAAGAGCGAATAACGTCTGGCACACCTTGAGTTGCCTGAATGTTGTGGATCCTCTCCATGTGTGATTGGATGACGCAACATATGACAAACATCCCTTAGGATCGACGTATGCGCTGGTACTGGATCGATAGATTCGTTGAATTCGTGAGCGGTGAACGAGCCGTCACGGTAAAAAATGTGTCTATGGGTGAATCACATCTGCATGAGTACTGGCCAGGTTATCCAATCATGCCGTCGTCACTGATGGTCGAAGGGATGGCTCAAACCGGCGGATTACTAGTAGGTGAAACGCAAGCCTGGCAGCACAGTGTTGTTTTGGCAAAGGTCAGCAAGGCAAGTTTTGAATGCGTGGCCAGACCCGGTGACGTCTTGCAATACACGGCTATCCTTCAAGATGTGCGACCAGATGGTGGACTCGTACAAGGAACCGTTCACTGTAATGGCGAAGAATTTGGAGTCGTCAATTTGGTTTTCGCATGCCTGACTGGGGGAATGGCTGATGTAAATCAGTTTTACGATGCCGACTTTATTAACTTGCTGAGGTCGCTTGGCTTATATGATGTCGGCGTGACAGCTGATGGTGAGAAGCTATTGCCGCCCGCTCACCTGGCAGCAGCTGAAGAATCGCTCGCTGCAAATCTCGGTCTCTGAAGTCCGAAAGTGCTCATACCTGCGCTTCCCAGATTCGGCTAAGCGCTATTAAAATCTAGGTACGTGCTAAGTTAAAAAGCGCTATCGCGTCGAACAACAATTGTTCTGTAAGCTATGCGCCTTAGCAGTAATAAGCTCACAACGCATGTCATGGCGTTTCCGGAAAACTCCGGAAACTCTGGTGACGGGAGCTATATCACAAACAAGAGGTAATGAACATGACGCGACGCGTCGTTGTAACAGGTCTGGGTTGTATTACTCCGTTGGGAACGGATGTGGATACCCTGTGGAATAACGTCAAAGAAGGCAATTCAGCTGTCGGAAACATAAGTATCTTTGACGCAACAAAGTTCCCGACAAAGATTGCAGCTGAAGTTCGTAATTGGGACGTGACGCAGATCGGCGAAGAGGCGGAGGTATGGAAGAACCGTAGCCGCCATAGTGGATTTGCAGTAGGTGCTGCTAAGCAAGCCATCGAGTCCTCTGGTATTCAGGATTGCGACATTGATCGTGCGAGATTTGGACTCTATCTTGGTTGCGGTGAAGGCTTTCAGGATTTCCACGACTTCAATAGCATGGTCGCTGGGGCCATTACAGAAGAAGGACTGGATATGGCAGAATTCATGAACGTTGGATTCCAACGATTGAATTTTGAATATGAATGGGAACAAGAGCCCAACATGCCCATCGCTCACGTTGCGGGCATGTTCAATATACAAGGCCCCGTCGCAAATACGCTGACAGCATGTGCAGCAAGCAATCAGGCTGTTGGTGAGGCGACTGAGATGATTCGTCGTAATGCCGCAGATGTTATGCTGGCCGGCGGTGCACACAGTATGATTCACCCGTTTGGGTTGACTGGTTTTAATCTGCTAACCGCTTTGTCAACAAACAATGAGAATGCGACAGGCGCTAGCCGTCCATTTGACCGACTTCGCGACGGATTTGTTCTTGGCGAAGGATCTTCCATGATGGTGCTCGAAGAACTTGAGCACGCCAAAGCACGTGGTGCACAGATCTACGGAGAAATCCTGGGATACGGCTCAACAGCTGATGCATATCGAGTTACGGATCAGCATCCGGACGGTCGTGGAGCAGTCGGTTGCATGACACGCGCTATCAAAAACGCCGGAATCGATCCATCCGATATCGACTATGTAAACGCACACGGTACAAGTACTCCAGTTAACGATAAGGTCGAAACGAAGTCGTGCAAAAACGTTTTTGGTGAGGATGCTCCACCAATATCGAGCACCAAGAGCATGATGGGACATCTGATTACCGCTGCCGGTGCAACGGAATTGATGGTGTGCTTGTTGGCTATCAACGAAAACGTCTTAACACCAACGATCAACTACGAGAATCCGGATCCGGAATGCGATCTCGACTACGTACCAAACGAAGCGCGGGAAGCTGAGTGTAACATGGTTCTCAATAACAGCTTCGGATTTGGTGGCCAAAACGTTTCAATGGTTGTTGGCCAATTCACCGACTAGCTGATGCTAGATACCTCTCGCAAGAGAATATCTCAGGTACTAATACCCAATCTTTGGTGGGTTTGGAGCCAAAAAGTCGCGCGGTGCGCGAGTTGTGTAGTACGGATATGCCGTGGCTGCTGTCTGAGGACCACCGTGCATTCCTTGCATCGGCATCTGACCTTGAGCTGCGTGCCAGCCTGGGTTCAGCGGTGGTATATAGTCGCTGGAAACTGGCCCCAATCGTTGCTCGGCGCCTGGACCTTGCATCGTCGCAGACTTTCTATGTTGCATTTGATTGCAGCCAGTTGCGGAAACAATCAATCCGATTAACAGCAGTCCCAATACCCTCTTCATTTGCCGCTTTTCCTTCTTCTTGCGTGGCAGCTGTCTCAAGTCACAAAACGCTTACTTGAGATTCATTCAGGCCCTGTTCCGACCCCGTGTGCATAATTTCAGCACTGCATAGACCTACACGGCCTGAAAGAGTTATCGGTTGATACAAACCGCAGAATTAAACAAATCGTTATAAGTCCACCTTTTGAACAGGTCATTTTTGGGCCTGTGCTAACGACAAAAACACCGCAAATACCGGTCGATATTGGTTCTTTAGGTCGTTTTTGCTACAAGTACTGCTTGGAACTCACTATCATTTCGGCGCCAACATATCGTTTATGGTAAATAAGCCCCGCTGGATTAATTCTCTCTGAGCTGATGAAGAACTTCTTTCGAGCAGTAAAACTAGGACTTCCGCTGCGCATGACGCTCGTGGGAATCGTCGTTTGTTCGTTGCTCGTCGCGGTTTTTTGGAGCATTAACATCGGCACCGTTTACCCACTTGTTGAAGTGGTATTTCAGGGCAAGTCCGCGCCTGAATGGGTAGATGAACAGGTTGACTCATACCAGTCTCAAGTCGATACGCTTGAAGATAAAATCTCACAATTAAGTCAATCTGGAACAGCTAGTGGGCAAATCCAAACACTTCAATCCAAACTGGAAGCTGCTTCTAACTCGCTAGCATGGAGGCAGAAGGTACAGCCCCTTATTCACGATGTGATGCCCACGGATCCTTTCCAAACAATGATTGCTGTTGTGGCATTTATGCTTTGCGGAACAGTAATCAAAGGCCTGCTCTTAATGGTAAACATGATTCTGGTTGAGCGGTTTACTCAGCGAAGCATGTTCAGCCTCAGAAATCAGTTCTACCGAAATACGCTGCAGATGGAATTGGCATCATTTGGAAATGATCGCACTTCCGGTTTGATGAGTCGATTCACGAACGACATGAATCAATTGCGGATGGGCGTAAACAGCTTACTTGGCAAAACAGTACGCGAACCACTGAAGATGGCCGCCTGTCTGATCGGTGCTGCGTTGATTTCCTGGCAGTTGTTACTGTTCTGTTTGGTGATAACGCCAATCGCGGGCATTGCAATTTCTGCTTTAGCCAAGGCGATGAAACGAGCAAGTAAGCGAGCCATGGAAGAAATGTCCAACCTTTACAAGGTATTGAGTGAATCGTTCGGAAATATCGAGGTGGTGAAGGGATATACTATGGAAGAGCATGAGCAAAAGCGATTCCATGACACGGCTGAGCAGTACTATCACAAAAGCATGCGAATTGCATTTTTTAATTCGCTGAGTCGACCAACCACTGAAATCCTTGGCATGACAATTGTCGGCTTAGGCATGCTGAGCGGAGGCTATTTAGTTTTACGTCAGCAAACTCACTTATTCGGAATAGAAATGACACCATCCCCGTTAGGGTTTGGAGAAATCATGACATTCTTTGCGATGCTTGTTGGAGCG
>Ga0114933_10005517_pt1 | contig 11482 bp, 12 predicted proteins | sample 4SBtaG_FD_89691 | JGI IMG/M metagenome (GOLD analysis project Ga0114933, IMG submission 89691) | Deep subsurface microbial communities from Kolumbo volcano to uncover new lineages of life (NeLLi) - 4SBTROV12_W25 metaG | ecosystem: Environmental > Aquatic > Marine > Volcanic | place: Kolumbo... | reverse complement strand
CCAGCGCACGCCTTCCACTTGATAGGATTTTTTATCTACTTTGGCGAGCCGAAGCCACCGGTTATAACGCCTGAGAGCAGTCATTTCCGGGTTCGATCGTGCTCTCAGTTCTGTTTGCTTTTAGGAGGGAGCTTGTTTCAGTTCAATTTTTTGGGGTTCTTTACTTTATAAAAAAAAAGACCCGAAGGTCCGTTTTTTTTTGGTTTTTAGAAATTTTTAGAGAATTTGAGAGGGATTGCCTTAGTCCGAGCCCCAGCCATCGTTGCCAGCCTCGCCGAAGTCCGCGTCGAGGTCGCAGCTGTCGGGGATCACGCAGTCGTCCGGGAGCTGGATCGCGGGCGGGTTGCCGGCGACGTCCAGCCCCGGAGAGCACGTGGTGATCTGGCGGCGCATCGGCACGCGGCGCGGGAGCGGGAACACGATCTCGTCCACCGCGTTGGTGAAGCCGCGCCCGCCCCCGCCGCCCTGCCGCACGAGCAGCGGCGGCGGCGGCAGCTGCGCGACGACGGCGGCCGCGGCCGCGGCCTCGGCGGCGAACGGCGCGATCTCCTCCTCGCGGGCGAGCGCCATCACCGCGTCCTCCGCGTCCAGCGCGTTGTCAAAGAACGCCTCGCCGTCCGCGGTGGCCTCCAGCGACTGCTCGCCCGCGAAGAACTCCTCGGCGTGGAGCGCCTTCGCGATCTCCTCGGCGGGCATCTGCGAGGCGAACACCTCGTCGCAGATCCCCATCTTGGAGAGGAGCACCTTGAGCTGGTCCACCTCGTCCGCGTTGAGGTTGCGCGCCGAGGCGGACGCCGTGGCCGGGGTGGGCGGCGCCCACGCGCCCTGCAGCGGGCGGGCGGCGGCGACCTTCGGACCGTTCCAGACGGGCGCGGGCTTGGTGCGGCAGTGCTTCGCGCGCTTCGCGCCGCGCTCCTCGCCGCCCATCAGCTCCGCGTACTGGTTGTCGCTGCAGGCGAGGCGCTCGCGCTTCTGGCGCTGGGCGATCTCCTCCTTCTTGCGGATCTGCTGCTGGACCTCGGCCGCGCCGTGGATCTGCGACGGGCGGTTGGCGAAGCGCTGCGCGTGCGCCTTGCGCCGCGCCGCGCGCGACGCCAGCCGCGGGCAGTGCTTGGGCGTGTGCCCCTTCACGTGGCAGTAGCCGCACTCGTTCGCGAGGAGCAGGGGGCAGCACACCGTGCCGTCCTTCTTGTCCTTGACCCAGTGGTTGGAGAACTCCGACTCCGGGCGCTTCGAGTGGAAGCAGAAGGAGCAGAACTTCTCGTACGACTTGCTGCTGACGACTGCCATTGATAGTAGTTGAGAGTAGTTAAGAGTAGGTGAGAGGTTTGTGAGTTTCTGTGGTTGCTTTGTGAGAGCTTGTGTATCTCTACCAAAAAAACAGAAATGGCTTTCAATTTTTTTTTGGTCCGTTATAACGGTTAGTCTATATATAACGGAAAACGGTTATTCTACATATATAACGGAAAACGGTTATTCTACATATAACGAAAAACGGTTAGTCTATAACGGTTAGTCTACATATATAACGGAAAACGGTTATAAATGAGCCATTTTCAAGAAAACAGAAAGAAAAAAAAATTGATATCCATTTCTGTTATTATGGTAGAGATACACAAGCTCTCACAAAGCAACACACACAACACACAAACACACTCTAAACCACTCTCTCAACTACTATGGCTCAGTTCACCACTGCCCAGCTCACGGCGATGCTCGCCCAGCGCAAGGCGGACGAGAAGGAGGCCGCGAAGTGCGCGGCGAAGGAGACGAAGCTCATCGCCCGCTGGACGACCAAGTGCCAAGAGGCGGGCGTGACGAACATCGAGGGGATGTCCAGCGTCCAGCTCAAGGAGGCCTGCATCGCGGCGCGGGCGGCCACCAAGCTCGCTGCGAAGGAGGAGGCCAAGGCCACCAAGCTCGCCGAGAAGGAAGCCGCCAAGGCTGCCAAGGCGAAGGCGAAGGCGGAGGTCAAGTCGGCGAAGCTCAAGGCGCGGGAGGCGAAGAAGGCGGCGAAGAGCGTCGCGAAGCTCTCCCTCCGCCTTGGCACGAAGTCCGTCAAGCAGAGCCTCCGGCTCCAGCAGAAGGAGGCGGCGAAGGCCGCCCGCAACGCCGACAAGGAGGCGAAGAAGGCCGCCAAGGCTGCCGCCAAGGAGGCGAAGAAGGCGGCGACGCAGGCTGCCCGCGAGCTCAAGCAGCTGCAGAAGCAGGTGGCCAAGAAGGCGAAGGAGGCGGCGCGCCTCGCCAAGAAGGCCGAGCTGCTCGCGCGCGGCTTCTGCTAAGCGCAAAAACCAAAAAACCAAAAAATTAAAAAAACGAAAAACGCAAAAAAAATCAGCAAAACCAAAAAACCCAAAAAATTTTTTAATTGTAACGGTCATGTGGATTGGTCAGTTCAGTTCGTCACCACCACCCCCGAAAAAAAAAATTGATATCCCTTTCTGTCATTCTGGTTAGGCAGATCACGAAAGCCATAACAAGCTCTCACAAACCCACAAACCACTCTCAACTCATAATGTCTACCGCTTGCATGAAGAAATTCCAGAAGGCGCTGCAGAACGAGATCGAGCAGGTCGTGCACGCCCTCGCGGGCCACTACAAGTTTGACGCCGAGGAGGCTGTCAAATTCATTAAGTCCGGGACGAAGACCCGGAAGGTGGTGGAGAAGCGCTCCAAGCTGTCGCCCGAGGCGAAGGTTGCCCGCGAGCTCGCGAAGGCGGCGATCGCCAAGGCGAAGCAGGACGACCGTGACGCGAAGAAGGCTGCCGCGCTCAAGGCGCGCGAGGCGCGCAAGGCGGCCAAGCTCGCTGAGAAGGAGGCTGCCAAGGCCGCCAAGCTCGCTGAGAAGGCGAAGGCGAAGGCTGCCAAGGACGCGGAGAAGGCGAAGGCGAAGGCTGCCAAGGACGCGGAGAAGGCGAAGGTCAAGGCTGCCAAGGACGCGGAGAAGGCGAAGGTCAAGGCTGCCAAGGACGCTGAGAAGGCGAAGGTCAAGGCTGCCAAGGACGCTGAGAAGGCGGCCGCCAAGGAGGCCAAGGCTGTCGCCAAGCTCACTGTGCAGCTCGCCAAGCTCTTTGACCTTGAGGAGCTGGACGACGACCTCAAGCAGACGGTCGCCGGCAAGGACAGCGCCGCTCTCAAGGACCTGATCGTCGCCGAGAAAGCGGGCCTCAAGGCGGAGAAGAAGCGCGCGACGCAGATCCGCAAGCTGGCCGAGAAGCGCGCGAAGCTCATCGCTGAGATCTACGACCTCGCCAAGCGCTGCGGCGGCGGCATCAATTTCAGCGAGAACGAGATTGAGAACGCCGACATGGACGGGCTCAAGGAGATCCGCAAGACGATCAAGAAGTGCCTCCGCAAGATCGAGCGCGCGGAGCGGGTGGCCGCGGTGAAGGACCAGCAGCGCGTGGACAACGCAAAGTTCGCCGGCCAGACGGGCGACCTCAGCATCCTCAAGAGCCTCCCGATCTGCTAAAAAAATTTAAAAAAACGTAAAAATTAATAAAACACAAAACGCAAAAAAAATCAGAAAAAACTGCAACCGCACCAAAAAAATTTTTTAATTGAACTGAAGGGGGGCTCGCCCAACTGAACTGAGCGCCGCGAACTGAACTGAGCTCCGCGAAAAAAAAATTGAAGACCGTTTCTGTTTTTTCGGTCGTGAAACAACCAACAACCTAACGACTTAGAACAATCAGAGAATACTATACCAATGGCAGACTGCCTTTTCGCGTGGACGTTTTTGGGCGGTAAGCTCGCCGCCCCCGATCGCAAGCAGAAGTTCCTTCGCCGCTTGCGCCGTCTGGGAAGTAAGCGCCGTTTCGATAAGATTGCTCTGCTGCTGGGTAATCTAATCCACGCGATATGCCCGTTTCGCACTAAACACGGCTATGATGCAATTTTGATCGGTACCGCAGGACGCGGCGTGGATCATAAACATTATTTGGGTTGGAATGTTTTTGATGGACTGCCCGAGGGAGATATTACTGTAAAAGAGTTGACAAAAAGGATCAAGGATCCAGGTGTTAAAAATCAACTAGAGGAACTTTTCAATTGGTCGCAAAAATTTCTCATTATTCCGATGATGAACATTCTGTTTGAAAAAGGGAGCGAAATGTTTCAAGCGGAAATGAACCGCTATTTAAATTTGGATAAACTCGATGGACCAGAGCACAAGGGGTGGATTACAGCCGAATTATTTCAGAGATTATGTTCTCAGGGAATAATGGAAAAACACAAGCCCAAAAACAACGTTTTCCATATTAAAAAAAAACATCGAATGGACTATAAACCACCCATGTTTATAATGCCCACAAGGATCGGATTTTCTGGAGGACATAAGACAACACTTACCATTTTGGAAGATATGATCAAAACTCACGAATTCTTTCAACGCGGTGACATTTGGGAAATAAGAAACGAACATAAAAATCCCGATAAACACAATTTCAAGCGTCATATGAGATATGATATAGCTTTATTTAAAACGGGATGTTTGTGGGGGCTGATTGAATTTGACGGAATGCAACATTATGAATATACTCCCCATTATCATAGGGAAGGAATTGAACAATTTAAAAAATTGCAGGAGAAGGATAAACTCAAGGATAGGGATGCCATTAAATTATGCAATGGCAAAAAATGCTTACGAGTGGGTCCTAAATATGGCGGTCACAAGGCAGCGCAGAAGATAAGGGAGATGATAGTAAATTGGCTAGAATAAAAACACAAAACACAAAAAAATCAGAAAAAAATGCAACCGCACCAAAAAAACTTTTTTAATTTTCAGGGGACGAAGTCCCCCCGAACCCCCCTATAAATTAAAGCAGGGGTCTAGGGGATGCAATCCCCGAAAAATTGATTTGTTTTTTTTGTTTTTTATTGCCCGTAAAAAATGTCTAAGTCCGCTTTTGACATGATTGCGAAAAAACCCGCGCCTAATGATTTTAGTATTTCTTGCACTTTTGGCCCGGTTGCAGAAAATGGCACTGGAAAAAATGAAAAAATTGGCACCGATTTGGAGAGCGGTTTTAATCTTCAGGAATTTCTTGCCGCGCACGCAAAATTGGATTCATTGGGGGTAGACGCAAAAATATACAATTTGGGTGATTTATTGATTGGTGTTGATTTGCCAGAAGACATGCCGAAACCAAACCCGGCGTATATTTTGGTGATGCGTGGGGTCGTGGATTCTGTTTTTAAAATTCATAAAAAAACTGCGCTTGATTTAACAAACCAATTGAAAGATGATGAAATGTATGATAAAAAAAAATATATGAGGGGTGCTGTGAAAAATTGTTGGGCGCGAATTTGCTGCTGCGTTGCGGATTTTTCCCAAAAAGCCGATTATTCGGTAATTCCGGTGAAAGGAACGGTACACGATTTTAAATCGTTGCCGCTTTTGAATTTATTAAGGCAAATTAATGAGATAATTTTTGGATCAAAAGCAAAATGTTTGTATTGCGAATTAAATAAATATCATCACGATAAAGCCGGAATTGGATTTCACGGTGATGCTGAAAGAAAGTTGGTAATTTGTTATAAATGTGGTGATAAACGCATGAAATTAAAATTTCAATGGTATTATAGGCATAAAAGAATTGGGGAAATGTTTGAGGTGGAAATTGGCGAGGGCGATGGTTATGCAATGAGTGAATTTGCAACAGGATATAATTGGAAATCTTCTAGTTTTCCCACCCTTCGTCATTCTTCTGGGCGAGAAAAAAGTAAGCATATAGTATAACATGGATGAGGCGAGAAAATTCTTTAAAACAACACAAAAAATAATGATTTGTATGTTCGCCATACCAGTTTTTTTATTTTTTATAGGGTTTATGTAATGGGAAGAAAAAGTAGACGTAAAAAAAACAGAAGAAAGAAACCAAAAAGAAAGAAGACCAGAAGAAAGAAACCAAAAAGAAAGAAGACCAGAAGAAAGAGGGGTGGAATGAAAATTCCTTTTATGAGGGATGCGTGCTTTCAAAAATGTCCCTATGGGGTACGCCAAGGCACAGCGCCCTTCGCGCCCGAAACAGGCAGAACGAGTGGCGATTGTTTTCATCAATGTGCCGCCACCATGATGAATTCTCATGAATTTTATAAACGGACGGCGCATCCATCTGGAAAAATAAAAATGATGGCAAAAGAACAGGGACTTCAAAAAATTAGTCACCCGACTGAGTGTGTTAATCGGTCGGACTTAATTCACGCTCTTGTATCTTTATATGTGGAAATTCCACCAGGGTTTTCTAAAATGGTTATTATTACAAAAAATCATGCGGTGAGCAATCCAGGCGGTCACGACGAATGGATGCATCCATTTTGGTTCGAATATCCTCTTAATCACTCCGAGGACACACCACTAGATATGGTTCCAAGGTTCCGCGCGGGTGGATTGAGGATATGGCATGTTGTTATTATGGCTCGCGATCGTGAGGATAATTTATTTCTAATAGATCCAAAACATAGGGTTATTAGCAGTAATAGGGATATTATTATGAGACCCTGGCTAAATAAGTTTTGTCCTTCTGATTTTTTTTGGGCAGGTCAAGGCGGTGTGTACGGCATGCCAGACATTTTTAATGAAGCTTGTCATTGGGGGAATGACGATTTTTTTAGACTTCATCATTGGGATGGTATTCAGTTTAGAACCGTGGATAATGCCGAAAATAATGATGATAAAACTGGTTTGATTAATAATGAAGAAGAGCGTGGCAAGATTCTTTCAATGTTTAGAAAAGATTCGCTGTTCAAGTATATTTTTTTCCCCGACGAGGAGGAGGAGCGCCTGCGCAAGGAGCGCGCCGAGCGCGAGCGGGCTTTCTTGAATAATGACACCGACGAGGAGGAGGGCGAGCGCGTGCAGGCTTTCTGGGATAATGACACCGACGATGAGGACGACACCTACCTCCCCAAAGACCATCATGGTTGGGTTTTTAACGAAAATGATGCTGCGAAAATTAATTTTGTCGTTGAGCAGGAGGGGGTAATTCCAGGCGCCAAATTACAAGAAAAATGGAAAAAAGACGCACAAAGGAGAGTACGATTTACTCGTTTGTTTGCGCGGGAAGACGCGCGCCTCCGCCGCGAGGGACCACCCCGCGCCGTCCCACAGCCCAGAGACGAAGACAGCCAGCCACAGGAGGCGGCGGACGACGCAGCGCCGACATTGGTGACGGTGGTGGACATGCCCGAGACGTATAAGGACGGCGACAACTTCGTCCCATTCGTTGTAAGCGTTCAGAACCCGCCGCGGGGCGTGGCGTTGTCGCTGATGCCCTCGCTGCTCTATGCGGACACCATGACGCCCGTCCCCAACTTCCACAGGGTCGTGACCTTCTCATGCCACGAGTGTGCAGGCTGCTCGCGCGCCGGAAATACCTGCAATTTGCCCAGCAAGGATTGCGAACACTCTCTGACCGTGAGCTCGTCCGACCCACGCTCAACCGTGATGATGCGGTTCTCTAATGACCACGCCATGACGGAGAGATTCGTTGTGCGTGTGGGAGCTTACGGATTTTCTGATATATATGTTGACTCGAGACCGGTGACCGTATCCGTCGGCGGCAGCACCCCCGGCCCGTGGGCGGGAAAGTTTGTTTTTGGCGAAGAAGGCGGGCACAAAAAATAATGATTGGTATATTCGCCGTACCAGTTTTTTTATTTTTTATAGCTATTTTGCTTTAAATTTTTTGCAAAATTAATAATATTTTTTATATTTATAATGCCTAATTGGAAAGACAAAATGAAAGAAAATCATGAAAAACATAGCGAGGAAGTAAGAGAAGTTGTTAATTTTGAGCAGGAAAAAAAATATTTTGAAACAAATAAGGATATGTTACAAAATAAAATTGTCTCTCTACAACAAGAACTTGTGGAAGAAAAGGAACTTGAAATTCTTCTTGATGGAAAAGACGTCAAAAAAGAAGAAGAACTTAAAAAAATAAGAGATTTTATAGAAAATAATGATCAACAAGTTGAAGGATTATTTTTATATGTTTCAAAATTATGCGATGAATTAAAAACGCTTGTCGTAAAAAATAAAGAAAAACAAAAAGAATTAGAGGAGGACAATCTTGAATATAAGAATTTGGTTAATTCATATAAAGCTAGGCATCTTGCCCAAAAAATAAAACATGTTAGATCAACTGTTGAGGATTTGGACCATTTTTTAGTTCAACAGGGGGTGAAGGGCCCCCGCAAAATCTCGGCTTAAGATTGCAAGAATTTTGTCCCCAATATAAAAAATGTTGTATTATTCTATAAAATTATTACCACAATTGGTGCTTAATTTTATTGGTAAAAAAAAAAGTCTCCCTACATAATATAAAAATGACTGCTATTAAACCGTCAAACTCAGAACTTCGTGATCAGATACAATCTGATGAATATAATGAAACTTTAAATGTTATTAATGCAAAATATGCTGAAATGGATAAATTTATTGGAAATCTTGAAAGTGATATTCAATCTGTGAAAGAATTTGAAAAAGAAATGTTGTCTGATCAGGCGAGAGGTTACGATGTTGGCTCTTCTTTAGACACATTGGGCTTTCAAAAGGATTCTTTAGAAATAGATTTGGGGTTTTTTGTTCATATGAAAGGTGTATATATTAAGAAACTCTATGGCGATTTATATAAATATTGTGATGGGATTATTGATAATGCTCTCGCCATTGAAGAAATTCCGACTAATACAACTAAAAAAGCTGTAAAGGAAAGAAAATTTAGAAATATGGTACCCTATCCCGCTCCGCAAATCCCTAATCCAAAAGCTTTAGATTCTGAAGGAAATGTGGTTGAAGGAGAACCAGAAACCATTCCCGATCCTAATGTAAAATATGATATGAATGAAATTTTTGCTCTTATTAATTGCACAACGGCTAATCTTAGAGAATTGGCAGATGATATTGGATCGTTCCAAGCGCGTATTAATAATGCAACTGAAAAAGAAGCTAGGGGATTTAATGTTGGCAATTTAATTATGAATTTAGAGGCACAGAAACAAAAATTAACCTTGGAATTTAAAGCCTATATTGATAGACTTAAGAAATTCTTGGATCAAAATAAAAATTTTTCTGATAGATGTTTGAAAAGAATTCAGATAATATCTAATGAAATTGTCACCGCCGATGAACAAAAAGCACAAGATCCATCTTCTATCTAAAAAATTGATTTTAAAACTTTTATAATACTTTTTCCAAAAAGTATTATGACACCAATTCAAATAGCTCAAGCTCTTCCTAGAAATGTTGGTTCAAAACTGTTCATGCATTTTAAACATCCTACCGTAGAAATGATTCAAGATTTCTGGAAAGAACCAGAAATTTTAAAAAAAAATTGGATGATTGCCCAATTAAATAGATATAATTGGTTGACGTTCAGTGATAATTTGCATAATTATGGTGAAGGCGTTGTAAATCTTATTAATGTCAGAAGAAAACTACGTAATCCAAATTGTCCTTTGAAAACAAGGATAAAGCTAAATAATATTCTTGATCCGTGCAGCGGCTCGGCGGTGAACGGGGTTCTCATTGAGAATTTTGGGGATTTTGTGTTCGTTGTTCAAAATTTCAAACGAATGAAAAAAAAATTGTGGGGATGTGAAAAAAAGGGAATAAGGTATGACGATCATAATGAATGGAAAATGAGGTCTCTTTTTGGCGGAGTTTATCCAATACATTGTCGCCCGAAAGCACGCGTTCCCAGAAATCCTTTTACTGGAGCATGGAACCTTCGTTGGAAAAGCGGCGGGGACTTGCGCAAACTTATTGCCAAAAAATGGGATCGTCAGCCTTGGCGAATGTGTGAATGGGATGGTGCGGGGACGATTGTTAAAAGATTGGACGGCAGTAGTTATGTATTTATGGGTCCTTTGAATGTGGAATTTGTTCCCCATAGATCTTGGACAATTGATCCTTATCTTTAACGGCGGCGGGAACGACGCCGACGACGGGAACGACGCCGACGACGGGAACGACGCCGACGACGGGAACGGCGCCGACGACGGGAACGGCGCCGACGACGGGAACGACGCCTGCGGCGACCGCCGGATGTGCCACCCCCGCCTCCATTACCCTGTTTCTTTGCCTTCTGCTGAGCTTTCACGACTGATTTTTCCGCTTTAACCATGGCGGTGTGTCCGTCCTTCAGCAGCTGTCCGATGATTTGGTCTTGGGCCTTTTGGTTGAGAGCGAGGTTTCCCGCGGCGGCGTTCGTGACCGCGGCGCTATTTTCGGTTTCGACGTTATTCATTATTTTGTTGAAGTTTGACATTTATAATATAAAGTTAGAAATTTTTTAACGACGACGCCGCCGACGGCGGGAACGACGCCGACGACGGGAACGACGACGACGACGGGAACGGCGCCGACGACGGGAACGACGACGCCGACGTGAACGACGCCTGCGGCGACCGCCTTGCATCAGCGCCGCCGCCATATCCGGGTTTTTTTCTAAGAAATTTCTAAAGAGGATGCAAGGGTCCTCGCCTGAGGGTTTTTCGGCTTTTAATAAATTTTCTACGAGATTCATCATCTTAGCCCACTCGGCCTCGTCCGCCTCACCCTTCTTCACCTTCTTCTCCTCTTGTTTCAATAGCTTTTCTAATTTTCTGATTCCATCCCGCGATTTTACTACGTTGAGCGCGCTCGTCAGAATGTCGGCGCCGCCCGCCGCTTCATCCATGGCCTCACACGCCTGTGCCCACATTGCCTCGTTGTTTGCCATTTATAATATAAAATTAGAAAATTATCTGGCGCGCAATCTCATCTTCCGCCGCTTTCTTTGCAACCGGCGCGTCCGTTTCTTCTTCCATTTCCAACGAAAACACGCTTTGGATTTCTTAAATCTACAACTATGCCCCATTAGATATTATAATATATTGTCTTTAACCCGCTCCATGTGGACAGGTTGCCATATATTCTATTATCATAGGAATTTCCAAGGTTTCAAAAATCATTATTGCCACATCCTCGGCTGGACAATTTTCTAATGCCCTAATTGTACGGTTTTCGTCCGCATCGTAAAATTCATTTTTTAATCTGGTTAAAACTTTGGTAAACCAAACGCCCCATAATGTATTTTTGTTTGTTGGGATGTGGGGGGCGGGCTTGGTTTCGGAAGATTTTGAATATACGAAAGCGGTAAGATCGTAAATTAACCAATTGAATGGCGTGTGATCCTCCCAATATTCGTCCGTGAGGTTTTTTTCGGCGCTTGCATTAATTGCGGTGGTAAATAAACATACCATTTTTTTGTCAACTTTTTTACATTTCAGTTGACAAAAAAAAGAAATCAATTTTTTCTCAGCGACCGGAATCGAACCAGCGACCAACAGATTTCTAAGAACCACTACAGTCTGTCGCTCTACCAACTGAGCTACGCTGAGGTTTCGACAGTGGCAGGATTTGAACCTACGCGTGCATAGCACAACAGATTTCAAGTCTGCCTCCTTAACCACTCGGACACACTGTCTGTTAAAAAAT
>Ga0114933_10005515_pt1 | contig 11485 bp, 9 predicted proteins | sample 4SBtaG_FD_89691 | JGI IMG/M metagenome (GOLD analysis project Ga0114933, IMG submission 89691) | Deep subsurface microbial communities from Kolumbo volcano to uncover new lineages of life (NeLLi) - 4SBTROV12_W25 metaG | ecosystem: Environmental > Aquatic > Marine > Volcanic | place: Kolumbo... | reverse complement strand
TAGACCATAACAGCCGCATGACTCAGTAAATACTTTCCGACTAATCCGCTTGAATTCGCCAGCCCGGCACCGGCCGCCCCAGACCCTGAATTTAACAGTATTCTTGGATTCTCGACCGTAAAAGCTGCGAGTACGACCGCATCAGCTTCTTGAACGTGACGTTCGCCTTGCGCATCAAAATATTCAACACCGATCGCACGATCGCCGGTCTTGTTAGTCAACACTCGAGTCACGGTGCTCTCGCTTTGGAGTACCGCACCGGCATTCGTCGCCCGCGGCAAATAAACAGCCAGCGGGTTAGCCAGCGCGCCGGTCGGGCATCCAGCATCGCACCACCCGTCCCAAATACATGCCGGTCGACCTTTATACGGGCGCGACAAAACGGCGATAGGGATCGGGCTGGTGCGCATGCCCATGGCTGCGAAGCCTTTGGCAAATGCTTCGCCATGTTGATTCACGAGAATAGGCGGAAGCGGATATGGCGCTCCATCCGGACGCCAAACTTCCGCTTCAGCGTCTCCAGATATACCAACGTCTTCTTGTACCTCGTCATAAAACGGCCGCAGCACGTCGTACTCAAATGGCCAGTCGAGCGCGCGTCCGAACATAGTCTGAGATTGCATATCTTCGGGGTGGTAACGAGGCCACACTCCGTAGTGGTGCATCGCGGCGCCACCGTATCCGTGACCCGAATTAAAGTTATACCAAATGGGATGCTTGCCGGTTTCTTCCACCATCGCCGCACCGGTTTTCAGGCGGCGCGCCCAAATTTGCGAGCTATAGAGATCATCTAACGTCCGCGACTTTCCGCCTTCGAGTACGAGAACGCTGCGACCCGCCTCCGCAAGCGTAGCCGCGAACACACTACCCGACGCGCCTGAGCCAACAACGACGACATCAACTTTGTCGGCCATCACCATTTCTCCTCGGGCATAATGTGTGCCATGTAGGGGACGTTTAGTTTGTCGAATCCTTCTTTCGTACCGTAGACAACATCAACCGCGTCACTGCGAACCATCATATAAAACAAAGGTGGCGGCGGTCCTTGCCAGTTCACTACCTCACCACGCCATATCGCATTAGTGTGGGCGTCCTTTTGCTCATCCGATAATTGTCCGAATGGCTGCTTAAATTTTTCTAGTGATGTGCTGGTAAGTGCCGCGATTCCATTGCGGTAGAAGTTTAGAAAAGGTGCCTTGATGTCCGGGAAATATTTACACATCAATAAGCATTCTTGAGGGTCGATACTGAGTTGTTGATCGACAAATTGTGAAACGCCGGCAGCGCCCGCGCCAGGTAAAAGATGGTTAGCAAAATCCGCCAAGTGCCCCGCCTCTTCCGCAGAAAGTTGCTGAAGGTCCACGCCTTTCGAGTAAGCAGCTCGCGGCGTTAGCAACGTCGAGATCCCTGCGACGTTGAACGAAAGTGCGCCAATCCCTGTATTGCGCACGAACTTACGGCGATTAATGTCGTCGGGAGTCATGACATTCCTCAATAGACGAAGGTTGAACCGCACCCACTAGCGCAAAGATAACTTGGCCGCAGGCGAATTTATTTTAAGTATAAAGGTTTTGGCATCGCTATCGTAAATCGCTCGCTCTAGTTACCATCAAACAACCCCCAGATGGGTTCCACCCGCCCCACCAAGTTGCTACCCTTGGGCGCAATTGTGGGCTTGACTATCTGGCACAGCCAGATTCGACGACTAATAATAAGTTCGCGCCACAATCAAAAATAAGAATTAGATTTCCGAGGGAATAAACGCATGTTTGGATTTGACCCCCTGATTTTCTGGGGCTGGACGTTCTTGACACTCTACATCGGTTTGATGGTGTTTTTCGGATTCGTCGGCATGCGACGTGTGGAAGGTAGCGATGATTTCGCCACGGCGCGAGGTGGCTACGGCCCGCTATTCCTAGCCTTCGCCATGACGGCAACCGCCGCTAGTGGCGCGACTTTTCTTGGCTTACCAGCCCTCGCCTATAAATCTGGCATGTCGGTGCTATGGTATGCGTTTGTCTATCCGCTCGGTGTTTACTCCGGTGTTCTCGTTTGTCTCCATGCGATACGCCGCGCGGGTGCAAGTTTTGGCAGCCGCTCAATGCCTGAATATCTGGGTGATCGCTACAATTCCGATACACTACGCATCCTGGCCGCGTTGTTTTCTATGCTGTTGTTGTTCTACCTCGCGGGACAATTGCTTGCAGGCGCAGTGATGTTTTCGAGCATGCTCGGCCTCGATACGTTCTCGGCATTGTGCGTCACTGCGCTGGTGTTGATGTTCTACGTCGTCATGGGTGGCGCGCACGCAGATATCCTGACCGATGGCGTGCAAGGCGCCTTGATGTTGGCACTCGCTTGCCTCGTCTTATGGATGTTTCTCAGTGGCTTTCGCATTGAAGGGGGATTCGACGGGATGATGCAGCAATTAAACTCAATCGATCCCGATCTAACAGCAACATTGCATCCAACCCATCCGCTATTCAATTCTAAATGGGATCTGTTTGCGATATTTTTCGCGCACCTGCCGCTTGGCTTGCTGCCGCATATTGGCAATAAATTATGGGCGTTGAAGAACGATAGCGACCAAAAAAAATTCATCACATTTTCATTCATTTTTGGCATGCTACTTCCAGCGATTACTTGCGGCGGGATCCTTGCTCGGGTGATCTTAGGTGACGCACTGTTCGCCGAAGGTATGAATCCTAACCAGTCCATACCGGAGCTCTTTATTGCTGTGCTGCCCGCTTGGGCTGCCGCATTAATTGGTGCTGGGGTTCTTGCCGCGGTAATGTCTACCGCAGATGGCTTGGTTGTTTCGACAGCGCAAATATTCGCTAATGATATTTTCCGGCGTTCGATGGCGCCGCGTTGGATGGCCGATCGCGACGATCAAGACATTGACCGAATCGCGCTACTAATCAGTCGGATCGCAACGATAGTTGTACTCGTCGGCGCCGTCGCGTTGGCTTGGGAGACGCAAGATAAAAATGTCGCGCTGTTAGTGTGGATCGGGATTGGCGGCATGATGGCAGCTTCGGCCTCACCAATGTTTCTTGGGGTGTTGTGGCGACGTGCGACGCGCGCCGGTTCAATTACGGGGTTTATCGTTGGGGGGGCTACGTTCAGCGTACTGCACTCCGGCTTACTCGATCCCACTTGGTTTACTGGAAGCACGGTGGATGTAATCACAACTTGGCTAGCCGGCCAAGCGTCAAATCCGTTCGCTTGTGCAACCCTCGGCGGCTTCGCCTCGATTGCATCGATGGTCGCGGTGTCACTGTTTACCGAACCGCCATCGGATGAGCACCTTAAGCGCGTGTTTGGTAGCTAATCAGCGTCAATTTTTGCGGCGCCCACGCGCCGACCGTCCGAGGAACACTGGCTTGTTGAACCTGCGCCGGAGCGGTCGTTTTTGGATTTCTGACTAAGTTACATCGGCGGTTTGGCGACTGTCCGGGTCCTTAATTTCGAAACCCGCGTAACCGCTGGCGGCGACTTCGTCGCATTTATTTCGGTATGTACCAACGCCCCCGATGTAGGACAAAAGACGTTTCGGTTTGCCTTCAACGTTTGCGCCCATGTACCACGAATCCGTTTTTACCATTAACGTTGCATTAGCGGTCTCGTCATGGTGATCCACCCATTGCGCTTCCGTCTCAGCTGAGGGTTCGATCGTTTCGTGACCGTGCACGTTTAAAAAATCAATGCAATCGGTGATCCAATTTACTTGTTGTTGCAGACAGGTGGCCATATTACACAACGCCGTGGATGGTGCGAGTGGCCCGGCAACGGTGAACAAATTGGGGAATCCGTGAACCAGTAGGCCCATCGTTGAACGAATATCTTCACCCCATAGTTCTGTTAATGAACATCCATCACGGCCAAAAATATTCGTGCGCGTCAGGGCGCCTGTGCCGGCATCGAATCCGGTCGCTAGAACAACGACATCAAGTTCGAATTCCTCACCTCCTACAACGAGACCGTTCTCGGTAAAACGCTCAATCGGTGTTTCGCTAACGTCGACGAGTTCGACATTGTCGCGGTTGTAAACATCGTAGTAACCGGTCTCTAGCGGCACCCTTGCCGTACCGAATCCAAATTTCGTCGGCACGACTTTTTCCGCGACGGCAGGATCATTAATGCGCGCGCGAATTTTTTCGCGCACGAACTCGGAAATTTCGTCGTTGATAGCTTCATCGAAGAACAATTCTTGAAATCCACCAACCCAGAAACTGAGCGAGCCATCAGCCCAAAGCTCCTCGAGCGCCGTTAAGCGCTCCTCATGCGACAACTCGATGTAGCTGGGAGAGTCAAAATCGTAGTCAAATCCAGCGAACGTGCCGTGAACAAGTTTGCGTAATTCTGGATACTGAGCACGCCAGCGATTGCGCGCCTCGTCGTCGTAGTCTTCGTTGCGCATCGGTACGGCGTACTGTGGCGTACGTTGGAACACTTTCAATTCGCCGACCTCACTCGCGATCGTCTGGATAACTTGAATACCCGTCGCACCCGTGCCAATTACCCCAACTCGTTTTCCGCTGAGATCGAGGCTTTCGCTCGGCCAACGTGCTGTGTGTAGGATCTCGCCTTTGAATTTATCGTGATCCCCGAACGGCGGTATGATCGGTGCTGAGACCATGCCGGTGCAGCTAATCAGATACTGGGCTGTTACCTCGTCGCCATTGGCTGTGCTAATAAGCCAACGACGGCGGTCAGCGTCCCACCGCGAACAGTTGACTCGAGTGTTAAATTGAATATCTTTGCGTAACTCGAATTTATCGGCGACAAAATTGAGATAGCGCTCGGTTTCCGGTTGGGCAGGAAAACGTTCGCTCCAGTCCCATTCTTGCAGTAATTCATCGGAAAACCAATACTGGTAAACATAAGATTGCGAATCGACTCGCGCACCGGGATAACGATTCCAGTACCACGTACCGCCGACGTCGCTGCCGGTTTCATAACCAATTACGTTCATACCCATTTCGCGGAGTCTATACAATTGGTAGAGCCCCGCTATGCCAGCGCCGATGACCACCGCGTCATAATCGGTGTCGCTATGACCGCTTGCCGATCCTTGGTTCGAGTTGGGTGTTTTAGCTTCGTTCGTCATTGTCGATCTCCCGCAACTTTGCGGTTTTAAGGTAAAAATAAATTGGTGAAAGTATCCGTCATCAGACCGTTAACGGCCAGTCTGCTATGGTAACAAATATGAGGTTATTCCGTGACAGATCCTTGTAAACATAGGATAAATTAAGCGATCTTCTGTGCCCGACACCTGCTTCGAATTTGTGTCGGATGAATTCGGCGGTATATTTCTACGGCACTGTCGGATCGCGTCGTTTAGCGGCGTCGAATCGTAATCCGATGTGTTCACATCAGGCGAGAAAATCGGTTCTGTGTTGTCGGCTCTCAGTCCAACTTCCACACCATGACATCGCAATCATCGACCTTTTTTCAGTAGAAAAAAGGTCGATCCGGCCACGTTCGTATCGATCGCATCATTAATGTAGATCGTGTTTACCTCCGCATATTTTTGCATGTGACCGGCGATATCTATCACTCGAGAACTCATTTCCCCCATCGGTACGCGTTCGTCGAATAAAACTTGGCCCGAATTAATACCAATGCGTACTTTAAAATCTGCGCGCATCGCTTTGACCTCTCGATTGAATCACTCGAGCGAGCGCAAAACTTCCTGGCCTGCATTTATCGAGTTGTGTGTCTCACCAAAACAAATCATTACGGCATCAGGCGTCCAAGACGCCTTTAAAGCGTCGTGCTGTTCTATCACTTCATCGACCATTGCCATGTAACGTGCAAAATCTCGCGACGCAATAGCCGAACCTTCGTTTTCCTTCATGCCGGTCGATCCGACGACGTCGATAGAGAGAAACGATAGCGCTTGCTCTTGAGCTTCAAGCGCCTTTTTAGTTCTAGCGTACAGTTCGAGAAGATCTTTGCGATCCTCCGATTCAAATGCAACCGACAGCGCATCGATTTTTCCCACTTGCTTATGCGCTTCTTTACGGATCTTTACCGAGCGTCTCTTACGTCGTGCCGTCGCTCTCCACAACGAGACCTTCATGCGCCATCTCGCCCATCGCGATTCGATCATGAACCATAGAACGACGGCTATTCCAAGCAACAGGTAGGGGGCGATGTCGATGCCGGCTACAATAGTTGGAAGATTGGAGCGAAGAAGGTTCGCAAGCGGTCGAGCAGCGACGTCAACCCACGACACGAAGCGTTCGAGGAAAGAAAATTGCGATTGAAAATGAAAAAGCGCGACGGAAAGCACAATGAAGTACGCGATCAAACCCACTCTTAGCAACCAAATAACTTTGCCCAGAACAAAAACAACAAAACCTAGGAGAGCGGCACCGACGGCGTGCATCAGACCATGGTATCAATTCCAGGTTGCATGCGTATCCTTGCAATTGCGAACTTTTCTTAAATTATTTAATTCATCGAGTTCACTCAGAACACGGAAAAACGATCCGTCTAATATCGACGCATCGCAAACCTTCGCGGTGTTCTCACAGTGTGGTCGCGCTGTCGAATAATTGCCTGCCTACGGTCGAACGCCCATTTTCTTCAACAGTGGTGCGATATCCCGATCGAAACGCACCGTGTCCTCATAGTAGTCCAGCATCACCATCAAGAACCCGTCCATACCATCGTTGTACATGTCGCGTAATGTTTCAGCGACATGCTCTTTCGTCCCGACGAGCGGTAGTGCACCACCACCGAATGCGTACATTTCCGCGGTGAAGTCATCAAATGATCCGCTTTGGATCTTCAACCCGTTTGCCCAATTATCGACTGCCACCCGATCGATGTTTTCGACAATCTTTTGTCGAACTTCTTGGGCTTCTGATTCCGTGTCTCGCCAAAGCACATAGGGATAACAGGCGCATTGAACGGAGCGCCCGAATTTGCTAGCGCGGTCCTTAATATCTCGAACAACCTCTGGCGCAGCTTCGACCGAAGGCGGACTGATAAAGGCCCAATCGCAGGCTCTCGATACCATCTCTTTCGCATCCTCCGAGACACCCGCATTGGCGATGATCGGATGCGGTTTGTTCATTGGCGCCGGCCTCACGTCGCCATTTTTTATCGTGTACCACTTACAATCGTAGCTAAATGTCCCGGGTTCCTGTGTCCAAAGTCCTTTCAAAATTTCTATGTAAGCCTCGCTACGTTCATAGCGTTCGGCGTGCTCGATAACCTCAATGCCCATCATGCCGAATTCGTGCTCGCTCCAACCACTGACGATGTTCAACCCCCAACGCCCTTTTCCAATGTGATCCAAAGTCGCACCCATTTTTGCCGTCGCAACGGGGTGAAACACGGGCACATGTACGGTAGAGAATATGTTTATTTGCTCTGTGTTCGCGAGCAACGCCGAAGCCCAAGTGAAGGTCTCCAACGATGTCGCAAGGTAGTCAGTTTTGCCGCCATAACCTTGCCACTTTGCAACCGGGAACAAGAAGTCGAAATTCGCAGCTTCCGCGGCTTGGGCGATGCGTAGATTGGACTCGAATGTCCAATCTTGAGGATCGGGCTTGTAGGTACTCATGGAATAGGCATTGCTGCAATTTGGCATAAACAACCCGAGCTGCATTGGCATTCGCTCGTTATTACTTTCTTTCGACATCACGACTCCTTTACATCTAGCCCGTCGCGCCAAAACGCGCAGAGCGCTTCAATTTTATAGTCAAATTTCACCACCATCGCAAAAATATTCGATCCCCTCGGCCTCGAGCCGACGCCTTAGCCAATCGAGCACTTGCGCTTCGCGCGCAGAGCATCGTTAATGTCAAAGTCTAAGCGACTCCCGCCGACGGCCGAAAGAATCGCTAGATCGGACTTAAGTATGCCATGGTTTGTGTGTAGCAATTGGGTCACTATCACCGTCGTAAATAGCTCTGAAAACTAATAAGTACGTGTACATTGACTCGCTTTAGATGAGGCGTAGGATAATCTATCCAACGGGCAATCACGTACCCATAGCCTAACGAAATTCGCCCTCGCGCGTATCGACACTTGAGGTCTCGCAGATGAATCGCTTTATTGCTGTTTTACTTTCAGTCATACACTTCCCCGGAGCAATCGCCACTGAGGCGCACGCCGGCAAAGAGAATTATCTGCCGTCTAAATGGTGGCCTTCCCAATGGGGTGCATCTGATCAGCGAGGTGCGTTAAACCGTTTATCGCCTGAAAAAACGCTTGCCGCGGCGGCGCTAATAACCAGCGGCGCAATCTACGACATGGGCCGTGTATTTGAAGAAGAAATGCCTTTGTTCGCGCTCACACCGCAACGGCGAAAATACACGTTGAGCGTTCCCGGTGCGCCATCGTGGGGACCGCTTGGCGAGAACAAGCTCGTATGGAACGAAGATCATATTTCCGGACACTTAAGCCAAGATGGGACGCAATTCGATGCTTTAAGCCACATGGGCACGGACTTGGGAAGCGGCGGAAATCTCAACGAAATCCGGTATTACAACGGTCACTCGCATGCGGAAATTGGTACGGGTCGAGGGTTTAAAAAGCTAGGCGTAGAACATGTCACACCAATTTTTACGCGCGGAATTTTGATCGACATCGCGGGTCTGCGAGGTCGCACCATGAATTGCTCAGAAGAAGTCACGATCGCTGACCTAAAAGCCGCGCTAACTCGCCAAGGGTTAGACGGAAACGCGATTAAAGATGGCGATGCGTTGTTCTACAACACCGGATGGGGGCGCTACTGGAAAGCGGACAACGATAAGTTCAACAGCTGTACCCCGGGCCTATCGGATAAGGCCGGTGACTGGGTGGTCGATCGCCACGTCTTATTAGTAGGTACGGACAATTGGGGGGTCGAAGCGATACCGGGCCCCGATCCGAAGCGTTTCGGTCCTAATCATCAAAAATTTCTGGTTGAGCACGGAATCTATATTATCGAAAATTTGAGTTTCGATGCATTGATCGAGGCAGAGGTATATGAGTTTGCGTTCGTTGTCGGAACCTTGCCACTAAAGGGTGCGACGGGCTCACCAGTACGCCCATTTGCGATTCGCTAACGTCGCGATAATTCATCCCGATCCCAGGATCAATTCGAGCGCCCTGTGCACCCCGCGCTCCGCGTGGTTAAATAGTGCTATGAACGCCAACAAAGAGAGTTGTCATGAGTCAAGGTGAAATTATTGCGGGTCTGCTCGCGCCGCATCCGCCACACTTAGTGTTCGGCGAAAATCCCAAGCAAAACGAACCTCGTTCAAAAGGTGGTTGGGAACAATTACGCTGGGCATACGAACGTGCGCGGGCAAATCTGGAAGAAATGAAACCCGACGTATTGTTAGTGCATTCGCCGCATTGGATCACCCAACAAGGTCACCATTTTCTAGGGGTGCAACACCTTAGCGGTCGATCGGTTGACCCGATTTTTCCAAATATTTTTCGCTATGATTTTGAACTCGAAGTGGATGTTGAACTCGCCGAAGCTTGCTGCGAACAGGCCGCCGAGATGGGGCTTACGTCGAAAATGATGCGCAACCCTAATTTCCGTGTCGATTACGGCACGATAACAACGCTACACATGATTCGACCACAATGGGACATCCCCGTTGTTGGGATCTCTGCCAACAACTCGCCGTACTTCCTCTCCACCGAAGAGGGCCTCGAAGAGATGGACGTATTAGGTAAGGCGACGCGCAAAGCCATCGAGGCGACCGGGCGCCGTGCCGTGTTACTCGCCTCTAACACACTATGTCATTACCACTTTAGCAAGGAACCCATTCCTCCCGAAGATATGTCGCAAGAACATCCAGAGAATTTCGAGGGATATTTATGGGACATGCGCATGATTGAATTGTTGCGCGAAGGAAAAATTCAAGAAGTGTTTCGATTATTACCGCAGTTCATCGATGAAGCATTTGCGGAAGTAAAGTCCGGTGCATTTACGTGGATGTTTTCCGCGATGGATTACCCCGAACTCGCCGGTGAACTGCACGGCTACGGCACGGTTATTGGCACGGGTAACGCCGTCATGGAATGGAATTTAATTAAAGCGGGACTCGCGCAAGCGGCTTAAGGAAAAGCATCATGAGCGTTGTTTCTGCATTTCTTATCCCTGGATCGCCCTTACCCTATGTGCAACGCGATAATCCACCATGGGGAGTGATGGCCGATGCATTGGACAAAGCCGGCGCCGCGCTCGCTGACTCAGAGCCAGATGTCATCGCGATTTACTCAACGCAGTGGATCGCAGTGCTCGATCAACTTTGGCAGGTCCGTCCTAACCCAACGGGACTTCACGTCGACGAAAACTGGCATGAATACGGCGAACTGCCATTTAACATGCGTACCGATACCGCATTGGCCGAAGCGGCAATAGCCGCTACGGACAGCTACGGGATCCGCTCTAAAGGGGTGGATTATGATCACTTCCCAGTAGATACGGGAACGATAGTCGCATCCAACTTCCTCGATCCTGACAATCAGTTCAAATCAATTGTTACAGCCAACAATCTTTATCATGATTGGGGAATAACAGAGAATCTCGGGCGGGTTGTGCGCGAACAATCAGAACAACTCGGGCGACGGGTGGCGCTTGTGGGCGTGGGTGGATTGTCGGGTACATTTTTTCGCCAGGTGATCGATATTGCCGATGATCACATTGCAAGTGAACAAGAAGATTCTTGGAATCAACGATTGTTGGCGATGATGACCGCAGGCGATATCGAAGCACTTAACAATGCCTGCCCAGAGTATGCCCAACAAGCGCGTGCCGATATGGGCTTTAAGCACTTCGCTTATTTACTCGGCGGCATGGGCGGTGATTTTAGCGGTGCAGTGGTGCATCACTATGGCGCGTTGTATGGAACAGGCGGCGCGGTTGTCGAGTTCAAGCTTTAGGAACAAACGCACCCCTATTGAATGCGTATGACTGCGCTTTAATGGTATTTGCACGAATTGCCCGTCCCAATGATCTGATGTGCGCCTTCGAGGCCGCGCCGCAAGGCGTCTGAGCGGTGCGCAAGATCGTCCACATTGATATGGATGCGTTCTACGCTTCCGTAGAGCAGCGCGACCAACCAGATCTAAAAGGTAAGCCGGTCGTTGTCGCATGGCGGGGACAGCGATCAGTGGTGTGTGCGGCTTCATATGAAGCGCGCCGTTACGGCATTCATTCTGCGATGCCGGCGCTGCGCGCCGAGAAGATGTGTCCGGATGCCATTTTCGTGCCACCAGATTTCACGCGTTATCGTAGCGTGTCACAACAAATTCGGGAGATATTTGTCTCTCACACAGACTTGGTCGAACCGCTCTCGCTAGATGAAGCTTATCTGGATGTGACGGAAAACAAAACCGGCCTGGCGACGGCCACTGAAGTCGCAGAAAGGATACGCGCGCAAATTTTTGATCGCACTTCGCTCACTGCGTCTGCCGGAGTCGCCCCCAACAAATTCATTGCTAAGATTGCATCCGATTGGCG
>Ga0114933_10005510_pt1 | contig 11495 bp, 9 predicted proteins | sample 4SBtaG_FD_89691 | JGI IMG/M metagenome (GOLD analysis project Ga0114933, IMG submission 89691) | Deep subsurface microbial communities from Kolumbo volcano to uncover new lineages of life (NeLLi) - 4SBTROV12_W25 metaG | ecosystem: Environmental > Aquatic > Marine > Volcanic | place: Kolumbo... | reverse complement strand
GCAACCGCGCCGGCTACGGCCGTGCGAATGTCCGTCAAATACCCTTCATCAAGAAGGATAGCCTCGGGTTCACCCGTGTGTTGGGAAAACAGGAGCATCATTCCGTTGCCCCATGGTATGCCGAGCTCCACATTCTTGTAGAATCCAGACGCGATTTTGATCACGTAGTGGTCGTCATCGAGGATGTAGCCGTACTTGATGTGCACTTCCCCGGGAGGATCTTCCAGAATCAGTTCACCGACGGGTGGGACGACTGCCTCTCCTTCGGAATAGGCGATGAAGCCCTCCGCAATGAGGGGCGAAAGGTCAATCTCCCTGAGCAAAGTCTTTATTTCTGGCAGAGCGATGATGCGTGGGGAATTAGGCATGGGGTGGTGGATTGGGGGGAGGCGGATTGGGGAATGTGGGATTTGAGGATCTATTCCAGATCAGAGAGCACTTGAGATACTCGATCCAGTCCTGCTTTCAAATAGTCTGATTCTGATCCAATTCCAATTCTCAGTCGATAGTCCATCCCGAAACAGTCGCCGGCGACGACGAAAGTACTTTGCTCATGCCGGATTCTCTCCACCAGATCCGTCGAGTTGATATCAAGATCGTAGCTGAAAAATACCATTCCACCCGCGCGTGGTGGCCGGAACGAAAGCAGGTCTCCGTGGGAGGCAGCCCAGTCAGATATCAGGGGCAGGTTTTGGTTCAGGATTGCTCTGTTTCGCGACAAAATTCCTTCACGACGATCGGGCTGGAGGGCAATCGTGGCGATTTCGTTGGAAAGGATAGGTGTCGTAATCGTGGTGTAGTCCCGACGCTTCCAGGTATCGGCGATTTCCTGGTGAGGTCCTACCAGCCAGCCGATGCGCAGCCCCGGTAGGGCATACGCTTTGGATAGGCCTCCCGTGACGATGGTGCGCTCGTAGCGACCATAAAATGTTCGTGTTTCTTTGCCGTCGAACTCTGCTCCCCGATAGATCTCATCGGCATAAACCCACGCGCCAACTTCTTCGGCCATCTCCACGATGGCATCCATGGCCGAGATACTCAGAACGGCTCCTGTTGGATTATTGGGATTGCACACGGCGATCATGCGTGTGTTCGGACCTACCAGATCCCGCAATTCGTCCAGATCCGGCTGCCAACCGAGGTCTTCACGCAGATAGAACGGTTTGACATCGACTCCAAAAGCACGCGCGGCTCCCCACAACTGCATGTAGTTGGGCAGCATCAGGACGAGTTCATCTCCCGGTTCGAGAAGCGTCCAGCAGGCGACGAAATTTGCTTCGATGGATCCGCTGGTAACCATGATGTTGTCTGCATCCGTATCCGGATACAACGCCGAGATAGCTTCCCGAAGAGGAATTGATCCGTTGGTCTGGCCGTATCCGAGTCTCACATCCATGAGGGCAGCCCGCTCCTCGTCGGTGAGGAGTTCATCGAGCGTGTAGGGATGAAGACCCGTCTCGGTAAGATTGTAGTCGACCGTGTTTTCCCAGAGCGATTGGGTGCGTTCGAGTTCAAAGACTTCGATATCCATAGTGCAAGATGGAAGGTGATTTGGATGGGATGACTGGAGCACGTCCGGGTCCAGCCGAAGAGATATCGTCTCCGTGGGCTGTGATGTGTTCCAAACCGTCTTAGCTCCCAAGATAACCGCCCGACTCTCAGAAATCGTCCAATGCACCTCGTTCCTGTTCGTGCACTGGGTATCACGGATGGCGCCGCGCGCCCGGTCATGTTTTCAAGCCGAGGCGCTGAGTGGAGCGACAAACAGGTGCATCGTTTGCGCGACCTGCGTTTTGAGCCCCGTCATGAAGTGATCTGCCTCGAATGTGGAGAACATGATGTTCGGAAATCGCTTCTCGAACTCTTCCCGGTACTTGATTTCGGTGTTCGGATCGTCCATACCGAGCATCTCATCCCCTTTTCCGTACATACACAGCGTCGGAATCGGACAGGTGAAATTCATCCTGGGCCCCAGTTTCAGAACATACTCGAAAGAGATTCTGGTCAGATTGACACGATCATAGGTCAGTATTCCGAAGTGATCCGGTCCCTTGTCGATCTCGGGAAACACTTCGTCGAGAACCACAGATGCGATCTCCCCCGCACTGTGCGGAATAGAAAGTCCTCTTGAGCGGACATATATCTTCATGGATTCCCACGGTGTGGCTGTTTGTTGCAGATCGTAAATGGCGTTAACGAAAACGAGGCCCTGAATCAGATGGGGAATTCGGTTTACTATATGAAAGAGCGGCATCGACCCGGAGCACGTGCCGACGGCGAACAGCGGTGTGTCCGGTTGACTGTTCTTGAGCCGCAGTGCGATATCAAGCGTGTCGCTGAACATCGAGGCAAGGGTAAATCTGCCCTGGGACAGATCATGACCCCGATAGTTGAACGACACGATTCGGTATCCCTGTTTTACCAGGTAGGAGAATTGCCGCCCAAACAGGATGAACGAGCCGCCGATGAGCGGTGGAATCAGGATAATGCCCTTTTCCTGGCCTGAGACATGAAAGTGTGCCACGGTAATCGTCGTGCCATCGTGCGTGATCAAGGTCTCGCGCTCGATCGCCCGCTTTCGGGTTTTCTGCTCTCCCATAGTGCATCTTCAGCCTCATAGCGCCGCACGCGGGCTGATCAATTGGTGTCATTACTCAATCTGGGACACGCAATTGCGAACAATATGGGATCAGGCCACCGCCCTTACCGGATCAGTTGGCTCGAATACCTTCAATAGGATTGGATGTCGAAAGCCGCCATGTGTGGTAGGCAGTCGCCAGGATAGAAACCGTCAAGACGACGAGTGCTGGCAAGATGAACAGGTCCGGGGTGAGAGTCATCCGGGATCCAAAGTTGTTCAACCATGAGTTCGCGACGAACCAGACAGCTGGTACGGCGAGAAACGTTCCGACAGCGATCAGACTTACAAACTGACCCGTCATAAGCCGGGCCACGTTAAGGTGACCCGCACCCAGAACCTTGCGCACACTGATTTCTTTGTATCGCTGTGATGCCGTCAGAGCTGCGAGTCCGACGAGTCCCAGAGCGGCGACCAGAAGCGCGAACAACGCGAATACGGATACGAGATTCATCAGGCGCACTTCATCCTGATACAGTTCATTGAAGCGCTCGTCACCAAAACGATAATCAAACGTGTTTCCGGGAAAGCTCGCCTTGAACGAATTTTCGATCGACGGTAGCGTCGCGGAAATGCTTCCGCCAACCAGTTTCATAGAGAAGTAGCTGCCACCTCGGGTCGAAAACATAAGAACAGGAGAAGTAGCCTCTTTGGCAGACATCCAGTTAAAATCTTTCACGATGCCTACGATATCTGCAGGCGAGTCATCTCCTATCGTAACGCGCTCTCCTACGGCTTCGGCCGGGTCATCATATCCAAATTCGCGCATGGCCGTTTCATTGATGATCATCCCAAACTCTCTGTCGGATTCAGAATCCAGATCCAGCGCTCTACCGGCCACAATCGTCATGTCATACGTTTCCAGAAATTCTCTTCCGATCCAGAAAGCGCTGACGACAAAGCTCTCATCGTTCGGCGCGGCCGCCGGCTGCGCGAGAGTGGTCATGTTGTAACCACTTCCCGGTACCATGGTTGAATGGGTGACCATATCTATGGAGGAGAGGCCGCGCATTTCCTCCAGAAACGCATTTCGAGCGGATACATATTGATCAACATCGTCAATTATCCCGGGTCGCTCCACTACCAGAACCTGGTCGACGCTGAAGCCGGGATCGACTTCTTTCAAGTGCTGAATCTGCTTGTACACGATCCACGTCCCGGATAACAGGGCGATGGATAACGCGAACTGAAATACGACCATACCCTGACGCGTTCTCGCACCTTTCACGCCTCCTGTCTTCAGGCCGGACAGGATGGTAGCCGGCTGATAGCGCGAAACCAGGAATGAAGGATATAAACTGGCGAGAACGGAGCCCAGTCCGAACAATGCGAAAAGCAGAATCCAGAGCCGGACACTCTTCCAGATTTCAGTAGAAATATTGGTATCAGCGAGCTCGTTGAGCCATGGGGTGCCGTAATACGCAACGCCAACCGCAAGGACGAGTGCTACTGCGTTGGTGACCAGAGACTCCGTTAAAAATTGCGTTGTCACCTGTGCCCGTCTTGCTCCGGAGGCTTTTCGGATTCCCACTTCCATCGCCCTTTCCATTGCCCGGGAAGTGGACAGGTTGACGAAATTCAACCAGGCGATTACGAGAACAAACAGGCCGATTATACTCACAAACAGCACCGTGCGATAGACACCTGCCGATTCCCACTGACCGCCAAAAGTCGAAAAAAGATGCAGATCTTTTACGGGCTGCAGACCTGCGACAATGCTCTGTTGACGGGAGTCCCATTCTTCCCGATTTGAAGCGTAGATCGTGTCGCTCACCTTATTGGTGGCCGCCTGTACATCTGCACCCGGGTGCAGCATTATGTACGTGATGAAATTTGACCAGCTCCATCCGTTGTCCTCTGCATACTGTCCATTCTCATCATCTATGAGGGGCTGAAGAGGGGCAAACATAGTCTCATGAATGTGGGAATTGCCGCTGGTGTTTTCCAGAACTGCGCCAATGGAATACGTTTCGTCAATCCAGGAATAGATTTTCAGTTGGCGACCGACGACATCCGTGGTTCCAAAGAGTCTTTCTGCGTCTGTTCGAGAAACAACTATTCCCTGTGGATCCGTGAGGGTCGACACCGGATCGCCTGCCAGTACCTCATAGTCGAACATGTTGAAAAAGGCCGGATCCACGTATGCGAACTCGGACGTCTCAAAAATGGCTTCGGCATCGTCGGGCAGTGTTATTGTTGCTGATCCATACACCGGATGCATCCGGACAACTTCATCGGCTTCGGGAACAGATGAACGTATGGCTTGAGCCATAGCATGCCAGGTGTAGGTGTCGTATGTCTGCGTTTTTTCACCGGCAAACACCTGCACGTTTACCTGATACAGATCGTCCGTGCGCTCGTGGTATTTGTCAAAACTGGTTTCGAACGTGACGTATTGAAGAATGAGGAGGCAGATACCCATCCCGATGGCGAGACCACCAATATTGAGACCGGCATAAAACTTCCTTTTGGCCAGATTGCGAACCGCGACACGGACATAATTGCGAAACATGGAACTACCCAGGTTAAAACCATCAAAAACAAAAACGGGTAGAGTCCGAAGAAGCTGACCGGCATACCACTGGTATGCCCGAAGCCGTCCCTCGTCTGCGGAAATCCAGGAATAGATTTCTGCGATGTCACCGATCACATCAGCGTGATGACGAAACGGGACAAGGCGTTCGAGCAACGCCGCCGCCCACGTTGGCAGCATATGGTTTGGCGAAGACATGCTCAGATGCTCAGTGATCCCGGAGCCAGATTCAACTTGGTTGTAACCGCGTCGGGTAATCCGGACCAGATTGTCTGGCTCAGTGCGTGAACTTCCGAAAGCGCATGAAGCCCATCTGCCGTTATGACAAATCGTTTTCTAGGTCTTCCAAGCCGCTCCGCCGAGCCTGACTCTGATTCAGAAGTCAGATATCCCTTTTTCACCAGTCGTTCGAGGGGCACGTATATGCCTCCGACCGAATGACGTTTTCCTGTAACGTCTTCAACGTCTTTGCGGATGTCGAGGCCAAACGCAGATGACTGAAGTCGACAGACCGAAAGAAGGACGATTTCTTCTGTTCTCGAGAGCATTTTTTCGGGTCTCTACTTATTCTATTATATAGAAGAAGTAAGAGAAGGTTACGGGTGGGGGAAAATATTTCTATAAAATAGAAAAAAGAGCTGTCCCGCTCAACATTCAGTGATGCTCACGGCCAGACCACCCAGTGATGTCTCCTTGAACTTGTGGGACATTTCTTCTCCGGTCTGCTTCATGGCTGCGATACAGGCATCCAGCGTCAGGATGTGTTGCCCGCTGCCGCGGAGCGCCAGCGACGCGGCAGTAAAGGCTTTGATGGCGCCGAATCCGTTGCGCTCGATGCACGGTACCTGAACCAGGCCGGCGACAGGATCGCATGTCAGTCCGAGATGGTGTTCGAGGGCAATTTCTGCTGCGTTCTCGACTTGAAGCACCGATCCACCGCGCACGGCGCAAAGGGCGGCTGCGGCCATGGCCGATGCCGATCCCACTTCGCCCTGGCAGCCAACCTCAGCGCCCGAGATCGAACTGCGATGTTTGATGAGCCCGCCAATGGCACCGGCAGTCAACAGGAAGTCGTGGATCTGTTCGTCCGAAATGCCTTCGTGATGGACCAGATAATAGAGGACCGCCGGGACGACGCCAGCTGCCCCATTTGTCGGGGCTGTTACGACCATGTGTCCAGCCGCGTTTTCTTCATTGACGGCCATCGCATACGCGCAGAGCCAGTCATTCAGGTTTGCAGAGGTTGGCTCATTCTTGAGTTGCTCATGAAGGTCCGTGGCGCGTCGCTGCACATTTAAACCGCCCGGAAGAGTGCCTTCACACGACAGGCCGTTTTCGACACATTGCTTCATAACCGTCCACACCTCGTCGAGGCCGCGATCGAGTTCAACATCGCCATGATGTTGGTGCTCGTTCTCGCGCTTCATACCGGCGATTGAAAGGCCGCATTTTTCAGACATCTCCAGCATGTCATCGCCTGATTCGAACGGAAAGGGGAACGCGGTTGCATCTTCCATTACAAGCGGTGCCTCCAGCGAAGTAATCTCTTTTAGAGTGCTGATGAATCCACCACCAATGGAGAACAGGATTTGTTCGTCGTGAATCGCGCCGCCCGAGTCGAGGAGTCTGAAGATCATGCCATTGGAGTGTTGCTCCAGCGCGGGACCACGATCGAAAATAACGTCGTTCTCAGGTTCAAATAGCAGCACGTCACCATCGAAGTCGATTTCTGTGCGCTCCCACAAATCGGACATCAATTGATTTACATCCCGGTCAATCAGGGATTTCGGTGAATAGCCGTTCATACCCAGAACGATGGCCCGGTCGGTTGCGTGGCCTTTTCCGGTGAAAGCAAGAGAGCCCTTTAAAATGCACTGGGCGCGCAATCCGCTGCGCGGATTGCGCGCATACGATTCCCTGAAGGAAAGAGCCGCCACCATGGGCCCCATCGTGTGAGAACTCGACGGTCCGATGCCGACCTTGAACAGGTCAAGAGCGCTGATGAACATGATTAAATTTGAGTGGGCTCGGGGTGGGCAGGGATTGCGGACGGTAGAATACTATCGCAAAAATACTATCGGTGTCGCAAAAACACCCACTCTGCCAGAACAAGATTCGGTACCCAGCACATCCAGGCGACCGCCTGATAGGCTGCTTCAAAGTCCATATTCGCGAGGAACAGAGGCAATAGAACACGGAGCATAACGGCCGCATACGTCAGGGCGTAATTGCGGATCATCCACTGACGATGGCGCTTCTTGTCACCCTGCTTGATACGCACGTAAGCCATCGTGCCCGTAAACAGCCAGAACACGGCAAGGAATCCAAAACCCATGCGGGCCGGAAATCCACCTTCTGTCACCGTCGCCAGATACAGGCCGGCCAAACCGGCTGCCAGAACTCCCAACAGGTACAGTCGGCCGAACCAGCGATGTGCGTTCATGGACCGCTTTCTGAATTTCTTCGAAAGCTGAAACGGCCCCAGAATCAGGGCGATGCCACCCCCGATGACGTGGCTCAGTCCTGCCCACGGAATTTCGAGAAATCGAGCCCGAATCTCAGGTGAACCCACTTCTGGAGGCAAGATTAAAAACGTCCACGCATACATCGTGACGAAAGCGGCCAGTAGGAGCATTACCCACCAGCCGATGCGGTTCAAGAGAGTGTTCATGACATCAAAACGGTGAGGTGGGAGGTATTGTTACCCGTCAGATGTGTCGAACATCCAATTCATGACCCACCACCGATCTCCGTCCCACCAGAGTGTGATCGTATTCACACCGCGGGTGAACGCTTCACCACCAACGCGTTCGCGAGAGGATGCGTAGCTGCTCCAAACGCTTACCATATTGCCCGAGCGCCGGATCTGTCGATCGGTTTCCCATTCAAAAAAGTTCTGCTCACGAGGGGCGTTATCTCCATAGAAATCCTCAAGCTTCATCGTCGTTACGGTGGGCTTGCCTTCGGCATCAAGGCCTGCAATGGCGATCCATGCGTCCGCGTGATGCAGCGTCTTATCGCGTTCGTAATCTCCTTTTTCTCCCGCGGGACCGGACACGACCTCGTAATAGGCCCGCATGATGTTGTCTATCGTGTTGACATCATTGGGGTCGGCGTCCTGGGCAAAAGCCGAGGAAACGAAGGCAAAAAGGCCGAGATACAGGATCAGAGTCAGTTTTTTCATCGAGGTGGGAAGGTGGTTGGGAAGATGGCTATAGCACGACTGCATTCGGTTCAAGTTTCGAAGCGATCAGATTCGTCAATTCGCCACGAGCCGGCAGATTGAAGACAGACGCTTTTCCTTGCACGCGAATCTGTGATTCATTGATTCTCAGGAAGGGGTTCATTCCCTGAAGGCGAGGTCACCGGGTACAGGTCCAGGTTCAGCTGGTCGAAAAATGCGATTCGATTAGGCATCGTTTGCTCGATGGTCTCCTTGAGGCTGGCATCGATTCGATCACTCTTGTACTTGACGGCCAGATACGGGACAAAACTTTCAGCGATGTCTTCCCGATCCGGGTTATCGCGAGCGTAGGTCGATATGAATGCCGGGTCGTTCGCCTGAGCGGAACGCCAGTTTGCATGGTTTGAGTATCGGGCATCAAGCGAGGTGTGGGCTGCTTCGTGAACAAGCGTCTCGACGAGTATCCCATCGCGGATATAGTTGGCCGCCTGACCGATATGGATCAACACGTTGTTATTGCCTCCGCCAAAGGGTTCGACTCCTTTGTGAATCCACATTGAGTTCATGTCGACGCGCAAAGCCGTGGGAATGCGGCCAATTTCAGTCGCATACTTCGTAGCCTCGACAAGCGCCATGTCCGACGTCTCAAACTCGGAATTGACCTGGACTTCGGTTGTCAGACCATCGTCAAACTCAACGTGAAACAGAAAAGCATTGTCCTGAATCCAGTCGTTCTCTCGCCTGTCGTACATGGTCCGCATGTCCTGCCCCGTATAACTGATCGATGCAAATGCGGTAGGGTCGTCCGAGGTGATGATGTCAGGATCAATGAAGATGGTCCCGCCGAAAGGAGGTTCGGTTATCACAGGAGGGTCAGCTTCATCGGGTGAGGTCGAGCATGCCGTCAGAACGGCACAAAGCATAAGAGGAGCGAAAAATGTCAGTCGAGACATAGAATGAGTCGTTGTGGTGCTCATCCAAACTAAGGCTTATCGGGCGACACTTCGAAGCAAACAACGCGAGCTGCTACGAGAATACAGCCGTGGCCATGAGCATGCCGGCGGCGAAAAGAATGATCGTATTTCGGAGTACGGCGCGTGTGTCTATTGGTAGCATGATCTATTCCCTCTAACTATTCAATGCTCCAATTGGACGATATCAGCGCCAATCTGTTACATATGGACTGTTTTGGGACCCGCCTCAGTCCTTCAGGTGTGCTTCTAGCCACACTGCAATCCGTTCGGCCAGATCTGGAAATGCGTCCAGGAGATTGGTGGCATGAGCAGTGCCGGGCAACAGCATCATATCAATCGTTTTACTTCGTGCCTGAACGTCAGCCGTGATTTCGATCAGGAATCGTTCTTCTCGAGAGGCGACGAACAGCCAGGGAACGCTACTGGCATCGATGCCATCAATGGACGCTTGTTCGAAAGAGCCCGGAGAAAGCACAACATATGCCGCTTCATATCCGTCGAGACGCCCTGCTTCTGCGACTTCTTCTCCGCTGTAGCTTGCGCCCACCAGGGCGATACGCTCGGCCCGGTACGCCGTGTCAGACCGGACTTGACTAACGATGTCCGCCACGTTCTGCTCTGCATCCCAGATCATCGGGTCGCGCCGTTGCGCTCCCGGTTCGAATACACCGAGGTTTGTGCTTTCGCCATGACCGGGAAGATCGATCCGGATCGAGGCTACGCCTCGCTCTGCCAGCGCGTATGCCATTGCCCGGTACGGCTCACGCGTTCCAGCTGCCTGGTTGAACATGATAGTCAGCGGCCAGGGACCTTCTGAATTCGGGGTGACGCGATCTCCGATGAGCTCCCACCCGTCGCTTTCTATGGTAACCCGTTCTTCCGTCCAGCCCGTGTCACGCTTCATCCTCGAAAACGGGAATCCGCCGCAACCTGTGCGCGGATTCGCACGGTCAGCTTCGGCGCGCGATCGAGCTTCCTCCTTCGTTGCAGCATCCCATGTCGTGATGCAGAAGGCCCATTCCCACGGCGCCATATCCCGAAGCTCCATCCAGTCGAAACGATGCCACAGCGTCGTACCCTCATCCGAGACCGTGTTCAGGAGCGCGTATTCATCTTCCAAATGCCACTCGACGATCGTGTAGCGCCCGGATGGCTTCTGAACCCAGGTCTTTTCGCTTATGTCGTATTCAATACCGTAGTCGTCTTCGAATGTGCCAAACACAAGTTGACGCAGCGGCTCGGATACCGATTGGGCTACGGCATTGGAGTCAACAAAAGACCCTGCCAGAAGAAGGAAGGCAACCAGACAAAGACATCTACGCATGAAGGAATTCAATCTTGTGTGATATCGATTCGTTTTACGCAGCCTGAAGTTGCGCATTGTGCTGCAATTTCAGGATCAGCACAACCACGATCAGGAACGCGACGAGCGATACGGTATAGGGCAGGTACATCGTTGCGGCAATGGCAACAGCCGCAACGGGCAAGAGGTAGCGACGCCAGCCCGAATCATGTGTATGGATCTCGTGCACGATCCAAAGACCGAGAACATAAAGAGCGGCTGGAACGGCTACGGACGCAGCGGCCAGGGATTCCGACGCCGCTGCATGATCGGTCAGAACATCGACCTGCACGGCCAGGCCAGCACCCACGGCTGCGGCCGCCCCGAACACGATCAGGTGACCGTAACCCCACAAAAACCCTTTCGAGGTGGAGCCATCAACGGCATGATGTTCTTCCTCGCTGAAATACAGCCACCACATACCGAATACCAGCACGAGGCCGCTTCCTATCAACAGATACAAATCCGGAATCCAGGTCGATACCTTTCCCGTCGTTCCAATCGCGATAGAGAGGGCCAGGAGGGACTCTCCAAGCACGATAATGGTCAGCAGCCCATATCGCTCTATGATGTGATGCCGGTGCCAGCTCGTTGGGGCGGCTTTTTCGGCCCACCAGGGAACGTAGAGCTCGCAGATGAAGGCCAACCCGATGAAATAAAGAAAGTACTCCTGAGGGGCAAAGAAGTATAACAGAACCCATAGCACCTGACAGATAGAGATACCCGCGGCATATCGATACGCAGTCACTTTTCGCTCGGGGTCATGTCTGGCCGCTCGAAGCCAGAGCGAACCCAGGGCCAGTCGCATGATGACGTACCCGAAT
>Ga0114933_10005509_pt1 | contig 11496 bp, 9 predicted proteins | sample 4SBtaG_FD_89691 | JGI IMG/M metagenome (GOLD analysis project Ga0114933, IMG submission 89691) | Deep subsurface microbial communities from Kolumbo volcano to uncover new lineages of life (NeLLi) - 4SBTROV12_W25 metaG | ecosystem: Environmental > Aquatic > Marine > Volcanic | place: Kolumbo... | reverse complement strand
TACGAAAATTGAAAAAATCAAGGCGTTTAACTTAGACCTAAAAACTTTGATAGATCGGCTACGTCTCGCTGAAAAGAAACTTGGGCGGAGTAGCTACTTATTTTCGAAGAATCTGGCTTCGCGAAAAAATATGGAGATTGAGCAAGATAATGTTCTGGATTTAAAGGGGCAAATTAAAGCTGCTGAGGCCCAGATAAGGGTAGCTGAATTAGAAAGTAAGGAAATTCTATCCAGGAAAGCAGATCTGGCAGTTTTCGATGAAGATATAAAGATTGCTTCAATCACCCTCGAGCGCTTGAAAGCAAAGAAACGCGAGTTGGAAGTAGATATTTCAGAAAGACGAATTCATAGCCCAACAGAAGGCATCGTGGATAGAATTTTTAAAAACCCCGGTGAATATGTTGAAGATGCGGATGAACTCATTATCGTACATGATCCGGAAAATGTCTGGGTTGAGGCAAATATAGTTGAGGACCAAATCAGACACTTGGAACTTGGGCAGCCAGTAAAACTTCACCTTAATGCATATCCGTTTGAAATGTTTCGTGGTGAAGTTATTGGTATTGGACAGGTGACCCTGACTGACTTGCAAGAGTCTCAAAGCGGTTCAATAAATAGTAAGGCCAGAAAAGGTGAACAGAGAATACCTGTCAAAATTAAAATATTGGATAAACCTAAAATTACCGCGCCAGGGATGCTGGTGGAAGTAAATATCCAAATTAGAGATCGGACTTTATTCAAGTGAATCTAGCGCGTTTCGATTGGCGAATAATCCTTGCACTCGCGACGTCTTCTATGTTGATGCAACAAGCATTTTCTTATGTTTGTCAGATAGTGATCCCTTTTCTTGCGGACCGGTTAGCCGAGGATTTTGGAATTTCCAGAGCCTGGTTAGGATTGTACTTATTCATTCAAAACGTCACATCCATAGCGGCTGCCATGGGCTGTGGAGCCATTATTATCCGTCTAGGCGCGCTGCGGATTAGCCAATGGTGCTTATATTTCATGGGAGGGAGCTTGTTTGTGTGCGCACTCGGAATCTTATGGCTTTACCCGTTTGCAGCAATTTTGTTGGGAGCGGCATCTGTCTCTACCCCGGCAAGTTCTCATATACTCGCTAAATATAGTCCAAAACACCTTGCGCCGATTATTTTTTCTATCAAGCAAACTGGGGTGCCCGTTGGCAGTCTTATCGCTGGGATACTGGTCCCGGCATTACTTGGTGCCGGTATTTATCTGGGAACCTTCGATCTCTCTATACAGCTCGACGCCTATGGGACGTGTTTTGTTATAGGTGTTATAGTATATTTTGTGGCCTTGTCGTTACAGCCCCTTAGGGAGCATTTCGACAGCGATCGAAAACCAGATGTGAAGTTTTCTTTTTCTGGTGCGCTTCAAACTATGAAAATAGTTATTTCCCAACCGGAGTTAAGGGATCTAGCTCTTTGTGCTTTTTCACTAGGTGGATTGCAGTCGATTTTTGCTGGGTTTTTCATTTTATTCATGATTGATGGTTTGAATTACAGCGAATTGGAGGCGGGTTCCGCTTTTGCAATAGCAAGTTTAACCGCCATAGGTGCTCGAATTCTGTGGGGCTGGCTGGGGAGTACTTACTTGTCTGCCAGAACGGTTATGTTTGGTATAAGTTTTTTTGCGGCCGTTGGCGGTGTTTTAGTCGGTATTTTGGATACAGGTTGGAGCTACAATTCGATATTGTTGGCAGCGATTTTGTATAACATTACATCGTTAAGCTGGCATGGGATCCTTCTTGCTGAGATAGCAAGGTTGTCTCCAGAGGGTAATGTCGGCGGCATCACCGGTGGCGTTTTGGCTTTTACATCGATTGCCATGATGGTTTATCCAGCAATTTACGGAGCACTTTTAGCTTTGACAGATTCGTACGGAGTGGGATTTGCGCTTGCCGCGATCCCAGCTCTTTTTTCCGCGTTCGTATTTTTTTACCCGGCGTTTAATGGCTCCTGGATTGCAAGATTTTTATATGGAGGCTTATGGTTAATTAAACCGCGTCAATTATGTATAATAATATTCGGCTGGCTTTTATCAGCATCCGTGATCGGAATATATGTATATAAAAATTTAATCTAAAGGCCCTTCGATGGAAGCGTATTTCTTTCTGAGTCATCAAGTGGTCAATATAATGCGGAGTTTTAATTAAAAGGTGCAGGATTAATTTTCTGAAAAATAAAGAAAGGAACTTTTTTATGTCGGAGATACTTCTTGTTACTGGTGGCAGCAGAGGGATAGGCGCGGCCACCGCAATTTGTGCTGCAAAAAAAGGTTGGGACGTAGCAATTAACTACACCCGTGACGCAGATTCGGCAAACAAAGTAGCGGAAGAGGTAAGGGCGCTCGGGCGCAGGTCAATGGAAATCAAGGGTGATATGACTTCTGAACATGATATTCTAAACATGTTTGAGCAGGTTGAGAAGGACTTAGGCGAAATTACGGGGCTGGTGAATAGTGCTGGCACCACAGGGAAGACCGCCCGAGTAGAGGATATGACAGCATCGGCGATTAGAGGGATAATGGAGTTAAACGTAGTTGGCTTGATGTTATGCTGCCGGGAGGCCGTAAAACGAATGTCTATAAAAAATGGGGGACGTGGGGGATATATTGTGAATGTAGCTTCAGCAGCCTCGAGACTCGGCGGTCCAAATGAATTTGTGCATTACGCGACCTCAAAAGGAGCGGTCGACTCGTTCACACTAGGGTTTGCAAGAGAGGTTGCTCAAGAGGGTGTTATTGTAAACGCAGTATCACCGGGGATGATAGATACGGAAATCCATGCATCAGCAGGCCTTCCTAATCGCGCGGTTGAGGCAGTTCCAGGCATACCGATTCGACGTGTCGGGAAACCAGAAGAAGTTGCCGAAGCAATTGTTTGGCTGCTAAGTCCAGGCGCGAGTTAATGCGCAGGTGCCATCCTGCCGGTTACAGGGGGGCGTTAAGAATACTGGTATGACGTTTGAAGAAGGGCCGAGGGCAGGATATGAAAGCTTGGTTTCTGCAGGCTCCCTGACACGGGATCAGGGTCAGGAACTCGCGGTCGATAAACTCCAAAAACTCCACGGCACATTAGCAGATTACAAGCCCGAAAAACCGCTTGTTGGATGGAAATCTTTTTTGCGGTTTCAACCAAGAATTCCAGAAGTATACCCTAGAGGGCTATACATTTTTGGGTCTGTTGGTCGGGGTAAATCGATGTTGATGGATCTATTTTTTGATGGGGCGGATGTAAAAAGAAAGCGAAGAATACACTTTCATAAGTTCATGCAAGAAGCTCACGAGGCAATCCATAATTGGCGGGAAAAGAATAAAAATGACAAAGATAGTGAGCCAATAGCTCCTACGGCAAAGCTGTTAGCTGAAAAAAATGCGTTGCTTTGTTTTGATGAATTTGAAATTCGAGATATAGCGGATGCCATGATTGTAGCAAGGCTTTTCACGGCAATGATGGAGCTGGGAGTAGTTGTCGTGGCTACCTCCAATAGACATCCAAACGATCTTTATAAAGATGGTTTGCAGCGAGAACGATTTTTACCGTTTATAAAATTGATCCAGGATCGCATGGAAGTTGTGCATTTGACTGATGGACTCGATTATCGTCTGGATAGGTTAAAGGAAATGGAAGCCTACCTTTCTCCGCTTAACTCAAAAACAGTAATTCTTTTAGGTAAAATATTTTCCGAGTTAACCGATGGGCACCCGAGTGCCAGTGAGAGTTTTGAATTTAAAGGCAGGAAAATTTTCATCCCACAAGCTTCTGATGGGGTGGCTATGTTCAGTTTCGATGATTTGTGCAGGAAACCGCTGGCAGCTCCAGATTTTCTTGCGATAGCAGAGCGCTACAGATCGATAATAATATCGGATGTGCCTATTTTTGAGGATGATCAGCGAGATATAGCTCGCAGATTTATGGTACTGGTGGATGCTTTCTATGATACAAAAACACATGTAATCATCTCGGCAGCCGCTCAACCTATAGAACTTTATTCCGGATATGATTGGCGTTTCGAGTTTGAAAGAACGGTCTCCAGGTTGATGGAAATGCAATCCGTAGAATATATACAGGAAGCTCGCGGTAGTGACAGGTGATCGGAGTAAAATTGTATTGTCTTGTAGAAAAAGATTAAACGCGCTAAACCCTGTGTCACGAATTTGATGATTAAATAGTCAACAAAATCCTCTGGAGAGTTTATTAATGTCTAGAAACAAAATTGCATTAGTTGGTGCTGGTAATATTGGTGGTACGTTAGCTCTCTTGGCAGGCCTGAAAGAGTTGGGCGATGTTGTCCTGTTCGATATTGTTGATGGTGTCCCTCAAGGCAAAGCACTGGATATAGCCGAAGCGTCGCCGGTCGAGGGGTTTGACGCAAGTATTACAGGTTCCGATGATTATTCGGAAATATCGGATGCAGATGTCGTAATAGTTACAGCGGGTATTGCCAGAAAACCTGGAATGAGCAGAGATGACCTAATTGGAACCAATACCAAAGTAATGCATTCAGTGGGAAAAGGTATTCGGGAAAATTGTCCTAACGCCTTTGTTATTTGTATAACAAACCCATTAGATGTGATGGTGGGTATTCTTCAGAAGGCGTGTGGCCTTCCAACCAACAAAGTAGTTGGAATGGCAGGGGTTTTAGATAGTGCTCGGTTTCGTTATTTTCTCGCGGAAGAATTTAATGTTTCAGTCGAAGACGTGACAGCATTTGTTCTTGGAGGGCATGGAGATACAATGGTTCCCCTTGAGCGATACTCGACCGTAGCAGGAATTCCAGTCCCGGACTTAATAAAAATGGGATGGAGTACAGAGGAAAAGCTAGCCGAAATTGTGCAGCGTACTCGCGATGGGGGTGCAGAAATTGTAAAACTGCTCAAAACCGGTTCAGCGTTTTATGCACCGGCCTCTTCCGCGATCGAAATGGCTGCAGCATATTTGCGTGATAAGAAAAGGGTTTTACCTTGCGCGGCGTACTGTGATGGCCAATACGGTCTTGATGGTCTCTATGTTGGGGTGCCCGCCGTTTTGGGAAGCGGTGGCGTAGAACGAATCGTGGAAATAGAAATGAATGACTCTGAACGTGCAATGTTCGATCATTCAGTGCAGGCTGTTAGAGAATTAAACGAGGCGGCTTCCAAGTTAGAAAGTTAGGAATCATCGCATAAAGCTAGTGAAGCAATGCAACGGATTACAGGTTCAGAATCGGATGTTAAAATACAATGTTGACTGAGCGCCAATTTAAGCGTTAAACGATCGTTAGTAATTTCCAAGTCTAAAAGGCAGTGGATCTTGGTAACTGTACGCCATAAAAATATTGCGAATTTTCATGAATATTCACGAGTATCAAGCCAAGAGTTTGTTAAAGAAGTATGGTGTGCCTGTTCCTAACGGGAAGGTGATCAACTCTTTGCGCGATTTAATAGGGTTGGATAGAGAATTATCTGGACCAAAATTTGTAGTTAAATCTCAAATTCATGCGGGTGGTAGAGGAGCTGGTTTTTTTAAAAGTGACGAGCATGGTGGAGGGGGCGTCACAATCGCCAATAGCCTCTCGGATGTCGAAATTAATGTTAAGAGGATGCTGAACAATACGCTCGTCACAAAGCAGACGGGTGCCGAGGGAAAGGAAGTAAGAACTGTCTATATTGAAGAGGCATGTCAGATAGAACGTGAATTTTATCTCTCAATGCTTGTAGACAGAAAGTTTGGGGGAGTTACCGTTATCTGTTCCACCGAAGGTGGGATGGAAATCGAAGAAGTTGCTGAAAACACGCCGGAAAAAATAATTCAGATAAACGTTGACGGGCACATTGGGCTAAAAGGTTATCACACAAAGCGAATTTCAAAAGAATTGGATTTATCTAAAGACCAGCAGCGAAGCGTCTCAGATTTACTGCATTCCCTCTACAAAGCATTCACTAAATTGGACGCGGCTATGATTGAGATTAATCCTCTAGTTATCACAGGGAGTGATGAGGTATTGGCTGTTGATGCCAAGATGAGCTTTGATGATAATGCTCTGTTTAGACAGCCAGACGTGCAGGGACTCCGTGATGAAAGTGAAGAAAACCCAGCGGAAATTGAGGCCGCACAACTGGAGTTAAATTATATAAAACTTGACGGTAACATAGGCTGTTTAGTGAATGGTGCAGGGTTAGCAATGGCTACCATGGACATCATAAAACTACATGGAGGAGACCCAGCAAATTTTTTGGATGTGGGAGGCGGCGCTACTAGGGAGAGAGTAGCTTCGGCATTTAAACTGATCATGTCAGATGAAAACGTGAGAGGGATTCTCGTTAATATTTTCGGTGGGATTATGCGTTGCGATATAATAGCTGAAGGCATCGTATCTGCAGTTCAGGAAGTTGATTTACGGGTACCGCTGGTAGTGCGTCTAGAGGGTACAAATGTCGGGCAAGGAAAAACTATTTTGGCTGAAAGTGGTCTGCCAATAGTATCGGCAGAAAACTTATCCTCTGCGGCACAAAAAATAGTAGATGCTGTAGGAAAGTTGAGCTAATGGCGGTTTTAGTGGATGAGGATACAAAAGTTATTTGTCAAGGTTTCACAGGCAAGCAGGGGACCTTCCACTCGGAGCAAGCGCTGGCTTATGGAACTAAAATGGTCGGCGGGGTAACACCAGGCCGAGGAGGAGAAACTCACCTTGCCCTGCCAGTTTTTGATACAGTTGCTGAAGCAGTATCAGTTACACGGCCGGATGCATCAGTCATCTATGTTCCTCCCAAATATGCTGCGGACTCGATACTGGAAGCAATTGACTCTGGGGTGCCCTTGGTGATTTGTATTACAGAGGGAATCCCAGTTTTGGATATGGTTAAGGTTAAGACGGCGCTCAAGGGTTCTAAAACAAGACTTATTGGCCCTAACTGCCCGGGAATTGTAACCCCAGGGGCTTGTAAAATTGGTATTATGCCGGGACATATTCATAAAGCTGGCAGTGTCGGAATAGTCTCAAGATCAGGAACGCTCACTTACGAGGCGGTAGCACAGACGACGGCTGTCGGTTTGGGTCAATCAACCTGCATAGGTATCGGAGGGGACCCCATCAATGGTACGAATTTTATTGAATGCCTTGAAATGTTTCTAGCGGACCCCCAAACTGAATCTATTGTGATGATCGGCGAAATCGGAGGGGTGGCAGAAGAGGAAGCTGCTGAATTCATAAAGTTGTCAAAAACCTCAAAACCGATCCTTGGTTTTATAGCGGGCATGACAGCCCCGCCGGGAAGGCGGATGGGGCATGCTGGTGCTATAATAGCTGGCGGAAAAGGTGGCGCTAAAGAAAAAATGGAGGCTTTGGCTGCGGCGGGTATCCATGTTGCCGACTCTCCTGCAATTATAGGTGAGAAAATGGTAGAGATTTTAAAGAACTAGAATATCCTGACTATTCCTAATCTTTTAATTCTCCCTTTGGGTGAAACTTGCGGTGAACTTCTTTAAGGTAGTTGGTATCGACAGCCGTATATTTTTGGGTTGTTGAGAGCGAGGCATGACCAAGTAATTCCTGGATAGCTCGTAAATCTCCGCCGTTCATCAGTAAATGTGTTCCAAAAGAATGCCTAAGCGAATGGGGTGTGGCAGTGGGTGGTAATCCTAAAATTCCTCGCATTGATCTAAGGGATCTTTGTATTACCCCTGGGTTTAATCGCTGGCCCCTTACACCAAAAAAAGCAGGCCCGTCCTTTGAAAAATCAAATGGACAAATTTCCATATACGCCTTAACGCTTTCGCGAATGATCGGAATGACTGGAACAAGTCGTTGCTTATTTCCTTTGCCATTTACTATTATGGAGTCTGACAAGGGAACGTCAGATCCGTTGAGTGCGATTATTTCTCCTATGCGCAGTCCACAGCCATAAAGTAGGGAAAATACTGCTTTATCGCGCGCCTTAACCCAAGAATGTATTGAGTCGCCATGAGAGGTTTCAAGAAGCGAGTCGGCTTCTCCTTGCTCAAGCGCCTTTGGTATAGACTGTGGGATTTTGGGTGACGTTAGGAGGTTTATGGCCTCGTTTTTGAGGTGGTTAAATTTATTTAGATAATAAAAAAAATTCCGAATACTTGAGACTTTTCTTGCCATAGAAGTATTGGAGAGCCCAGTTCGTTTTCTGTTGGCCAGAAACGAGCGTAAGTCAGTGATGGTAAGTTGCTGTAAATTTACCATACTAATGTTTGAGTCGATGTGTTCTGAGAAGAAGTGAAAAAAGACCTTCACGTCATTTACATAAGCTATTAGGGTGTTTTCAGCTAACCTTCTCTCACTAGAAAGCCAATCCTGCCAGTTTTCAAAAACTTGAACCACTTCGCGGTCAATGAAATCATTATTAACAAAGTATGAATGATTTTTCATCGGTAGTTACTTTCAGTTAGCTGCTCAAAAAGAAAAGCTGAAAAGTAAAATTATTTTTCTAGAATGGACTGACCTGTCTTTTTCCAATCAGCGATGAATGCTTCCAGACCCTTATCGGTTAGTGGATGTTTATATAATGCCTTGATAACCGAAGTTGGTACAGTGGCTACATCGGCTCCCATCCTAGCGGCTTGCAGAACATGAAGAGGTCCCCTTACAGATGCAACTAGAACCTCCGTTTTGAAATCGTAATTAGAGTAGATCTCGATAATATCGGAGATTAGTTCCATACCAACACCGCCTATATCATCTAATCTTCCAGCAAAAGGCGATATAAATGTTGCCCCAGCTTTCGCGGCTAGCAGAGCTTGAGTGGCGGAAAAGCACAAAGTCACGTTAACGGATGTTCCCTCGTCTGCCAACGTTTTGCATGCCTTTAGTCCATCAAACGTAAGTGGAACTTTCACAGTAACATTTTTTGCAATACTTTGCAGAAGCCGACCTTCTGCAAGCATTGTTTCGTAGTCTGTGGCAGTAACCTCTGCACTTACTGGTCCGTCAACCAATTCCGTTATTTCTTTAATGACCTCAATCATGTTTCTTCCTGAGGCGGCTATAAGCGAAGGATTGGTTGTAATTCCATCCACTAGGCCAGTTGATGTCAGCTCTGCAATTTCATCTACATTAGCAGTATCAAGAAAAAATTTCATCGGAACCTCTATTTCGAAATATCAAATACACGGCGATTCTAGCAAAAGGGTGTTGCGATGGCTAGCCAATTGGAAAAATGATAAGATGACAGAATTGTCTATTGTTATCTAAAAAAAGCGATAGTAACTATGATGAGATAGTTTACGTTTATTAAGACACCGATTGGCAGTAAAAAATGAAAAAACAGGCGATTGCCAAAAATCGGATTTTATCAGCCGAAAGCGTGAGCGTTTTGATAGCGAGGCCTGTAAATAAGCCGTATGACTATTTATCAAATGGTTTTGATCTTCGTGTTGGCGATATCGTCCAAGTCCCTTTCGTTAACCGGTTGTGTATTGGAGTAGTGATTGCTAATGGGGCGTCACAAACAGCAGAACAAAAATTAAAGCTTGTTTCAGATAAATACGGGCATAATGGCATTTCGGCTGCGATGCTTGATTTTATTTTCCGCGTGGCAAATTATAATATGATTCCATTGGGCGTGGTGCTAAAAATGGTCTTAAGCGTCCCGGAGATTTTCAAAGTTTCTGATAAAATCGAGTTACTTTATACAAGTGGGAATGGTTCTTCAGAAAATTTCAGGATTACATCCGCTAGGGCGCTGGTGCTTAATGCCTTGGCGGATAATGTTCCGAGAACATCCAAACAAATTAGGAAAATTACAGGTGTGGGAAGTTCGGTAATTAGCGGGTTGCTTGCATCCAGTGGAATCCAAAAACAGGTTGTTGAAGAAGATTTCAGCCCTCCGCTTTTAAGGTGCATCGATAAAAGCGGCGTTCAGTTGAACGATGAGCAAAAAACTGCAGCGAATGCACTCTTAGAATCGGTGGAAGAGGATAAATTTTCTGTTTCTCTTATCGACGGGGTTACAGGCTCTGGAAAGACCGAAGTTTACTTCGAAGTAATTGCCAAGATTTTAAACAAAGGACTTCAAGTTCTGATTTTAGTACCAGAGATAGCCTTGGCTCGTCCATTTGTTGAGACATTTTCTAAGCGTTTTGGCGCTGCACCAGTCGAATGGCATTCGGAACTATCAAAAAAGAAAAGACGACAGATATGGCGCGGCGTTCTTAAAGGCAAAGTGAGTGTCTTAGTCGGAGCCCGGTCTGCATTGTTTTTACCCTTTCCTAAACTAGGGCTTTTGGTTTTGGATGAGGAACATGAATCCGCTTTCAAACAAATGGAAGGCCCAAGGTATCACGCGCGTGATATGGCTATTCTACGAGCCAGAATTATTGATATCCCTGTCGTTTTGGCTTCGGCGACGCCGTCGCTCGAAACGTTACAAAATGTAGAAGCGGGTCGGTACAGGAAAGTATCTTTATCTCAAAGATACGGTGAAGCTAAATTGCCTAAGGTTGAAATAATAGACATTCGAAGTAGCGGAAATCGAGTTGGTACTTGGATATCACCAAAGCTTCAACAAGCAATTCAGGCGACCATCAACAGGGAGGAACAAGTTCTACTTTTTCTCAATAGACGGGGCTATGCACCTTTAAATATTTGCACTATCTGTGGACATAGAAATGAATGTCCAAGTTGCTCGTCTTGGTTGGTGGAACATAGGTCGAAATCTCGTCTGCAATGCCACCATTGTGGATACAATATAAAGGTGCCAACTACTTGCTCCAAATGCGGTGCAGTAGGTTCTCTCACTGCCGCAGGGCCAGGTGTTGAAAGAATAAAGGAAGAAGTTATCGAGTTATTTCCCGATGCAAGAGTCGGTATCGCCTCAAGCGATACTCTTTCGGGCGGGCAAGCACTAATCGACTTTTTGAAGTCAGTTCAGGAGCGCGAGATTGACATAATAATAGGCACGCAGGTGATAGCAAAAGGCCATCATTTTCCTCTCATCACATGCGTTGGGGTGCTGGATGCAGATCTGGGTTTGGCGGGGGGGGATCTGCGCGCAGGAGAGAGGACATATCAAATGCTTCATCAGGTTGCCGGTAGGGCAGGAAGGGAAAAAAGATTAGGTGAAGTATGGTTGCAGACACGACAGCCAGATAATCCGTTGATGCAGGCGCTTTCAAATTGGGATAGAGAAAAGTTTCTAAATTTAGAAAAACGATCTCGAAAAGAAGCGGAAATGCCGCCGTTTGGCAGATTGGTCTCGTTGATTGTTAGTTCGACCAATGAGATAGAAGCAGACCAGACAGCCCGTCTTTTAGCCGCATCTGCTCCAATTACGGCCCGAGCCCAAATCCTGGGGCCCGCGCCATCGGCACTTGCGTTCTTGAGAGGCCGGTATCGTCGAAGATTCCTTATAAAAGCTGACAAAAACCTAAATGTTCAAAAAATGATATCGGATTGGTTAGGCAGCGTAAAAATACGAAGCTCCTCAAAAATAGAGATAGACGTTGATCCCCATAGTTTTATCTGATCG
>Ga0114933_10005508_pt1 | contig 11497 bp, 12 predicted proteins | sample 4SBtaG_FD_89691 | JGI IMG/M metagenome (GOLD analysis project Ga0114933, IMG submission 89691) | Deep subsurface microbial communities from Kolumbo volcano to uncover new lineages of life (NeLLi) - 4SBTROV12_W25 metaG | ecosystem: Environmental > Aquatic > Marine > Volcanic | place: Kolumbo... | reverse complement strand
CGCTTCAACAGCGATCCTGACAGCTACTGGATCCCAAAAATACGCTATCAATAAGTTTTTATCTCCCCTTTCTAACGCTCGGGCTAAAACGAAGGTTGAATCAGACGGCGCCCCACCTCCTGCATTGTCAGCGACATCAGCCATTATTGTTAGACCAGGTTTTTCACTTATCGATGTTAGAGCCTCATCTATACTCAGTGTCGGCTGCACAAGATCGTTACGGGCTGTCCAAATTCTATCCCTTAAATCGGCAGCAACAGCATTGCCCTTTTGTTCATTATCATCAGAAACAACGAGCACTTTCGCTGTTGTAAAAGGAACATCCTGCCAAGGAAATCCATGCGCGAAAGAAACGGATAAAATCCCATCTTCCTTTTCTAGTTCTTCCATATGAGAAACTATTTTAGCCATATCAGGATTCGAAGTCCGAAATTTATTTATCATATGACAATCTAAAACTGACATTCTTGGTGCGACAGCACCCAAAGCCGTATTGCTTGCCAAGTTGAAAACTTCTTCTGCGCGCGCGCCAATGTCTGTATGCGGATAAAGTTTAAATGTTATCAAAAAATTGGAATTCTCAACCATTGTTGGCGTAATCGAGCAGTGTAAATCAAGTTCTGCTGCTACTATGGCTTCTTTTCCTACTATTTTACGAATACAGCTAATGAGGTCACCTTCACAATCCTCATAACTTTCAGCAGTCATCGCTCCATGCAGAGACAATAGAACAATATCCACTTCTCCCGCGGACTGAAGATCAGATAATACACGGTCGCGAAGTTCCTCATAAACAGAGTCCAGCGTCTTCCCTCCAGGCTGTGCAAAAGCGGCAACACTTTCTATCACTTCATAGTTTCTTTCTTCAGAGCGTTTGCGCCAAATGTGAAGTGGAAGAGAAAAGGTATTTGGTTCATTGTCTGTTGCGTCACCATAAAATAGCATCGTTTCCTCAAACGTTTTCCAGCCAGTCGGCAAATTAGAAAAAGTATTTGTTTCTGTACCCAGGCAAGCAATGAAAACTCTCACAACCATGACTCCCTTATTTGTTGCGAATATCTAGCGAATTTATCATAAAAGACGCGTTGTTCATAAACGCTCGTCTACAAGAAAATTCTCAGATAATTCAAAATGAAATTAAAAAAAATACTTTATTAAAGTTCCTTCTAAAAGAAAATAAATAGCGCTCATTAGTCCTTTGCAAATTGAAAGTTAGCTAATTATGTCCCAGGAAATGTAAGAAGGCTTGATACGCTTCGATATTTGCATCGCTATGCACCCTTATTAACAGCATCAATCGTAGCGACTTTCCGTACTTATTAGTTGAAAATGAATGGACCTCTGAATTGATTTGCTTTTCTATCGTCTTCATAGTGCAATAGAGTTAGCGTAGTAAAAATAGAACTTAGTTGTCACAATAAGAAATAACGCTCGCCAGGAATGATGAGTAACTTGCAAACAACCAAAGTCTTACAGCGTGCTCGAGGCTCGATAGACCTAGCATTTAAAAAGCAACAGATAGCTAGAATGTATCAGTCTGGTTCAAGTAAAATTCTGCTGCCCAAGACCTACACACCATTGAAAGAGGCTGTATTAATCAATACCGCAGGTGGGATTACCGGTGGGGATAAATTTGAGATAAAGTTAAACATTGCATCTTCAAAAATTGTAGCAACTACTCAAACTGCAGAGAGGCTCTACAACAGTATTGGCACTGCAGCCAAAGTTGATATTCATCTAACAATTGATGAAGTTTCTAGCCTTCATTGGCTTCCACAGGAGACAATCGTTTTCGATGGAGCTTCAATTGATAGAAACATAAGATTAGATATGGCAACTGGTAGTGAAGTCATTTTTCTTGAAACAATCGTTTTTGGGCGCCACGCGATGGGAGAGATAGTCGAACGAGGCTATTTTCAGGATAATTGGCGTTTTTATAAGGACGGGGTTTTATTTCACGCTGAAGTTGTTCGATTAAATGGGAGCATCTGTAAAATGCTAAAACAAGTAGCTGGAGGAAACGGGTCGACCAGCTTATCTACAATTATACTTGCGGGCACCAATATAGAACATAAAAAAAATAAAATAAGTCCGTTTGTGAACTGTCTTAAATCTACTGTCGGAATCTCTTTTTGGGAAAATAAACTTGTAATCAGGATGCTCAATGCTGATCCATCAATCTTGAGAGGAGAAATAAACTTTCTTTTAAATGAGCTGCGCGAACAACCATTGCCGCGGGTTTGGCAATCTTAATTTTGGAAAGGATAACTTATGAAACTTAGTCCACGTGAACGGGATAAACTGCTTATTTCAATGGCAGCAATGGTTGCTCAAAACCGCAAGGAGCGAGGTGTCAAACTTAATTACCCCGAAGCAATAGCTTTAATTAGCGATTTTGTTGTGGAAGGAGCCCGCGATGGGCGGCCTGTTTCGGAGTTAATGGAAACGGGTGCGCACGTCGTTAAACGAACGGATTGTATGGATGGTATCCCAGAAATAATTCATGACGTCCAAGTGGAAGCCACCTTCCCTGATGGTACAAAACTTGTAACCGTTCATAATCCAATACGCTAAGAGGCAGGTATAATATGATCCCAGGTGAAGTAATTACCGCAGATGGTGACATCGTTCTGAATAAAGACAGACCACAATTGGAAATCAATGTCTCAAATTCTGGTGACCGTCCTATCCAAGTTGGAAGCCACTACCACTTTTTTGAAGCTAATGAAGCCCTGTTGTTTAAGAGAGAACAAACAAAAGGAATGCGATTAGATATAGCCGCTGGAACGGCCATTCGTTTTGAACCAGGGCAGATGCGTCAAGTGAGGTTAGTACCGTTTCTAGGTGGAAAAAAGATTTTCGGCTTTCAACAGAAAATTATGGGTGAAATATGATGCCAACTACGATATCGCGTAAAAATTATGCCGACATGTATGGCCCGACTGTTGGTGATAAGGTGAGATTGGCAGACACTGAACTGTTTATAGAGGTTGAAGAAGACCTAACGGTTTACGGCGATGAGGTGAAATTCGGTGGCGGAAAGGTCATTAGAGATGGAATGGGACAATCTCAGATATCTCGTTACGAAGGAGCTGTAGACACAATAATCACTAATGCTCTTATTGTAGATGTTACAGGAATATACAAGGCAGATATTGGTTTGAAAGGAGGTAAAATTTGTGCGATTGGGAAAGGAGGAAATCCAGATACACAAAGCAACGTGGAAGTCATTATTGGGCCTGGCACTGAGGTTATTGCCGCGGAAGGTAACATTGTCACAGCTGGCGGTTTTGATAGTCATATACATTTTGTTTGTCCACAGCAAGTCGACGACGCGCTGCATTCCGGTATAACAACTATGCTTGGAGGTGGTACCGGACCTGCTCATGGAACACTCGCAACCACTTGTACACCCGGTCCTTGGCATATAGAACGGATGCTCCAGTCTGCCGACCATTTTGCCATGAACTTGGCTTTTGCCGGGAAAGGGAACGCATCTCTACCTCACCCATTAGAAGAACAAATCACTGGCGGTGCGTGCGCACTAAAACTGCATGAAGATTGGGGAACTACACCCGCTGCCATAGATAACTGTTTGTCTGTTGCTGACGACTTAGATGTTCAAGTGATGATACATACAGATACGCTTAACGAGAGCGGTTTTGTCGAGAATACACTGGCCGCAATAAACGGTCGCACTATTCACGCCTTTCATACAGAAGGTGCGGGTGGTGGACACGCACCCGATATAATTAAGGTTTGTGGTGAAAATAATATTATCCCCTCATCAACGAATCCAACTCGCCCTTATACTGTGAATACGCTAGAGGAACATCTTGACATGCTGATGGTTTGCCATCATCTGGACAAATCAATTCCTGAGGACGTTGCTTTTGCTGAAAGTAGAATTAGGCGAGAAACTATCGCAGCTGAAGACATACTCCACGATATGGGCGCATTTTCAATTATTGCCTCGGATAGTCAGGCTATGGGAAGAGTAGGAGAGGTAATAATACGAACCTGGCAGACCGCGCACAAGATGAAACAGCAACGCGGTCGCCTTTCTGAAGAAGTAGGTGACAATGATAATTTCAGAGTAAAACGCTACATAGCGAAATATACTATAAATCCAGCCATATGCCATGGTATTTCGTCCCACATCGGAACTATTGAAGTCGGTAAAAGGGCCGACCTCGTCGTGTGGAGCCCAGCATTCTTTGGCGTAAAGCCAGAAATTGTGGTTTTGGGAGGAAGCATTGCCGTATCTCAAATGGGTGATCCGAATGCGTCAATTCCTACACCTCAACCTGTTTACACGAGACCAATGTTTGCTTCATTCGGTCGTTCAGTTGAAAAATCAGCTATCAGCTTTGTGAGCCAGGCAGCTCAGGATGATAAACTAGCAGAAAAAATTGACTTAATTAAAACGACGCTGCCCGTTCAGAACACAAGAACAATCTCAAAGTCAGATATGTTGATGAACAATTATCAACCGGAGATTGAAGTCAACCCTGAAACCTACGAAGTGCATGCTGATGGGGAGTTGCTGACTTGCGAACCCGCAAAAGAACTCCCAATGGCACAAAGATACTTTTTATTTTAAGGCTTGGGAGATAAGACATGAATATCGCTCACGAAATCAAAACAAATATAAAAGCAGACCATATCGATGACTTTATAGATTTGGACTACGAGGGGCGCTTTCTGAGGCGCAAAAAGTTACTCAGTAACAAAGGGGAAGAGTTTCTTGTTGAATTACCAGAAGCCTACTCGCTCTCAGAGAATGATAGCTTCCTCTTGGACGACGGTCGTGTAATTGGTATAAATTTAAAGCTCGAACCGCTATTAAAAATTACACATAGTAACCTCCCCCGAATTGCATGGCACATTGGCAATCGGCATACCCCTTGTCAGATTGGGACAAATTTTCTACTTATTAGAGAAGATCATGTCCTCGAAGTTATGTTAGAAAAACTAGGCGCCCAAACCGAAAAATTAATTGCAAAGTTCACCCCCGAAGGAGGCGCATACGGCCATGGGCGGACCCACAATCATCACCATGACTAAAACATTAGCTTTTAAAAATTTAACTGATCTAAAATATGCTAAATCAATCTGATTGCATCATGATCCTACAAGCCTGGTTCTCCCCAAGCTTTCCTGTTGGGGCATTTTCTTATTCGCACGGATTAGAAAACGCTATCAACGGCGGATTTATAAAAAATTCCCCTCACTTAGTTGAATGGATAAATCATTTAATAAGGGAAGGCTCCGGTTGGAACGACGGAATATTTTTGAGTGCCGCTTACCATGATGAATTTGACGTCAACCGTCTTTGTCTAAGTTTAGCTGCAAGCCGCGAACGACATCTTGAAACCAGTGAAATGGGAAGCGCATTTGTAAGAACAATAAATAATGTCTATGGGTTAAAACTTCAAAGCAATCTTACCTATCCAGTCGCCGTAGGCAAAGCAGCAAGGGAGTTTAAAATGGATTTGAGGTTAACCCTGCAGAGCTTTCTTCAATCTTTTGTAAATAACCTTATTCATGTCGGGATCCGGATTATCCCAATTGGTCAAGAAACCGGCCAAGACTGTCTTTTAAGGTTGATGCCAGAGATTAAAAGCCTCGCTGAGGAACTGGCCAATAGTTCCATCAATAAACTTCGAGGCGCGGCTTTTTTTTCAGATTTACTCTCAATGCAACACGAATATTCAGAACAAAGGATTTTCAGAACATGACAAAAAACCAAATACGTTTTGGTCCGCTTAGAGTCGGGATTGGCGGCCCCGTCGGGGCTGGTAAAACCAGTTTAACCGAAGCCCTCTGCAGAACACTATCCCAAGAAATTTCAATGGCAGTAATAACTAACGACATATATACACGAGAGGATGCAAACTATTTAGTTAATGCCCAAGCTCTCACATCTGATAGAATCTACGGTGTTGAAACGGGTGGTTGTCCACACACTGCAATCCGTGAAGACGCATCAGTTAATCTCGCAGCTATAGAGACATTGAAAAAACGGCTTCCAGATTTAGAATTGATCTTACTTGAATCTGGGGGTGATAATCTAGCAGCAACTTTTAGTCCTGAGCTGGTAGATTTAACAATATACGTCATTGATGTTTGTATGGGCGGTGACATACCCCGAAAAAAGGGCCCAGCTCTAATGAAATCAGACATGTTAGTTGTAAACAAAGTCGAGCTTGCAAAGTATGTGGAAGTTGATCTAGATCAAATGCGGAGGGACACAAAAGAAAATAGAGGGAACTTGCCTTATATTTTTGGTTCTATGCGGGACGGGACCGGTGTTAAGGAACTTGCTGAGTTTTTAAAATCGCAAGGTGGATTGGGATTAAACTAACTCATCCAATATGCCTATATTTTAATCATTATGTCAAAATTGATTATTATTTAATCAATATTTTTTATTTATTTTTTAAACTTTTCTATTTTATCAAATAAAATCAAACACTTATAAGCTGGCATACTTCTTGTAATGCTTGGGTTTAGTCTTGGGATCCAGCGCTTTAGTCCAGCTCGACCAATAAATATGTGGAGCCATATTCTATCTTTATTTTTCGCTTGGATCCCAGTTAGCGAAATTAAATTATACAGAAAGAGATCCGCTATGAATTTCAAAAGATTTTTACATTTGTTTCCGATCCTTTTAGGGCTCCTAGTTGCACCATTTCTAGCCAATGCTGCTGACTTGAATGAGATACTCAAAAAAGGTGAAGTAACAATAGCTGTGCCTGAAGCTTTCCCTCCCTTTGGTTCAGTAGGGAAAAAGGGCGAGCATGAGGGGTATGACGTGGACGTGGCAAAACTTATTGCCAAAGACCTTGGTGTAAAATTAAAGCTAGTGCCAGTCGTGTCGAAGCAACGCATTCCATTTTTAGAAACTGATAAAGTCGACTTGGTTATTTCGACGATGGGAGCAAACCCCAAAAGAGCCAAGTCAATTAATTTCTCAAGTGCTTATGCACCATTTTTTTCGGGTGTGTTTTCCTCATCTAAAATTAAAATCAGCTCATATGAAGACCTGGACGGCTTAACTGTAGGCGTTACAGGAGGAACTCTCGAAGATTTAGAACTAACTGCCAAAGCCCCAAAAGGAGCGAAAATTAACAGATTTGGTGATAACGCGGCAACGCTCAGCGCGATAAAATCGAGACAGGTGCAAGTACTAGTCGCAGGAAACACAGCTGCTGCATCAATTACAGAGGCAGACCCCTCGTTTGATTTAAAAACAAAATTCATAATTAAGGAAAGCCCCTGTTTTATTGGCGTCAAGAAAGGCAATGAGGATTTATTACGATGGGTAAATGTTTTTATCCTTCATAAAAAACTAGGCGGCGATTTAAATAAAATTTCTAATAAATGGCTCGGCCAAGACTTGCCACCATTACCATCACTTTAGTCGTATAAAAAATAGGCCTGTCTTTTGGACAGGCCTCACCTCGCTTTTTGTGATTTTTAAATAAACTAAAAAAGATAGGTAACTCTTAAGCCACCAAAGTTTTCATGGTATGCCACTATCGCTAGTAACTCCCACGATCGACACTCTTAGGACTGTTCCCTTATGTTTGAGCTTCGTTTTTTTGAAATATATCGGTCGGAAGAATACCTCCTACTTCTAATAGAAGGCATCGGGGTTTCAACTGCTCTGACAATTGGGGCAGGTGCAATGGGCTTTTCATTAGCGTTTATACTTGCTGCACTCAATTATTGGAAGGTTCCAATTCTTGGGTTTTTAGCAGCTTGCTATATTGATTTTATTCGCAATACCCCTCTTATTGTTCAGCTGTTTTTCTTCGCGTTTGGTTTGCCAGCGCTAATCGGATATGTTTGGCCGTTTTGGTGCCACGCACTTTTAGCGCTTACGATAAATTTTTCCGGTTATTTTGCCGAAATTCTCAGAAGCGGTTATGCCTCCACTGCAGTTGGGCAATTAGAAGCTGCCATATCCCTTAACCTTAGCAGAACGCTCACTTTCTTTAAGGTGATCCTACCTCAAACAATAATTAAAATGTTCCCATCACTTTCAAGTCAGTTTATTTTTATCTTTCTCACGACAGGGGTAATTTCGGAGATAGGCGTTACGGACCTTACACACGCCGGTATTTTTATAGATAGCCGAACTTTTAGATCTTTCGAAGTATTCATTACGCTCTCTATTATTTACATTGTTTTAGCACTTATTCTAAAGGCCATCGTAGAGATTATCTTTAGAAAAACACTCGGAAATCGTAGTTGATGGACGGGTTCATTTCAGTATTTGGCGAACCTCATGGAATAATCGTTGGCCAATTAATTTGGGCAACTCAATACACCATCTACCTATCAGCAATTGCTTTCCTAGGTGGGGGTTTATTTGGAAGCTTAATTACATTTTTTAGAATAATTCCAAGCAAAACCCTCAATATAATAAGCTACACATATACTTGGCTATTTCAATCTCTGCCGCTGCTCATGCTTCTCTTTCTTCTCGGACTTGGCATACCCAAACTGTTTGAGCAAGACATTGATCCATGGATAGCAGCAACCGTTGCATTGATTCTTTTCACATCAGCCTATCTATCGGAGGTGTGGCGAGGAGCAATAGTCGCTATCCCTCAAAGTCAATGGGAAGCGGCCAAAGCGCTTAACTTAAATTTTGTTCAGACACTGAGATTCATCATTTTACCACAGGCTGTGAAATTTAGTGTCGCTCCAACAATAGGATTTCTAATACAGATTATTAAAGGGACGTCACTCTGTTATATAATAGGTTTCCAAGACCTAATGCTTATTGGGAAACGCTGGGCTAACTCTCCCGTGCAAGGATCTGAGCCATTCATAATTTTCCCAATTATGGCACTTTTATATTTCTGCTTATGTTATCCCCTAGCAAGACTTGCTAAGCACATCGAGAAGAAGACAATAATGTAGAACACTCAATTGATGCGATTATTCAAAAATGATGAACACAAACTTACCCAGTATTTCGGAAATGATCGAGGCACTTGCGCTCGTAAGCGAAGATAAAGACTTTCTGTCGAGACAATACCTCACTCCTCAACATAAAAAAGTTAATGACCTCGTAGCTGATTGGATGAAACTTGCCGGCATGAAAGCTTGGCAAGATCCTATTGGCAATATTGTAGGTCGTTACGAAGGACATGAAAGCGGTCTACCGGCCCTGATGCTGGGGTCTCACTTAGATACTGTTGTAAACGCGGGCAAATTTGATGGCATGTTAGGTGTTGCTACCGCCATTCATTGTGTCGCCTCATTGCAACGTCGAGGAAAGCGTCTGCCAGTTGCCCTTGAGGTAATTGGGTTTGCTGATGAAGAAGGCACGCGCTTCAAGTCTACTTACTTAGGCAGCAAAGCTGTAGCTGGAACATTTGATCTCGCCACCCTCGATCGCTTAGACACTGCCGGAATTTCGATGAGGAAAGCATTGAGTTCATTCGGTCTCGATACCGAAAATATCCCTAAAGCGGCACGGAACAACAATGAGATATCAGCATACGTTGAACTCCATATCGAACAAGGTCCAGTGCTTGAGGAGAAGAACCTTGCCGCAGGGATAGTTACAGAGATAGCAGGAGCAACGAGATTTACTGTAGAGATTATCGGGAAAGCAGGTCACGCCGGAACCGTCCCACTCGACTTTAGACAGGATGCCCTGGTCACTGCTAGCGAGTGCATTATAAAAATAGAAGAATTAGCAAAAAACTCTCCAAACACAGTCGTTACTGTAGGGGAGATATCAATAAAACCGGGCGCCTCAAATGTAATACCAGGCCAAACCCTGTTCACCATTGACTTGAGGTCGGCCGATAATAACGTGCGACGAAAAGTAGAAAATGAATTGCATAAAGCCCTCAAAGAGATTTGCACAAAACGAAAAACTAAATTAATGACAACTAAAACACATAGCGCCGAAAGCACGAGCTGTTCAAATAACGTCATAAAACAATTGGAAGATGCATTCATTGACTGTGGACATCCCACCTACTTTTTACCCAGCGGTGCAGGCCACGATGCTGCGGCTATGTCTGATATCACAAACACAGGCATGATCTTTATAAGATGCAGGGAAGGCATAAGTCACAATCCTGCAGAATCTGTGGAAATAGAGGACATAGAGTCAGGGTTTCAAATTATGCTGAAGTTTGTCGAAAATTTTAAACCGAACTAAAACTAGATGAACTCTAACAAATCATGCTTGCCTGAATATGATATCCTTGGCACCAGACCATAGTGTGGCCCGTCCTAGATCAGCTATTTTATCCAAGTTTTCAGTAATCGTCAGAAAATGGTTTCCTGCTAACTGTCCTGCTTTACTTGCAAAGCATGTTGGGCCATACGCTAGCAAGATTTCTGTTTCACTTACTCCCCCTGGATATAGGATAATTTCGCCAGGTGAAGGATGACTAGTTGCATCTTCAAACCCAACACCAAACTGACGATCGCCTAAAGGAATCCAAACCGCCTCCCCGCTCCATCGAACATGGATGATTTTACTTTGAAATGGCATAGCTGCTTCAAATGCCGCGCAGGTTTTAGGTGACTTATCTTTTTCAAACTTAGCTTTAAACTCTACGTCACCAATTTTTATAATTAGATCTGACATCGGGTTTCCTCTTCATAAAACGAGAATCAAATACACATAACATTTACTACCCAACCCATAATAGGTATGGGGAAAATTCAATTCATTATCCATCCAACACATTTACCTAATAACTCACGCTAAAATATAACGATAAATAACTCCTTTAAATTTAATTTTCGTCCAATTTTTTCTAATTAAAAATCAAACTTACTTATCAATATTGAGAGCAGGCTATAGTACGCCTATTATTTAGGCAATTAAATTATGATGATTAATATTTAAGCAAAAATATTACGATATAGCAAAGGCTCTTTCTTAAAATTTCCGTAACCTATTGTTTTTATGCGTTATTTTAAGCTTGTAATTCTTGGCACGAATTTTGGAATGATAATGCCTGATAAACAACTTTTCGAAACGCATACTTAGAATGTCTAGCACAGGCCAAATTGAGCTAATTGGATTAAGTAAGAGCTTTGACGCTGTCACTGCGATCGATGCAATCAAATTAACAATCCCAAGTGGAACTTATTGTTGCCTGCTAGGGCCTTCTGGATGTGGAAAGTCTACCACCCTTCGATTAATAGCAGGACACGAGATACCAACGTCGGGCGACATACTGATAAGCAATAAAAATGTGACCGACCGGCCTCCTGCAAAAAGAGGGACGGCAATGATGTTTCAGAATTATGCGCTGTTTCCACATCTCAATTGCCTTGAGAACGTTGCCTTCAGTCTCAAGATGGCAGGAAATAAAAAAGCCGAACGCACCGAGCGGGCTATGGAAATGCTTTCACTAGTAGAGATGGAGGAACTCAAAAATCGTTTACCTTCCCAACTCTCTGGCGGGCAGCAGCAACGTGTTGCACTCGCCAGAGCATTGGTTGG
>Ga0114933_10005507_pt1 | contig 11498 bp, 10 predicted proteins | sample 4SBtaG_FD_89691 | JGI IMG/M metagenome (GOLD analysis project Ga0114933, IMG submission 89691) | Deep subsurface microbial communities from Kolumbo volcano to uncover new lineages of life (NeLLi) - 4SBTROV12_W25 metaG | ecosystem: Environmental > Aquatic > Marine > Volcanic | place: Kolumbo... | reverse complement strand
GTGCCTCGGCGGCCTCCCGGAGGACCTCTTCGGGTGTCTTCTGTCGTACGAATTCGAGCGGAGTCTCGGTGACGGGCGAGGGCTCGTCGAGATCTTCGCCGTCGAGGTCGTACAGGGCTCCGTCGGTCTCGGCGATGGCACGCCGGATCGCCGCCGCCTCCGCCAGAATGTCCTCGGCCGACCGCGGTGGGGGGCTGTCGGTTCGGATCGGAGCGGTCTTGGCCGTGGCCGCGTCGTCTTCCGCCTCAGCCACTGGCTCGACGAACTCGGCCAGCTCCTCAGGAATCTCCATCTCGCCGGGCAGCATGGGCGCTTCGTCGCCCTTGCGCGACTCCTGCTGCTCCTCGAGGCTCTTCTCGGCGGCGCTGAGCACGCCCTCGAGCATGCCCTCCATACCCTTCTTGGCCGCACCGATCGCAGCGTCCACAGCGGCCTTGCCGGCCTTCTTTGCCGCTGCTGTCGCCGCCTCCTCCTTGGCCTTCGCCATCTTGTCCTTGGCGTCGTCGATGAAGTCTTTCACAGCTGGGCCTCCTCAACGAACCGTAACGCACACGATCGGCTATCAGGGATCCGTCGGAGGTCTAGGTGACGCGGATCCCCAAAGGGCTGCGATGGTCCTGTCGGAGCTGTGCGAAGTGCTGCATCGGGCAGCAGTTCGGGCCGGTGGAGCAGCAGACCATCCGCGGCTTGGAGCAGGCGAATATCGCGTCGCTGTGGGCCCCGGCGGCGGCGGGTCCCTGGTTTTACGAGCGCCTCGGACCGGATGGCCGGGCCCACGCCTTCCTCGCCCAGGTCGATGGGGGACGCTGCGTGTTCCTGAGAGACGACGGGCTGTGCGCGGTCCACGCGTTGTTGGGCCCGCAGGCGAAGCCGGGCTTCTGCCGTGAGTTCCCGTACAACCTCATGGAGGATCCGGACGGCCTGGTGGCGGTGATCCGCCCGGACTGCGGAGGCTTCTTCGAGTCCTTCGCCGATGGGGAGGTACTGACCGACGACGACGTGGCCCACGTGGAGGCCTTGCCTCGGGTGATCCCCCGCCAGCGCTGGGCCCCTTCCCGCGTGGAGGTGCTGCCGGGGCACCACGTGGAGGTGGAGACCTGGCTGGCCTGGGAGCCGGCGATTCAGCGCTGTGTGTCCGCGGCGCGCGAGCCAGGTCTGCTGGTCGCAGAGCTCCGTGCGGAGCTCGCTCGCCGCTGTGATGCCGACCTTCCCGAGCCGGTTCGGCAGGTCGAGGTCGCCGCGAGCAGGGCGATGTTCGCGGCGCTGCACGCGGTGTTGTCCAGGGTGCTGTCGAGCGACGGGGGGGCACCGCACCAGGTCGCGTTCACGCGCGCTCGATTTGCACAGCTGGAAGCAGGGATTCAGGTGGTAGGCGATTCGCTCCCGCTCCTCCATCCCCAGTCCGAGGCCTTCGTGGCGCTGAATCTGCGTAGCTTCTTGTTGTCGAAGCAGTTCGCCGCGTGGGGCTCGGTGGCCGACGGGGTGGGCTGCTTCCTCCTCGGCGTGCGGCTTGCCCAGCTGACGGCCGGGGCGTCCACGCCGGAGGCCTTCGCCGCTGCCTGGACCCCCTGGCATCGGTTCACGTCCATCGGCATGATCACCCAGCTCCTCCGCCGAGCGGGTCCTGCGCTGCGCGACCTGTTCCTCCACACCGGGGCCGTCGATGTCGCGCAATGATCGGTCGGCCATGCGCCGCGCCATGCGGTGGGCTTTCGCGCCTCCATCCAGCGCCCACATCGCCCTGCAGGGGGCCATCGACTTCAGCGCCGGCCGGTCCTGGCTGCGCGAACAGGATGGGCTGACGGTGCAGCACTTGCTCACCGGCGCGATCGGGTGGGCCCTCGCAGAGACGCCAGAAGCGAACGCACGGATGATCGATGGCCGGGCATACCCGGTGGAGGACGTGGGCGTGGTGATGCCCGTGAACCTGCTCGGGCACGCGGCGGGTGCCCATGATGCCCTCGGGGTGGCCATCGTGGCACCGGTGCAGCACATGTCGGTGCGCGAGATCGCCGAGGCGACGACGCGCCGGGTGAGCGGGCAGCGGGCGGGGCACTCGGAGAATCCGGTGAAGAGGCGTCTCAAGGCGGCAGTGGATCGCATCCCTGGCCCGGCGATCGACGCGGCACTAGGTGTGGCTGGCGTGGCCTTGCGCTCCAAGCACGTGGTCGATGGGCTGTCGCGGCTGTTTCCGGCCACGACCATGGTGAGCAACGCGGGTGCCGTCCTCGGAAAGGAGGCGCCCGAGGGCGTTCTGTACCGGGGGGCGTCCTTTGCGGTGCCGCCGCGGATCGGCCACCTGGCCACGATGTGGGCGACCTCGTTCATTCAAGACGAGGTGATCCCCGTCGGGGGTGAGCCGGTCGTGCGGCCGATGCTGCCGGTGACCTTGATGTTCGATCACCGGGCCTTCGATGGGGTCGTCGCGGGGCGGCTGATGCTCAAGGTGGCTGAGCGCCTGCAGCATCCGCTGGAGGCGTTCGGCGCCAACGGGCTGGGTCGATTGAGCTAGCGGAGGCGTGTCGCGTGCACCGCGGCGCATCGCTCACAGGGAGTCGATGACGCCGAGCTCCCAGGTCTCCACGACCTCCTTGCCATCGTCATCGCTGTAGGAGATCACCAGGCTGCCCGCTTCTACGTCGAGCTCCGCCCTCGCTCCGGCGTCTGGGTCGAAGCGTGAGTATTCAGTGGGGATCAGGTCGAGGCTGGCCGAGCGCAACGGTACCTCGTCCACCGAGGGGCAGCTTCCAAGCGGTAGACAGCCTCCGAAGAGAGTTCCAACGAGCGCTCCGAGAATCCATGCTCGGCGCATCACTCACCTCCGTCGGTGCCGAAATCGTCCTCGAACCAGTCGTCGGTGGATGGGTCGCGGATGTCGAGCCAGAAGCCAGTGCGAGTCGAGACCAGCGTGACGTCCAACGCGTCGACATCGGCCGTGAGCGCGTCGTCGACTGCGCCGTCGACGGTGATGTCCACGAGGGTGAGTTCAGAGCGCTCGTAGTACGCGTCGATGCAGGACAGCGCAAAGGCCGGTGCGGCGACGCTCATGGCCGCGGAGGAGATCATCCCCAGTGTGAAGGCAGCGATCATTTTCATCATGACACCTCGATAGATGCCCTGGTTCTAGCAAGTCGCGTACCAGGGGGAAAGGCCGCATTCCACGGCGAGCGTGCGGAGTTTCGCGCGTGTTGCACGACATCTCGATCGCCCGGTGGCGGTGGCGGGCCGTTGGCCGAGTAAGGAGGTGTAAGCGCCGGTGAGGCGCAGCGGGTCGAAGCTGTGGCAGGAGGTCCGATGATCACGCTGTTGATCGCTGTTGCGGTCGCCGCGCCCGCCTACGAGGCCCCGGCCTTCGAGATGCCAGGCGGCAATTCCGGTACCCGGTTGCCCGGCGCAACGCCCATCGAGGCGGGCCACGGCGCGATCGGCGCATTCGGGAGCGCCTACGGATACTACCGGGTCGGCTTTGCAACCACCGATCTACGGGCGGCCTACGGTATCACCGACCGTCTCTCCTTCGAGCTGGGCGGCGGCAGGATCGCCGAGCCCTCCTCCTCGTCGCCGTACTACGACTTCGGCACACTCGGCGAGACCACGGGCACCATCCGCCTGCAGCTCGGTGGCGATGGGGTCCGTGTGACCCCGTGGGTACGCAGTCACGTGGCGCTGGTCCGATCGGAGAGCTCGTTGCACAAAGACCCGGCGCTCACCCAGTCGGAGCTGGGACTCGCCTTCGAAGCCGGGGGCGAGCGCACACGCATCGATGCCTCCGTCGCAGCGGTCTGCCTCACCACGTTTCTGGGGACCGAGTCCAGGGCCCCCGCGATCACGCCCTGTCTGGGGCTTTCGCAGCTCCCGGAGTTCGGCCTGTCCTTCCTGTTGGGTGCAAACAGCCGGGTCCGGGTGGGCGGTCTGTATCCGACGGTCTCCTATGGCTACTTCAGCGAGGTCGCGTTCGCCGAGGTGGGTCTGGGCGTGCTCGGCGCCACGGGAAGGGTCGGTTTGACCTATTGAACGGATCAGCTCGTCTACGGCGAACGCCCATCGGATGAACGGGGATGAGGCGACGTCACCGCCCATCCGGCACCCGATGCTGCCTGTCGCTCACTTTGCGGCGCGTTGCTTCCTGCGACGGGGCTGGTTCGACGCCGGGTTGTAGCAGACACCTGGCATGCCCAGCATCTGTGGGAGCACGCACCGATTGCAGTTCTCACAGCGCAGCGACTCGGAGCGTCCCTCCTGCAGGAACCAGCTCGCCAGGTCCGGGTCGGCATAGAAAGGCCGACCGATGCCGATCATGTCCGCTTCGCCGTTCCGGAGGATCCGCGCGGCTTGCTCCGGCGTGCGAATGCCGCCCACGGCGAACACCGGGATCGAGACCACCTCCTTGACCGCCCCGAACACCGCCTGATTCCAGACCGCTTTATAGGGATACTGCCAGGCCGACAGGCGAAAGCCCATGTGCACCAGGGCGCGCCCGATCCGGCTGTGGTGAGCGCCCTCGAAGTTGCGGCGGAGCTTGGCGTTGTCGAACGACGCGCCCGGCCAGTCGCCGCGACACAGCGACGTGTCGGGCAGCACGCTGGTGATCGCGGGGGTGAGGGCGTCGAACCCAGCCTCCTCGGCGATCTGGGCGATGCGCAAGCCGTCCTGGGCCGTGATGCCACCGCCCAGGGGGCCGATCTCCAGCGCGGTGTACTTCAGCAGGACCGGGAAGTCGGGTCCGCAGGTGTTGGCGATGGCCCGGCGGATCTCGCGCAGGATGCGCGTGCGACCGAAGAGATCACCCCCGTAGGCATCCGTTCGCCGGTTGTAGCTCCGCGACAAGAACTGGTGCAGTAGCTTCGCGTTGGCGCCCGCGAGCTGCACACCGTCGTAGCCCGCCTCCTGGGCCCAGCTCGCCACCAGTCCGAATCGCTGGACCATGGCCTCGACGTCTTCCGTCGACAATACCCGGTGCCCGCGGTGCGCAGCGCGGAGCCACAGGGGAGGCCGTGACACGGCGCTCGGGGGCTGGGTGGCGGCGTCGATGAACTCCTTGTGCCACGACTCCAGCGCGAACAGGCCCCCGTGGCCGAGCTGAACAACCACGCGACCGCCGGCGGCCTGAACGGCCTCGGTCATCGGGCGCATCTGGAGCATGAATGCGCGATCGGTGACGCTGTTCATCCCCGGGGAGGTGCGCCCCTCGGGCGTGATTATGGTGTTGCCCTGGATGATCAGGCCGACGCCGCTGGCTGCGTTGGGCACGAAGTGCTTGCGGTAGACCTCGGCGGGTCGCTCCGAGCGCCCGGCACCTTCGAGCACCGGGGCTCGGTACAGGCGGTTGCGCAGCTGCATGCCGTTGATCCTCAGGGGTTGATCGATGCGGGTCATGGGGTCTCCTGGAGCGCCAGCTCGACGAGCTGCATGAGGTGGTGGCGCCTTCGTTCGGCGTGGGACTCCGAGAGAGGATCGGTGGCGAACGCTTCGGTGAGCATCTCTCGGTACAGGTAAGGGACGACGGTGGCGCCGAAGATCGTCAGCAGCCATTGCTCGGCGTCGGGGAGTGTGGACAGCGCGGTCGAGCTCGCGACCAGCGGGCGGAGATGAGTGCGCGCGACGTCGAGCACGATGGGATCGCCGTCGAGGACCGCCCGGACGATCAACCTGGGGAAGTCCGGGGCCTCATCGAGGTGGTCGAGGTAGGCCGACAGAGCGTTGCGAGCCAGGGTCGAGGGGTCCGAGTCGACGTTCACGCGGGCCCCGATCGCAGCCACGAGGGAGCCCATGGCATGGGACACGACTTGCTCCCACAGCTTGCGCTTGGTGCCGAAGTGGTAGGTGACCAGCGCGGTGTGAACGCCGGCAGTCTCTGCGATATCGCGGACTGAGGTCCCGGCGAATCCGCCGTTGCAGAAGCGCTGCCGCGCCGCCACCAGGAGCGCGGACCGGGTGGACTCGCCGCGCTGCGCGCGGCCATCGGAGGAGGTGCTCATGGGATGTATTTATATGAACGTATAAATAAGTCAAGATCGTTTGGTGGGGAGCCGGCTTGATCCCCCGCCGTCGCGCGGTTAGGTCCGATGCCCTTTGTCTCTACGGTTTGCTGCGGCAGATCGAGCGGGAGTCGGTGGAATGAATCGGTTCGAGAAGGCCATCAATTCGGGGCGTTGCGCCCTTGCTGTTTCTGGCGCGCTGCTGCGCGACCCAGACGTCGTGCTCGCGCTGGCGGACAGGGCTGGGCTCAAGCCCATGGCTCTGAACGGGCCAGCGGTGCGTCCGGTGATGCCGGTCAGCCAGCAGGGTGTGGCGCGTGCCATCGCCAAGCCCGGCGGTCTGGTGGTGCTGGTCGAGCCGGAGAGTGCGGACTCCAAGGGCCTCGAGAGCCTGACGAAGCTCATCAAGCGCAGCAAGCACAAGCCCGACGTCGTTGTGGTGAGCCGCAGCTACAACCCGTTCGCCTTCGGGGCCTCGCTCATGGGGCTGAATGTCAGCCACGAGAAGGGTCGCGGCAAGGCGTTCATCCAGGGCCTGCCCACGCCACCCGAAGGCCTCGCCGAGCCCGAAGTCTCGCTGCCGAAGGCCAAGAAGGCCAAGTCCGACATTCCTGCTCCGCGGCTGGTGTTCGCCGGGCGTGAGGAGGAGCTCGAGGCCCTCGGGGGCCTACTCGCCGAGGGGGGCCCCATCGTGCTGTCCGGCCCCGACGGGGTCGGTCGCAGCTGGCTGGCCGAGAACGCCATCGCCAAGACGGAGCTGGTCCGCCTCCCCGATCTGCAGATCGGCTGGGCGTCTGGGTTCGACACCCTCGCTGCCCGTATCGCCTTCATCGCCAAGCAGGGTGGGAGCGACGCCCTCCACGAGCTGCTTCGCGCCAAAGAGCGCAAGCCCTCTGATGTCGCCCGCGTGGCCGTCGAGTCCTTGGCTGCCGCCGAGGGGCTCGCGAACAGCGTGATGGTGATCCGTGGCCTCGAGCACGCCATGGGCCGCGACGTGGACTTCTTCCGGAAGAGCCGCCTCGAGCTTCTGCTCATGGCGCTGCTGACCGGCAGCTATCCGCTGCGTCTCGTGTTCATCTCCGACCGTCAGCCCCGCTTCCATCGTGAAGGCCAGGCGGCCGGTCTCAGGCGCATGGAGCTCGCCGGCCTCAAGGGCCGCTTCCTGCACGACATCTTCCAGGCCTACAAGGCGCCGGAGTTCCCGCGCGACAAGTACGGCCCGATCTCGGACCGGATCCACGGGCATCCCGTGGCCGCGCGGACCTACGCCATCGAGGTGAGGGATCGGCAGGACGGTCTGGAGCTCCTCGACGATGTCAAGTTCCTCAAGCTCGAGACCCTCGGCAAGCTCGACCCCGTCCGCAAGCGGATCTCCAAGAAGCTCGACAAGCTCAAGAAGCCCGAGCGGCTGATGCTCGCCACCATCGCCCACATGCGTCAGCCCACGACGGGCCAGCAGATGGCCGATCTCAAGATCCCCCGCAAGTCCCGGCTCACGCTGCTGGCGTGGGGCCTGCTCGACATGCTCGGTACCGACGAGAACAAGTCCTACCGGGTGCATCCGCTGGTACGTCGTCAGCTCTCGCGCCGCGAGGTGTCGGACTTCGATGCCTACAACGAGGTGGCCGATCTGTACGGCTCGATGTTGAAGTCCGCCGACGGTGTGAACCGACTGGTGCTGCAGCAGGAGATCAACCGCTGCGTGGTCTCCGCGCGCAACTTCCGCAACCGCGTGTCCATCGACTACCCGGATCAGGATGCGCTGCTGGAGTCCTGCTACGGGCTGCTGCGCTCCAAGGAGCCGCGCTTCGATCTCGCAGAGAAGCGGATCGGCGAGGCACTCCGCAACGATCCGAGCAACTCGGATGCCCACCTGCTGAAGATCGAGATGCTGGACCGTCAGCGCGCCAAGGCCGAGGCGATCACCGCGGCCATCGAGGAGGCGGTGACGCTCGCCCCGGTGCCCGAGGTCTTCCACCGCGCCGTGGGCTACTGGCTCAGCCGTCGCCTGCGTCCCAAGGCCATCGAAGTGCTCGAGCAGGGTGTCGAGGCGCTGCCCGACGACAGCCGGCTGCGGTGCCGTCTGGCCGCGATGCTCCTGCGCCAGGGGCGCCGTCCCGATGGGCTGGAGCACCTGCGCATCGCCATGGAGCTCGACCCGATGCTCCCGGATGCCTATGGTCTGCTCGGTCAGGCGCGCCGGATGGAGGGCAAGGTCGACGAGGCCGAGCCGCTCCTGCGCGAGGCGGTTCGCCTCGCCCCCGACGATGCGATCCAGACCGCACGCCTGGTCGACCTGCTGATGGCCAAGGCGCGCATCGACCACGATGCGGCCGCTGGCCTGCGCGAGGAAGCCCACGAGCTGCTCAGCTCGGTGCTGAAGAGCGACAACCGCGACACGGCCGAGATCCAGGTCTTGATGGCGACCCTCGTTCGCGAGCAGGGTGGCGATCTCGAGCGGGCTCGTTGGCTGCTCAAGCAGGCCAAGAAGGGCACCGATCGCAAGTCGCCGCGCAACTTCGGCATCTCGCTGCAGTTCGCCCTGGTGGACCTCGCTCTGGGCAAGCTCGACGAGGCCGAGGAGTCGATCCGGCGCGTCTGTGACAAGGATCCCTCGAATCACCGGGCATTTGCCGCGCTGGGCCATGTGCTCGAGGCGCGAGACATGTTCATCCCAGCCCATGCCGAGTACCAGCGCGCCAAGGAGCGTGCGACTCAGGGCTCGTTGGCCAGCGCGACCTACGAGTGGCATCTGAAGCGGATGCAGTCGGCTATCGAGGCTCAGGCGGCGGGCTTGCTCGCCCAGACGAGCGGCGCAGCTCCAGATGCCACGGGTGCGGGTCCGGCCCGGAAGACGCCCGAGCCCATCGGAGGCCGCGTGATCCGTCGTCGTCGGGCCCCGGAAGGCGGCGACGGTGCTGCCCCGGCCGAAGCGACTGTCGCCGCGGCCGACGCGTCGCCGGTCGAGACCGCCCCCGTGGTCGAAGAGGCTGTCGCGGTCGAAGAGGCTCCGGCGGTCGAGGCGGCTCCAGTGGTCGAAGAGGCTCCAGCCGTCGAGGCGGCCCCGGTCGCGGAAGAAGCTCCAGTTGTCGAGGCGGCTCCGGCGGTCGAGGCCGCTCCCGCCGCCGAGGCCACACCGGTGGAAGAGGCTCCGGTCGCCGAGGCCACACCGGTGGAAGAGGCCGTCGTGGTCGAAGAGGCTCCGGTGGTCGAGGCAGCTCCAGTGGTCGAAGCAGACGAGACTCCCCGCGCGGACGCCGAGTGAGCTTGCTCGCGGCCCTGCTCGTGGGGGGCGCGACAGCGGCAACGCCGGTGTACACGATGACCTCGGTCAATGCCGAGTCGCTGCCCGGCAAGGGCACGAACATCGTGGCTACGGTCCGTAATGATGCCAAGCGGGCTGGGGTCGTGCACCTGCGCGCCATCGAGGATGGTACCAGCACGTCCGTCGATCTGGGAGCTGCTGACGAAGGCGTGCTCATCGCGCTGGCGATGGGGCTTCAGGTGATGTCGCCCGTGTCCGAGTGGGACCTGATGCTGCCGTTGGGCACCGGTGCGTTGCCGGTGACGCTGATGCGTGATGGCGATGCGATCAGTGTGGAGATCGGCACGTTGACGAAGCCAGACCCGGCACCATCGGCCATGGTGCTGCAGAGCCGGTATGGGATTGGGGAGCTTCGTTCCGACGGGCGGCCGTGGGATGAGGCCGCGCGGCGGGTGTTGTCGGATGTGCTCGCCCTGCTCACGCCCGATGAACGGGCCGAGATCGAAGGTCTGGCCTTCGTCCGCCGGGCCGAGCCTCACGCCACTCACCGGGCAGCGATGGCCGAGGTCGTGGGCCGTGTGGACTTCGACGCCATGTACTTGCAGGAGCCCGTGGACACGCGTGTGGAGGTGTACGACCGGCTGTTCCAGTCGCGAAACACACGGTTCTATGGCGTACCTTCGCGACCCTATGGCCAGGAGCACTGGGGCCTGATCCACGAGGTCGGCCACGCGATTGCGGCTCGCGGACGCCTGACCACCCTGGAACGCCGCACCGGCTTGGCCCTGGAGGCCCAGCGCTCTGCAGACGCCCTCAACGCCCTCATCGGTAGCTACAATCGGGCGGTCGAGCGCTTCAACCAACTCCCGGGCCAGCGGCAGACGGGCGAGGAGCGCGCCCTACTGGACGGTATCAAGGCGCAGATCGACGTCAGCCAAGCCGAAGTCGAGGCGCTGGGAGTGCGGGTGAATGCGATGACGCGCGAGCTCAACGCGCCCCAGGAGTCCGAGGTGGCAGCGCGTTTCGCCGCCGTCCTCGGGAGCGACACGCCTCCCACAGAGTACGGCCGGGCCTCGATCGACGAGGGCTTCGCCGAGTGCTACGCACTGTACAAGCTGGATCCCGACGCGCTCCGGCGCGTCCTGCCGAAGGTGTACGCCTGGTTCGCGTCGGAAGAGTATCTGCGCTGACCTCCTACAGGTCGGCGCGGACCTCCCAGAGTTCCGGGAAGAGCACCGTCTCCAACATCCGGTGCAGATAGGAGACGCCCGACGTGCCTCCGGTGCCGCGCTTGGAGCCGATGATCCGCTGCACGGTCGTGAGGTGGTTGAAACGCCACCGCCGGAAGTAGTCCTCGAAGTCGATGAGCTTCTCGGCGAGCTCGTAGAGCATCCAGTGACCGTGGGGGTCTTGATAGATGCTCGCCCATGCCGCGCGTAGAGCGGGATGTGACCGATGTGGCTGGCTCCAGTCCCGATCGAGGAGCTCGGCTGGGATGTCGAATCCGCTGCGGGCCAGCAGCGCTGTCACCTGGTCATATAGGCTCGGCGCGTTCAGGCACGCCTCGAGATGGGCGTGGAGCTCCGGAACATGGGCATGGGGCTCGAGCATCGCCGCGTTCTTGTTGCCGACCAGGAACTCGATCTCCCGATACTGATAGGACTGAAAACCCGAGCTCTGATGCAGAGAACCTCGAAACTCGACGTACTCGCTGGGCGTCATGGTGCGCAACACGTCCCAGGCGGAGTTGAGCTGCTCGAAGATGCGGGCCACGCGCGAGAACATCTTGAAGCACGGCCGGATGTCCTCGTCCTGTAGTGCCAGGGCAGCGCTTCGGAGCTCGTGGATGGCGAGCTTCATCCACAGCTCGGACGTTTGATGCTGCACGATGAACAACATCTCATCATGTGCCGTCGAGAGTGGACGCTGGGCGTCGAGCACGGACTCGAGGTTGAGGTAGTCCCCGTACGACATACGGCCATCAAAGGCCATTTGAGCGCCATCATCGGCCGGGTTCAACGGTTTGGACACGGAGACCTCCAGCGGGTGGGCCTATCTCATGGGGCGAGCTGGGCAAGTCTGCGGCGCTCTCCACCACGATGTACGCTCTCTTCGCGTAGCGCGGGCCGAGTGACTGGACGCGCGTGGTGGCCCTCTGTGAGGGGCAGATTCGGGGCTCTGCCGACGTCGTGCGCGACGGGGCCTCGGCGACCCGCTGATGGCGGCCTTGCCACGTCGGCAGCGGGTTGCTGCCT
>Ga0114933_10005506_pt1 | contig 11501 bp, 9 predicted proteins | sample 4SBtaG_FD_89691 | JGI IMG/M metagenome (GOLD analysis project Ga0114933, IMG submission 89691) | Deep subsurface microbial communities from Kolumbo volcano to uncover new lineages of life (NeLLi) - 4SBTROV12_W25 metaG | ecosystem: Environmental > Aquatic > Marine > Volcanic | place: Kolumbo... | reverse complement strand
GGTGAGGATATTCGCTCCGCGATGGAAAAAAGTTATGCCGAGCACCAGCCCAATCGCGGATACCATGGAGAGATTAAGTCGCGCGATCTTATGATTCTGCGTGAGACCAAACCTCCAGCTATCCTCATCGAACTGGGAAACATTCGTCATCCGGGGGACCAGCAGCGTCTCGTCAAGCCGGAAAACCGTCAGACTCTTGCTGAGTGGATCAAAGACGGACTTCTCGAACGTGCCGCCAACGTCAGGACGTAGATCGAGCCGCGCAAACACCTTATCCATACCGAAGACTTGCTCCTTAGCCCGTCATTTCAAAGTTTATCGCACGACAGATACACTGCGGGTCGTAACCTCTCCGTCGACGATCATGCGAATGAAATAGATTCCCGTCGCGACATCTCCAGCCTTCCACACGGCCTCATTTTCTCCAGCAGACCGATAGCCCTCAAACAGTTTTTTGATGTGGCGACCGACACTGTCAAAGAGATCAATTCTTACCTGAGACCTTGTCGGTATGGTGTATGAGATTGTAGACCAACTGGTCGTCGGATTCGGATACGAAGAGATCAAGAATCCATTGTGGCGGGATTCTGGATGTTCGATGGCCGTCGCAGCCGGGTCGATAACGATAAACTGTCCCATCATGCCACCATCTTCGTGGCCGAGAAAGTGGCAGTGGTACATGAACGGAGTCACCGGGTCGGCAAAATCGAGAAAGCGGGTGATGAATCGAACCGTTTCGTTGGGATAGACCAACACAACATCCTTCCATCCGGCTTCATTTGCCGCAGGTGGTTGCCCTCCGCGATCCAGAATCTGAAATTGGATATCGTGAATGTGAAACGGATGAGGGCCGCCTGTCCGGTTTTGGAGTTCCCATATCTCGGTGTCACCGAGTTGGACGATTTCATTGATGATATCCAGGTCCATTTCGACTCCATTGATGGCCAGAGGAGTTCCGGGGCCACCAATAGTATTGAGAATGATGGGGCGGACCCTGTCGGTTTCTGACTCAAGGATGGGTTCAATCGTTACGAGATTGTCCGGTATCGCCAGAATCGAGGTCGCGTCAGCATCGACAACCCTGAGCTCCATCAACTCGAAATCAGTTCCATCAATGTTTCCGGGTGGTCCCGGGGGTGCCCCGGGAGCTGGTACTCCACCAGGCTCATTGCGGGTCAACTCTGAGGAGTAGCTCATCAGCGAAAGAGACTCTCCCGAACGCCCGTTTAGATCGACTAATATTTCTGCTCTTTCTCCGGGAGCCATCCGAATCCGTGTCAATGACACTGGATTTTGGAGCAAACCGCCATCGGATCCGATCTGCTTCATCTCGGAGTTGTCGCTCATTCCGACCTGATACACCCTGGAATTGGATCCATTGAGGAGTCGCAATCGGACGATTCCAGCTTTGGCTTCCAGGAACGGGTCGACGGTTCCATTGACAACTATGGTGGTTCCTTGCTGTCCTACTCCGCCTTCGTTGAATAGAAACTGACGGTTGGGGATGAACTGTCTGTCCTGAATTACCAGGGGGATGTCATCTACGCCGTACGTGCGTGGTAGGGCGAGTGATGCTTCAACCTCATCCCGAACAATGATCATACCGGCCAGCCCCCGATACACGTGCTCGCTGGTGTGTTCGTGGAGGTGAGGATGATACCAGAATGTGGTTGCGTTGTCGAGAACCTCAAATTGAGGAGACCAGGTCGCTCCTGCTTCGATAACGCTGTGTGGACCTCCGTCATCTTCGGGCGCGACGTGCATTCCATGCCAGTGTACAGTGGTTGGCTCGCCGATATTGTTGGTCACGTTCATCGTAACGGTCTCACCTTTTTCGAGAATCAGCGTCGGACCCAGATACGAGCCATTGAATCCGTAGGTATTGGTTTGACTACCGGCGAAAAACTCGTGGCTAGAAGGAGCCATCGTGAGATCAAACTGGGTCCCTTCCAGCACCGCAGGAATGCGCAGTTCGTTCTGTGCCGCCACGTCGGAGACGAGAATGAATACTGTGAACGAAGCGATAAAAAAGCGTAAAGTCATTGCGTCGGTGCCGGGTTGTTGTGAGGCAGATGATATGGTACACAATTCAGATGTTGTGAAATGTTACGATTGTATCCCAAATGACGGCTAACTTCTGAAACCGCGCCGTACCTGGTCGATATGACCTGTGGCTGGTTGAAATGCTAATTGCAACACTTAAAATGAGTTTAGAATGCGTCGTATAGCTGCCGTACTGATTCTGATCACCAGCCCTTTCATTGTGGTGGATGCGTCTTCCCAGATCAGTGCTGACGGGGGAATATCGTTCAACGTGGGCGTACCGATGGGAGAGTTTGGAGACCAGCTCGAATCGACCGGATTTGGCGGCAACATCTACGGCGCGATCAGCATGGCCGGATCACCGCTGAAGGTCGGGCTTGACGTGGGATACTTGTTGTATGGGCGCGAGAGGCGAAATGAACCATTTTCGACGACGATCCCGGACGTTCGTGTTGATGTCATCACGGACAACAACATGGTCAATGGGCACCTCTTTCTTCGACTCCAACCTGACGTTCCCGGAATTCGACCTTACGCGGATGCTCTGATCGGCTTCAAGCATCTTTTTACAGAGACTCGAATTAAAAACGAAGGGTTCGATGATCTGGATATCGCCCGGTCGACCAACTTTGACGATACCGCACTCAGTTATGGTTTTGGTGGAGGAATTCAATTCAAAGTCTTCACTGCCAAAACAGACGAAGGTCCGGGGGCCGTTTACATTGACTTGGGCGCGAAATACCTGATAGGATCGCGTGCCGGCTACCTCAAAGAAGGATCGATTCGCAGAGAAGCGGGCTCGGTCACTTTTGACGTGACAAATTCTGATACAACGATCCTGATTGCTCAGATGGGAGTAACATTCGGCTTCTGACCTTGTGGCTCTTGCGGCGGCAGAGGAGAACGGAAAGAGTTTGAGGTACGGGCCTCAAACAAGCAGCGTCAGTCGAGAATGGCCTTCAGGTCGCTGTCAAAAGCGTCCCTATGATCGGCGTCGAGATCCTTTCTCAAGCCTTTGAAATCTCCGGTCGTCAGATCTCGGTCGCTCTGCTCGGTCAACCATTCCGATTCGAAGAATCCCATCATCTTCAACCCGTACTTGGATTCAAAGTATGAAACGAGTTGAGTGGCTGAAGAATCTGATGGATCCGCATCATAACCTGCATTCTTAAGAAATGAATGGATTTTCAGGGACAGGCTGTCCAATTTTTTTTGGCGCATCTTGAAGCTGAGAGGAGTTCAAATCTGTGTCTCACTCCCTGTATCGGACTTTCAGCAACCAATTTTAAGAGCTGGATACGGATTCTCCCGATACAACCTGGTACCCACGTACTGATACATCATCTTCGATCAGAGTCGATTTCTGCTTCGCCGGATCGAGTGTCATTTTCCACTGATACATTTCAGACAGATATGGCATCGCGCGGGACATCAGTTCGGAAAACTTTCCGCTCGCCTCATAGGCATGGGCGGCATCTTCATTTTCCCATATTGTGATCGACAATCCTTCACTTTTACCCTTCATTCCGATCAGATACGCCGCTTTGCAACCAGGGACATTCAACAGCTCCGGCACCAATTCGTCCTTGTAAAGTGCACTCAAGTCATCAAAAGAGGCCGGAATAACCGTTGCATTCAGGATCCTGATATAGGTGTGATCTTCAATTTTTTCCCCGAGCTCGTCTTCAGCAGTCCCGGCGGCGACCGGCATAGCTTTGACCACCGGCTCCTCCTTTACAGGCAGATACTCCAGCGTGTTGTCGGAAGAAAGCTGAATCTTCCACTCTGTTGATTCAGCTTCGAAGGGTGCATTTTCTGCAATCAGACTGGCATACTGGCCCGAGTCTTCATAGATAAATGCTTTTTCCGCAGTTTCCCAGAGAGTGAAGGAGATGAATTCTGTTTCTGACTCAATTCCTCGAATCAGGCGCGCAAACTCACACCCATCGACCGCAAGAAGGGCCGGGGCAACCCTGTGCTCATAGAAACGCTCAAAAGCTTCGGCAGCGTCCGGTTTAATGCTAAGTTGGACGAATCGCATAAACATGTCGTTTCCTCCTCTGGTGGGTTCGTGGTTGTCTAATTATCGGGTTCGCGGACCGATTGATCAAGTAGTCGCTCAATTCGGGACCGGGCGTAGCGGACTTTGGGTTGTAGATCTGCGTCTGCTTCTTCCCACAGATCAACAAAATTGGAATAAGCTTCAATGGCTTGGTCCGTCTGCCCACTTCGGCTGTACAACTCGCCCATGTCCAGCCAGGCCGCCGGGCGAGCATTGCCGACAAATTCAACTGACTGGCCTGTAGTCCAGTCTTGAAAAATCTCGTATTGCTTCAACGCCTGTTCAACGCTGTCCATTTCGGCGAGATACATGGCTTCAATATTTCGGAAACAGTTAAAACATCGATCTTCCAGACGACCCCGCCGTAGTGTTTCCACAGCCTCCATCGGATTGCCCTCTGCTCTCAGAATCTCCGCTCTCGCAACATGCCTGGAAAAATCTCCACGTTGGATACCTTCGGGCAGCTCGGAAGAGAAGCGATGCATGAGTGATTTAGCTTCGTCAATTTCGCCGAGCCGAGCTTTCACAGAAGCTACTTGCGTGTACGGTCGGTTGTAGATCGATATGGAATCGAGAGGAACCTCTTCGAGCCCTTTTTCGAGGGCCAAAGCAGCTTGATCCAGTTCACTTTCATTCAGGATGAAATTCCAGGCGAGTCCAATGAAGTTATTGAGTGCACCCGCTTTGTTTCCCCGCAGAAGCTCGTATTCCGTGGACTGATCGGCGTAGGCCTGGGCCTGATCCATCCGGCCCGTTAATTCCGAGAAGCGTTGTTTCAGAAACGCCTCGTATTCAAGCCAAATGGGCTGCGTACTGCGCTCGGAAATAGAAATCAACTGGTCAGCACCCCGAACATCTCCGCGCAAAATGGCCAGCTGAAATCTCATTGAAGGGGTTGAGGCGTGACCCGGCTGTACTTCCTCAAATTTATCGAGCGTTGCCTCGGCTTCGTCGTAACGTTTGAGGGCCGCGAGCGTGTTGAAGTAATTCGAGTAATAAACCCACCGCTGTCCCATTTCGAGCGCTCGTTCCAGTACGACAATCGCATCCTCGTACCGTCCCATCCGCTGGTAGAAGATCGACACATTATTGAGTGCGGCCGTGTTTCCCGGATCAATTTCCAACAGGCTTTCATAAGCGGCAACGGCTTTATCCGCGTCTCCAGTAACTACGGAATGATAGTAGGCCACCGTCATGAACCGCTCTCTTTCCGGCAAGCGCTCTCGCAAGTTATAAGCATTCGTGGAGGCCTCGACCTGAAGGTCGAAGCTGATATTGGCATTTCCGTACACAACAGCCAGTTTGCGATATGCCATCGCAAAGTCAGGATCTCTTTCAATCGATTGGTTCAGCAATTGAATGGACCGCTGGATATCTCCAGATTCTTCCGCTGCCACCCCTTGGGTGTACAGTCTCAGGGCATCCAGGGAAGAGGTCGTGACCCTGTCAAGGTCCGCATTTCCACGAATGGACTTGATCGACTCTCCGATGCGCTCGCGCAGGTCTTTCGTGAGTTCATCGACGGCGTCGATTACATCGTTGTCTGAACGGGCCGTTTGGCTCAACGCGACGAGCTCCGATCCATCATGGGCAGCCAATAATTTGGCTGACAGGAAATAGCCGGCTCCGATCGGGCTGATCTCGCCATGTAGCACGGCCTCGGCTCCTTCTCGGGCCGCTATTTCCATCGCAGTGTTGAGATCAATCGTGTCGTCAGTCGATCGATTCATTCGACTCAATACAGCCACAATATCCGATGCATCCATGACCTCGACCGTGTTGGACTGGGCGAGAGCAATTCTGAGTAGCTCTGACACGGAGTCAGATAGACCAGCTTCGTCGGTGCGATTGTCAAATTCCGCTACAATTATTTTTGCATCGTCAACCAGTGCTCCGGACGCCTGAAGGGAAGCAGTCGGACCGATTCCCATATCCCGCATGAGTGAAAGCGAGATAGCCAGTATCATCAGACCTCCGATGGCAAAGAATCCCCCCCGAACCGCAAGGGTGTAGGACAGCCACGAAAATGGACCACCAATATCGCGTCCTTCGGCTTTGCGACGGTCCTGGTTTGCAGCCATGAGCAATGTGGGCAGGCCAAGAAGCATCAGCATCACTCCCAACGGGAAGACCCAGTCTGGCAGACCGATGAACCACATAGCTCCGTAGACAATAGCCAATGTAGCCGCGGCAATCGGGGCATAAGCGGTTGCAATCTTTGCCGCGGTTGGAATGCCGGTTTCATCCACCTCCGGAATCGCTGCTGCAACCGGAACTTGCACGGTCTTCGTGCCCGACGGTGATTTGTACTCATCCAAGCGGGCTGCGATGTGGGCCGCATCCGAAAACCTCTCCTCGGGATTCTTGGATAGGCACTTCATCACGATGTCAGAAACAGCCTGGGGAATGGATGCATCACGCTCCGTCGGCGATGAAGGCGTTTCGTTTACAATTGCATAGACCAGAGCCGCCTCATATCCGCCCTCGAACGGCGTCTGCCCCGTCATCATCTCGTAAAGCAACACACCTGCAGACCAGACATCTGCGCGCACGTCAACCGATTCTCCCTTCGACTGTTCGGGGCTCATGTAGGCCGCCGTTCCGACGGTTGATCCTGCTTTCGTGAGATCGGAAGACTCGCTGAGTTTGGCCACACCGAAGTCCAGAATCTTTACTTCACCACGTGAGGTCAACATGATGTTGGCCGGCTTCACATCGCGGTGGACAATTCCGGCTTCGTGTGCACGCGCAAGACCTCTGGATAACTGGATTCCCGTATCCACCGCTTCAGAAAGCGGAAGGGCGCCCTTATCGAGCCTGTATTTCAGTGTCTGTCCATCATAAAAGGTCATCACGATGAAGAGTCGCCCCTGTTCGTCTTCATCGATATCGTGGATCGTGCAGATGTTTGCGTGATCCAGCGCTGAGGCTGCCTTTGCTTCCTGGACAAACCGTTGCTTGGCAGATTCGTCTGCACTCAGGTGAGGAGGAAGAAATTTCAGGGCGACCGTTCGATCGAGTTTTGTGTCGGTCGCTTTGTAAACAACGCCCATTCCTCCTGAACCCAGTTGTTCATGGATTTGATACTGTCCGATGGTCTGGCCGGTCATTTAGGAGGGTGGGATAGGGGTCTGGGATGGCGTTCGGAAAGGATACTCGATCACGTGCGGAATCTCAACGGCATCGCCGAATGATTCGGGCATAAAAAAAGGGCGCGAATCAAAGATTCGCGCCCTCAAAAACTCGTTTGAAGATCCTACGTGCGCATGGCAGCAGCGGCTTCTTCAACAGAATCAAAGTCCTCGAATACGGGCCCCAAAAGCCGTGTCAGAAGAAACAGGTTCTTGATCCTGTCTTTCATTCCGGCCAGTTTCACATCACCATCTACCTTCTTCATCGTCGTAAGTGCGCCGATGAGTGCTCCGATTCCCGATGAGTCCATGAAATCGGCCTTGGAGAGATCGATTACAATCTTTGTTTTGCCGGCCTCCTTGAGTTCTTCCAGTTTTTCCTTGAACGCAGGTCCTTCGATGCTGCCCAGGAATTTTCCTGAAATCTGAAAAACGACAGTCTGGTATTTTTCGCTAGTAGAAAAAGGCATTTCGGTGATCTATTGATGGTCAGATATTTATTGATGGAGCAATAAACGTTGGCAGACGGACAGTACTTCGCCGGGCAACAATAATCAAGCCCCGCCCACTTTTCGTCCTAATTATTGCGCTTGACGACCAAGATAGTAATGTCGTCGTTCTGAGGAGCAGAGCCAGCGTGTTTTTTCACCGCATCATGGACGCGATCAACGTATTCCTGAGCGGGCACATCGCCGATTTCCTTCAGAATGGATTCAAGTTCGTCTTCGCCGAACTGATCGTGAGCCTCGTTCATAGCTTCTGTCACGCCATCAGAAAAAACAAAAAGCGTATCGCCAGGCTCGAAAGTGAACGCTTCCTCCCCGTAGGATTGCGTCCGGATGAAGCCCACTACCAACCCTCCCAGAGTCAGCATCTCCAACGTACCGTCAGCCCGCCGGACATAGGGGCGATTGTGGCCCGCATTGGAATATTTGAAAACTCCGGAAACCACGTCCAGAACCCCATAGAACAGCGTCAGAAACGAACCACGACGGATGCTTTCCGAAAGCAGTTTGTTTGAACGTTCGACAGTTTCGTGTACCGACAGACCGAAAGCTGATTGTCCCCTCAGCGTGGCCTGTGCATTTGACATCAGAAGCGCAGCCGGCATTCCTTTTCCGGAGACGTCACCGACGCAAAGCCCCCAGTGATAGTCATCAATTTGGATATAATCGAAATAGTCACCGCCAACACTTTGAGCGGGTATGGAGATACCCGCCAGATCGTAGCCGCTGATCTCCGGGGCATCCGAAGGTAGCAGATTTGTCTGGATCTCATAAGCCAGATTCATTTCCTGCTGAACGGTCGCAAATTTCTTTTCTTCCTCGTAAAGGCGAGCGGTCTCGATGACCTGCGCAGATTGTCCGGCGAGGATGGAGAGGAGGCGTTGATCTTCTGTCGAAAATTCGCCGCCCCGCTTTTTGTTGAACAGCGTCAGGATACCGATGAGTTTGGAATGCACTTGAAGCGGAACCGACACGAGAGAGCGAATATTGTCATTCCAGTTTACTCCCTGAAATCGATCGTCGTTTCGGGGATCGTTCACGACAAGCGGCTTTCGATTGATATACATCCAGCCCAGAAGGTTCTGATCCGGCGAATAGGCTTCGCGGTCTCCAGAACTCGCCATGGTCCGAACAAGCGTCTTGGTTGGATCTGAAACATCTTCTCCCACAAGGGTGATCACTCCCTGTTCTGCCTTAATGGCTTTGATCGAACGTCGGATAATGGTCTTGATCACTTCCTCGGTTCCGCGCGAGGAACTGATTGCAATCGAAAGTTCGTTGAGCACGGACAATTCGTCAACTGCTCTACGCAATTGCGAATTCTCCCTTTCAAGGGCTTCAAGCCTTACTTGAGATTGATCGGACATGTGGGTGGGGGGTTCGGCTGGCCGAATTTATGATGATTGGTTCCTTTTAACAAAGTCACGGAAAGATTAGTGCAAAGTTGCACTTTCCGGATCAGTCCGATTCGATGCGCGTTTCGTCGGTTCGTCCGATAGCCCACCGCGACCTGCCCTGAACCATGCGCTCTCTGAGGAGACTGAATATTTATTACTGGCGGTACAAGCATCTCTTTGTACCGGGATTGTTTTGCGCGGTCGCTTCTTCAGCTTTCGCGATCGTAGTCCCCATGGTCGTGCGGCAGGCGATCGACAGTATTCCTCGGTTTGTGGGTACCTATCGCGCATTTCAGGGGACACCCCTGGAATCAGTCTTGTATGCCGATTTCTTTGCTTCATTGGCGTTATTTGGTGCAATTATTATCGGTTTGAGCATAGGAAGCGGACTTTTTTCCTTTCTGATGCGACAGACCGTGGTCGTTGCCTCGCGCCATATCGAGTTTGATCTGCGTAACCGGCTGTATGATCAAATGCAGTCACTGTCGCATGATTTCTACCTGCAGCACGCGACAGGGGATTTGATAACGCGATCGACGAGCGACATTGAGCAGGTTCGGCGCTATATCGGTCCCGCCATCATGTACACGACCCGAGCTCTCGTGACGATTGTCACCGCTCTCACGGTCATGTTTATTATCTCGCCCAAATTGACGTGGTACACACTGATCCCGATGCCTTTCCTTGGTGTATCGGTTTTTCTCGTAGCAAGGATGGTGCACTCTCGTAGTGACGAGTTGCAGCGGCAATACTCCCGACTCACGTCCCGTGTTCAGGAAGCACTCTCCGGAATCCGAGTCCTGAAAGCATACGCGCGCGAAGAAAGTGAAGCCGAGGCTTTTGATCGCGAAAGTTCCGACTACCGGATGCGCAGTCTCAGTCTTGCGATGGTCGAGGCTGCCTGGCGTCCTGTGTTCGTTACCCTGGTTGGGGCATCCACACTGATTGTGGTTTGGGTTGGTGGCACGCTTTCCATGACAGGAGAGATCACGATTGGCAACATCGCTGAATACATCATATATGTAGCTCTTATGACCTGGCCGGTGGCGTCCATGGGGTTTGTGATTACGATGGTGCAGCGAGCTGCGGCCTCCATGACGCGATTAAACGATATTCTGGACGCCAAACCGAGTATCGTATCCACCAATGGCAGGGAAAATGGCTCGGTGAAAGGAAGCATCGCGTTTCAGAATGTCTCTTTCAGACACCCCAACAGCGGGGTTCTCGCGCTCGATGAAGTCAGTTTCGAGGTTGCTGCCGGCACGAGTCTGGCCATCGTGGGTCGCACCGGTTCTGGCAAAACGACTCTCGTCGAAATGATACCACGACTTTTGGATGCAGAACGTGGTGTTGTTCAGATCGACGGAAAAGATGTTCGCGAGTTGCCGCTGGAAAGCGTGCGATCGAGTATCGGTTACGTACCTCAGGACGTGTTTCTATTCTCCGACACGGTAGCGAACAATATTTCATTTGGACAGATGAACGCCGAAATGGAAGATGTGGAGACGGCGGCATCAGAGGCAGATCTGCTCGAGAATGTTCGTGACTTTAAGGAAGGCTTTGAGACTTTCGTGGGCGAAAGAGGAATCACCCTTTCAGGAGGACAGAAGCAGCGGACCTCGATTGCTCGCGCCCTGATTCGTGAACCGCAAATTCTGATTCTCGATGATGCTCTCTCCGCTGTGGACGTGAACACCGAACAGACCATTCTCGGTCATCTTAGAAAGCACTTCGGCAAGAGAACCATTGTGATCGTCAGTCACCGTGTTTCGGCAGTCCAGAATGCGGATCAAATCATCGTACTGGATGAAGGCCGTGTAGTTGAACGGGGTGATCATGCAGCTCTTCTTGAAGAAGAGGGCTTCTACGCGTCTCTTTATCACAAGCAGCAGTTGGAGCAAGAGTTGGAGGCACTGCTGTGAGCGAAGAGAGCAAACAGACGGGAATTGATTCTCAGCTGCTACGGCGGATTATCTCCTACCTCGCACCATACAAATGGTTGGTGGCCATAGCGTTCGTTACCGTCATGACGGCAGCGTTTCTGGGTCCATTGATTCCGAAATTGGTGCAGGTCACGATTGACAGGGATATCGTTGGAGGGGATGCAGAGGGTCTCCGGCGCATGATCATGATCCTTTTTGCCATTCTGGCTGCCGAAGGATTGCTTTCATTTGTGAACGCGTACCTGACCCAGTGGATTGGTCAGCAGGCAATTTTTGACCTCCGCCAGAAGGTCTATCGCCACGTGCAACGCCAATCTCTTCAATTCTTTGATACGACGCCCATAGGTAGACTCATCACCCGTGTCACGAGCGACGTGGAGTCCTTGAGCCAGGTACTGTCGGCGGGAGTCGTGACCATT
>Ga0114933_10005505_pt1 | contig 11502 bp, 12 predicted proteins | sample 4SBtaG_FD_89691 | JGI IMG/M metagenome (GOLD analysis project Ga0114933, IMG submission 89691) | Deep subsurface microbial communities from Kolumbo volcano to uncover new lineages of life (NeLLi) - 4SBTROV12_W25 metaG | ecosystem: Environmental > Aquatic > Marine > Volcanic | place: Kolumbo... | reverse complement strand
CGGCACCTCGATCCCGGCGCTCTCGAGCACTTCTTCGCGGCATTGATTCGCCGAGCAGGGGGCTCACTGTGCTTCTCACGCTCCTCGCGCAAATTCTGGGGGCGTCACCGGGCGCCGCAGGGGACGCTCGAGACCCACTTCTCGAGAAGGCCGACTGGCAGCGCCGCTATTACGCCTTGCGCGTGCACGAGGCTCGACTCGTCAAGACCATCGAGCTCGCGACCAAGGAATATGCCGATGCGAATCGGCGTAACTACCGTCGGAGCGGTGTGCGACATTTTCACCGCACCAATGCGAATGAGGCCAAGGTGGAGCTCGCGAACCACCGCGAGCGAATCGACCTGTTTCGCGAGCAGCTTCGCGCCTCAGGCGGATCGATCCACTGGCTGGACGAAATCGACGAAATGCCCGTCGACGCCCCCCGCCTGGAAGGGCTTGGCGAATATCGTCGCGGAGGGCGGTTCGGGGGGGAGGGGGCATATTCAGTCGAGCCTCGGCCTGACGCTCTCGGATCCGACCCGGACGACGGTCGGAATCCGCGCTTCCTGCGAAACGAAGATGGCTCCGATTTTCGTCTGGAGCGATCCGAATCCCGGTATGACTTCGACGAATGGCGCGCGGACCGCGAGCAGTACGAGGGCGAACGTGCCCCCGAACGGCAGTTGAGGCGGAACGACTACTAACCCGGCTGTCGAGTCCCACGGCTTCGGGACGGCTACCTAGCTCGACAGCTCAGCGCTGAATCGCACCGACAGATAGACGGCGTAGAACAGGAGCAGAATCGCGCCTTGAACCCGTCCGAGAGGCCTCGCAGACCGCATGTCGACGGCGAGCATGCCCGAGAGGGCGACGAACGCGAAGAGATCCAGAGTCGCCAGGCGGGGGAACGCAATGGGCTCGACCATTGCGGTCGAGCCGAGAATGAACATCAAGTTGAACGCGTTGGAGCCGAGGACCGTGCCCATGACCATTGCCGACTCACCCCGCCTCAGCGCGGCGAGCGAAGTGAACAACTCAGGCAGGCTCGTGCCCAGCGCGACGACCGACAAACCGACCAGCTCCTGGGGCCAGTCGAGTGTCGCAGCGAGCGCGACTGCTCCATGCACGAGGACTTCGGCCCCTGCGAACAGGAACGAAAGGCCGGCTGCCGAGAGCGCAGCCGGCTTCCAAGCCGACCTGCGATCCAAGGCCTTCGTGTCTTGCGCGGCGTTTAGCGACCGGTCACCGCGCGAATAGACGACGAACACCACCAGGAGCGCGGCACCGGGGCGTCGGCCGACTGAAGACGCTCCAGCCGCGGCTCCGGCGCCGAGCAAGAACCGTACGGCTACGCTGAAAATGAGCGCACGGCGCTCAACCGAAGACGACTCGGGGCGAAACGATCGCATGATCGCGGCAATACCGAGAACCAGACCTAGATTCGCGATATTGGAACCCAGCACGTTTCCGAAGGCGAGTTCCGTGTGGCCGTTGTACGCAGCAGAGGCGTTGACGGCGAATTCTGGAGCGCTTGTCGCGACGGCGAGCAGCGTCGCTCCCGTCGTCTAGCTGGAGAGACCCAACCGCCGAGCGAGCTGGATCGCGCCCACGATGAAGGCTTCGCCGCCGACCAGGAGAAGTGTGAGGCCGCGAGCGACGGTCACGATATCAAGGCTCACCGCCGACCAGACCCCCTGCCACTTTGCTGAGTTCGATCGGCCGGATCGCGAACGAAGGCAGGCGAAGCCTCGGCGATTGCCTTCAGGCGTTCGAGGCGGTGCAGCTCGTCGGCCGGAACATGCGTACCGCTCGAACCGCTGTAGCCCAGTAGAACATCGTCCCGAAGGGCATCGTAGGCTCGGCGTGCGAGCTCGGTCCCCGGAGCATGATCGATCGTACATTCGAAGTAGAAGTCGCTCTTCGGGGGCCAGTAGTCGCGACCGATAGCCTGATCGGCTCGGCCCATTTCGAAACACCCTGCGGCCAGCTCTTCGTTGGAGCGGTCACGCGATGCGAGCCAGTCCGAGAGAATTCTCGAGGCGATCACGGCGTGGGCGCGTGCCCTCATTCCTGAAGCGCCGCGACCGACCTGTTGGGCGGCAGCAAGTTCCGCGCGTGCGGACGAGAGCGTTTCGGCCGGCGGATGCCGAACCACCTCGTTCAAGGCCTCGATCCATTGGCGCAGATCCGAACGGAAACTCCCGCTCAGTCCGTCATGGTGGGAAAGACGATCGATGGTCTTCGTCACCCGTGCGGGGCTCCGTGCTCCGCGTACTCCGGCGATCAGGTAGTCCAGCGCGATCCCGTCGAGTACGTGGGTCGGCGTCGACGGATCGTCGAGCGCCGCTTCACCGATGGAGAGCGCCTCTTCGATCTGGTAGGTCGCCAGCGCCAATCGCATGCGCTCGCGAGCGTCCAGTCTTTGAAACGGGCGGAGTCTTGCGAATCCCGCCGCCAGGGGCGCTGCGTGTGGCCGTGCTATTTCCAAATGGCAGCTGACACACTCGTCTACTGATTCCCGAACGAAGAATGCCGCGCTCTCGTAGTTCTTTTCGGAAATCGCCTTCCACGCTCGCTGGTAGTCGTCGACGAGTGTTCCTGCGAGGAGCCTGTCGAGAGGATCCGCGGCGTGCTCGAACACGTCCGCGGCTCCGGTTTGCAGATTCTCGAGCTCCTCTTCTGCGGAGGACCGTTCTCTGGCGAACCCGTTTCCATCGATTTCGACCGCAAGAGGCAGAAGCACGCGAATTGCTGCGTAGATACGATCCATGGCCTCCCGCGTCTCGTCCGCCTGCTTGTCTGACACCTCCGAATGGGCCGGGTACGCACAGCCGTTGAACGACACCGTGAAACCGACGAGCGTCAAGACGAGCACGCGCCAAATCCAGCCCTGTCCGACGCCCGAACTCGCGATCACCAACGGCGGCTCAAGCTCGACCCTGCCGGCTCGTCGCAGCGGTGCGCCCATGAATTTTCTAGACCATATACGCGGCTAGAACGAGGACGAAGAGCCCGCCCACGAGGGTGTAGAGCGAGAGCGTGACCGACAAGAGGACGGCGGACTGTTCGCGCTCGAACTCCGCTCGATCCTCGGCCGTCGCGAGCTCATGTGGAGGCGACGCGACGGCGATGAGCAGGGCAGCGACCGTTCCCACGGCCACGAACGGCAGCCAGTAGGTCACCCAGCCCTCAGCGTGAATCGGCGCCAGCCAAGCGCCGCCAGCCCACGCGCAGAGGAAGATCAAACTTCCGAAGGCCCACCGCCTCTGCCTCGTACCGCGCTGATTCGAAAACCTGAGAAGCGCCCAGGACAGCGCGATCGCGACGACCAGTGCCAGTCCTACGTCTGTGAAGAACATTCGACACCTCCTCGCTCGAACCCATTCGCATGATTCGGTGATCACGAGTGTCGGATGCAAGAATGGACAATCGGCGAAGGCTTGATGAACATCTGTTCATGAGGCTCGTTCGCGCGACGATCTGTCGCCCGATCTACGGTCGCCAGGTCGTCTCCGCCTCTGCCGGGGTTGTCGCGGAGCGGAGGATGATCGGGCTCGATCTTCTCCACGCGAGGAACCTGCGCGATTACGATTCGGGTGAGCCCGCCTGGCCCCTTCCGTATCACGTGCCGACGGTCTCCATCCATGACGACACCCGGTCCACGACGCGCTCGCGTACAGAGGGGTCGCTCTTCCTCAGAATCGCCTGAATCGACGTGATCTCTCGATCCAGGCCTTCGAGCTCCGATTCATTCCCGTTCTCGCCGCCTTCTACCGGCGTCAGCCCGGCAAGACGACTCTTCGCGCGCTCGAATGCCATATGGCCGCTTTCGTAGATGTCGTCGGCAATCAAATTTCGGGCGAGTGAGAGATCGTCGTGGATCGCCGGGCGGGATCGGAGACGACCTGCTCGTCAGTGACCGCATTCCTGAACACGCCCGTCAGGGCGACACGGGCGCCTGCTTCGTCATCGGCGACGAGCTTTGATTCCGCTTCGGCGACGGCCGACGAGACCTCGCGGAGATCGACGGAGATCGGCGGAGATGGTCGCTTCCGTTACTCCGGCATCCAACTCTGTGACGTCGGCGTCGCGGAAAGCGCGATGGGTCTCCCGGTAGTCGCTCAGGAGAAAAACGTCGTCCACGGCTGGAACGTAGTAGTGCCGTGGCTCGTCCTCGAACTTGCACGAGAGCTTTCCGTAATCGTACTGCGTGACCGATCGAACCTGCGGCGCGCTCGCCTCTTTGTGTGAGAGCGTTCTCGTTCGGGCGCGCTGCTCGTCGATTTCGCGCGAGATTCTCTCACCTTCGGTCTCCGCGACTTCTCCCGACGCAGAAACCGCTGGACCGAGAGCGATGGCCAGTGCTGCCGTACACGCAACGATCGTTCGGATTGGTCGAATCATCTTGACTGACTCCATGCACCGACGCCGTCCGGCCAGGTGCTCGTCATTTCGATTCGTCGCGGAACCGATGCACCATCTCTCCTCGAGGCCTGTATGACGCGTGAACGGGAGTTCAGCCAGACGGAGCTCCGCGGCCGATGCCTGGGGCAGCGTCGATTCGGATGAACGATTGTTCATCCGCTGGAAACGGCGGGGTCAATCCGGGCGACGATGATGGAAAAACCTGCCGACCGCACGCAACCGAGTGCACGAGAAGACGTAGTGATGGAGGTGATGGACATGCCGCTGATCCGGAGGCCCATTCGAATGGACACGAGATTTCAGAGACGTGAAGCGAGTATCGGCGAAGAGGCGGTCGCGCGACCGCTCCGACACCCAGAGCCGGTGGCGCCCTGTGATCTACTCTCCCGTTCTCGCGCGCGAAGGGCTCGACGAGGAAGGCGAGGCGGGATCGGTCGCGAATTCGGTTTCGATGACCTCGATGAGCGTGTGAGTGGCGAGGCGAGCCCGAACATCCAAGCGTGACTCCCGGCGCGGCGGAGCGTACGACGATGAGTCGAGCGCGAGTTCCCTTCGCTGTATCCTGAGTTCGCCAACGGAATCGACGAGGGACTCCGACCGAAATGAATATCCTGCTCCTAGAAGATGACCAGGTGACCGCCGACTATCTTTCGAAATCGATGGGAGAATCCGGTCATCACGTCGTGCACGCATCGGACGGCTTGGAGGGCCTCAATGAGGCCATGACCGGCGACTTCGACGTGATGATCGTCGATCGTATGGTTCCGTCGCTCGACGGATTGAGTGTGATCGAAGCACTCAGAAAGGCGGGCCGAGAGCTACCCGTCCTGATCCTGAGCGCCCTCGACGCAGTCGATGAGCGGGTGAAGGGTCTGCGATCTGGCGGGGACGACTACATGACGAAGCCGTTCGCCTTTTCCGAGCTGCTTGCGCGCGTCGAGGTCCTCGCGTCCCGCCGACGTTCGGGCGAGAGTCCGACCACGCGACTCGCCATCGGCGATCTTGAATTGGATTTGCTCACCCGAAAGGTCCGGCGGGGGGCGCGGGATATCGACCTCAAACCACGAGAGTTCGCGCTCTTGGAATACCTCATGCGCCACGAGGGGCAGGTCGTCACACGCACGATGCTTCTCGAGTCGGTCTGGGATTTCAACTTCGATCCGAAGACGAATGTGATCGACGTGCACATCAGTCGATTGCGCAAGAAGATCGATCGCGACTCTTCGAGACCGCTTCTCCAGACGGTACGAGGCGTCGGCTACGTGCTCCGGACGAGTGCGAGTTGAACGTTCGAATCCGCACGCGGCTCAGCTTGGCGACCATGGCTTTCGTCGCGGCGACGGCGGCGATCGTGATCGCCGTCGTCTACGTGGCAACCGTGTCGACGCTCAACGAACGCGCGAGCGAGACGGTTCGCGAGGAGCTGAATTCGCTGACGAACCACTGGCGCAAGGGGGGAGTTTCGAGTCTCGCGGGTGAGGTTCAGCGTCGCTCCGAAGAAGCGGGCGGAGACGGGTTCGTCTACCTCTTGGCCAAGGAAGAGCAGACGCCCGTCATCGGAAACATTCGGGAGTGGCCGACTGGGCATCAAACGGGCGAACAGGGGAGTCAGATTCCAGTCACGCATCGCGAGGCAGACGTCTGGCTTCTGAAGCACGTCAGTCTCGAATCGATCCAGTTGGATGACCATCAGCTTCTCGTTGGGCGCGACTTCTCCCATCACGATGAGGCGATTGATACTCTGGGCACTGCCGCGATCGCGGGACTCGGGTTCACGGCGCTGCTCGCGATTGCTGCGGGTCTTTCGGTCGGCCAGCGACTCCTGGGTAGGGTCGAGGGAATGCAGTCCAAGATCGCGAGCATTCTTCGCGGCGCTCGTAATGAGCGTGTCGCTGTCGGTTCCGCTGGTGATGAATTCGACGAACTGGCGACTCACTTCAATCAGTTGCTGGATGAGAATGAGCAGCTGCTCGCGCAGGTTCGCGAGACCACGAACAACATTGCTCACGACCTCCGCACACCGCTTCAGCGGATGAGAAGCCGAATCGAGGGCGCGCTCTCATCCAGCGGCGATCTCGACTCCGAAGCCCCGGTTCTGCACGCACTTTCTGGGGATGTCGATCAGCTGCTCGCGACTTTCAACGGACTGCTGCAGATCGCGAGGGTCGAGGCGGACGAGATTCGCGAGGGAATGGAGCCTACGCCCGTCGGATCAGTGGTCGACGACATCCAGGATCTCTACGATCCACTTGCCGATGAAGTCGACATGAGATTCGAGATCGACATCGAGCCCGACCTACGAGTGATCGTGGACCGTCAATTGCTTTCGCAGGCGATCGCGAACCTCGTCGATAACGCGATAAAATACGCGCGAGAGGGCGGTCTGATCGCCATCCGCGCGCGGCGGAGTGGAGACCGGGTCGTTCTATCCGTCGGCGATCGGGGTCCGGGAGTTCCAGAGGAGGATCGAGCGCACGTCGTCGAGCGATTGGCTCGACTCGACGCTTCGCGGACAGTTCCTGGCTCGGGGCTTGGCCTGAGCTTCGTAGCCGCCGTCGCTCGCCTTCACGGTACGGAGCTTCGGCTCGTCGACAATGGGCCTGGGCTGCGGGCGGAGCTCTCGCTGCCGGCGGCCTCCTGATCAGTTGGAGAGCGGCGCGATGGTTGACCAGCTGTAGAGCGTCGGGGGCCGTCTCCGTGATCGGGCTCCGGCCCATCGAATTTCGACCGAGGGGATTGAGCGACCCGACTGATCCCCTTCTGGTCTGGGCATTCTCGAATGCCGCGCGGAAACTCAACTTTGGGGGTAGGAATGCGGTGTCAGGGTTCGGTTGGGTCGACATGTCCAACGCGGCCGCGCCTCGGTCGAGTGTCGAACGGCAAGCTGGGAGGGCGTCGCGCTCCCGCGATACGAATGACGCGAACCGGGTCGCCTCGCGCGCTCGAGTCGCTCGCGTTCGCGGCGGTCATGCTCTCGGTCATGCTATCCGCCGGGTGCGCGACGTCGCCCGAGCGTAGCTTCCTTGTCGGTAGCTGGACCGCACCGTCGGGAGCCAATCAGAAGGTGACGATTCGGTTGCATCGCGAAATGAAGGGGCGGGGCTCGCTGTCCACGCAACTCGGTCCCGTCGGTGAGCGATTTTCCGGCGAGTACCTGCGCCTCGACGAGACGGTCGAAGACGCTCGCCTGCGACGCATCCACCGGATGTGGGTCTCCGATCATTTCGAGCAGGTCCCCCCGAGTCTCCCCGGTCAGCATCCATGGGGGAGCAGTATCACTCTGGACGGATTTCGACACCACTACGACCGTCACGTCGTTGCGACTCTGCGTGGTGACAGAGGGCACATCATGCGCTGCCGTCTCGAGCTCCTCGACTCGAAACGCGGCTTGCGAGCTGGTGCCCGCGGTGAATGTGATTTGAGTACCGGGGATCGAATTCTCTTCGACGGCCGACGATGACGACACGCGAGCGCCCTGTTCTTCGAGTCGATCGAATCGAAACTCCTCGGAGATCCGCGAGGGCCGCGGGGGATCAGCTCGTGCACGACCAGGAGACCATCATTGCCTCATTCCCATGAACGAGAGGGCGATGCTTCTCGTGACCTCGATTCCGCTGAACGATCCATTCGCGAAGTGGTTCTCCACGCCGCTCATCTATTGCCGGCACAAGGTTCGATCGAGGTCTTCGTCCACCACAACACCCTTCACGCGCTCGCGGGTCACGCGTTTCATGAGGGCGTAAAGCGTGGACAGGAACGGTTCGGCGGGAATCCCTATTTGTCCGAGGTCAGATACGGAGAACTCCTTCGGAGCGGCCGAATCGTTGCGTCGGATCTGGACTGGGTCATCTCGGGCGATGTAGACGCTCCGCCCGAGGAGACGATTGCCGGGTTGTGCTCCCGACTCGAGCTTCGGCGAGCCATGCTCTATCACCCTGTCCGCGAACACTCCGAAGCCGAGCTAGCGTGGACACTCTTCGAGACGGATGCGCTCGTTCGGTTCGACCGCGAGGTCTCCGAATCGAAGCGAACACGTGAGATAGGCGAAACCAATCGTTGGCTTCTCGATGCGTCATGCGACGCCGAGACCATGGACTTCGCCTCGAAATCAGTCGGGCGCCGAAGAGGTGATCGACCCGGCGAGTGGTCCGACGAGGCGTGGGAGCGCGTCACGCTCGCACTTCTCTGGGAAGCGTGTCGACGCGGGGTCGAGAATCATACGACTCGACCTCGACCCGCGTCGACGTATCGGACACCTGTCGAAATGGTTCGCGTCGCGACGGGTCACGACGCCAACCGATACGTCTTCGACGTGCTCATTCGATTCTGTGGGAGCTACCTGGATCAAGGGTATGCCGAATGGTCGTTGCCGAAGCGCGAGGCGGGGATCTACCGATCATTCCTGGCCCTTTTCGGATCCGGGAGCGCGTTCGGAGACGCATGGATGAGCGGCCTGCAGTCCGAGCTCCGGGAGCGCCAGAGATCAGGCGTGTCGGCGGAAGCGTCCATTCTCCGGTCGCTCGACGAGCTGGGCATCGCGGAAGAGGACCGCGAAGAGTACGTGATTCGCACGCTCCTCTCGCTTCGAGGGTGGGCGGGCATGGTGTGGGAGATGGAGAACGCAGCTGCCTGGGTCGTCAAGCCGGCTCCTCCGGGTTCGTTGGTTGGCTATCTGGCTGTTCAGCTCCTCCTCGAGCAACAGGCGGTTGCTCACATTGCGAGGCAATCGTTCGGAAGCGGGGGTTCGATCGGAGAGCTTCTCGCCAGCGTGAGGACGGAGGGGCACGAGGACGCGTCGCGCTCGGCCGAGCGCCACGCGTATCAGATCTTTCGCGTCGGGCAGGCGCTCGGCTGGTCGGCGAGTGCGTTGTCCGAATTGAGCGCCGAGCAATGGTCGGCGCTGGTCTCGGAAGTCGAAGACTTCGACGAGATCGCGCGTCGGCGGACGATGCACGAGGCGTTCGAACGGGGCTACCGAGTTCATGCACTCGATGCTTTTGCCAACCACGCTCGTTCGATCAGCGATTCACGCTCAGACGAGCGCCCGTCTCATCCGTCGTTTCAGATCGTCTGCTGCATCGACGATCGAGAGGAGTCGTTTCGACGCCATCTCGAGGAAATCGACCCGACATGCGAGACGTTCGGCGCCGCGGGCTTCTTCGCCGTTGCGATTCAATACCGGGGCGCGACGGATGGCTTCTACAAACCCTTGTGTCCGGCAGTCATCGAGCCGGATCACTATGTGGAGGAGCATGTCGGCTATTCATTCGAGGGCGTACATCGCGCTCGCTCTGATCTGCGGAGTCGCCTCGGTCGAGCGCAGTACTACTTCCATACACGGAGCCGTACCTTCTTTGGAGGCATCGCGACCGGAATCGTTGGTTCTCTCGCGACCGTCCCGCTCGTCTCGCGAGTCGTGTTTCCGCACCTGACCGCGCGGGTGCGACGTCGGTTCGGCCATCTCCTGCAGCCGCCGATCACACAGCTTCACCTACACCGCCACGAGGATCCGCCCGGTCCTGATGGAGGGCACGTCGGTTTCGTTCGAGACGAGATGGCAGAAGTCGTCACTCGGCTGCTCCAGGACATCGGCCTCACTGCGACGGCGGACTTCTCACGCCTCGTGATCATCTGCGGCCATGGGTCGTCGAGTCTCAATAATCCGCACGAATCGGCCTATTGCTGCGGCGCTTGTGCCGGGAAGCGCGGGGGGCCGAACGCGCGCGCGTTCGCCGAGATGGCGAACGATTTCCGCGTTCGAGTGCTCGTTGCGGAGCGCGGGATCGAGATCCCCGAAGAGACAGTCTTCATCGGCGCGTATCACAACACATGTGACGACTCCGTCGTCTACTTCGATCTGGACCGGCTTCCGTCGTCGCATCGGGATGCGTTCGAAGACACGCGACGGCATGTCGAGGAGGCACGGCGGCGGAACGCTCATGAGCGTTGCCGTCGATTCGGATCGGCCGCGCTGGACCTCGATCTCGAGGGCGCTCTCCGACATGTCGAGGCTCGCTCGCAGGATCTCGCGCAGGCTCGACCCGAGTACAACCACGCGACGAATGCATTGTGTCTCGTCGGGCGTCGGGCCTGGAGTCGAGGGCTATTTCTCGACCGGCGCGCGTTTCTGACTTCGTACGATCCGGCGCAGGACGACGACCAGTCGTCGGTTCTGCTGCGGATTCTCTCGGCCGCGATCCCCGTGTGCGCGGGGATCAGCCTCGAGTACTACTTCTCGTGCGTGGATTTCGTGACCTACGGGTCCGGAAACAAGCTCCCCCACAATTTGATTTCGATGCTGGGCGTGATGGAAGGGGCGTCGAGTGACCTGCGTACCGGGCTCTATCAGCAAATGGTCGAGATCCACGAACCACTCCGACTGCTCTTCGTGATCGAGACGACGCCGGACGTCATGTTGTCGATCATGGATCGCAACGAGGACATCGGACGGCTCTGTCGAGGTGGCTGGATCTAGTTGGCGGTCATCGATCCGAAGTCATCGGTGATACGGGTCTTCCGCGACGGTGCTTTTGAAGCGTACGAGCCGTCGTCCGAGACGTTGCTGGACGCGCCGTCCTCGCTCGAGTGCTACGAGAATTCAAGGGACCACGCGCCCATTCGAGCGGTGCCTTCGGCCGCTCCTCGATTCTGATACCAGCGCGCACAGGCGGGCCGATGTGCCCGCCGCGCGGGCCCCGTCGGGCAGCGGGGCTTTCAGAGCGCGCGAGCCACGAAGCGTGTACGCATGGGCGTCGAACTCGGCAGCGACCCCGCGTTCGTCGAAGGCACGTCGCAGCACCGTCTTCGCCTCGGGTTGCCTCGCGTCGCCGTACGCTGTGACTGAGAAAGGGGAGGGGGCATCGATTCGGGAGCCAGAAGATGCTGCCTGTCCACGCGACCGATGATCAGCCGTCCGCGATGCATGGAAAGAGGCCCCGGCGCCGATGCGGCCCGCGCTGGCGGCGGACCCCCCCCCCCCCCGCCGTCGTCGCCCCCCAACCCGACCCCCCGGCCCGCGCCCCGAATCAGCCCGGGACCCCGTTCCGTTTGCCGGCCGGGTTGGGCTTGAAGCGGGGAACGGTATCGGGTTCGATCCGT
>Ga0114933_10005504_pt1 | contig 11504 bp, 10 predicted proteins | sample 4SBtaG_FD_89691 | JGI IMG/M metagenome (GOLD analysis project Ga0114933, IMG submission 89691) | Deep subsurface microbial communities from Kolumbo volcano to uncover new lineages of life (NeLLi) - 4SBTROV12_W25 metaG | ecosystem: Environmental > Aquatic > Marine > Volcanic | place: Kolumbo... | reverse complement strand
TAATTGGTAATCCCTTGAAAATGTCGGCCACGCCGCCCCAATATAGGCTCCCGCCGCCAACACTGGGTCAGCACACAGACGAAGTCCTCAAAGAGATACTTGAACTTGATGCTCAAGAAATTGAAGACCTTAGAAAGCAGGGTGCTATTTGATACGAAATCGCTTGACCAATGGCTTTTTGGGAAAAGAACTTTTTGAGGACACGAGCGTGGAATTCTTCTTTGAGCTTACCTTGCGTGTAAATAAAATTGCCCTCTAAGGAAGCTTTTTATGTCAAATCTTGAAAAAAAGCTGAGGCGTGGTTGGACAACAGGCGCATGCGCCGCTGCGGCAGCAAAGTCTGCTTATCATGCTCTCATTAATGGTGACTTTTTAGACCCGGTTGAAATCACTCTTCCCAGAGGTCAGAAGGTTTCGTTCGTGCTGGCTTTCGAGGATAATTCCCCGCCAAGCGTTACGGCCGGTATTATAAAGGACGCTGGAGATGATCCCGACGTTACACATGGCGCGATGATTAAGGCGACAGTAACTTTTACTAAAGAGAAAACAGGTACCGTGTTTAAGGCAGGTGAGGGAGTTGGCCGGATAACCAAACCAGGTTTACCTCTTCGTGTCGGCCAGGCAGCTATTAACCCAGTTCCCCGTGAAATGATTGCGTCGTCTATTAATGAGATAGCTTCCAATTTTAATTCAGATAGGAATGTTAAAGTTGAAATATCTGTACCTGGCGGCGAGGCGCTGGCGCTAAAGACTTGGAATCCACAGCTTGGCATTGTAGGCGGCATATCCATCCTGGGCACTACGGGAGTAGTAATACCATTTTCATGCTCGGCGTGGATACACTCGATCCACAGAGGTATCGATGTTGCAAGAGCCACGAAGACGATCCATGTTGGAGCCTCCACGGGATCTACTTCTGGAAAAGCAGTTCGGGCAAAATATAATCTACCCGAAACATCCATGATAGATATGGGTGATTTTGCTGGCGGAATGCTTAAGTACTTACGGAGCCACCCAATTCCAAGAATAACAATTGGAGGTGGTGTAGGGAAGCTTTCAAAACTTGCTCAGGGACACTTAGATCTTCACTCAGGAAGAAGCCAATTAGATTTAGAATGGTTGGCCGGGCAAGCTTTAACGTTGGGTGCGTCTAACAGGACAACCCAAGTAATAAGAAAAGCTAATTCTGCCTTGGAAGTGTTCGAAATAGCTGACAACCAAAACCTTCCTTTAGCCAATCTAATTGCAAGCAAGGCTCGTGCTGCCGCTTTAAATGTCTTATCAGGCGCGCCTACTGAAGTTGAAATACTTGTATTTAATAGGCAGGGAAAGTTATTAGGTGCCGCGCATGGATGGTAGAAATATTTTGATACTGGGTGGAACGGGTGATGCCATATTTATAGCCGAGCAACTATCAGTAGCTTCTAACTTAAATATAATAACCAGCTTAGCCGGTGCAACGCGAAACCCTCGTTTCCCCATTGGAAAAACGCGCATTGGAGGATTTGGGGGAAAGGAAGGATTAATAGTTTTCTTGGAAAATCAAGAAATTAGTCTGATTATTGATGCAACACATCCATTTTCGAGCCAAATAAAGGACAACGCTATCTTTGCGGCAAAAAAGCTGTGCTTGCCACTATTGCATTTGGTCCGTGATGAGTGGCGGGTAAAGTTTGGTGATCAGTGGTACATGGTTGATAATTTGCGAGACGCGTCTGAAAAGTTACGGGAATTAAGCAAGACGCGAAAACAAAATGTATTTCTTACTATTGGCCGCAAAGACCTAACTTATTTTTCCAACATCAAAAACTGCAATTTTCTAATTAGAAGCATAGAAAAACCGAATATTTTAGAAAGTTTTTGTTGTGTAAAGTGGATCGAAGGTAGAGGGCCCTTCAGCTCTGAAAGTGAAATTAAACTTCTCACACAAGAACAAATAGATATTATTGTAACTAAGAATAGTGGCGGCCTATCTGGGAGAAGCAAGCTACTAGCAGCAAGAACCCTAGGGCTTTCTGCTATAGTTGTGAAACAGCCGCCTAGGCCTCCCGGTGAACAGTATAATACCGCAGAAAATATAGTGGAAGTTGCACTAAAAAGAGTTGGCTTTGCGGGAACGCAGAGTTAGCTGTTTTTATTTCTTAAAAGATGAGACTTAGCAGGGTCGTACAAGACACTGTCTTCAAAACTCTCGTTTTCTAAAACTTTGCCCACCAGGATAAGTGCTGTGCGGGTTATTTTTTCTTTTCGGACTGCGTTCAACATGTTTTCGATATCTGTTTTTATTATTTTTTGGTCAGGCCAACTTGCCCGATAAATAATCACGACGGGACATCTAGAGCCATACTGAGGTTCGATTTCCCTTCGGATGAACCTTAAATTTCTTATGGAAAGGTGAATGGCTAGTGTTGCTCCAGAATTTGCTAATTTACTTAATTCCTCGCCTGGAGGCATCTTTGAAGACTTCATCGCCGTTCTAGTCAATATAACTGTCTGACTAATTCCTGGCAGTGTCAGCTCCTGTCCTAGTGCTGCAGCTGCTGCAGCATAAGCGGGAACCCCAGGTGTGATCTCAAAATCTATATTAAGTTCCTTTAGCCGTCTGATTTGTTCCGATATCGCACCATATAAAGAGGGATCACCCGAATGCACTCTGGAAATATCTTTTCCCGTCGCATTATGATCAGCGATGATCTTTATGATTTCCTCCAGATTCAATGTCGCCGTATCAATAATAATAGCTCCTTCGGGCGCGTAGCTTATTACCTCTTTTGGTACAAGTGAACCTGCAAAAAGGCACACGCTGCAGCTTTCTATTAGACGTCTGCCACGGATGGTAATTAGTTCGGGATCGCCGGGTCCTGCTCCTATGAAATGGACAGTCATTCTAGTGCCGCACGATTTTTTGAAGATACTGACAAATATCCTCTAGGTGTGAACATTTTTCCATCAATAATTTTGGTTTGGCTATTTCCAATTATGATAATGGAAAGCATATCTATTTCTTCTTTATCTAGGTTTATTAGGTTTGTTGTTATAAGCTTCTCGGCGGGCCGGCCTATAGATTTACCTATAGCTACAGGAGTTGCAGGCTCATAATATTCCCTCAATAAATCCAAGGCAGTTTGAAAATTTTTTGCGCGTTTTTGTGACGTTGGATTATAGAGTGCGATGACGAAATCACCCTCGCAGGCTTTTTTTAACCGTTTTTCTATAACTGCCCAGGGTGTCAGCAAATCTGATAATGAAATAGCGCAAAAGTCATGGCCAATTGGAGCGCCAACTAGAGCTGCGCAAGCCTGTAGTGCGGAAATACCAGGGGATACAATGATTTCTATTCGTTTCCAGCGAATATCGTCGCTATGGCTAACGCAGTCAAAAACAAGGCTGGCCATCGCGTATATGCCAGGGTCACCGGACGACACCAGAGCGACTGTCTTTCCTTTGCTGGCCAAGTTTAGTGCAGCTATAGCTCTTTGTTGTTCTTCTCCTAAATTAAAAGCATGTGTTGTTTTATCGCTGGTCAGCTCCCCAAGGAGGTCTAAATAAAGAGAGTAGCCGACTATATCAGACGCTGCTTCAATATGGTTCTTCGCTTCAGGCGTAAGCCATTCGGTTTTTCCCGGTCCCAAACCAACGACTATTAATGTGCCGCGGGGCTGGCCTATGAAAGTCGGGTCGATGATGGTTTTACTTTTAGCAATAGCGCAAGTTGCTCGGCGTGATTTTGTTTTTTCAATTATAAGTTCACTATCAGCGCCCGCAGCTGCAAGGGCAGAGCCTTCTGCCACTCCATGACAACCAACCTCTTTAAATACGATGTTGGATGGATTCTTCAATCTTGGAGTTTCCTTTTCCAGGGTGTCCGGGTCGAAAAACCTGATAGGCCGATTAAAAAAATCGGCAACGGCATTTATGGCAGTTTCGTCCATTTTTTGCTCAATAGAGACCACGACTGCTATACTTTCTTTCGAGATTTTATTAGCTTCGATTGTGTTTTGGACAAGCGTTATTACCTCATCGACTGATGTTCCCCTCTCGCAACCAACCCCCAGGGCAAGGCACTCGTAGTTGTAAATCAGTTTGCACGAGCTCCCTTCTTCTGCAAAAAGGGAGCTACAAATTTTTAATTTTCCATTATGGTTAATAGGCAGGTTTGAAGAAGTTAACCAAGGCAAGTAACCCTGGAGGCTTACTTCATCGCCTGACAACATATTGCTCATAAAAGACTTGTAATCTCTTACATTAGCGAGGTGGAACTGCTTCGGCGGTGCATCAAGAGCTACGTTATAATGAAGATCACTAGCAGTTGTTATGGCAGCCCTAATTCCTAGAAAGTTCGCTAATTTTAAAGAAAGTTCATTCGCGCCGTCATGGCCTCCCAGGGTCGGTATTACAGAGGTCCCGTCTTCAGCAACAACCACAACCGCTCCCTCTGCGGATTTTTCTCTAATTGAGGAAGCTAATAATCGAATGAGAATACCTAGTGCGCCAACAAAAACGATTGTTGCTTTATCCTTAAATAGATCATTTAAGTGCGCTTTGAAATCATCGATAATTAAGTCACATTCAGAGAACCTTCCGTGGGTTTCGCATTTTAAGTGGTCAGCTATCAGCATCGCAGTTTTTAAACCCGACCAAGATACTACTACAACTACAGTCATAGCCATGCTTTGTTTCTAGTGTGTAAAAGAATGATAGAGAAGTAGGGCACGTCATTTTCATTAATAGCACCAATATCTATAATTCGTTCATTACTCATCGTAGCCCGCTCAATATAGACAGAGTTTTCTAAAAGGCCCAGTTTATCTAGGAGTTCCCGGACTCTCGGAAAGTGCCTGCCCAATTTAATGATCGCTACCGCATCTGCCATTTCTATCTGTTTTTCAATCACATCATTTTCTAAAGGGGCGGGTATAACTGTTAGGATGTCATTCCCAGCAGCCAGAGGGGATTCCAATACTGCAGCGCTGGCCATGAGAGATGATATTCCCGGTATTACTTCAACTGTATATTTCTTGCTTATGATGCCAAAAATATACATAAAAGAACCATAAAAGAATGGATCGCCTTCGCACAAAATAACTACGGTCTTATTTTCTTGCACGGCTTGAAAAATTTTTTTGCTAGCTAATTGATATATTTCCATTGCTGGGAACCGATTGGCCGACATCGGGATACAGATCGGCAGCTCCTCGTACTCTTTCGGGAAGTGAGGTGCGGCAATGCTTCTGGCTATACTGTTACCATTTTCTGGGGCTGGATAGACAATAAGATCTGCTCTCTCAAGGATGCGTTTGGCTTTGATAGTTATGAGCTCAGGATCGCCCGGTCCAACACCAATTCCATAAATTTTACTTTTCATTATTTGGAATGCTTTCACCCAAATTCTTAGAAATTTTTAGTTGTGTCACGGGCATTTGTGGACGCCATCCCCTGAATTTTCCAATTGGTTCTAGTTTTGAAATAGCTATTTTGGTGAGAGAGCCTCCAAACTGCTTTTGTTTTTGTAGAATGAGTTCTTCCCCATCGACAGTAACAACATTTGATACTAAACATCCACCATCTTGGAGTGAATTCCAGCATTGATCAAAAAGTGCCTCTTTTGTAATTCCGCCTCCTATAAATATTGCATTTGGACGAGGAAGAGCTTTCAGGCACTCTGGAGCATGACCGTTAATAACTTCCAAGTTAGGTACACCCAATTGACGGGCATTTTCAATAATCATCGCAGCCCTCGCCGGATTTTTTTCTATTGCAATTGCCATCGATCGGGCACTTAAGCGCATCCATTCTATACTAATAGAACCTGATCCAGCCCCAATATCCCATAAAATGCCACCTGGATAAGGTTCTAATGCGGATAATGTGATGGCTCTGATTTCTTTTTTGGTCAACATTCCATCATTCATGAACAAATCATCGCTTAGACCTGGGGTCCGTGTCCTCTTAATCGTCCCAGGTGTAGTCAAAATTTCTAACGCTATTGTATTGAAAGCGGCCCCTGGTTTTTCATTCCATGACCCCGCTATTCCCTCCAAACACCGTTCAAGGGGGCCGTCCATATGTTCCCAAACTGTAATCCGACTATTCCCAAACCCCCGTTTTTGCAGGAGATGTGCAACTTCTTTTGGTGAATGTTCATCGTTGGATAAAACCACTAATTTGGCCAGTGGCTGTAAGTAGGCCTCTATAGAGACTAATGGTCGCCCGTGAAGAGTAATCAACTCCACGTCTTTATATTGCCATCCCATTCGAGCACATGTAAGGGAAAGGGCAGAGGGGGAAGGCAATATAATCATTTCCCGCACCGAGAATGCTTTACTAAGAGTACTTCCAATTCCGAAGCACATAGGATCCCCAGTGGCCAAGACGCAAGTTTTTCTGCCTTTGAACTCGGAGATCTTATCAACTAGCGCACTTATTGGATTAGGCCAGCTTATCCGTTCCTGCTTGCTCTCCGGTATAAAGGATAGGTGTCTTTTGCCGCCAATGACTACTTCTGCTTTAGTAATCATTGTTTTGGCTTCATTGGTTAGCCCATCAAGGCCACGCTCGCCTATTCCAATGATGCTTAGCCAAGGTTCTGAACCCGTATCATTCATAGTTGTTACTTTTTGCAGCGATTTTAAGAAGCGCATTGCAGGCTGCAGTAGCCATTGCGCTTCCACCTAGCCTCCCCAGTAGTGTGAGGTGCTGTATTCTGGGGTTAAAATTATTCAGTAATGATTTAGACTCACTAGCTCCCACAAAACCGACAGGGAAGCCAATTACCAAAGCGGGGTTAAAATCCTTCTCGTAAATTTTTTCTATTAGTCTAAAGAGAGCTGTAGGTGCATTGCCTATAACTACGATCGCTCCATTAATATGTTCCTTCCATAGCTCAATCTGTGCAGCTGATCGGGTTGTTTTTTGGTGTTTGGCTATATTTGCCACTTCTGGATGATTCAGGAAACAGAGCAACTCATTGCCTGGTAATTTATCGGTCATTGAAATACGAGCCTTGACCATATTGCAATCGCAAATTATTGGAGCTCCTTTAAGAATAGCTGAGATGCCGGCCGAAATAGCACCGCTCGTGAACCGAAGATGACTTGTTACATGAGGCATTCCACTTGCATGAGCAATTCGGATTGCTACTTTTGCTTCTTTTTCGTTGAAGCCTTTCAAATCGGCCTCTTGACGAGCAATAGAAAAAGATTGTTCGTAAATAATTTTAGCATCTTTTTCATATTCTATTTTAGTCATGATTCGGTCCGGTAGTTGGATAAACATTCGGCCTACGCGTCATCAGTAAGGGAGCAAAAGCTTTTGTCAAAATAAGTTCTCCAAAAAAAAGCGGCAGAAGATATGGAAGAGAACCTACTCCTCTAGCTTGCCGCGATTGACCTCCGAATTGGATCTATCAATGAACGACCTGTTTATGGTTGTCATGGCTAGCATGTCCCAACCATCTTCATTTTCGCGTTTCTTTTGATGGAAGGCAATAGAATGTATTATTTGTTCCTATATTAATAATAAGTTATTGGTTTCTAATGGTTACAATTAAATGGTTTTATGTCTTTAAGTACTTTAAAAGAGGATTTTAGCAGGCAATAACGAAAAATGGACGAACAAATAGCAAATGATTTCAAACCGGGGCATCTTTTTGTATTTGGGTTGGGTCATTCAACCACTAGGCTATCAAAACGTCTGTTGGCTTTAGGGTGGAAGGTATCAGGGACAAACCGTTCACAACAAAAGGTAATCGAAGCCGAAAGCATGGGGATTTCCTCAATGGTGTTTGATGAGGGAACTCCATTAAGCGAACCAGAGAAAATTTTCTCGGATGTTACCCATATTATTGCGTCTATTCCACCCAGAGATAATGGTGAAATTCCGCTGATGTTGCATTCGGATGAGTTGCGTAAGGCGCCCTGCTTAACCTGGGTGAACTACCTATCGACGCCAGCTGTCTATGGCGATAGATCTGGGGGAATAGCTTCAGAAACTGATGAACCAACTCCAACATCCAAAAGAGGTCAAAGAAGACTGGCGGCAGAGAGCGCATGGATTAAAACATATGAGGACCTCGAAGTTTCAGTGCAGATTATGCGGATTGCCGGTATCTACGGACCAGGACGTAGCGCCATAGACCAGGTAATATTGGGGAAAGCCAGAATAATTGAGAAAGCTGGTCAGGTTTTTAACCGCATCCATGTTGACGATATAGGCACGAGCATTATCGCATCGATGGTGCGACCGAAAGACAAAGGTATTTATAATTTGGCCGATGGCAACCCGTGTGCCAGCGGAGATGTCACTCGATATGCATGTGAATTGCTGCAGGTCAAACCACCTGAAGCGATATCATTTGAAGACGCCGAATTGTCTGAGATGGCGCGTTCGTTTTATAGTGAATGCAAAGTTCTAACTACTAGCCGTTTGAAAAACGAGTTAATGGTTGATCTTCAATACCCCTCCTATAAAGAGGGATTACGACAGATTTTTGAAAACAAGAGCTAAAATTCGATACCTGCTTGAGCTTTGAAACCCGAACGAAACGGATGCTTAATCATTGTCATTTCAGTGACGAGATCTGCTATTTCAAGAAGACTATCTTTAGCGTTACGGCCCGTAATAATTATATGCAGATCTTCCCTCTTATTTTTTACTGTTTCTACTATTTCATCAATCGGTAGATAATCATAACGGAGTACAATGTTTAATTCGTCCATCAATATCATGGAATAACTAGGATCCTGCATCATTTGTTTGGCTTGTTGCCAAGCAGCATTCGCTGCCGCGATATCCCTTTTGAGGTCCTGCGTGTCCCAAGTGAAACCCTCGCCCATAGTATGAACTGCTACTTGGTCACTGAAGGCTTCCAGGATTTTTTTTTCACCTGTTTCCCATTTGCCCTTAACAAACTGAATTACTCCTACCTTCATCCCATGTCCTATTGCCCTACAAACCATGCCAAAGGCAGCAGTAGATTTTCCTTTTCCTTTTCCGGTATGAACAATAATTAGGCCCCCGGTCTTTGTTTTGGTAGCCATAATTTTATTACGTGCAGCTTTCTTTTTTGCCATTTTTTTTGCATGTCGGTCAGCTTTCTCAATTTCTTGATCAGTTATTTCTTCGTTTTTCACTCAGCGACCTCCGATCAGTAAATACATTGAAATTGTTTTTAAAGTTCATCGAGTTTTTGTATAGGATTTAGCTTATGACAATTTCTATTTTAATCAATATTTTAAACAAAACAGTATTTTGGTAGTATTAGGTCTTTTTTTTTTTCTAATGAGTAGGTATAGCAAAGCGTTTCTAGTAACTTCTACAACCATCAATCGACGGCTTGCCGTGTGAAACAAAAGAAAGACAATTCATAACGTTTAATTATGACTGATATGATTAGTGAAATAAGGGTTATTAAAAGCCTTGCTGAAATTGATAAAGATGATCGGAATACTGTCGCAGCAGTTGGTAACTTTGACGGAGTTCATCTCGGTCATCAGAAAATTATTGAACAAGCAAAAATTCTTGCCAAGAGGCTTGGTACATTGCCGTCTATTCTTACTTTCGAGCCTCATCCAAGGGTTTTGTTTCAAACAGACGGTATCCCATTTCGTCTTTCAACTAGTGCTTCTAAAGCACTAGCTCTTTCAACACTAGGCATCGAATTAATTTTTGAGCTTCAATTTGATAAAAGTTTTGCACAGCTGTCTGCGGAAGACTTTGTTGTTCGCGTTTTAAAGGAAAACCTTAGGTTGCAGCACGTTGTGTGTGGTTACGACTTTGTCTTCGGCCATCGTCGTAGGGGAACAGCTGAAATATTAGAGAATTTAGCCATGCAAGTTGACATAGGTGTGACTATAATACCTGCAGTCGCAGAAAAAGACGGAGCAGTGTATTCCTCAACACGTGTTCGCCAGTGCATAGCAGAAGGCGATCCGGTTGGAGCTTCCGAGCTCTTAGGCAGGCCATGGTCATTTTCTGCCTTGGTTGAGGCCGGTGATCAAAGAGGAAGAACAATCGGATTCCCCACCTGCAACCTCCGTATGATTGATCTTGTGCAACCCTGTCACGGAGTTTATGCCGTTTTCGTCCAGATAGAAAACGAGCAAAAGTGGTTGCCTGGAGTGGCAAATTTTGGGCGACGTCCCACGGTTAATGATCGCGGCGCCTTGTTTGAAGTGAATTTGTTCGACATAGAACGCGATTTATATGATAAACGCCTGACAGTATGTATTATGGAGTTTATACGTCCAGAATTAAAGTTTGAAGGACTAGAGGATTTGCAAGCCCAAATTGCAGCGGATGCCAATAGCGCAAGAGATATCCTCGCAAATTTGAAGGCGCCCGGATTTTGATGGAAACACGATGACCGTAGACTACAAAAATACAATTTTCCTCCCAAAAACAAGCTTTCCTATGCGGGCAGGGTTACCAAAACGAGAACCAGAGATATTGGCGGAGTGGGAAAAGATTGGACTAGAGAAAAGGTTGCGTGCCGATCGTAAAGGAAAAGAAAAATTTATACTTCACGACGGTCCTCCTTATGCTAACGGCCATCTCCACATGGGGCATGCGCTAAACAAAGTATTAAAGGACGTGATAAACAGATCCCAGCAGATGTTAGGTAAAGACGCCAATTATGTGCCGGGCTGGGATTGTCATGGTCTTCCCATTGAGTGGAAAATAGAAGAGGAATACAGGTCTAAAGGTCAAGATAAGGATAGCGTGCCAATTTTGGAATTCCGAAGGCAATGCAGGGACTTTGCGGAAGAATGGGTGAAAGTTCAAACAGCCGAATTCAAACGCCTTGGTGTAACAGGTACATGGGATAACCCATACACAACGATGAGTTTCAATGCGGAAGCTCAGATCTCGAGAGAACTTGGAAAATTTTTAATGAATGGGGGTTTGTACAAGGGAGCAAAACCCGTTCTTTGGTCCGCGGTTGAAAAAACAGCGTTAGCTGATGCAGAAGTCGAATATCACGACCATAAGTCGACGACAATCCATGTGAGATTTCCAATTGTAGAAACGTCGCACGCCATATTAAACGGTGCATCGGTCGTTATCTGGACCACTACACCCTGGACTATTCCTGGCAACAAGGCAGTGGCTTATGGCGAGGATTACGGATATGGAGTTTATGAGGTAGTAGATGTTGACGATGAAAGTACAGCAATTGTTGGAGAAAAGATTGTTGTTGGCGATGAACTAATAGAGGAAGTAAAAGCCGCCGCACGAATCTTGAATACAAAGAAATTAGCCTCGCTTAACGGGACAGACTTTGAAAAAACTAAACTATCACATCCCTTAAAAGATGACGGGTATAACTTTACTGTCCCTATGTTGCCAGCGGACTTTGTAACAATGGATCAGGGAAGCGGGTTCGTTCATATAGCTCCGGGAGCAGGTGCTGACGACTTCGAATTAGGTTTAAAGTATGGGTTAGAGGTAGTGACCAATGTTGACGACGCCGGAAAGTTTTATGACCATGTTCCTTTAGTGGCTGG
>Ga0114933_10005500_pt1 | contig 11508 bp, 8 predicted proteins | sample 4SBtaG_FD_89691 | JGI IMG/M metagenome (GOLD analysis project Ga0114933, IMG submission 89691) | Deep subsurface microbial communities from Kolumbo volcano to uncover new lineages of life (NeLLi) - 4SBTROV12_W25 metaG | ecosystem: Environmental > Aquatic > Marine > Volcanic | place: Kolumbo... | reverse complement strand
TTGCCGGTTGTCAGAGTCATCAATCAAGCGTAAAACGATATATCTATTGAGAAACACAAGCAATTTGTACTATCCTTCCCCCCAAATGGTGAATTCGCACCAAGTACATAAGGCGTCATGCTAAGACTGCTTGAAGCAGTAGCAATCGTCAGGAGTTCTGGTAAATCAAAGCCGTATAAGAAGTAACGGATGAGCACAGAGACTACAAAACGAGCAAAACGCGGCGTTCCTGAGGGGCTATGGAAGAAATGCCCCGGGTGTAACGAAACGATTTACACCAAAACTGCAGATGAGTTGCTTGGTTGTTGCCCTGAATGTAACCATCACTTTTATGTATCCGGTAAAGAACGCATTAGCCAAGTTCTTGATGAAGGAACATTTGAAGAATGGGATGCGGATCTGATGCCGACGGATCCACTGCAGTTCAAAGATAAAAAAGCATACGCCGACAGAATTGTGAGTGAGCAGCAGCGAACCGGTTTAAACGATGCTGCCATTACCGGTACCGGCATGATAAGGGCTCGCCGGGTTGCACTGGGTTTAACGGATTCAGCTTTCATCATGGGCAGTATGGGTTCTGTTGTTGGAGAACGACTTACCCGGCTAATTGAACGGGCAACCGAACAAAATCTGCCGCTGATCATTATTAGCGGATCTGGTGGTGGCGCGAGAATGCATGAGGGAATTCTCTCGTTAATGCAAATGGCCAAAGTCTCCGCCGCATTAGCTCGATACGATAAGGCTGGCGGTCTGTTTATTTCCGTGCTGACGAATCCGACTATGGGCGGTGTTGCCGCTAGTTTTGCGTCGCTTGGTGATGTGGTATTTGCCGAACCAAGAGCACTCGTTGGCTTTGCCGGTCCACGTACGATTAAGGCTACAATTCGGATTGAATTGCCAGAAGGATTTCAAACAAGTGAATTCCTGTTAGAGCATGGATATGTCGATCGTATCGTGACTCGTGATCGCCTTAAGAGTGAGATCGCCAGGACCATTGACTACTGCGGAAAGTAGCAAGTTTGATAAAAAGGTCTGATTGCTGATGGGCTTGTTCGACAAGTTAAAGCGTGGCAGTTCCGAGTCTCCAGCGGAGTCAAAGAAGAAACCACGAAAGAAAGTAAACGTTTCTAAGCGTTTTGAATTAATGCGGCGTGGTGTTTCAGGAACCATGTCTCAGTTCTACATGGCGAAGGACAGAGATTCCGACAAAGTGATCGGGCTGAAAATTGCAGACCCGGAAAAGACAGCACCGTTTGAGGAGCGTTTTCGAGAGCTGAAGAAGCCACCGGAAGGTCGCATCGCTGTTGAAATAGAACATCCTAATGTCGTTACCACATACGAGTACGGCACGACGACCGATGGCAAGTCCTACGTGCTAATGGAATACATCAAAGGCAAGGGTCTTCATAAACTACTGTATGATCGCGAGAGTATTCTTGAAGGAAGGCGTTTGAATCTCGTCAGACAAATAGCGGAGTCGATTCTTGCGGTTCATCGTGCAGGATTCATTCATCGAGATATTTGCCCACGGAATTTCATCTGTGCACCGGATTGTGAGTCACTCAAGTTAATTGACTTCGGGCTGACATTACCGGACCAGGAAGTTTATCACCAACCAGGAAATCGTACGGGTACGCCACTGTATATGGCACCGGAAATCATTCGCCGCCGTCAAACAGATCTCCGAGTGGATATTTTTGCCTTTGGGGTAACGGCTTATCAAACCTGTACATATGAATTCCCATGGCCAGTGACTGATACAACGGGACTAGCCGCATTAAGCCATGACACGCAAAAGCCGGAAGACATACTCTTTCACCGGCCAAGGCTGAACAAGAAACTCGCAGCGGCCATCATGAAGTGTATCGAGGCAAACCCTCGTGACCGCTTCCACAACATCAAGGACTTTCTTGCGGAAATCAAAGGTTGCGAATCGGATGATGAGTGATTGTCGTGGTCACCAAACGGTTGTGATAGATGCTAACAGGTCGGAATTACCCCGTTGATGACTTCTGAATCCACACATATACTTAGAGTTTCCACATGGGAAATGTAGCTAAGCACTACAGAGTAAAAAGCTAGAACCGCATTCCGATATTTGCGAACAAGACAAGAGAGAAGTCAGATGACGATCGACAGAAGCTTACGTATTCGCCGTGGCTCGATGGGAAACCGTAACGTGCTAACGCGAATTGAACGTCTCAAGAAACTAGTGGAGATGGACCGCTGGGAAGAAGGCGATTCGGTATTTGGTCTGGCCAAGGTTCGAGTGGAAAAGATATCGATGAAGCGTAAGAAGAAGTCCAAAGTGGAAGAAGGTGAGGAAGACGTTCTCACAACAGAAGGCGGTGAAGGTGCTGCTGACGCTTCGGACGTATCTGACGAGTAAATAGCATATGCAAATTCAACTGGAATACGGCCGAAACGGCCTTTCCGTTGATATTCCGGACGACCGATTGTCGGCAATTCTCAGCTACCAGGATGCAGTGCCGCTCGAGTCACCTATAAATGAACTCCGTGATGTGCTGCGCGAACCTCTTGGTACACTACCGCTTCGGCACATCGCATCCGGATGTCAAAATGCCTGCATTGCTATTTGTGACATTACGCGACCCGTACCCAACCAGCTTATTCTTGAGCAAGCTCTTGCCGAATTATCAGCTGCCGGTGTGCCTGAGGATTCCATCACCATTCTCATCGCGACAGGTTTGCATCGAGCCAGTACACAAGACGAAGTCGTAGAAATGCTTGGCGGAGAGATCGCCGAAAAATACAACGTAGTTAGCCACGACGGGCATGATGAAACACAACTCGTGTTCCTGGGAATGAGCCCGCGTCAGGTACCGATTTGGGTTAACAAACATTTTATTGAATCGGATGTGAAGATAACCGTTGGATTGATCGAGCCGCACTTCATGGCAGGGTTTTCGGGTGGACGAAAGTTGATCTGCCCCGGGATCTGTGGTGTTGAGACGATCAGAGCATGGCACAGCCCACGGTTTCTGGAACACCCCAATGCTCGCTCAGGAGTATTAAAAGGTAATCCGGTACATGAGGAGAACAGCTGGATCGCAGCGCGAATCGGTTGCGACTTCATTATTAACGTTGTAATAGATGACCAGCGGCGACCACTGAAGTTTGTGGCGGGTGACATGGAGGAAGCGTTTTACGATGGCGCGGCATTCTGCAAGGAAGTTGTTACCGCCAACGCTGACGAACCAGCAGATATCGTTGTGACATCTTCGGCTGGCTATCCGCTCGATATCACCTTTTACCAATCCGTCAAAGGAATGAGTGCTGCTTTGCCGGTGATCAAGCAAGGCGGTACGATCATCCTGGCCGCGAGTATGACCGAAGGAATCGGAAGCGAACCCTTTCAACAGTTATTCCAGGATCATGATGATATCGAGTCATTCATGCAGGCAATTCACGATCCAGAGTACTTTGTGATTGATCAGTGGCAAATGGAAAAATTGGCGGAAGTGTTGCGTAAGGCTAATGTCATTGTGGTGACTGATGGACTTGAACCAGAGGTGTTGAGCGGCCTTTACGTTGAATCTGCAGAATCGGTTGAAGCAGCGATTGAACAAGCTGTAAGGCGGCATGGAGATGACGCGACAATCGCTGTGATTCCCAAGGGACCGTATGTGCTTACCGGTCTGGATAGCCCAGAAGCAGTCGGATCAAAGTAAGCAACCGTCTAGAGCCAGAGTTTTAGGCGTCCGTCGATCATGTCGGGAATTGCTTTTTCCACCATCGACTTGATTTGACGATCATGATAGCGCGTGCTGAAATGTGATGCGATAATGCATTCGTTGTTGAATTGGTCCTTGCGGGCAACGATGTCATCCAGATGCATGTGGCCGTGCTTGTGGATTTTTTCTTTGCGGTGATCCGGCGCCACAAATGTCATTTCAGTTATCAGGATTTTTGTATCAAAGAAATCCGGATTGTTATCCAAGCCGGATGGAGCCGAATCACCGACATATCCGATCAGTGGTGACCTGAGTTCTTCTGATACCTCTGTGCCTGAATTACGCAAGTCCCGAATTTCATCACCGCTTAAATCACTGAATTCAGTCTTTAGTTTGTTACGTCGTTGCCAAACGATGTAACCAACCGCTGGAACAGTGTGCTTAGTTGCGACGACCGTTACGGCCAGTTCACGGGATAATTCGAATTCATCCCCTGGCAAGACTCCAATTAATTCACATGGCATGCGACCACGGTCCAGCTTTACGAATGCATCAAGCATGGCGTTTACATCGTCGACGTTTTGTTCCGGTAAATAGATGACCGGTGGTTCCATTTTCATCATGCGTCGCCGTGCGATGTACACGGGCAATGCGACAAGATGGTCCAGATGGGCGTGCGAGATAAACCAATTCGGCGTTCCCATGAAGGACCATGGTTGTGCACCCAGATCAAATCCCAGGCGCAGTTCCGGTATTCGCCAGTACGATTGCACGGCGGCACGGGAATAGCCTTCGATCGTGAGGCCATCATGCTCATGAGTGATGACAGGTAGGTTGTTAACCATTGGTGCTTAACGACGGTGTGGGGAAAACGATTGTCAGAAACCGTATTGGTATTATGACTGCGATGCTCGGCTTGAAAAGGTCAACGCATTTGATGAGGCATGTCGTTCTGGTCAGGAGTTTTGGCATCGTACTCTTCGACATTTGTTACATCAAGAGATTGATCAAACCCCTCAGTAGCGTTTAGCCAGATGTCACCACGCGCCCCGTCTTGCTCTGCTGTGACATTGTGATGCCTCACAAGTTCTAAAATAGCAAGGAAGACTCCAATGATGGCAGACTTATGCATTCCGGGCACGAACATGGAAGTAAATGATGTCCTGCCGGTATGAAGGATCCGGCGATGGATTTCCTTCATGTAAATATGTATCGGGGTGTCGTCACTGATTTCAACAGTGGTGTTTATTTGTTCGGAATCCTTCAGGATTCGACCAATGGCACTAACCAGATCCCAAAGTTCTACATCCTGGATAGGTTGCTCTGCGACGTTTACTCGTCTCGGTGGCAGATCATTTGCTAATCGGACATTACGCTGTTGCCAGTCTCGGGCTTGTATTTCCAGTTGCAATGAAACATCACGGTATTGCTTGTATTCAAGCAATCGGTGGACCAATTCTTCGCGAGGGTCTTCAATGGCCTCTCCTTCTTCCATAACCCGTGGTAATACCATTCGAGATTTGATTTCGGTGAGTGTGCTGGCAATATCCAGAAAATCGCCAACCGCATTGATATCCAGCTGTTGAAGCACTTCCAAATACTCGAGGTATTGCTCGGAGATGATGGCAACGGGTATGTCGGTGACTTCCAACTCGTGCTTACGCACTAGATAAAGCAGCAGATCTAACGGACCTCGAAACAAATCGAGATTCACTTGGAAATCACCTTGCTGAACCATTTTCAGAGATCTCTGCCTTCATGCTTATCATTAATTAACAGCGGAATAATAGTGGCAACATTCAATTCATGCGATAGCAGAATACCGCTATGACACATAAGTGAGGGTTGATGAAAATCCCCCCAGAAGGGCTTGTTTCAAATAAATTGATATTGATTCGATCGGAAATGGCTTATATTGTCCGTATACCGGTGAATTTTGAATAACTAAAAAATCTACCACCTATTCACCGGAGCACGAGTAGCGACGCGCAATACAAATAATAGTTCTCCAGATAGCGTGGCAATTGTGCGACTGATTATTCAGTTGCTTTTTGATTTTCAACTTGTTCGTCGTGGCGCGTTGTGAGCAACAGTCTTAAGCGGCTGAGGCCATTCTTGGTGCCATATTGGGATATTAGTTGAGTTATTCCTCGTTCAGCTCTTAGGGAGCCCGGAGGGTACGTCATGATTCTAATACGTCACTCGGAAACAAATGATCTGTTATTAGAAGTAGATCAGGAGACTCTGCAGGGATGCCATTTAAGTGGCGTGCAGTTAAGCGGCGCGAACTTTGAAGGCAAAAACTTACAGGGTGCAGATTTCAACAATGCAGATTTGCGCAATGCGAATTTTGCAGGTGCTAATCTTGAAAATGCAAACTTTAAATCGAGCAACCTAAAGGGCGCCATTTTTGATAACGCGTTTTGTCAACACGCAGATCTGACTGATGCATTCCTTGAAGGATGCAGTATGCGAGATACTGATATGTCACACTCGATTCTGCGTTATGCCAGGCTAACCGACGCTGACTGCAGCGGTGCGACGATGACACGTTGTGATATGAGTCTTGCGGATATGCGTTCGAACTTCAACGAAGCCAATCTAGCTCATGCTGATCTTAGAGGATCAAATCTTACAGGAGCCAATTTAAACGGTGTTAACCTGACAGGTGCAAATATGCTCGATGCGCTGATGGTTGATGTACGCATGGCTCGTGCGAAGATGGATGACGCTATCGGCCCACATGGAAAACGCATTGAACGCGCATCTTCAGGGCGCAAGTCGAGTGGTCTCAAACGACCTTGGTGGCAATTCTGGCGGAGCTAATTAACCGCCATTGGGTACTAAAATCCGAGGCCATATGGAATCGCTAATGAGTAGCCCTGATCGGGTGAGCTGAATGTGGCCTGTCTGGATTTGTAGTAATCCCATCGACTGTAATTGATCGATTTCGTCTCCGCAGATTTCAGTGACGGTGAAACCGGTTTCCGCTTCTAAAGCTTCAATGCAGACGCCCTCTAGTCGCCGCAATCCAAATACAAGACGTTCACGTGCACGATCAATTGCATTGAGTTCTTCGCGTTCGCCAACGGCTGACTTCCCCGCCAGAACGGCATTTAGATATGTGGTCGTGCTTCGATGATTTACTTCTCGAACACCGTTTACAAATCGCGCGGCACCCGGACCAAATGCATGAAAGGATTTGCCGGTCCAATAGACTTGATTATGACGACATCTAAATCCCGGTCTTGCAAAGTTAGATACTTCGTAATGCTCCAATCCAACGCCAGTTAAATGGTCGATTGCAATTTCATACATCTGGCGTTCGAGTTCTTCATCGGCCAATTCCAGTGCTCCTGATTGCAGGCTCTTCCAATACGCTGTGCCCTTTTCATATGTCAGTCCGTATGTGGACAGGTGCTGCGGGTGAAGGTCGATGGCCTGATTCAAATCTGCACGCCATGTTTCCAGAGTTTCACCATGAGTACCGAAGATCAGATCAATTGACACAGCGTCTATTTCAGGTGTGAGTAACTCCATTGCTCGGCGAATATGCTTATCTTGGTGGTCGCGTCCAAGTATTGTTAGCTTGCGGTTGTCGAACGATTGAGCACCTAGACTGACACGATTAACACCATGGCCTGTTATGACTCCCAGTATGTCCGAGGTGATGTCGATTGGATTGGCTTCGATCGAAAACTCTGCATCATCATGTAAACCGAACTTGTCTTGAATAATCGAAAACAGCCGATCTAATTGCTGACAGTTCAGTGCTGTTGGCGTACCGCCTCCGAAGAATAGGGTGTCGATCTCTAAACTGTCGGCGACATTGGAGAGTTCCAGTTCGATGGCATCGAGATACGCTTCATGCAGATCCGGACGTCCGGCGATTAAGGTGAAGTTGCAGTACGGACAACGATGTGCACAAAACGGCACATGCACATAGACACTTCGAATTTCCGTGGCAGTTGAGAGCATGACATGTTGCGTGGGTTCAGAGTAGTTGGCATGTCGTATAGCAGTTTTATTTTAACGCCCACTGATTAAGCGTTACTGACTATTAGGATGAGTTTTGTTCGTCAGCCCAATTATCCAGTTGAGTGCAGATATCATCGAAACTGATGAATTGCGATGGAATAGCACTCTTTAAATCTAATTCTCCGAGACGCCATCCGAATGGACTGCGAAGTATCTCCACTTCCTCTTCTAATGCGAGGAGCCATTCAGGAACATCAACACCTGAGCCACCAGGTGACTGTAGGAACATTTCGGTTTCAGCTCTCAGTTTTTCAAATGCTACTTCAACAGATTCCGGATCGGCTTCCGCATCGTTGATGGATGGCTTAACGAGTGATCGCATGAAATCGATGGCCATCGGTTGAACAAATCGTTCGCTTAGCCTGTCGCATACTGACTGCATTTGCATTGAATAACGAGACTGGAGATCGTTTAACTTGTTTTGGAATGAGTCAGCCTCATCGCTGATTCGGTCTGCTAATCCATTTCGCCACGTTTCAGCAGCGTGTTCACGTTCGTGTGATACTAGAATCTTATGGGCGAGAACCACGGGTCGGAGATTCCAGCAAATTCGATCGTACTTTGCACGTAGGCGAATAAAATCCAGCAGCATGTATAGCTTGTCGCCCTGGTCACTTTGTGTAGTTGTCCCGTTGTAGTCACGGTACTCGTGATAGTTTTCAACGATCGACTCAAGGATCAAGTCAAGATATTTTGCGGCATCCGCAATATCGATTTCCCCGCTCTCCAGATCATCCAGCAGTTTCAGTGATATATAACCATCTGCCTGAAGTGACTCGAGCCATTGAGGCACGCCCTGGAGCAAGATGCCGCGTATGTTTCCCATCGCGAGGAAGTGTTGAGTGAACAACTCTTCACCGTAGTCTTTGATGAACTGAATAATCGAGTCCCAGTTCTTTGGATCAGATACAATCTCGAGTCTCGATAGTTGGAGCGTCTGGCTGTGAGATAACCAACTCACTAATAGTGCTTCCGTTACCTTTTCGAGCGTATGAACAAGTTCCTCTTCAATGACATCGAGTGTCGTTTCATCCTCGGATTTGCTAATCATATCCACCGAATTCTCAATGAGATATTCAACCAGCGACTGATAGCCTATTGCAAAGAGAGTGTCGAACTCGGTTACCGCACCGGGACCCACCGGGTGGTCTCGTTCCATGTCTCTGGCGATCTCAATCAAATCGCACGTTTCCCAAATCAGACCAAGTCGCGGAAGCCAGCGGAGCAGATCAGTAATGACATGTTGTCTGATTCGGCTGGTTGCAATCTTTTGCGGGCTGCCTCCGCGGTTTAGTCGGACGTATAGTAACGGGCATTGTAGAAGCCCGTTCTTGAATAGTGGCCAGTATTCACGAACAGCTGCGGGGTCTCCGGCGAGTACCGCAGCAAACACACGTTGAGTCAGCTCTTCTAATTCCAGGATCGCACCAGACGGTGGTTGTTTATTACCTGACAATTGATCCAAAAACAGTGATGTGGATTGTAATAGTCGACCGGTGTTCCCGATTTCAACCATGCTGGAAATAATGCGTTCCAGCAGAGAGTCGAGTGTGACTCGAAGTCGGTCATATTCGATCATTGACTCATGATCGGCTTGTGGCTCAGCAACTTCATGCGATCGGACAAACTGTACAAGATCATTGAGTTGAGCTTCAAAGGCTACTGTATGTGCTGCCCACTGGCGAACGGAATTCGTTGTGTCTTCAATTAACTCGGCTGGTACGTCATCCAGTTCATGGATTACTTTGCACTGATTTAGAACAGCGTTGGACCAGAGATTTGCGACTGTGTCTAGAAAGGTCAGACGAGCGTCAATGAAGTCACCTGCCCTTATCAACTCGTCCTGATCAGAGTTGTTGTTTTCAAAAATACTCCCATCAACCCCGTCATCAGTCGTATCACGATAGGTGAAGTGTTCATATGCTGCGCCGTACAGATCATCATCGAGAGTCTCGTCCTGCTCTTCGACTTCTTCCTGAACCAATTCATGGTTCAAAAGGAATTCCGGCACACGCCAGAGGTCTTCAGCATTTGCTTCAAGGAAGTCAAAGAACTTGCGAATTCGCGCCCATTGCTCTGACGCCAACTCGGCATTGAATTTGTCGTCTGAGTTGTTCCTTGCTTCGTCCAGCCATCGTCTTGCCAGCAAATAGAAAGAACTTTCACTCTGTTCAAGCGGGATGTCCTCAGAGCGGCTGAGCCAGTGCACCAGCAGTGCCATGGAAGCGATGAGGTCTTTCTTTCGGATCAGTGTGTGGATTACAAGTGAGTACGCTTTCGGGGAGTCAAAGGAGTCAGCAAACGGAGCCCAGAATCCGATGTTTCCGGCAGCAGCCCCATCCTGTTGCCATGCGTTGAGTGCAGCTGCGACTCGACTTGATGCCGTATAAAGTTGCTGTGGATCTGTTGCTGAAACGCTCGAAACGGTATGCGCAGCAAATTGTCTCCACCACTTTGAAGTTTCCTGAAATGCACTTTCAGTTGACTTCACCAGTTCATGATTGTTTGTTGCAGATGCCTCGCTCCAAATTCTGGCCAGAAGTGCGAACAGTTGTTCCACCATGACGATCAATTCGTCTGCACGATGGTCGTGAGAACTGTTTTCTAACGCCGGGAAGAGGCTGAAGTTTGCATCAAAGCCCAGGATATTCCATGGATCGATGAGACTACCACATTCGATTCCATCAAGAATTAATCGGTAAATCTTTGTTGCGTTTTCAGAAGCGCGTACCAATTCGTCTGTTTCGAGACACTTTGCGGAATCGTCCAGTAAGCAGGCGATTTGGCAACGGGTTCGCGCTGAGGGAACTTCGACGTGTGCAACTTGTTTTTGTGCAGCTTCGTGTTGGCCGATGAAGGCGAAGACCTGAGCAAGGTGGACATGCTCAAGTTGCTGAGCCTTGATCTTGGTAAGACTCGCATTCAATTCCTGCCTTGCGGCTCCGAATGGCTGTAATCTTTCAGCAGCTTCTTGTTTAAGCCGATCGACGTGCGGTGATGGCAAGCGTTCAATGAGTGAGTGATAGAAGTCATCACGGTAGCTTGCGATGTATGGCATCAGCTTGGAAAGTGTTGTTTCTGAAGCATGGCAACCAGGGCAGTTTCCGCTAATACCGCTTGCCATCAGAATCGTGCCCGCGAGAACAGCAGCTCCTTCTAATAACGCTTCCTGATATTCCATGTCCCGCGAGTCGGCCACTCGTTTCAGGACGGAATCAAGCGTTACCTTTTGGATGACGAATCGATCATAGAATCCACTGGAATTAATTTGGTTGGGATCCCACATTCCAAATTGATGATTTGGACGCTTGTTTGATGGGTGGTCAAAGTCGTAGCTTCTTGGATCGTAAGCCAGTTCATCCAGAGTACTTATATCGAAGAATGCTCGTCGTAAAATCGACTCATCGGTTTCCTTTAATAAGTCAATTGTGAGCTCAACTAGTTCCTGAAATGGCCCATCGCAGACGCCAGCGTTGGCGATGTACAACGGAACCGGCCTGATCTTCTCATGTGGATAAGGCTCGTGCCTGTGCGTTTCAAGTGTCGCGATTGGTCGATAACCAACAAAATCATTCAGGTAGTGAACAGCCTGTTCTGCGAAGACTGGGTTTTCCCATTCGTCCTGTAGCTTCAGTACAACATCAAACACACGTCCAATAAGAAACGTGTTGACCGTCTCATTGACGTCGTGATGATTGAGAACCTGTTGATGAAATGTGAGAAAGCTGGGGATCACGTGTGAAAAAACGAGTTCGACTGCTGTTCTCGCCTGATT
>Ga0114933_10005499_pt1 | contig 11509 bp, 8 predicted proteins | sample 4SBtaG_FD_89691 | JGI IMG/M metagenome (GOLD analysis project Ga0114933, IMG submission 89691) | Deep subsurface microbial communities from Kolumbo volcano to uncover new lineages of life (NeLLi) - 4SBTROV12_W25 metaG | ecosystem: Environmental > Aquatic > Marine > Volcanic | place: Kolumbo... | reverse complement strand
GTCGCCGCTGTGCACGATCGAGGCGCTCGGCGACAGCGACCAGCCGGCCACGTCGTCCCAGGCGTCGCCGTCGACGTCCTCGAAGGAGCCGAAGGACCACAGGTCCCGACCGACGAGCACGCCATCGCCTGAGACCCCGACGAGGCCATCCTGGGGGAGCTCCGCGCTGCCCTTTCGCGGGACGCGCAGGCTCTCGCTGTCGGTCAGGCCCGTGGGCACGATGCGCGCAGTGCCGTGCTCCCAGGCCAGGCCCGTAGCGTCGGTCTCGGCGCCCTCGAGCAGCGCGCGCACGCGACCGTCCTCGCCCCGACGTCCGGTCGTGCGCCGCTGGGAGTGCTCGAAGACCTCTCGAAGGATGTCCTGGGCCGCCGAGCCGGCCACCGGCACCGGGCGGTACTCATCCACGAGCACGGGCACCAGCCGCGCCTGGACCAGCGCGCCCTCGTCGTCGTAGACCGTGCGCAACACCGCGGAGCGCCACGTGGCCAGGAAGTCCTGGTCGAAGGCCAGGTTTCCGAGGCTCCAGGCGATGAGCTTGCCGTCGTGGACCTCGATCCCCTGCAAGACGTGCGGGTGGTGGCCGATGACCACGTCGGCGCCGGCGTCCAGGACCGACTGCGCCGCCGAGCGCACGTTCGACGAGGGGGCCGTGGCGAACTGAAAGCCCATGTGGAGCTGCACGACGACCAGGTCGGAGTCCGCCGCGAGCTCCGCGACCACCGCCTCCGCTGTGCTGCGGTCCCAGCCGGCGGCGCCGCCATGCCCGCGGCCGGCGATCCAGTCCTGGAGCTCCGGGTAGACCGCCCAGAGAGACGCCCACGCTGCGTCGGGGTCCTGCAGCCCGGCCTCGGGGTCGTCGGGGTCGATGGCGTCCTCGGCCTCGCTGAAGAGACGCCAGGCGTCTCCGGGCAGGCGCGCCTCGACCGGGATGTCCTCGACACCCCAGCTGCGCTCTTCCCACTTCCAGAGCGCGGACTCCTCGACGTCATCGGGCATGACGTCTTCGGCGGTCGGAAGCCAGTTGTTGACGAAGGATCCGTCGACGCTCGTGAAGGCGGCGACGCCGACCCGGTAGCCGTCGACATCGACGACCAGGGTGCGCAGCGCCTCGTCCGCGTCGCCGCCGGCCCCGAGCCAGGGCAGCCCGTGGGAGTCCAAGGCGTCCAGGGTGTCGTCGACGCCCGCATCGAGCCAGTCGCGCTGGTGGTTGTTCGCCAGGCCGACCACGTCCACGCCGAGCTCGTCGAGGGCCGCGAGGTTGTCGGGATGGGTCTGGAGCAGCCAGCGCTTGGCCGGGTACGCGCCGGCCTCGTCGAGGTCGGCGACGACCGTCTCCAGGTTGACCATCGAGACATCGGCGGAGCCGAAGAAGTGGGCGAGATCGGAGACGACCGCGCGGGCGCCGGCGTCCCGATCCGAGGGGTCGATGACCGGCTCGCCATCGCCGGAGTCCTCGTAGCGGCGGCCGAACATCACGTCGCCACCGAAGTGGAGCACGTGCCGCCCGGAGTCCCGGAGCAGGCGCACCTCGACGCGGGAGAGGTGGTCCTCGGGACCGACGATGACCGGCTCAGCCAGGTGTCCGGGGGCCTCGACGAGCCAGAGCTCAGGCCGCTCGAGCCGCAAGGGGATGCGCCCGGAGGAGTTGGCCTCGACGCTCGCGCCCGGACGAAGGGCGACCGCATCGGTCAGGACGCTCCCGTCCTCGCCCAGCACCTCCAGCTTGACCGACGAAGCACTGCAAGCGAGGAGGAGGCCGAACATCACTTCTCCCACCACACGGGAATGTGGTTGTCGGAGTCCACGTCCTGGCCCGGAAGCCAGAAGGGCGCGGAGCTCGGGTCGACGCCCTGCTCAGCCAGCCGCTCGTCGATGCCCGTGATCCAGATCTGTGGCTGTTGGGAGGCCCCTTTGCCCGGGTACTCCCGCCGCGAGGAGTAGGCGAGCCACAGGATGTCGTCGTCCGGCAGCGGGCCCCAGCGCGGCCAGCTGTTCTGGAGCTCGCCGTCGCCGTTGGCCTTGTTGAGGTCGATGATGATCGAGCCGTCCGCCTTGACCAGGGACAAGCGCGCCGCGCGATGGGCATAGGCCGGCCCCGGCGCCTTGTTGAAGGCGATCCACTCCCCGGACGGGGAGAAGGTCGGGTAGTAGCGGTTGTTCGAGCCATCGCTGGCGACCAGCACCTCCCACTCGCCGAGCTCGGCGGTCTCGAGGTCGAAGCTCGCCTTGACGATCTCGCCGAGCTCGAAGCGGAACTCGTCCGGGTTGTTCTGATCCTTGGCCCGCACGGCGACGACCTCGGTCCCGTCCGGGGAGAAGTCCGGCTGGGTGAGGTAGTCCTCGCTCGTGTAGGTCGCGACGTGCGCGCCGTCCCAGAGCTGGTAGAGCGAGAGCTCGCCCAGCGTGCTGGCCATCATGTGTGTGCCGTCCGGGTGGATCGACTTGAAGGTGCTCCGCTCGTCGGGCTGGGTGTCCACCTCGATCGCCGGGTCCGCCGGGTCGCTGATGTCGACGACCTCGAACATGCCGTTGATGCCGCCATGGGTGACGACCATGCGGTCGCGCTCGTTGCTGATGGCGTGGCACCCGACGCATCGGTCGTCCTCGGGCCGGTAGAAGATCTCGGGCTCGAGCTCGCCGAAGGGAATGCGCAGGATGCCGCCCTCGGCCGAGGCCCAGTAGACGACGCTCCCGCGGGCGTCGAAGCGGTTCACCGTCAGGGTCTGCGAGGGCCCCTCGACGACGCCGCTGACCTGGCTCCCGTCCCAGCTCCCGAGGCTCACGGAGACCTCGACCTCGCCTTCGCGGTTGCTCGCGGAGATCTGCTCCCAGACGGTGGAGTTCAGCGTGTAGCTCTCGCCGGCGGTGTAGACGGAGATGTCGGTGATGGCGCTCCGAAGGCGCAGGCGGCTGACCTGGTCGTCGGAGTCGCGATCCCAGAAGAAGGAGAGCCCCTCCAGGTTCCGCGGAAGCCGCAGCCCGTCCTCGGGGTACAGGATCTCCGGGCCGCCGCCCGAAGCCTCGGCCGAGCGGAAGGCGTCGTCGATGCCCGGCAGATCGCCGTTGACGATGCTGTCGACGAACACGACGGTCACCTCGCCGCTGCCGGCCACGCCCACGTGGGTCGCCGTGACGGTCGTGATGCCCCCGTTGGTGTCCTTCGAGGTGAAGTGGCCGTCCTCGTCGATGGTGCCGGCCGACTGGTTCGAGCTCTCCCAGGCCACCAGGTCGATCTCGCGCTCGCTCCCGTCGCCGAAGACGGCCACGGCCGTGAAGTCGGTCTCGGCGGCGGCTCCGTCCCGGGCCTCCATCGAGATGGTCTCGGGCTCGACGCGGATCTCGACGATGCCACCGTCATCACCCGAGCCCAGGAAGCCGCCGCCGTCGCAGGCGGCGAGCAGCAAGAAGAAGCTCACTCGCCCGTGTCCTCCAGGCCGAACCACTCGAAGTAGCGCACCACGACGTCCGACCCGGGCCGCGGCACGGCGAACCCGTCGAGAACGATCGAGTTGTCGCCCGGATCGTAGCTCCAGCCGTGGCGGTCACGCTCGGGGATCAGGACGTTGTCCACGCGGACCTCGATGGACGTGGGCTCCGGGACGCTGGACAGCGCATAGACGTTCTGCAGACCCAGGACGTGGAAGGCCACGCGCTCCAGCATGCTCTCGTAGTTGTCGGAGCAGATCGACTCGCGCACGCCGTCGGTCTTCGCCTGCGCGGAGATGTACTTGTCGCCGGAGTCGGCGGCGGCGATCAAGGAGGCGCAGCCCTCGGGCGGGTCGCCGACGATGGCGTTGACCACGACCTTGCCGTTGCGCTGCTGCTTCAGGCTGTCGGTGAACTCGGCGGCGTCGATGTCGGACTGGTCGTCCTCGTCGGTGAAGAAGACCAGCTCCAGGTCCGCTCCGGCGCGCCCGAAGCTCCCCCCCGGATCAGCCGCTGCGAGCGCCGCGTCGAAGCCCCGCTCGTCCCGGCTGCCGCCGTCGAGCTCGGTGGCCTGGGCGATGAACACCTCGGCCAGGCCCTCGGTCTCCGCGTCCATCCGCTCGCCCACGAGGGCGCCGCCGAAGCTGTCCATGTCGGTGGTGGTGACGCCCAGCCGGAAGTCGACCGGGATGTTCAGGAGCAGGTCGATGAAGCTGCTGCAGTGCTCGGCGAGCTGCTGCTGCTCCTCGTACATGGACAGGCTGTCGTCGACCACCCAGAGGATGTCGACACCGTCCTCGCGCGAGGGCTGTGTCCAGCTGTCACGTTCGGTGTTTCGGGTCACGCCGTAGTCGACGCAAGCGATCAGCCAGAGACCGAGCATCCTTGCGGTTCTACCACCGGATGGACCCCCGGTCCACGGGTCTCAGGCCAGGGCAGCGAGCCGGCGCTCGACCTCGATGCGATCCCGCCCGCCTTCCTTCGCCCGATACAGCAGGGCGTCCGCCCCTTCCAGCAGGGTCTCGAGCCGCTGACCCTGACGCGTGGTGTGGGTCACGCCAATGCTGCAGGTGAAGACAGGCAGCCCGACGCGGCCGATGGCGTCGGCGAGCGCGCACCGCACGTCCTCGAGGCAAGCGACGGCCTCGTCGAGGTGGGTGCCGGGGAAGACCACCACGAACTCCTCGCCTCCATGGCGACCGATGACCGCGCCCTCGGGCAGCGTGGCGCGGAGCACCTCGGCGAAGGTGCGCAAGGCCCGATCTCCCGTCGCGTGCCCGTAGGTGTCGTTCAGCCGCTTGAAGTGGTCGAGGTCGCACATGGCCACGGCGGCGGGGCCTCCGCCTTCGAGGGTGGGTCGGACCCTGGCCTCGAGGCTGCGGCGGTTCAGGAGCCCTGTCAGGGCGTCCGTGTCGGCCTGGAGCTGGCTGGTGGCGAGGGCGCGGACCATGCCGATCCGGGTCCCGAGCTGGTCGGCGAGGAAGGTCAGCTGGCTCACCGTGTCCCCGTGATCCCCCTGGCCCAGCACGTGCAGCACGCCGACGCTGCGACCCATCACGCTGACGGGGACGCAGGTCGCGGCGTGGCCGCGTCCGCGAAGATGCGGGCAGGCGTCCAGAGCCGTCGGGTCCTCGAACGCCAGGGCCGAGCCCCTTCGCACCGCGTGGCAGGCCTCGGGGCTCTGCACCTCGCACCCGGCCGCCTCCGCGCCGATGAGCTCACGGCGCAGGTGGGCCTGACTCGAGTCCGCGAGCAACAACTCCGCGGGCCGGTTCGGCACCGCGATCTCCAGCGCCCTCGAAGCCACGTCGAAGGCCTCGCACTCTCGGTCGGCCATCGACATGGCCTGGGCCAGCCGTGTCCGGAAGAGCTGTCGGTCGTGGTCCCACTTCAGCGCGGCGTCGCGCTCGGCCAGCTTCTGCTCGAAGTCGGCGACCAGGCGCTTGTGCGACCAGATCGTGATCAGCGTGCCCCCCAACACCGCGAGCAGGAGACAGGACAGGAAGATGGCCCAGACCGCCCTCGCCTTGACCGCGAAGAGGTGGAGCGCATCCACCGCCTGGGCGTCCTTCGCGATCTCCGCCAAGGCAGCGATCTCCTGGTCGAAGAGCGAGAGCATGGCGACGCTCGCGACCAGGCACCCGAGGGTGAAGAGAGCCACCGGCACGTGGGTCACGATCAACAGCGCGGACAGGCCTCGGCTTCGCTTCATGAGGCCCCTCTCGGATCATCCGCAGCGGGGCTTAGCGAGGGGCAAATCCCCCCGAAACCCGGGACGGGGGTGATCCGAATCATCGTGTGGGTGCGGATGAGGTTGGGAGGTTCGATGTTGCTGGCGCTCTTGGCATGCACTCCGACGGAGACGAACCCGGTCTGGTGGGACCTGGACGAGGCGGAACAGGTCGAGGTCGCGCTGGCGGGCGCGCGCATCGACGTGGCGCTCTCGGGCATGGGCATCGACCAGGTCTCGCCACGCCGCTTCGACGTGGACGAGCTGGATCAGGCGACCCTGCGGCTCGAGCAGACCTACGACGGCTTGAGGGTGGTCGAGGGCGAGCTGATCGTGCACCTCGACGCACAGGGCGAGGTGGTCGGCATGAACGACTACCTGGTCCCGGACATCGTGCTCGACACGCGGCCGCTGGTGGGCCCGGACGAGGCCATGGCGGCCGCATCCGGGGGCGAGGCCCAGACCCACGCGCCCAGGCAGGAGCTGGTCGTCCTCCGCATCGACGGCCAGGACCACGTGGCCTGGGAGACGCAGCTCTACCGCCTCGACATCCACTCGATGCCCCTGGTCTACGTCGACGCGAAGTCGGGCGAGGAGCTCCGCCGCATCGAGAACCTCCGGACCGCCAAGGGCACGGGCACCTCGAACTACAGCGGCACCGTCGAGATCAAGTCCACCAAGGTCGACACGACCTTCTACCTGGAAGACCCGCAGAGGCAGTTCGGCACCTACGACTGCGAGGGCACCACCACCGGCGCCAGCTACGTCACCGACAGCGACAAGCACTTCGAGCAGTCCGGAGACGAAGAGGCCGTCGACGTCCACTACGCCATGAGCGCGGCGTGGGACTACTACCTGTGGGATCTCAACCACTTCGGCATCGATGGCAGCGGCGGTCCCGGCTACGTCGGCTCGGTCGACGGCGGCCCCTCGGTGATCTCCGCCTTCGTGAACTACGACACGAACTACGCGAACGCCTTCTGGTCGAGCGGCGTCGGCCTCTTCTTCGGCGACGGCGGCGGCAGCTACAACGACCTCACCAGCCTGGACATCGTCGCCCACGAATACACCCACGGGGTCACCGAGAGCTTCGCGAACTTCACCTACAGCGGCCAGTCGGGAGCCCTCGACGAGTCCTACGCCGACGTGCTGGGCGCCATGGCCGAACGCTACGCCGACGGCGACAGCGACGACATCTGGATCATGGGCGAGGACGTGGTCACGAGCGGCGACGGGATCCGCTTCCTCGACGACCCGACGGCGGACGGCGTCTCGCGCTCCCACATGGACGACGAGTACACCGGCTCGGCGGACAACGGCGGCGTCCACCTGAACAGCGGCATCCTCAACCACGCCTTCTACATGATGAGCGAGGGCGGCCAGCACGTGGACTACGGCGGCGCCTCGGTGACCGGCATGGGCGGGGACGCCGCGGGGGCCATCGCCTTCCGCTCGCTCAAGAAGTACATGTCGGCCAGCTCGGACTTCGAGGACGCTCGCATCGCCTACCTCGACGCGGCCCAGGACCTCTACGGCGCCGACAGCGACGAGTACGCCGCGGTCCAGGACGCCTTCTCGAATGTCGGCCTCGGCGACGCGGCGAGCGTCTGCAGCAACCACGCGCTCACGGCCGAGTTGCCGCGCCAGAACGGCGTCGCCAACCGCATCTACCCCCACCCGCAGGGCTACACGACCACCAGCGCGGGCACCCACAGCTACTCGCTGACCGGCGACGACGCGGCCGACCTGGACATGTTCCTCTACAAGTGGAACGGCACCTTCTGGGCCAAGGTCGACAAGGGCAACACGACCGGGACCTCGACCGAGACCATCTCCTACAGCGGGGACGCGGGCCAGTACCGGCTCTGGATTCGCATGAAGGACTCGAGCGTCACCACCGACGTCGAGATGTGCGCCGACTGGCCGACGTAGAGTCGCGCCGTGCGCGTCCACGGCTCCCACTTCAACCCGGCGACGGGCCGCTTCGTGCACGAGGCGGCGCCCGCACCGGTGGTCGAGCGCCTCTTCGAGGAGCCTGATGAGAGCTGGGTCCCCGCCCGCTCGAAGCTGGTGCTGCTGCTGCCCGAGCGCTCGGCGCTGTGGGTTCCGGATGCGCGGACCAGTGGCGGCTTCACCTACCGCGAGGTCCCCCTGAGCCCCGGCGAGGTCGAGCTGTGGCGTGCCATCGACGGCCGCCGGAGCCTACAAGAACTCGGCGGTCTCCCCGCCGCGTGGACCGGACTGGAGCTGCAGGCGGTGCAGCTCCGCGAGCGTTGGCGCCCCCACGACCCCTCTCTGTGGAGGCGCTGCGCTCCGCCGCGGCCTCGCAACAGGCGGACCCCCGACATGTGGACCGATGGCGCGACCTCGCTCGGCGCCTTCCACGAGGGCCTCGACGACGCGGAGAGCCGCTTCGACCGCGCGGAGACGACCCTCGCGCATGTCTTCTCGGACCCGCATCCGGCGCTCGGTGGTCGGACCTGGGGGCAGGCGCTCCAGGGCTGGCTCGGCGACCGGCGTCGGCTGCTCGAGATCGGCGCCGGGATCGGAACGGTCAGCCGGGACCTGATCGCCGAGGAGCACCTGCGGCTCGACCGGTCCCCTGCCCTGCTCGAGGCCCAGGCGCACAGGGCGCCGAGCTCACGGGGCGTCCTTGGCGACGCGACCGAGCTGCCCTTCCCCGACGGCTCCTTCGACGCGGTCGTGGTCAACGAGGTCCTGGCGGATCTCCCGGCCGAGCGCGTCGACGGACGGCTCGTGAACACCGGCGCCTTCGCCTGCATCCGAGAGGTCGCCCGGGTGCTCGCTCCGGGCGGCGTCGCCTGGATCTCCGAGTTCGGCGGCCTGGACATCGAGCCCGAAGAGACCGAGCAGCTCGACCACCCCGAGGTCAGCATCGACTTCGCCGCCTGCCAGCGCGTCGCCGGAGGACGGGTCGCCCGGGTGGCGGACGAGCTCGGGCTGGACCTCTCCGCGCGCTGGCTCCATCGCCTGTCCTGGACCGCGCTGCGCGCTCGCTGGCCGGAGCTCCCGGCGCGGGCCTGGACCTCGCAGACCGTGCCGCTGTCGGAGCCGGTCGAGGGCCTCGTCGATGTCAGCCTGAGGGAAGAGGGACCGGGCCCGCTGCCCGGTCGCTTCTACGTCCTGGTCCTCACTGGGGACGGAGCGCGCCGCCCTCGATGACGTACTTACCGCCGTCCTTGACGGGGAAGGCCGGCGTCGTCTCGTTCACGCAGAGGTAGCTCTCCTCGCCCACCGAGAACATGCGCGTGGACATCGAGTTCACGCTGCCGCGGAGGCCGGCGAAGCAGTCCTTGGAGTCGGCGATCAGGACATCGACCGTGCCGTCATCGGCGTTCTTCACGTCGATGGATCCGGAGCCCGTTCCGATCTCCTCCATCTCGCAGGCGGTGAGCGACAGACCGAGGACCAGGGCGAGGCGTTTCATCGCCGGGAGTGTCGCACGACGAGCAGCGTCAAGAGCCCGAGGAACCAGGCTCCGCCTGACTTCTTCGAGGCGCAGCCGCAGCCCTCGCACTCCTCGTCGGAGCAGCTGTCGTCGCAGACCTCGATCGGGACGATGCCTGCGTCGGCCGGGTGGCCCTCGCCGTCCTGGATCGCCACCGGCATGCAGAGCTCCTGCTCGTCGTCGCAGAGCGTGCACTCCACCCCGAAGCCCGCCATCAGGTTGCACAGCGCGTCGTCTTCCTCTTCCTCGCCGATCAGGAAGACCCACTCGCGGGTGTCGACGATCGCGGACCCGGCCACGCCGCCGATGCCGGTGCCGTCCGCGCTGAAGGTGCCGCTGAACTCCAGCTGGTTCAGCGTTGAGCCCGCGATGGTGACGTCCTGGGCCGGAAAATGGAACCAGGGGTCGTCCGAGAAGTCGACCTCGAAGTCCAGCGTCGGGTTGCAGAGGTCCTGGTCGACGCTGCCGTCGTCCTGGGTCAGCGCGGTGCGAAGGACCAGCCGGTCCCCGTCGTGCTCGACGACCTCGACCAGCAGGATGCCGACGTACTGACCGAGCACCGCGCCCACGCTCGGGGGCTCGACGACCGTCATGGACTCGTTGTCGGTGAACCAGGTCCGGCCAAGCACCTCTTCGGTCCGGGGCTCGCCGAGCGCCGAGGTGCGGAAGCTCCACTCGTGGCGGCCGCAGTCGTGCTCGACCACGGCGTCGAAGCGGGTGTCCCAGGCCAGAGGCTCGTCGGAGGTCCAGACCAGCGTCTCGCCCGTGAGCACGCTCTCTCCGTCCGCGCCATCCACACGCACCTGGGCCTGCGCTGGCTCGGAGCTGAACTGGACGCGGATCGGGCTCCGGCGGTAGTGCTCCTCGCCGTCCCCGGGATCGATCGAGGTGATCTCGAAGGTGCAGGGCCGGTCCTTGCCCGTGTCGCCGGTGTCGGTACTCGGGACCGTCACCTCCGGACACTCTCCCACCGGGCGACGCCAGCCGTCGTCACACAGCTCGGTGGGCGCGTCCCCGACGAGACCGCAGGACACCAGCAAGATCGCAAACACGCCTCGCACTATGCCCCGTAGGTCTGCGAGGTGCCGTCGCCGAAGGTGACCACGACCTGGTCGTCTTCGAAGGAGACCGAGACCGCGTCGTGGCCGAGGATGCGGGCGGCCCGGGCCACAGCGCTGGGGTTCGCCGTGAGCAAGAGCGTATTGGGTGCGCTGCAGGTCCACACCTGGCTCGCGGTGGCGCGGTGGACGCCCTCGCCGAGGGCGACGATGGCGTCGTCCGGGAGAGCCGACTGGAGCGCGGCGATCGCGGCTGCGGGGGCGCTCTCCTGGAAGCAGGCGGCCATGCGGTCCCAGTGTCCGCCGAGCTCCTCGAGGGTCCAGGCGCTGCCTGACTTCACCGAGGCCAGGGCCGAGACGTTCAGCGCGATGTCCCCGAGCACCAGGGCCTCGACCGGATGGGGCAGATCCAGCGGCGCCACGGTGTCGAAGGCCACGACGGGCAGGTCCGCCGGCCAGCCCGGATCCCAGCCCGGTCCGAGCTCCGTGGGGTCCACGCCGATGAGCAGCAACAGATCGGCCGTCCCGATCAGGCCGCGCTGAAGCGCGTCGATCGGCGTGTCGAGGCCAAAGGTTCCGGCGTGCCAGTCGTGGTTCTCGTCCGGGACGCCCTTCGCACCCGGAGTCGAGAGCGTCGGCATGCGCAGGCTCTCGGCGACCTGGCCGACGACCCCGGCCAGGCGCTGCGTGGTGTCGCCGGAGCCGATCAACGCCACCGGTCTGCGCGCCCCGGCGACCGCGTCCTCGAGCTCGGTCAGCACACTCCGCCGGGTGTCCATGGCGCTCCGATGGAAGCGATCCTCGAGCTCGTCCGCCTGGGCCGTGTGCAAGACGGCGTCGCTGAGCTCCAACCGCACCGCGCGGCCCTCGCCCAGGTGACGGAGCGCCAGCGGCACCTCGCGCCAGGCCCTCGCCGCGGTGACCCGACACTCCAAGCGGTCACCGCGCCGTGCCGGCGGCAGCAGGGTCACCCCGCCGGGCAGCACCGCGACCCCCGGGGCCCCGGTCAGGCGCGCCGCGGCCTCGGCCATGGCGACCGCCTCCCGCGGCTCCGCCTCGTGGAGCGCGATCCCCGCCGCCGCGAAGGCCTCGAGCGGCCCACCGAAGGCCTGGCGAACGCCCCGGTCGAAGAGGACTTTCGCCAGCAGCTGAGCAGTCGTCATGTCATCGATCCTGACCCACTTCGAGCACCAGGGCCTCGACCGGATGGGGCAGGTCCAGCGGCGCCACGGTGTCGAAGGCCACGACGGGCAGGTCCGCCGGCCAGCCCGGGTCCCAGCCCGGTCCGAGCTCCGTGGGGTCCACGCCGATGAGCAGCAACAGATC
>Ga0114933_10005497_pt1 | contig 11512 bp, 8 predicted proteins | sample 4SBtaG_FD_89691 | JGI IMG/M metagenome (GOLD analysis project Ga0114933, IMG submission 89691) | Deep subsurface microbial communities from Kolumbo volcano to uncover new lineages of life (NeLLi) - 4SBTROV12_W25 metaG | ecosystem: Environmental > Aquatic > Marine > Volcanic | place: Kolumbo... | reverse complement strand
CGAGCTGGACGAGGCCTCCAACGGTGCGGACCTCGCAGACGTCGACGGGGACGGGCACAACGATCTCGTCGCCGGTCTGGACGACGACGGTGACGCGGGCGTGGTCTACCTGCTGCGGGGGACTCCGACGGGGCTCGGCAGCGCCGAGGTGCTCCTCGACCTGGAGCCCGGCGCCGAGAGCGGGACCAACCAGCCCGGCCAGGGCAGCCTGTACCTGTGGGACTGGGACGGCGACGGAGATCCCGACCTGCTCAGCGCCCACCGCCTGCACAGCGGTGACTTCAAGTCCGCGGTGTTGGACCTGATGGAGAACGACGGGACCGGAAGCTTCGGTGGCCTCTCTCCCGTCCTCGGAGAGAGCGAGATGCCGGCTGGTCTCTACCTGGCGGTGCCCTGATGGCGCACGACGACCACACGTCCGAGCAGACGAGGTGAGAGATGTGGTGGATCCTGCTGGCGGCCCATGCGGCCCATGCCGCCGAACCCCCCGAGCCCGTGACCTGGGACCACAGCGCCTTCGTCACGCTGACCCCTGACATGACCGAGTTGGACCTGCCGTGGATCCAGCTGGATCGGGAAGACCTGGCCCGGTGGGCTGACGCGCCTGGCGGAGAGCCCATCTGGATTGTGGGCATGGACGCTCCCACCGAGCCCGTGTGGTTCTTCAACCGCAAGGGCGAGCCCAACCTGCGGAGCCGCGACGGCGCAGCCCTGGCGGTCGTCGCCCCGGGACAGGCCGTGTTTCGCATCGCTGCGAGGGAGCTCGGTGAGACCCGGTGGCCTCCCCCGGGAGCCAGCCTGGACGTGGTCTGGGGTTGGGGGGAGCGGGGCAAGCACCAGTCGCACCAGGGCGCCTGGGCCCTCTCCGGGAGCCAGCTTGCGGGCCTCCGGGTGTTCACCTGGTCGGCTGGCGCCACGCCGAACCGGCCCACGACGGACCTGTACCTGCTCCGCGACGTCGTGGACCTGAGCTCCCTCGGCATCGAGAGCCTCTCCGGGTGGAGCGTGCAGCCGATGACCCACGAGTACAAGCCGGGCCGGCGGCTCTCCCTGCTGTCCCCTGTGCTGGTGCTCCTGCCGCCCGAGGGCTCGGGGTTGCCGGCCCTCGCACTGCGCCAGCTCCTTCAGTACAACGAGCCTCCCATCGGCGACGAGACCGTAGAGATCCAGGTGGCGGGACTGCTCCTGGAGTGACGGTGCTGACCGCCCAGGTGGATGGCGCACAGAGACCGCGTCTCCGAGTCTGGGAGAGGACCCGGGGCACAGATGGGATCTGTCACGGTGATCCAGCGCTTCGGCTCTGATCTCCGGCTCGGAGACAGCTTCCACGACCCGGACAAGAGCCGGGAGGAGCCCTGGCACGGCGCGATGGAAGCCCTGCGGGCGAGGGTGAACAGGTGATCCGATCGCCCGCGCGTTTCCAGGACGACGCCAGCCGGGGCCACCCGGGTCCAGGGACTGCACGCCCCGCACGACTTCACGCAGACGGCGGCGAGCGCTCAGGAGAAGAGTCGGAGCCAGGTCGTCCGACCGTGACCGATCTGGATGGTGCCGTAGCTGCTCAGGTTCACGTAGATCGTGTCGGACTCCCCCTGGGTCAGCGTCAGGAGCTTGCCGTCTCGGGTGCAGGTCTTCACGTCCTTGTAGGTGAGCACCTGGGCGCCGCTGACGATGACGACGGCCATCGACTCGGGCTTGGAGCAGATGGCGTCGATGTCCTCATCGAGCGAACCGGCGGCGTGGGCGGTGAGACAAAGGAGGAGGCTGAGCATTCGAAGGGCCCCTGGCTGAGGTGTGGCGGACCGTAGCCCGATCGGCGCCCGAGGAGGGGCGGCGGCGCGGACATCTCCTCGCGATCGGCCACGAGCACGAGAAACTGATGCCGGAGCTGCGCGGCGCCGGGGGCGCGGTCGATCGCGTTCAGTGGCTATGCGGCGCGGAGGAGCCGGTTCGCTGCTCCCAGGCAGCCGAGTCGACGACCTCTTGCCGGAACCGCTCGTGGCAGCCAGTGCAGACCTGGAGGGTCTCGCCGAGCGCCCGCAGGACACCGTCCCGGTCCCGAGCCTGGGCGGCGACGCGGATGCCCGACGCCTTGCGGTGGAACTCGATGCCGAGCTCCGGGAAGCCGGGCGCGCCCGAGCCCATGTGGTCGCATCGGGTCGCGAGATCCTCGGTGAAGGCGATCCTCGACGCGCTCTCATCGACGGCCTCGAAGTCACCCGCAGCGAGGGCCAAGGTGATCTCCTCCACGACGAGCAGGTGGTCCTTCATGTCCGCCTTCATGTGCAGCGCCATCATCGGGATGAGCGGCACCGGGCTGCGGTCGTCCAGCCGGTCGAGCGCCGCCTGGGCCGAGCTCGCTGGAGCAGTCGAGGGAGGGCCGCCTCGACCGGAGGCGGGGTCGGCCCCTCCGGCCGAGCAGGAGAGCGTCAGCGACAGCAGGAGACCAGGCAAGGCAGATACGAGACGGGCCACGGGAGCACCTCATCAGGAGGGGACGATTCTCAGAGGATAGAGGTCGCCGCTCGAGGGGCCTGCGCTCGCAGAAACGGCAGCATGTCCGCCTCGTGGTCGATCCCGCTACCGTCCGCCACGCCGTCGGGCCAACGCAGGTGGCCCAGGGAGGCGATCACGGGGCCGCACAGCGCTGGCCCGGTGCACTCGTCGACCTGCTGGCCCCAATCATCGACGATGCGCGACGACGCGTTGTCATCGGCCACCTCGGAGGCGAGGTCGTCCATCCAGGTCTCGACCACGAAGCCGGGCGCCAGCGGCACGTCGTCCGCCCCGAGCTCGGCGGCCTGATCGGCGTCGCACGCCACGAGGTCGCAGGCTCTGCTGACCAGGAAGACCGGGGCGTCCGACGTGGGGTAGGGATCCAGGCGGCAGGACGGGTCCCCATCGGCCCGAGCCGCGTGGAACGGGTCCGCGGCGCTGAGAGGGCCAGGGTCAGCGGGTGCACGCCGCTGACGGCCAGCGGGTCCGGCGCCTCTGCGAACGTGATCGGGCCTTCGGTGGGCCCGCAGGCGCTCACGTGGCCCGCGAGGGGGGTGATGACCAGGGGCAGGGGCTTCATGAACGCTCCATCCGGAAGCAGCGACGGCTGCGTCCCTTCGCACCCAGGAGCCAGCGGCGCCGCGAAGTGTGTCAGTCGCTCCGCCGGCACCGAGGTCGCGTCAACCGCGACGTGGAACCAGCACTACGACGGCTCGAGACGCTCGAGGATCCCGTCGACTCCGCGACCCGGATCGAGGTGCTCGTCACGCCGCTGTTCTGACCGCCTGCCCCGCGGAGGTCGCTCCGTCACGCCCCCGAACGGCTATCCTGCGGGAGAAGGGGCCGGGCATGAACAGCAAAGAAGTTCTCCTCGCGGAGATCGGGCACCGGATCACGGCCGCGATGCCCAACCTGGGGTGCGTCCTGGAGACGACGGCCGAGGAGCTCGGCCGGGTGATGGGGGCGGGCTGCGTCCTGTTCCTGGAGTCCGAGCAGGATCCCGGCCTGCTGGAGCCGCTGTGTAGCTGGCACGAAGACGCCGACTACATGGAGTTCATCCGCGCCGAGCTCGCCGGGGCGCCGCTGCGGCTCGGAGAGGGGCTCACGGGCAAGGTGGCGCAGTCCGGGGAGTCGCTCGTGATCCCGGAGGTGACACCGGAGCAGCTGGCGCGGATGGTCGATCCCAGGCACCTCCCGATCGTCGAGGCGCGCCCCGTCCGGTCGATGATGGTCGTCGCGCTGCCGAGCCTCAGCGGGCCGATCGGCGCGCTGACGCTGTTCTTTCCGGAGGTCAAGGGGCCCGCGAACACCGGGGATCTGCGGTTCGTCGAGAGGCTCGCCTCCTGCGCCGGGCTTGTGATCTCGAACACCCAGACCTTCGAGCGGCTCCAGGCCGAGCTCGCCCATCGCGAGCAGGCTGAGGCGGAGCGGTTGGAGCTGGAGCGGCGCATCCAGCACGCGCAGAAGCTCGAGAGCCTGGGTGTGCTCGCTGGCGGCATCGCCCACGACTTCAACAACCTGCTGGTGGGGATCCTCGGCAACGCAAGCCTGGCCCTGCTCGATCTCCCCCCGGAGTCGCCCGCTCGCGAGTCGGTCCACCAGATCGAGCTCACCGCCCGCCGCGCCTCGGAGCTCACGCACCAGTTGCTCGCCTACTCGGGCAAGGGCCGCTTCGTCGTCACCCGGATCGACCTGTCCCGCCTGGTGGAGGAGATCACGCACCTGCTCGAGGTGACCATCAGCAAGAAGGCCGTGCTCAAGTTCGACTTCGCGTCGGTCGTCCTGCCGGTGGAGGCCGACGCGACCCAGATGCGCCAGGTGGTGATGAACCTGATCACCAACGCGTCCGACGCGGTGGGAGAAACCAGCGGGATCATCACGATCGCCACGGGGATGACGGAGGCCGACGAGCGCTACCTCTCCGGCTCGTGGCTGCCCGAGCCGGTGCCTCCGGGCACCTACACGTACCTGGAGGTCTCCGACACCGGCCAGGGGATGAGCCCGGCAGCGCTCGCCCGCATCTTCGAGCCGTTCTACTCGACCAAGGGATCGGGGCGGGGCCTGGGGTTGGCGGCGGTGCTCGGGATCGTGCGCGGTCACAACGGCGCCCTCAAGGTCTACAGCGAGCCGGGGCGCGGCACGACCATCAAGGTGCTCCTGCCCTGCGCGGAGCCCGCCGAGCTGCTCCCGGGCTCGCCCGGAGAGGTCCTCCCGGTCCCGGCCGACGGAAGCACGGTCCTGCTGGCGGACGACGAGGAGACCGTCCGCTCGGTGGGCCGCCGGGTCCTCGAGCGGGCTGGGTACCGAGTGATGACGGCGTCCGACGGCAAGGAGGCGGTGGAGATCTTTGAGGCGCGCGCCGACGACATCGACCTGGTGCTCCTGGACATGACCATGCCGCGGCTCAGCGGCGCCGAGGCGTACGCCAGGATTCGGAGCATCCGCCCCGAGGTGCCCACGCTGCTGTCCAGCGGCTACAACGAGCAGGACGCAACCAGCCGGTTCGCCGGCAAGGGCCTGGCCGGGTTCCTGCAGAAGCCCTGGACGGCGCAGAGCCTGGTCGAGGCCGTCGAGCGGGTCCTCCGGTCCAACGGTGAAGCTGAGCGCTGACCGAACCCGAGCCGGCTCGAGGTCGCTGGGTCAGCCGGCCCAGCCCCCGACGCCCTCGCCCGGCCGATCCAGCTTCGGCGTCCTCCGCTCCTGCCGTCCCAGGCGGAACGCGAACGCGTCCAGCCGCCGCCCATCGATCGGCGTCCCGTCGTTGTAGACGAACAGCGTCGGGATCTCTCGCTGGTGCCTCAGCAGGCTCTCGGAGATGTGGGTCGGCCCACAACCCCACGGCCCGACCACGACGACCCCGTCGCAGGCCCGGTCGCCCCAGTAGTGCAGCGCGCTGCCCACCGTCATCGGAGACTCGCCGCTCGGGAAGCGGTCGATCAGGCCGCTGGCGGCCGCGACCGAGGAGCCGACGTCGGAGTCCGGGATCTGGGGGTGCAGGGGCCGGACGCGATCGTAGAGCCGCTTCCGGATCGTCGCGCCCACGAGGCGGGCCTGGGCGAGCTTGAACCGCATCCCCGGCCCAGTCCCGGGGCGCCGTGGTCGGGCCAGGTACTCCATGAACGCGTGCGAAGGCTCCACGAGGACCCGCAAGCCGCGCTTGCCCAGCTTGCGCACCAGGTCGTCGCTGCCGAACTCGTCGGCCCGCAGGTAGACGTCGCCGGTGAGCAGGACCGTCCTGGCGTCCCGCGCACTCCCCGAAGCGACGCCGGCGAAGTCCACCGCGATCCGATCGAGCATCCCGGTCAGCTCCCTCCACCACGCGGTCCGCGACAGGAGGCCGGCCAGCCCCGGCACCTCCGGCCGCTCCATGTGGGCGACGAGTGCGTCGCGGTGGCGGCGGTACAGGGCGTCGGTGGCGGTCGGATCGCTGGGCCGGTGCCATGCCATCAGCTGGACCAGGATGTCCCAGGCGACCACGCCGGCGAACAGCTTGGTCAGGTACAGCGTGCCCAGCTCAGGCTCGGGCTTGGCGTACCGCACCGACACGTCGTCGGCCAGGCCCATGCGCTGGAGCGACAGCTGGTCCTTGACCGTGAACATGCAGTTCTTGCACTCGCCGGCCGCCGTGACCTGCATCAGCACGGTGCGTTCGTCCGGCTCGCGCCGCTCCAGGTGCTCGCGGAAGGCCCCCCAGACCAGCTGGTAGGGCAGGCACTCCTTGCCCGAGCAGTCGCGGCGCCCCTTCGCCAGGGTGGCGTCGGTGTTGGGGCCGGCGGCGACCGCGTCGTAGCCGACCGAGCGGTAGAAGGCGGCCAGCAGCGGCGTGATGCCGTCCGACATGGAGTACATCACCAGGCGTGAGCCTCGCTCCGCGGCCAGGGGCGCGGCCGGCTGGAGCTCGAGGAGCTCGAGGCGCTCCGGGGGGGCGGGCGAGGGGCCGTCGTCGTAGCTCCGGACGGAGTGGAGGAACGCCTGGATCCGCGTGACGAAGCCCGCGCGCCCCCCGTGGCCGTCCGTCTCCAGCGCCGTGTGCGGGTAGCCCTCCATCACCGCGGCGAACAACGGCTCGGTGTACGCGGCCGGCCCGCAGCCGAACGACGACAGCAGCAGCGGGAACACGTCGCCGCGCTGCCGGGCGGCCGCGGCCACGCGCAGCGCCGTCCGCGAGTCGGCCCAGACCATCCGCCGCATCCTGGGCGTGTCGCGTGGCAGCGAGAAGCAGTCCATCGGCAGGGCCAGCACGCCGTTGTCCCGCAGGATCCCTGGGATGCCGGCGTTCAGCGTGGGGTCGTGGATGACGTGCAGGGAGCCGCACATCACGACGACCGGGACGCCATGTTCGCGCGCGAAGTCGAGGGTGCGGCGGCCGATTCGGAACAGCTCCCGCTCCGCCTCCCACTGCGCCGCCGCTGCTCGGACCGCCGCCGTCGGGACCCGGGCCGCGGGCGCCCCCAGCTCCTTCGCCAGCCGGAAGAGCTGGCGGAGCAGCACGACATCCACCAGCCCGCGGGCGGGCGAGAGCGGCGGCCGGACGACCCGCGTGGAGAGCCCCCGCCCGGTCAGCGAATGCTGGATCATGTCCGGCATCCCCTGCTCCACGGGGCAGGTCTTACCCGCGTCGCCCTCGCGCTCGGGCAGGTCGAGGATCTTCGGGAACACGACGACGTCCACGTCGCCGCCGACGACCCCGTGGGCCAGCTTGCACGGCGAGCAGGAGTCCGAGGCGTAGCAGCTCGTCTCGCCTCTGGACAACGAGGTCTTGTCGGACGCGAGGATCCGGACCCCCAGGCCGAGCTCCTTCACGAAGGCGGCGAGCCAGGGGAGCACTCCCTGCAGCGCGCCGACGTTGGGGAGTCCGATCACGACGGGGCCATCTGAGTCGAGCCCCGCGAGCAGGGCAGCGCGTTCGGCGAAGGCGCTCGGAGCTTCCTTTGGGAGCTTGACCCGCGACGCCGTCGAGACCTCGAACTTGGGGCAGGCTCCGCCGCTGACCACCTTGCTGCGCACGTCACCGACCTGGACGGTCGTGCGATCGATGATGCAGTACGTCGCGCACTGGGGGTCGCGGCAGCGGAGCTCGTCCCGGGCCACGACCGTCGCGTCGAGGACCGCGGCGAGCGGCAAGGGCCCGCCGGGCCGGTCTCTCAGCTCGCCCCGCGCGCACAGCCCGATCCCCCAGGCCCCCATCGCGCCGGGGTTGGGGGGCACGAACACCTCGCGGTCGGCGACCGACGCCAGGGTCCGGGCCAGCGTCGGGCTCGTCGCGGGCTTGCCCTGGAAGAAGATGCGATCTCCGAAGGCTCGCTGGCCACGGACGCGGTTGATGTAGTTGTGGATCACCGAGTACTCGAAGCCCGCGAAGATGTCCCCGGTGGAGAAGCCCTCGCCCAGCGCCTCGCCCGCCGCGTCCGCCACGAAGACCGTGCACATCTGCCCCAGGTCCGGCGGCCGCGCCGCTTCGCCCGCGATCCCGCTGAAGTCTTCGATGCGATCGACGCCGTAGAAGGTCGCCTGCTCCTCCAGGAAGGAGCCGGTGCCGGCGCTGCAGGCCTTGTTCATGTCACTCTCCGTGATCCGGCCCCCCCGCACCTGCACGAACTTGGCGTCCTGGCCGCCGATCTCGACGATGCTGAGGCTCCTGCCGTCGTCCGGATCGCAGCGGATCGCAGCCGTGGCGTGGGCGACGATCTCGTTGACGACCACGATCCGGTCGGAGAACTCGGGCCAGGCCGCCCGCAAGACCGTCGCCGCGGCCTCCCTCCCAGAGCCGGTCAGCCCGACCGCCCTCACGTCCGGCGCGCAGCGCTCCAGCAGGCTGCGCACCAAGCGCTGCACCGCGTCGACGGGGTTGCCGCGTGTGCGGTCGTACAGGTCCAGGACCGGCTGACCCGTCTGCAGCGATGTCAACACGGCCTTGCTGCCGGTGCTCCCCAGGTCGAGGCCGAGCAGGGTCGGCGCGGACTCGGCGCCAGTAGGCACGGGATCCGCCTCCATGCGGACGACTCGGCCGGCTTGGTCGCTGGACAAAGGGAGCGCGGTGAAGCCCCGCTCGCCGGGACGGACCAGCGCCGCGGGGTTGGCCGGCAGCGGCACACCGGCAGCGTCGAGTTGGCCCACGCGCTCCGCCGCGAGGTGCAGCGCCCCGAGCGCCTCGAGGACCTGCGCCTCGTGCGGCACGACGACGTCTGCGCCCACCTGGTCCCGGAACGAGGCGACGAAGGTCTCGATGCGGCTGCAGCCACCGACCAGCCAGACCGGCCCGGGCACCCGCGCGCGCACCAGCAACGACGCGGCGTGGCGGGCGACGCTGGTGAAGTAGCCGCGGAACAGCTGGTCCGCGGGCTTGCCCTGGTTGGCGAAGTGGGTCATCTCGCTCTTGGCGAAGACCGAGCACCGAGCCGTGATCGCGATGCTCTGCTCCGCGCCGGAGGCCAGCCGGTCGGCTTCGTCGATGGTACGGCCGAAGCGGCCGGCGATCTTGACCATCGTCTCGCCGGTGCCCGACGAGCAGCGCTCGTTCTCGACGAACGAGACGCTCCCGGCCGCGTCGCGCGTCCACACGGAGTAGCCCCGCGCGCCGACCCGCACGACGTTGAGCGGCCCCGAAGCGGGCACCGCAGCCTCGACGCAGGCGTCCTCGGGCAGCCCCGCGAGGACTGGCGCCACGAGCTCGCGGCCGTGCAGCCCGGTCGCGCCGAGCGCGGTGAAGCTCGCGGCTCCGACCTGCCCATACCAGGTGGCGAAGGCCTCGAACGGGCGGCCGTCGTGCTCGACCACCCGGGCCTGTTCGACGATCAGCGACCCGTCCGCGGCCAGCCGGCCGACGGCGAAGCAGGCCGTGGCCTTGCCGAGGTCGCAGCCGCCCACCCGCAGGAGTGTGGTTGCTTCGGACATCCCCAGTTCATCCCCCGAGGCGCGCTCGGCACGCCCGGATCCGCAGTCATCGCTCGATCACCTGCGGCGGTGTAGCAGACTGCGGGTGGGGTGTCATGGTCATGGTCGCCACGCACCGGCCCGGCAAGCTCGAGTCCCGATCCCGACGGCCGACCGCCCACGGGAGGGGTCATGGGACGCCCACCGTGATCCGGCTCTCTCACCGGGGAGAAGTTCCGGGCGGTCTTGTTGTAGGTCAGGTTGCCCTTGGGATCGGCGGTGTCGCACCGCACCAGGGCGATGTCGCCCCTGAGCGCCCGCTCCAGCACGTACTCCCGGCCGTCGAACAACCGGACCTCCTTGCCCCCGACCAGGGGCGTGCCCACCCCGGTCGGGGTGAAGAAAGCCGGCACACCGGCGGCCCCTGCCCGGAGCCGCTCCGCCAGGGTGCCCTGGTCGATGAGCGCGTGCCCGAGCTCGACTGGGCTGCCCGCGGAGCCGAAGCCCCCCGATGAGCACCACGGCGCCGTCTTCGATCACGGAGACCGCCTCGGCGGCGGGAGAGACCCCCTTGTCGACCCTGGCGACTCCCGCGGGCTGGAGAGGCTGGATTGGACGAGTCGTCCAGGCCAGAGGGATCGGATCGGGGTCTCAGGACCCCCAGGACGACACACCAGGCGCCCGCCGCCCAGGTCATGGCGCCGACTCCGGCCGGATCTCCCCGGTGAAGCTCACGACACCGCCGGCGAAGGTCCCGCTGGCGTCGATGCTGATGGCGCTCTCCGCGCTGCCGGTCCAGCTCGCGGTGGCCTGGTCGTCGAGCCAGAGCACGCCGATGTCCAGGTCCCCGCCGCTGGCGCTGCCGCTCAGGGCCAGCTCCACGGTGAACAGGCTGCCCACCAGGTCCAGCCCGCAGGCCGCGACGCCGGTGAGGGTGTCGCCCTCGACAGCGAGGCTCGCGGGGCCGCTGCAGTCGGTCGCCGGGAACCCGTGGTCCGTCGACGAGACCTGGAGGTCCAGGACCGCCGGGTGGGTCTCAGCCGGCACGGTCACCGGCACGTCGAAGACCATACCCAGCACGGCGATGCACATCTCGTCCAGGCTGCCTTCGCCCAGGCCCACGTCCACCGGCTCCTCGAGCCCGGACTCGGCCAGGGCCTTGACCAGGCCCGGGTTGTCCAGGGAGTTGTCGAACTCGCACTCCAGCCAGAGGGCGTCGCCCGGTCGGGCCGACGGGGCGGCGACGGACGGGTCGTAGAAGTAGAACTGCTGCCAGTCGAAGTCCCAGGTCGGGGTGTGGAGCAGGCAGGAGTCCTCGCCCCCGTCCTGGTTCCCCACCCACAGCCGCATGTCGGTGCCGATGTAGTGCATGTGGTTGGCGACCAGGAAGGTGTGCATCTCCCGGGGCACGGCGTCCCAGGGGTGGTAGCGCATGGTCTCGGTGTGGTCGGTGGCGCCGGCGGGGATGAAGAAGCGGGGCTCGCCGTCGTCGGCGGGGCCGGGCTGCAGGCCGTCGCCGTCGCCGGACTGGCTGCCGGCGTTGCCGATGAGGGTGACGATGGCCTCCTGGACCGGGGTCTCGTCGGCGAAGCGCAGGGCCACGCCGGTGCCGTCGGAGCGGGGCTCGTCGAGCAGGTGGTAGTGCATCTGGAGCACGATGCGGGCGTCGGAGGAGAGCCGGTAGGCGCTGTGCTCCGGGAACTCCACGGCGCTGGCGCCCGGGATCCAGCCGCCGATGAAGGTCGCGTCGATGCCGAAGCCGCCGAAGCAGTCGTAGAGCCCGTCCTCGTCGGCCAGCGCCGCCGAGGCCCCGGTCTCGTCGATGCCCACGAGCACGTGGTGCACGACGCCCAGGTCCTCGGGCAGGACCTGGTAGCCCTCGAGCCAGCGCTCGGCGCCCTGGCCCGGGTCGATGGAGAAGCAGACGAATTCGTCCTCGACGGTGCCCCCGACACTGGTGGTGTACTTGCCCACCGGGAAGGCCTCGACGTCGGCGTCGGCCAGGTCGTTGGACGGGGGCTCCGGAGGATAAGCGATTCAAAGCACCTCTCGAGACCAGCGACCCGGCCAGCATGACACAGGGAGGGGTCGCTGACGTCTTGGTTCTGGGCGGTTCTGGGACCGCTTCGTCGGTGTATGGGCT
>Ga0114933_10005493_pt1 | contig 11527 bp, 14 predicted proteins | sample 4SBtaG_FD_89691 | JGI IMG/M metagenome (GOLD analysis project Ga0114933, IMG submission 89691) | Deep subsurface microbial communities from Kolumbo volcano to uncover new lineages of life (NeLLi) - 4SBTROV12_W25 metaG | ecosystem: Environmental > Aquatic > Marine > Volcanic | place: Kolumbo... | reverse complement strand
GTTCGCGTCTGGGATAGCACGGCGGAGTTGCGCTATCTGATTTTGCCGGAACGCCCGACTGGCACCGTCAATATGTCTGAGGAAGAACTTACCGATATCGTCACGAGAAACTCCATGATAGGCACCGAAAAGATCTCCTCGCCAGCGGGAGACGAATGATGGACGGCATTCATGATATGGGAGGAATGGATGGTTTTGGCCCGATCCCTATCGAACGCAACGAACCGGTCTTTCACGCAGCCTGGGAAGGCCGGGTCTACGCCATAAACACCGCAGTAGGCGCCTGGGGGAAATGGAACATAGATGCCGGCCGTTTCGGAATCGAGATGCTGGACCCGGCTCTCTATCTACAATCGAGCTACTACGAGCGCTGGTTTTACCGGAATGAGAACCTGCTGGTAGAGCACGGTATGGTCACCCGCGCAGAGTTGGATAGCGGAAAAGCGTCAGGCGACGACCGAGAGATGCCACACAATGCAGAGGAAATTTTTGATAAACAACGAAAAAGCCGCTCGTTTCGCGTCGATGAAGACATACAGCCCAAGTTCAAAATGAATGATGCTATCACGGTCCGCAATATCCATCCGAAGACCCATACTCGGATTCCCCGCTACGTGCGCAGCAAACGAGGTGTGATCGACCGCGACCACGGCGTGTTCATTTTCCCGGACACGAATGCCCATTATAATGGCAAGAAACCGCAGCATGTATACAGTGTTATGTTCACCGCACAGGAACTGTGGGGATCGGACGCACCGGCGCAGGACAAGCTCTATCTCGACCTCTGGGACGACTATATGGACCCAGCATGAGCGTCCCGACTCGCGAAGAACTGCCATCCTTGCCGCGCGATGAGGAAGAACCAGTCTTCAAGGAACCCTGGGAAGCGCAGGCCTTCGCCATAACCCTTCGCTTATACGATGGCAAGCACTTCACATGGCCGGAATGGGCAGAGTGCCTAGCCGTGGAAATTGAAGCGGCGCAGCAGGCTGGCGACCCAGACCTGGGTGATACCTATTATCACCATTGGCTGAAAGCGCTAGAAAAGATCGTCGCCCGCAAAGGTCTGTTGAGCGCCAATGAGCTCAGCCGCCGCAAGGACGCGTGGGATCGCGCTGCACGTACAACGCCGCATGGCGCACCAATTAAGTTGGGTCCAAATAACTAAGTATTAAGCCTTAATCTGATACGAGAACGTTCGTTTTTCGGACTGTATAATCTGTTTACGTTAGGCAAAGGCGATCTTATCGCGTCCGCGTTATTATTTCTCGAACCTGCCCGATATGCCTCAAACGACGTTTCGTTGTCGAAGGAAATCAACGCGTAGGCGAATTCGTTAGTGCTTTCATACAGCATCCCGCAGCCCTTTAAATCACAGCAATCGCCGAGATAATTTCATGTCAACAGATGCCATACTCCTCAAAAGGGTCACGGTTGAAGGGATAGAACTTGTAACGGATTAATAAAATTACGTTCATTGGATCTGTCTCCGTCAATGCTTCAACGACGGTTACCGTCGATGGCCGGTCTATGTTTCAAACCATATCGATGCTAATGCATCGCATCGCTTGACCCATTGTGCCGCCATGACATTATTGTTTAAACAATATCCCACGAGGAGATTGAAATGGCACAGTTAGCCACGACCGAAACCCTGCATGGTGACAACCCAGCTCACGAGGCCCGTCTGCTTATTCGAAACGGTGGCCATAAGGGACACACGGCTGGCATGGCACCCGGTTACGTGCAGGCGAATTTAGCTATCATGCCAAAGGATTACGCGCAGGAGTTCCAGACCTTTTGCCAGTTGAACCCGAAGCCCTGCCCAATGTTAGGGATTGGCGAGATCGGCTCACCGCACTTACCAGCCCTTGGCGCAGACCTGGACTTGCGCACCGACCTGCCCGGCTATCGGGTGTTTGAGAATGGCAAGGAAATCGCAGTCACCGACGATGTCACTGATTATTGGCGCGACGATCTCGTCGCCTTCCCGCTCGGCTGTTCCTATTCTTTCGAGGATGCGCTGCTGAGCGACGACATTCCGCTACGGCATTTCGAACGCAATGAGTGCGTCGCCATGTATGTCAGCAACCTAGAGACCAAACCGGCAGGACGCTTCCATGGCAACACAGTGGTCTCGATGCGCCCACTCAAGCCAGCTGACGCGATTCGGGCGGTTCAGGTCACTAGCCGGTTCCCGAACGTGCATGGGGCACCGGTCCACATTGGCTTGCCGGAAATGATCGGTATCGAAGATATTGAGCAACCAGTCTTCGGCGGTGCGCCGCCACGCATGAAAAATGATGAGATCCCAGTGTTCTGGGCCTGCGGGGTCACTCCGCAAGTAGCAATCGAACAGGCAAAACCACCCTTCTGTATAACCCACCTGCCAGGTTGCATGCTGATCACCGACCTGAAGAACAGTCACCTGTCTATTATCTAGGCCCGGCTAGTTCGGAAAATCGAGGCCGAGCGCGTGGTAGTGCTCGGCCTTATCTTTCCAGTCACGTCGGACCTTGACGTGCAAGAAAAGGTGCACCTTGCATTGCAAAATCACCTTCAATTCTTCGCGAGCGGCCGCGCCGACCGCCTTTATACGTTGTCCGCCCTTGCCCAGCACCATGCCCTTATGACTGTCCCGTTCGATGATAACGACCACAGCGATGCGGGCACTGCCATCTTTAAGGGTCTTCCAGTCTTCGGTCTCCACAGTCAGAGCGTAGGGAAGTTCCTTGTGCAGCTGCAGAAAGAGCTGCTCGCGAACAATCTCCGCTGCCATAAGCCGCATCGGCATGTCGGAGAGCTGATCTTCCGGAAACATCCACACACCCACGGGCACGCTGGCTGCCAAATATTCTGTTAAATCCTCGACCCTATCGCCTTTCAGCGCGGAGATCATAAAGGTCTCTCGGAAGGTGCCAGCTTCATTGATTGCCTTCGATAGTGCCAGCAGTTTTTCATGCCGCACTTGATCAATTTTGTTCAAGACTAGAACCGCATCGCCCTTAATCTGCTCAACAATTCGCCGCGTATTAGCGTTAAAGCCCCGCTCGCTATCGACGAGAAGCACCAAAATATCAGCATCTGCCGCCCCTTTCCAAGCCGCATCCACCATCGCCCTGTCGAGTCTCCGGCGCGGCGCAAATATACCAGGTGTATCGACAAAGACGAGTTGGCTTTTGTTTCGGGCGACTATACCGAGCACCCGTGTCCGCGTCGTTTGCACTTTTGGCGACACGATAGTCACCTTTGCCCCAACGATGCGATTAATCAGCGTCGATTTTCCCGCGTTTGGAGCTCCCAGAATCGCGATGAATCCGAAGCGTACCGCATCAATCATCGGCCTGCACCATTCTCAACAACGCGCCCGCCGCGGACTGTTCTGCCGCACGGCGAGTGGACCCGGTCCCCGCAGATTCCGGCCCATCGGCTACGGACACTACAATGGTGAATGTCGGAGCGTGGTCGGGACCCTCACGATTGGCGATGCGGTAGGCCGGAAGAGGCATGCCGCGGCCCTGTGCCCATTCCTGCAACGCCGTTTTACAATCGAGAGGCGGCTTGTTGGAGCGCTCCATTCGCGCCTGCCAATGGTGCCTGATGAAAGTTTCAGCGACAGTGTGACCGCCATCGAGATAGAGCGCCGCGATTACTGACTCACAAACATCCGCCAACAGGGACGGGTTCGCTCGCCCGCCAGATCCCGCTTCGCCCATACTCATGATGATGTGGTCACTCAGACCAATTTTGCGGGTAACCTCGGCCAGCGTCTCGCGCCTCACCAGGTCAGCGGATCGGCGTGCAAGTTTACCTTCGTTTTCGTCGGGAAACTGTTCGTATAACATCTCGGCAACAACCAGAGACAATATCCGATCCCCAAGAAATTCTAGCCGTTCGTAGTTTGCCGACGGGTCAGCCGCAGCGCTGCCGTGAGTCAGGGCTTTGTTCAGGATCTCTGGATCCTTAAAACTATACTGAAGAATTGCGGTGATGCTATCCATCAACGCAGTACGCCAAACTTTCCACTATTCAATAGCATTGAATAGCCGACTATAGCGAACCGTAATCGGCCATTTCCAGATCTCCCAGATTCTCGCCTTGCCATTGGTTGAATAGAACAGAAACTCAGCCTTACCGACCAAATTTTCCGCCGGCACGAACCCAACAGGCGCAGTCGACATACCATTATTCAAGTAGACTACACGGCTGTCCAACGAACCGTCACGATTGTCCCCCATCGCAAAGTAGTGCTGTTCGGGTACTGTATAGACATCGGTGTTGTCCCACCTCGATTTGTCCCCGTGGGTTTCGATGATCTTGTGAATGCGCTCGCCTGGAAGTGTCTCAATATACTGAGGTGCCGTGCCGATATCCGACCCGTCACCCCTAAAGTAACCTGTCCGGCGCCGTTTAACAGGCTTTCCATTAATGTGCAAAATACCGGAAATAATTTGAATTCGATCGCCCGGCAAACCCACGATACGCTTGATATAATCGGTCTTATTATCCTTGGGCAGCTTGAAGACCGCAACGTCGCCACGCTCGGGATGACTTTCAAAGATCCGGCCTTTGAACAGAGGCGGGCTAAAAGGCAGCGAATGGCGGCTATAACCGTATGAATATTTTGAAACGAAAAGATAGTCGCCAACCAGTAGCGTCGGTACCATCGATCCGGACGGAATATTGAAAGGTTCGAACAAGAAAGTCCGCACGACCACTGCGAACAAAACTGCATAGACCACCGTCTGTATGGTTTCACGAAAGGTGCCCACCTTCGATACGGCCTCTACCTCGGCACCGCTATCACTCCTTGGAAATTTTGACGCCATATAGGGCCTTCAGGTGTTACTGGTGCGGCTTTAATGTAGCGGCTACACCATCCTGTCAAGAGTGGACACTTGTCAGCAGAATTCACAGGAGCATCCGGTTACAAAGGCACTGTGAATATAATGACCACTGCGTTAGCCAAAGCGGATTCGTCGGTGAGAGACAGTTCGATTCGCGTGCGCATGCCCTCTGGCGTCAGTTTCTGCATACGCGCCAAAGCTCCGCCCCGCAATACCATGGTCGGCTTGCCCGATCGCAGATGCACAACCTCCATGTCGCGCCAAAAGACACCCTCGCGAAAGCCTGTGCCCAACGCCTTAGAACAGGCTTCTTTCGCGGCAAACATCTGCGCATACCGTCCGGCCCGATTATGCGGCCGGCGTTCTGCGCGCTCCTGTTCTTGTTTTGTAAAAAGGCGGTTTTCAAATCGCCTCGGGAACCGCTGCAAGGTTTTTTCTACCCGCTCAATATCACAAAGATCCGTGCCAAGACCAATGATCATGTGCTGCGTGCACCTTCGGCATCAGCCCGTGCCCTGTCCATCAACGAACGCATGTGCCGGATCGCTCTATCGAGACCACTAAAAATTGCTTCACCTATCAAAAAATGTCCGATGTTTAGCTCGACTATATTGTTAATCGAGGCGACTGGAGCCACATTGTCATAGGTCAGGCCATGGCCAGCATGACACTCCAGACCAATTGACTCGGCATATGCAGCCGCAGTTTTGATGCGGACAAATTCAGCCACCTGAGCAGAGCTTTCGAGTTCGGCGTATGTACCGGTATGTAACTCTACTACCGGTGCTCCGACCGCGACTGCGGCGTCCAACTGGATCGGCTCTGGCTCAATAAAAAGTGAGACGCGAATACCAACCTCGGACATCTGCCGAACGAAAGGCTGTAGATGGTTGTGTCCACCGACCGCGTCGAGGCCACCTTCGGTCGTTTGTTCCTCGCGCTTTTCTGGAACGATGCAGACAGCATGCGGCTTATTTCGCAATGCTATCTCCAGCATCTCCGTCGTTGCCGCCATCTCGAAATTGAGCGGTTTCTCGACCTCCTTACAAATCCGCCGGATATCTTCGTCGCGAATATGGCGCCGGTCTTCGCGAAGATGAGCCGTGATACCATCAGCACCAGCTGCTGCCGCCAACTGTGCGGCGCGCACCGGGTCGGGATAAACACCCGAACGGGCGTTACGAATAGTCGCCACATGGTCCACATTCACACCGAGACGCAGTTTCCGTTTCATTGCCTAATAGCCTCTAAATTTTAGAATTGTGCCACGCCTCTCAAATATTCTGTGAAACGCGGCACTGTTGCCACTAGTCTAAGCACAATGCAGTTGATTGGGCATTTAATGATCCAATTCACTTCAATCCGACGGGACTAATATTGAATTATCCGCTAACTCTGTGCTCGCTCAACTGAGGCAATAGCTGAATCGACCCTTAAACCGGCGATAATATTCGTCAAGTGTTGAACGTCATTCACTTGAATGTCGATCTGCATTTCAAAGAAATCTTCCGAGCGGTCGTTGATCTTCAAGTTTGAAATATTGCCTTCATACTGGCCAATAACCGCGGTCAACGCAGCGAGGCTACCAGGCCGATTGGCAAGGACGACATTAATCCGACTGACATGCTTGCTAATGTCTTCGGCACCAACCTCCCACTGAACATCCACCCACTGTTCCGGCATTTCGATAAAATTCGATAAGGTTTCGCAGTCCCTTGTGTGAACCGTGATGCCCTTGCCTATCGAGACAATCCCTACAATCTGATCGCCCGGCAAGGGATGGCAACAGGCCGCCAAATGTACTGCCATGCCCGGTATCAAGCCCCGTATAGGCACCGCGTATTCGCTAATCCCCTTGACGCTCGGTGCCAACCGTTGCCGCTTCCGTCCGGTCCGCGGATAGGCAGCCGCGAAGACATCCTCTCCCGTAAAGCGTCCCTGACCGACCGCAACAAGAAGATCGTCCACAGAGCGGCAAGTCAACTTCACCAAAACGCTCGTTAAGGTCTTCTTTACAACCTTACGGCCTTCCCGACGGAAGGCCTTTTCGATAATTTCCTGACCAAGGCGATTGTATTGCTCGCGCGTCTGAGAGCGTACGAAGCGGCGAATGCAGGCGCGTGCCTTGCCTGTTACAACAAAACTTTCCCAATTTGGCGACGGCGATTGATCGGCTGAAGTCAAGATTTCAATCTGATCGCCATTTTTTAATTTGGTCCGCAGTGGCGCTTCCCGCCTGTTTATTTTCGCGCCAACACAGCTATCACCAATCTCTGTATGGACCGCATAGGCAAAGTCGACCGGTGTCGCACCCAGCGGCAATTCCATCAAGTCACCCCTCGGCGAAAAGCAGAAAACCTGATCGGAGAACATCTCCAGTTTGGTGTGTTCCAGAAACTCCTCCGGCGCTTCGGCATGCTCCATAATTTCCAGCAATTCGCGAAGCCAACGATACTGCCGACCGTCAGTCAACAAATTATGCTTGAACTGCCAATGCGCAGCTACACCTAGTTCCGCGACCTCGTGCATCTCGTGCGTACGGATCTGGATTTCGATACGCTGTTTCTCTGGTCCGTACGCGCTAGTGTGCAACGAGCGATAGTCATTCGGTTTGGGTATCGAGATGTAGTCCTTAAAGCGCCCAGGTACGACGCGATAGTGCCCGTGAATCACACCAAGCGCCCGGTAGCAATCCTGTACTTGCGGGACAACGACGCGAAACGCCATGATATCAGAGAGTTGCTCGAAGCCTATATTCTTCCGCCGCATCTTATGCCAGATCGAATAAGGGGACTTTTCACGCCCGGTCACGACCGCTTCGATCCCCTTATCGGCTAGGGTTTGCGTCAGTTCAGAAGTCACCTTTCCGACGATATCCCCTCCATTTTCGCGCAGGAATTGAAGCCGCTTAACGATGGATTTACGCGCATCCGCGTTCAATTCAGCGAACGCCCTATCTTCCAATTCTTCCTTCCAGTCACGGATACCAATCCGTTCTGCCAAGGGCGCGTAGATATCCATCGTCTCGCGCGCGATTAGCGATCGTTTTTCTGCGCTCCTAATGAATTCCAATGTCCGCATGTTGTGCAGCCGGTCCGCCTGCTTGACCAGGAGAACCCTGATATCTTCGGACATCGCTAATAAGAGTTTGCGAAAATTTTCCGCCTGCTTGGCGCGGTCGGACAAGGTCTCAATTTGGCTAAGCTTTGTGACACCATCGACAAGCCGCGCCACATCTATGCCGAATAAACTTTGGATATCCTCCACGGTTGCAACAGTGTCTTCGACCGTATCGTGCAATAAGCCAGTTATAATGGAATCACAGTCGAGTTTCTTGTCTGACAGGATACCAGCGACTTCAACGGGATGAAAAAAATAGGGATCGCCAGAGGCGCGCTTTTGCGCACCGTGCGCTTTCATCGAGAAAACGTAGGCGCGGTTGAGGGCATCCTCATCCGCGGCAGGATCATAGCTCTTTACACGTTCTACCAGCTCATATTGCCGCAGCATGCGGCATCACTCCGTCACACGCCACCTGGTGATCTGTATTGCGACTATTCCGACGGCCCTTCTTTTGCCTTCGGTGCATTAACTACGGGAGCCACATCGCCCTCGGTAGCATTGGTATCGTCCAACATTGCAGCGCCGGCCATCATTTCGATCGGATCTTCCTCTTCCGGCTCATCAATTTCGACATGTTTCTGCATGCTGCGGATAACATGATCTTTTAATTCTTCGAGTTCGATTGTCTCGTCAGCGATTTCTCGTAGAGCAACGACGGGGTTCTTATCGTTGTCTCGATCTACCGACAAGGGCGCCCCGGCAGATATTGTCCGGCTACGTTGCCCGGCTAGTACAACCAATTCGAAACGGTTCGGGATTTTAAGGACGCAATCTTCAACAGTTACTCGAGCCATGCGCATTATCTCCAATTCCGTCCATTTTACGTGGGCCGCGGAATATAAGCATACCCTTACGCTAATTCAAGAAATTTGCTGCTACGATCCTTACTCTTCCGATAATTATCGAACCTTGTATGTTCAGGCGAAAGCCTGAATTACAAATGGCCCTTGTCGATCTAGTGCCAGCGTCATAAATACTTTATTATCTAACGTTAAATTTCGGCTATGTATAAATATTTAAGAGATTGGCGGCGTTAATTAATTAATGTTGTTTCAGGGTATATAAAAATGACTTTTAAATTTCATAAAGATGAAAAGATTGCGCTTTTTATCGACGGGGCTAACCTTTACGCGGCGGCAAGAGCACTCGGTTTTGATATCGACTACAAGCGCCTGCTAAGTGTATTAGGGGAGAATGCTCGCGTTATTCGAGCATTTTACTATACCGCGCTTATCGAGGATCAGGAGTATTCGCCCATACGGCCACTAGTCGACTGGCTAGACTATAATGGCTACACAATGGTCACTAAGCCAACGAAGGAATTTACGGACAGCTACGGACGCCGAAAGATCAAAGGCAATATGGACATTGAGCTAGCGATCGATGTCATGGAGATGGCAAGCATTATCGACCATGTCGTCCTATTTTCCGGTGACGGCGATTTCCGGCGATTGATCGAAGCGGTGCAGCGAAAAGGAGTCCGAGTAACGGTGGTCAGTACGGTGAAATCATCACCACCAATGGTTGCCGACGAACTCCGACGCCAGGCGGACCATTTCGTCGATATGACAGATTTGACCGAAGAAATTGTGCGCAAACACTCGCGTCAGGACAGCGACTCGAGCGAAATAGATGCCGATCAGCCGGATGACATAATGAGTGACGAAGACGATTACGAGGAATACGACGACGAACCAATTATCACAACGGCCTGAGCACTCGCAGATGCCGGATGCGTTGCCAGGCCGCGATTGTCCTCACTGTCCCCGCCTCGTCGCCTTTCGAGAAGAGAACCGTGCAAATTGGCCAGAATGGTACAACGCGCCGGTCGACAGTTTCGGCTCCCTAGACGCCACGCTTTTAATCGTCGGGTTGGCGCCAGGCCTACGCGGTGCGAACCGAACCAGCCGCCCGTTTACGGGAGACTACGCGGGTCAGCTGTTGTACCCGACACTCCTGCATTTCGGACTTGCTACCGGCCACTATACCGAATGTCCGGGTGATGGCTTATCGGTCGTTAACTGTCGGGTTACGAATGCCGTTCGCTGCGTGCCCCCACAAAACAAGCCAGTTGGAGCCGAAATCAATGCTTGCCGCGACTTTTTGACCGCAGAAATCGCCAGCATGCCAAACCTGCGGATCATATTGGCGCTTGGCACTGTGTCACATGCCTCGATCCTGCGCACCGCAAGTCTGCGGCAAAAGGATTGGAAGTTTAGACACGGTGCATTTCACGAACTCCCGAATGGCTTGATCCTGGCCAACAGCTATCACTGCTCACGTTACAACACGAACACCGGACGTTTGACCGAGGCAATGTTTCACGACGTCTTTACGGGGATTATTAACCACGTTCGCGCATGACTCGTGCCTTCTGGCGCTTCCAGTCCCGTTCCTTGGACGTCTGGCGCTTATCCACCTGTCGCTTGCCGCGCGCCAATCCCAACTTCACCTTAGCGATGCCGCGGTCGTTGAAATAGATCGACATGGGTACGATCGTGACGCCCTGTCGATTAGCCGCTCCGATTAACCGCTGCATCTCCCGTTTGTGCAGCAATAGCTTGCGAGGACGCCGTGCTTCATGATTGTTGAACTGCGCGCTGTTATTATATTCGGGAATGAAGCAGTTGTTTAGCCAAAGGTCTCCATCGCGTGGCCCTGCCCAGGCCTCGGACAGGCTCGCCTGCCCTTGCCGCAGAGACTTAACCTCCGTCCCTTGGAGCATGATACCAGCCTCAATCTGCTCGTCGATAAAGTAATCGAACCGCGCGCGCCGGTTCTGCGCGACGGAGCCACCCCCCGACAAATTTTGGGCCATGGCGTCAGTTAAGCAACCCGACCGAAATCATCGCGTCCCGGACGGTCGTCTTGCTGCTATCCGCAATAGGCACGATTGGCGGCCGGCAGTACTCGTCACACTTACTCAACAAGCTAGCCGCATACTTTACAGGCCCAGGGCTGGTCTCACAGAACAAGGCATCATGCAACGGCATAAGCTGATCGCGCACGACTGAAAAGGTATCGATTTCACGGTCCTTCCAGGAATTGTGCAGTTTCGCACATAGACGCGGCGCCACATTTGCCGTGACCGATATACAGCCATCACCCCCCTGACCGAGAAATGCACCGATGGTCGCATCCTCGCCGGAAAGCTGGCAAAATTCTTCTTTGATAGCTAGTCGCGATGCCAGCGGCCTAGCCAAATCACATGTTGCGTCCTTAACACCTACGATGTTTGGCAGCTTTGCCAACCGCGCCATCGTCTCAACCGACATGTCGACAACCGAGCGGCCCGGAATGTTATAGATGATGACTGGTAAATCAACTTCATCGACGATCATTTTGTAGTGCTGGTAGAGACCTTCCTGCGTCGGCTTATTGTAGTAGGGCGTCACCACCAGCGCCGCATCGGCACCTGCATCTTTCGCGTGCTGGGTCAATGCGATCGCTTCCGCAGTCGAGTTTGATCCAGTTCCAGCGATGATCGGTACTTTTCCTTTAGCCACTTCAATACAGAGTTCCACGACGCGCTTGTGCTCATCATGGTTAAGTGTCGG
>Ga0114933_10005492_pt1 | contig 11530 bp, 7 predicted proteins | sample 4SBtaG_FD_89691 | JGI IMG/M metagenome (GOLD analysis project Ga0114933, IMG submission 89691) | Deep subsurface microbial communities from Kolumbo volcano to uncover new lineages of life (NeLLi) - 4SBTROV12_W25 metaG | ecosystem: Environmental > Aquatic > Marine > Volcanic | place: Kolumbo... | reverse complement strand
GACGGCGTCCTCGTCGATGACGTCGTCGCAGTTGTCGTCGATGCCGTTGCACACCTCTTCGGCGTCCGGGTTCACGTCCGCGTCGGTGTCGTCACAGTCCTCGGCGGCGCTCCAGCCGTCCCCGTCGTCGTCGACGATCGTGCCCGAGTCTTCGGGGGCGATGGGCTGTTCCTTGAGACATGCCAGGAGGAGGAGAAGCGCCATGCGCCCAGTCTACAGTCCACCTCCGCCGAGCAGCAGGTACGTCACGCCCGCGTAAGCGCCGCCGCTGTTCTCGCCGACGGCGCCGATCAGGATCTCGTCGTAGCCGTCGGCGTTCGTATCGCCGCCGCAGTGCAGGCCCTCGTAGTAGCTGGCGTAGTGCGCGGTGTTCTCGCCGTTGTAGATGCCGTCGGCCTTGGACACCATCGTGATCGAGCCCGTGAGCGGGCCCAGGAACAGGTAGATCTTGCCCTTCCAGGTGCCGACGCCCGGGGCTCCGACGACCACGTCGCCGTTGCCGTCGCCGTCGACATCGCAGGCCTCGACCGTGTACCCGGCGTAGGCGCTGGAGGGGCCGTTCAGCGTGGCATCCGCCGCGGCGGTCAGGTCGACATCGGCGCTCACGGGGCCGTTGACGATGTAGACCCTGCCCTGGTTGCTGCTCTCGTAGGGGGCCCCTACCGCGACCTCGTCGTAGCCGTCGCCGTTCCAGTCCGAGACGAAGCGAGAGCTCAGGCCGGCGCTGCCCGACGAGGCGCCGGTGAGCACGGCGTCGACGTCGCCACGCTCGGTCGTGATCGTGACCGGGCCGTGCAGGACCCAGGCCTCGTCGTTGCCGGAGGCGCCGACCAGGACATCGACGGACCCGTCGCCGTTGGTGTCCCCCGAGCCGTCGAGGTCGATGCCCGCGTAGCTGCTGCCCCAATAGTCCGAGGCGCTGTCGTAGATGTAGATGTTCGCGCCGGTCGTCTTCCCGGTGAGCGGGCCCTCCAGCAGGATCGCGGAGCCGTAGTCATTGAGGTAGCTGATGGACGAGGTCCACAGGTCGGTGTTGCCGTCCCCGTCGGCGTCGCCGGCTTGAGCGATGCGGTAGCCGAAGTTGTCATAGGTCGTGTCGCCGAGGGCATAGGCGTCGGCGTCGTTCTCGTCGAGCTCCCCCGTGCCGGGACCGTAGAAGAAGAAGATGCCTCCGCGCTGTGAGCCCGTCGTGTAGGTGGTTGGGTACCGGGGCGAGGAGATGACCAGGTCGTCGAGCCCGTCGCCGTCCAGATCAGGCACGATCAGGCTGTCGCTCCCGAGACCGCTGGCCGCCTCGATCGTCGTGTCCGCGTCGCCGACGTCATGGCTTCCGGACACCGGCCCCTGGAAGATCGACGTCGTGGCGTCGTAGTACTTGGAGTTGTAGTGGAGCCCGGTGGTGACGAGCTCGGAGTAGCCGTCGCCGTCGAGGTCCCCGGCGGCCACGCTGTACCCCACGTAGTCGTAGGCGTCGTCGCCCTCGACGCGGGCGTGGGCGTCGGCCAGGCCGATGGTCCCGTAGGGCCCGCAGTCGTCGCCCATTCCGCCGTCGCAGTCGTCGTCCACGCCGTTGCCGCAGACCTCGGTGGCGCCCGGGTTCACGCTCCCGTCCGTGTCGTCACAGTCGGTGTCGTCCGCGATGTAGCTGCTGTCCGCGTAGCACTGCTGGTTCGTGCTCGAGGCGTCGCCGTAGCCGTCCCCGTCGCTGTCCGCGTAGAAGGTGCTGGCGTCTTGGGCGTCGTCTTCGTCGACGTCGCCGTCGCAGTCGTCGTCGTCGCCGTTGCAGTACTCGTCGGCCCCCGGGTGGATGTCGTCGTCCCCATCGTCGCAGTCGCCGCCCGTGGCCTCGTAGCCGCTGGGCTGGGAGCAGGCGCTGGTGGAGTCGCTGTCGTCGCCGTAGCTGTCCTCGTCGTCGTCGGCGTACCAGGTCGAGGCGTCCACGGCGTCGTCCTCGTCGACGTCGCCGTCGCAGTCGTCGTCGTGCCCGTCGCAGTACTCATCGGCTCCGGGGTTCGCGTCCCCGTCGCTGTCGTCGCAGTCGGTGTCGTCGGCCACGTGACCCGAGGGGGCATCACAGGCCCGGTCGACCGAGGCCGCGTCGCCGTACCCGTCGCCGTCGGTGTCCGCGTACCAGTCCGTGGCGTCCGCCGAGTCGTCCTCGTTGACGGAGCCGTCGCAGTCGTCGTCGACGGAGGTCGAGCACAGCTCGTCCGCGGCGGGGTTCACCTCGGCGTCTGCGTCGTCGCAGTCGGTGTCGTCCTCGACGAAGCCGCCAGGCTGCTCACACTGCACGTCGGTGCTCGCGGAATCGCCGAAGCCGTCTCCGTCCCCGTCTTCGTACCAGGTCGGGGCGTCGATCGCCGAGTCCTCGTCCGTGTCCCCGTCGCAGTCGTCGTCGACGCCGTTGCACCGCTCGTCGGCGCCGGGAAAGACCTCCTCGTCGAGGTCGTCGCAGTCCGTCGCGTCGTCGACGTAGCCCTCGGGCTGTTCGCACTGCGTGACGCTGGAGTAGGCGGTCGAGCCGAAGCCGTCGTGGTCGGCGTCGATGAACCACTCGGTGGCGTCCAGGGCGTCGTCTTCGTCGACCGCGCCGTCGCAGTCGTCGTCCTCGCCGTTGCAGTACTCGTCCGCGCCGGGGAAGGTCTCGGCGCGGGCGTCGTCGCAGTCCGTGTTGTCGCCGACCTTGCCCTCGGGCACCCCGCAGGTCTCCTCGCCCACATCTTCGACGTCCCCGAAGCCGTCGCCGTCCGCGTCGAGGTACCACCAGGTCAGGCCCTCCTCGTCGACCTGGCCATCGCAGTCGTTGTCGAGGTAGTCGCAGTCCTCGGCGGCGCCGGCGTGCACGCGGGGCTCTTCGTCGTCGCAGTCGTCGCTCGCCGCGACGTGTCCGGTCGGCGGTTCGCATGCCGTGACGCTGGCGTCCGGGTCCCCGTGGTCGTCCCCGTCGACGTCGGCGTACCAGGTCTGGCGATCGACGGCGTCGTCGTCGATGACGTCGTCGCAGTTGTCGTCGAGGCCGTTGCAGAGCTCATCCGCGTCGGGATGGATCGCGGGGTCCGAGTCGTCGCAGTCCTCGGCAGCCGCGAAGCCGTCGCCGTCGCTGTCGATCAGGCCGACCGCGGAGTCCGTGAGGACGGGGATCTCGTTGAGACAGGCGAGCGCGAGAAGCCACATGCGCCCACATTAGTCAGACCTGGATGACGCCCGCCACGTCGGGGAACTCCTCGACGATGAGCCGCTCGATGCCCAGCGCCAGCGTGGCTGTGGCCGAAGGGCAGCTCGCGCAGCTGCCGATCAGCCGCACCTGGACCACGTTGTCGTCGGTCAGCCCGACGAACTGCACGTCGCCGCCGTCCATCGCGACGGCCGGCCGGATCTCGTCGTCGATCAGCTCGACGATCTGCCGCGCCAGCTCGGAGCTGGTGTCGAGGGCCTCGACGATCTGGCCCTCGCCCACGGCGGGGTCGCCGCTCGAGACGTGCTCGCGGATCAGGCCCTTGATTCCTGGAACCAGCTCCGGCCAGTCCAGCCCTCCGAGCTTGTTCACGGTCACGAAGCGGGAGGTGACGAGCACCTGCTCTACGCCGTCCAGAGTGAACAGCCGCCGGGCCAGGGGAGCCTCGGTCGCCGCGGCGGCGTTGCGGTACTCGTAGGTCCCGCGCGCCACGAGGGGGACCTCGACCTTGAACATCAAGGCGTTCGGGTTGGGCGTCGGGAGCGTGTCGATGAGCAGGGGTTGCACGACTTCCCTCTAACCGCCGACTACGGTTGCGGACATGCCGAGCGTGCTCCAGCTCCGCGGCGGCCACCTCGAGGCCGTCCATCCCTTCAGCGCAGTCGCCGTCCGGGACGGCGAAGTGGTGGGGCGAATGGGGGAGCCGTGGACGACGACCTGGCGCTCCGCGGCGAAGCCCTTCCAGCTCTGGTGCAGCCTCGAGGCCCTCGGCGATCCGGAGGTCACCGACGAGCAGATCGCGGTGGGCTGTGCCTCGCACGCGGGGCAGCCCGAACACGTCGCCGTCGTGCGGAGCGTGCTGCGACGCTTCGGCGTCGAGGAGAGCGAGCTGTCCTGCGGCGCCCACCCGCCGCTCTTCCCCGGAGCCACCGAGGCCCTCTTCCGGAGCGGGGGCGAGGTCCGCTCGATCCACAGCAACTGCTCGGGCAAGCACGCCTTCATGCTCGCGGCCTGCAGGCTGCTGGCGCTCCCCGGCGACTACCGCGACCCGGAGCATCCGCTCCAGCAGCGGATCCGGGCGCGGGTCACCGACTGGGCGGGCGAGGCCCCCGAGCACGGGGTGGACGGCTGCGGCGTGCCCACGTGGGTCCTGCCGCTGTCAGGCTTCGCCAGGGCCTGGTCGGTCCTGGCGGCCTCGTTCGAGGACGGCGAGCAGCGCCTCGCCCGGATCGGCCGGGCGATGATGAACCACCCCCACCTGACCAGCGGGACCGCTCGCCTCGACGAGGACCTCATGGCCGGTCGCACCGAGGGCATGATCGTGAAGATCGGGGCCCAGGCCCTGTACTGCATGGCCTTCCCCGAGCGCCGCCTCGGCGTCTGCGTCAAGGTCCACACTGGCCAGTCCCAGGTCCTCGGGGCCGCGGTCGAAGCGGTCCTCGACCACCTCGTTCCCGGCGCGTGGCAGCGGCCCGAGGGCTGGGAGTGGTGTCGGGTGCGGAACGTCGTCGGGCGCGATGTGGGGGGACTCTTCGTCGAGGTGTAAGGGTCGAGGACCCTGTTAGTTCCTGGGTCCATGCTGCTCGCGCTCTCCATCGCCAACGCCGAGACAATGGCGGTCCTGCCGCTGGAGCGGGCGGGCGCCTCCGAGGAGTACGCCGGGCTGGGCAAGGGCCTGGCCGGGATGATGGTCAGCGACCTCGACGGCATCGAGGCCATCGAGCTGGTGGAGCGCACACGCCTCGACGCGCTGCTCGCGGAGATCGAGCTGTCCGAGTCGGGCTTCGTCGACCTGGAGACCGCCCAGGAGCTGGGCCAGGGCCTCGGCGCCGAGTGGGTCCTGCTCGGCAGCTACTCGGTCGTCGCCGGGACCTTCGCCATGGACGCGCGCATCGTCGAGGTCGAGTCTGCAGGCATCTTGTGGACCGCCAGCTCCACGGGTCCGGTCGCCGACTGGGTCGCGGTCGAAAAGGACGTCGTGGCGGTGCTGCTGGCCGAGGTCGAGCTCAGCGCTTCCGAGCGCCGGAAGCTGATGGTCGACACGCCCACCGAGTCTTTCGATGCCCTGACCGCCTGGTCCGAGGGCCTCGAGCTCGAGGCCGAGGGCAAGGTCGACGCCGCCCGGGCCGCCTACGCCAAGGCGCTGAAGATCGATCCGGACTTCGTCGAGGCCCAGGCCGACCTCTCCGAGCTGCGGGCCATCGTCGGGGGCACGCTCGACGCGCGAGCCCAGGCACGCATCGACGCCGCGGACGCCAACACCCGGCTCGTCCTCGACAGCATCTCCGCGGACACCGAGGACGGCTTCGAGCGCCTCGTGCGGAACGGCGCGCTGGCCGACGCCGGCCTGCACTGCGAACGAGCCCAGGAGATGCGCTCCTGGCTCGACGAGGTGAGGTGGGAGCTGCCGACGGACTCTCGCGCGATGGGCCCGGCCCACTACGCGATGCTGACGCGCCAGGAGCTCACCGGCGAGCAGTACGCGGCGGTCGGCGCCCCCAACTACTGGCATGCCCGCGAGTGGCTCGTGTCCCCGGGCTGGAGCTACTACGGCGACGAGGTCGGTTGGGAGCTCTCCCACGCCATCGTCGCCTGTGGCGAGGACGTGGTGGTGGAGCTGGAGGCTCTCCGTCGCGACACCAGGGAGCTCACGGACGAGGCCGCTCGGCACGACCGGAGCGGCCTGACCATCGACGACCGGCTGGCGCTGCTCATCGCCTTCAGCATGGCCGAGGAGGGCGCGAGCGCCGGCTTGACCGACCACATCGAGGAGCTCTTGGCCCGCCATCCCGAGGGCAGCGCCGCGGCCCAGGTCGTCGAGGCCCAGGTCGAGAGCATCCTGCGTGTCGTCGAGGGAACCGAGAAGGACGAGACGGCCCGCCTTGGCAAGAGTCGCGAGGAGCTCATGGCCGTGGAGCGGGCCATCCTCGAGGGCGACAGCTCGATCTTCAAGACGCCGAACGCCGCCTGCACCTACCTGTCGAGTCACGAGAAGTCCCGCGCCGCCAGCTGGTTCGCCCGCTACGAGTCGGCGAGGAAGGAGTACGGCCAGGACACGGCGGACTCCTATGTCCAGGAGCTCGGCATGGTCTACGGACCCGCCCGGGACATGGGCTGCCTGGACGAGCCGGCGCGGGTGAAGGACCCCTATGAAGCGGCTGCTTTCCTGAAGGAAGCCGCCCAGGTCAACCAGCGCCCGGACGAGGCCTACTGCGCCTCCAAGATCATCGAGGCCCAGAACTGGGTGGTCGACGACAACCTGGTCGAGAACGCAGGCGACGCCTACGTCGGCTTCGCCACCTGGGCGCCGCTGATGACCTACTACAACCTGGTCCAGTGGGGCTGCGTGGAGCCCGTGGAATGACCTTGTTCGCCTTCCTCCTGTGTTTCCTCGGGCTCGCCCAGGCGGACACCCTCGCCGTCCTGCCGCTCGACCGTGCCGCCGCCAGCGAGGAGTACGACGGGCTGGGCAAGGCCCTCGCCGGAATGCTGGTCTCCGATCTCTCCAAGGTGCCGGGCCTCGAGCTCGTCGAGCGCGACCGGCTGCAGGCCCTGATGGACGAGATGAAGCTGGCCGAGACCGGCTTCCTCGACGAGGCCACCGCGCAGAAGCTGGGCAGCGGCCTGGGCGCGCGCTTCGTGCTGACCGGCAGCTACAGCGTGGTGAAGGAGACCTTCGTGCTCGACGCGCGGGTCATCGAGGTCGAGACGGGGAGCATCAAGAAGGCGGCGGACGCCAGCGGCTCGGTCGCGGACTTCGTGACGGTCGAGAAGGACCTCGTCGAGGCCCTGGTCGAAGGCCTGGACCTCGAGATGAGCTCCAGCATCCGGCGACAGGTCCTGGTGGACGCGCCGACCGAGGACTTCGCGGCCTTCTCCGCCTGGGGCGAGGGCATCGAGCGCCAGGACGAGGGGGACCTCGAGGCCGCTCGCGAGGCCTACGAGCGCGCCCTGACCCGCGATCCCGACTTCCTGGCGGCGCAGTCCTCTCTGTCCGAGGTCCGCGCGCTGCTGGAGTCCTACAAGGCCGAACGCACCGAGGCCTACCACGCGGTCTACGGCGAGATGAACAAGAGGCTCATCGAGGCCTTCCCCTCGGAGCTCGAGCGGTCGATGTCCGTCGAGGACGACATGGACCAGATGGTCGGCTGGGCGCTCCGGCTGGCCGCCCTGGAGAACGAAGGCCGCCACTGCCAGCGCTACCAGGAGATGTGGCACTACCTGGAGCGAAACGACTTCCAGATCTCCGAGCCGGACAAGCGCGAGGGACCCGACGCCGAGGGCCGCGAGCCGGGCCGCTTCACCTACGAGCTCGGGCACGAAGCCGAGGATCAGGGCTTCCGCCGCTACGACCACTCGGCCGGCGGCCCCGAGATCGCCACCAAGAGCATCAACTCCCGCTACAGCTCGCTCTTCGAGACCACCCCGCGCTTCTTGATGGGCCAGCACAGCTTCCACCAGGTTGCGCGCAACGACCCCCACAGCGGGCTGCTCTGGGCGCTCCAGGGCTGCTACCCCGACATCCAGGACCGCCTGGCCGAGGTCGAGCGGCTGCAGAAGGCTCTGAAGAAGGCCGGCGTCGATCAGCTGACCGACGAGGACCACTACGACGCGGGCGTGACCCTCCAGGACCACCTCGATCTCTACTGGAGCTACCAACAGGCCCGCTGGGTCGGGGCGAGCCCGGAGCTGACGAAGAAGACCGAGGGCCTGCTCCGCCGGGTCAAGGTCGACCCCATCGAGGCCACCGAGGTCGAGAAGGAGCGCGAGCGCTTCGTCGTCGGTGAGATCGAGCACATCGTCCGCGACGCGGGCAACGTGACCAAGTGGAAGCGGTCTCGGGGCGGCCTCTCCATCGACGAGGCGCAGCGCCTCGCCCAGGCGCTGGTGGACGAGGACACCGCGGTCTTCACGACCTCGCCGAAGCTCTGCAGCTGGAGCGTCGAGCATGCCCAGGGCCAGGCGCGCAGCTACCTCGACGGCCTCGCCGACCTCGAGGAAGACGACTGGATGCTCATCAACATGCGCGCGGGCAGCGGGGTGAGCTGGTACCCGGCGCTGTCCCGCTCCGGCTGCGTGGTCGGGGTCGAAGGGGAGTTCGACAGCCTGGACGAGGTCGTCGAGCACGCCAAGGCCGCCGTGAGCGTCTACGAGAGCACCGGGAATTCCATCTGCAACGGCTACATGAGCGGCGTCGAGCAGATGCTCAAGTCGATGGCCTCGATGCCCGAGGTGGCGGTCACCTACGAGCACTTCGAGTCCACCCAGGCCTACTCGCTCCTGAACTTCCTGAGCCAGGTCGAGGCCGAGGGCTGCCTGGACCAGGCGAGCTGATTACGGACTCCGACCACTCTCGGAGTCCCCATGTCCTTTCTCCAGCTGAGCGAAGAGCAGGAGGCGCTGCGCGAGCTCGCGCGCGACTTCGCCCGCGACGTCATCCGCCCCGCCGCTCCCCACCACGACGCGACGGGGGAGTATCCGCACGAGGTGCTCAAGCAGGCCCATGAGCTGGGCTTGATGAACACCCACATCGAAGAGGAGTACGGCGGGCTGCAGCTCGGCGCGCTGGACGGCGTGCTCATCGCCGAGGAGCTGGCATGGGGCTGCTCGGGCATCGGCACAGCGATGGAGGCCAACGGCCTGGCCCAGCAGCCGGTCATCCTCGGCGGCTCCGATGCCTTGAAGAAGAAGTACCTCGAGCCGATGGTCGAGGACTACGGCCTGTGCGCCTACGCCGTCACGGAGCCGGGCGCGGGCTCCGACGTCCAGGGCCTGAAGACCACGGCGGTCAAGCGCGGCGACAAGTGGATCCTCAACGGCAACAAGATGTGGATCACCAACGCCGGCGTGGCGGACTGGTACTTCGTCGTCGCCCTCACGGACCCCGAGAAGAAGGCCCGCGGCGGCATGACCGCCTTTTTGGTCGAGCGCTCCTGGGACGGCGTGACCGTCGGCAAGAAGGAGATGAACATGGGCCAGCGCTGCTCCGACACGCGCGGCCTCACCTTCGAGGACGTCGAGGTCCCCGAGGAGAACCTCATCGGCAACATCGGTGACGGCTGGAAGCTCGCCATGGCGGCCTTCGACTACACCCGCGCTCCGGTCGCCTCGGCCGCAGTGGGTGTGGCCCGCGCCGCCTTCGAGCACGCCGTCCGCTACGCCAGCGAGCGTCGGACCTTTGGCAAGCCCATCGCCGCCCACCAGTCCATCGCCTTCATGATCGCCGAGATGAAGATGAACATCGAGGCCGGTCGCCTGCTCTGTTGGCAGGCCGCCGCGAAGAAGGACGCCGGCCAGCGCAACACCTGCGAGTCCTCGATGGCCAAGGCCTTCTGCGCGGACATGGCCATGAAGGTCACCACCGACGCGGTCCAGGTCTTCGGCGGCTACGGCTACTCCAGCGAGTACCCGGTCGAGAAGCTCATGCGAGACGCCAAGATCTTCCAGATCTACGAGGGCACCTCGCAGATCCAGCGCCTGATCATCAGCCGCCACGTCTTCGGACGTTGAGCACGAGGGTCCTCCTCACAGGAGGCACCGGCTTCATCGGCGCGAACCTGGTTCGACACCTCGTCGAGCGGGATCGCGAGGTGCTCTGCCTGACGCGGAAGTCCAGCCCCGGGCTCTGCCTCGAGGGCCTGCCCATCACGACCTCGCAAGCGCCCCTGGGCGACGTCGAGGCCCTCGCGCAGGCCATGGACGGCTGCGAGGAGGTCTACCACCTCGCCGGCATCTTCGACCCCTCGCCGAAGGGCGAGGAGCTCATGTTCCAGGTTCACGTCGAGGGGACCCGGAACCTGCTGCAGGCCGCCCGCATGGTGGGGGCACGACGCGTGCTGGTCTGCTCCTCGAGCGTGACGGTCGGCTTCGGCTCCAAGCAGGCCCCCGGCGACGAGGACACCGCCTTCGACCCGACGCCGGTCTATGGGGCGAAGGGGCCGCTCCGGGCGTACTACGAGAGCAAGCTGGAGAGCGAGCGCCTCGCCGAGCAGGCCGAGGGCGTCGAGGCCGTCATTGTCAACCCGGACTTCATCCTCGGCGCCTGGGACATCAAGCCCACCAGCGGGCAGCTCGTGCTGACGATGGCCCAGCGCTGGGTGCCGATCTACCCCAAGGGCGGCAAGTGCTTCCAGGACGCCGACGACTGCGCCATCGGCCACATCCTGGCCATGGAGAAGGGCCGGCACGGTCGCCGCTACCTGCTCGGCAACGAGAACCACAGCTACCGCGAGTTCATGGGCATCATCGCCGACGTGGTCGGGCGGCGGCCGCCGCTCTTGCCGCTCCCCCGCACCGCGGCCGAGGTCGTCGGTCTCGTGGGCGCGGTCGGAGCCCGCGTCGACGCACACCGCTTCGCGGGCATGGACCGCTATGTGCTGCGCTCGATGGGCCTGCCGAGGTACCGAACGGGGGATCGCGCGCACCAGGAGCTCGGCGTCCCGCGGACTCCGCTGAACGTCTCGGTCGAGAAGGCCTGGCGCTGGTTCCGGGAGCATGGCTACCTCGACTGAAGCCTGGGTCACGGATCCCAAGGGCCTCGGCCAGTGGCCGACGCCCGAGTGGCTCGTCGAGGCCGTCCTGGACAGCATCGAGCTCCCTTCGAGCGGGACGGTCCTGGATCCGGCCTGCGGGGATGGGCGCTGGCTCTCCGCGGTCGCTCGGCGCCGTCCGGAGCTGGAGTTGGTGGGCTGGGACATCGCCCCCGAAGCCGTCGCGGCCGCCCGCGCACGGGTCCCGCAGGCGCGCCTCGAGGTCCGCAACGCGCTCTGTGCGGACCCCCTTCGCGTCGAGCTCGTCGTCGGCAATCCGCCCTACGTCCGGCCTCAGAACCTCTCCGCCGATCAGCGGGCCATCGCCTGGCAGTTCTCCACAGCCACCGACAAGGTCGACCTCTACGCGCCCTTCGTCGAGCGCATGACCCAGCTCTCCGATCGCGTGGCGGTCGTGGTCGGGGACACCTGGCTGTCGCTGGCCTCGTACCAGGCCTTCCGGGAGCACATCGATGCCCGCCTGGACCTGGTCGCGCGGGTCCCCAAGGACGCCTTCGAGGCCACCGTCGGCTGCGTCGTCCTGGTCACCGATCCCCGCAATCGGCGGCGGCGCGGGCGCGTGGACCAGGGCGGACTCACCCTCGATGGGTCGGTGCGCCTCACGGACGGGGTCTACAGCCTGGAGGACGAGGTCCCGATGCTCGAAGGGCAGGGGACTCTGGGCGAGCACGCCCGCCTGCGTATGGGCGTCGTCTGCGGGAGCTACCGGGAGTGGGTCCACCGCGGCCCTCCCGGCGTCGGCGACGTGCGCACCTGCCGAGGCAAGCAGGTCCGACGCTTCGCCATCGAGGACTCCGAGGAGTGG
>Ga0114933_10005490_pt1 | contig 11531 bp, 9 predicted proteins | sample 4SBtaG_FD_89691 | JGI IMG/M metagenome (GOLD analysis project Ga0114933, IMG submission 89691) | Deep subsurface microbial communities from Kolumbo volcano to uncover new lineages of life (NeLLi) - 4SBTROV12_W25 metaG | ecosystem: Environmental > Aquatic > Marine > Volcanic | place: Kolumbo... | reverse complement strand
GTCAGACGTCAGCCGTCGTGCCTCCCGTCGCTGCCGGGCGACCGCTCTGCGCCTCAGGGGCCAGAATCGGTAGAAGGCGTTCATGCAGGCGCCGGTCCAGGTCAGGCGCCACTCCTCGGCTTCTTCGTCCAGGCGGACCAGGCGGAGCTCGCGCTGGTGCTCCAGCAGCTCCGTGCGCCGCAGAGCGCCTTCCTCGGGGCCCGAGTGGCGGTGCCGGCGGGCCCGCTTCAGGTCCGGGCCGAGCTCGGCCAGGCGCTTGGCCAAGGCCCCGAGCACCCGATCCAGATCGGTCTCGCCGGCCAAGACCACCGTGGTCAGGTGCGGCGGCCACAGGGCGTCCTCCACGTCGTCGCTGGTGGTGACCACCAGGATCTGGCCCCTGGCTGCCTCGATCTGCAGACTCAGCTCCTGGCGCACCGGTCGTGGCGCGCCGTCGGTCTGCAGGTGCCACGCGGTCAGCGCCACGCGGGTCCGGTCCTTCTTGTGGCGCAGGTGGGCCCGCCAGGCGACACTGGGTCCGATCTCGCCTCGAACACAGGTGCGTGCACCGGCCACGAAGCCCCGGGTGACGAGTCCCTGGGCGCGTTCCTGGAGCCAGGCCAGGGCGTCTTGCGGCGGGGGCTCCGTGTCCCAGTCCGAGACGTCGGGCGCGTGGGCAAGACGCACGCCCTTCAGCAGCAGGGTCGGCAAGAGCCACAGCTGCCAGGTGGCGGCTGCGGTGGTCACGGCGAACACCGCCACGGCGATCCAGGGGAGCATCAGCGAGGCTGGGGGGTCGGGCGGACCAGGACGTCGTGGATCTCCACGTGGTCCGGGCTGTCGGCCAAGAAGCAGATGATCCGGGCGATGTCGTCGGGGGCCAGCTGGGTGTGCTCGGCGTGGATCTCGGCGGCCCGCTCCGCCCCGTGCTTGCGCACCTGGAAGTCGGTCAGCACGCCACCAGGGCTCACGCAGCAGACCCGGATCCCGGAGTCCACTGCCCGAAGCTCCTGGCGCAGGCCCTCGGTCAGGGCACGCACGGCGTGCTTGCTGGCCGCGTACATCGCGCCCCCCGGTGGCACCCGGTGGCCGGACATCGAGGAGACGTGGATCACCGTGCCCCGATCCCCCCGGCCGCGCATCTGGGCCACGGCCAAGCGGGTGCACACAGCCAGCCCGAGCACGTTGACCTCGAGGACGTCCCGCCACAGAGCCGCGTCCCCCGTGAGCAGCGGTGCGTCGTGGGCCAGGCCGGCGTTGTTGACCAGCACGTCCACGCCGCCCCAGCGCTCTGCCACCGCCCCGAAGGCTTGCTCCAGCTGGGCCGGCTCCCGCAGATCGGCGGCGATGGCGAACAGCCGCTCCTCGCCCCAGACCCGCTCCAGCTCGCCGAGCACCGCCTGGTTGCGGGCCAGAGCCACCACGGCATGACCCGCCTCGACGAAGGCCCGGGTGGTCGCCAGGCCGATGCCACTCGAAGCCCCTGTCACCAGCACGACCTGTCCAGACATCGCTCACGCCTCCGCGGGTGCTGCCGGCGACTTCCTCAGGACCAGGAGGAGGCCGGCGGTGATCACCAGTCCCCCTCCTAGCCAGCCATTCCATGCCGGCACCAGTGCAAAGACAGCGAGATCACCGACCAGGGCAAACAAGGGAGAGGTGTAGGAGGCCGCGGCCACCGTCGATGCTCGATCCAGCGCATAGGCCCGCGTCATCGCCACCTGACCCGCGGTGCCCACCAGCCCGATGGCGAACAGCTGCGCCCACAGGTGTCGGGGGGGCAGGGTGACGGTGCCGTCGAAGATCATCAGCGCGGTGAAGGCATAGACCGTCACGACCGCCTGGAACCAGAACACCACCGTGGCGGTGCGATCCGTCCTTCCCAGGGACCGCAGGAAGGTGTGGGCAAAGGCCGACGCCACGGTCGCGCCGAGGGCCCAGAAGCCGTAGACGTTGCCGACGGCCAGGCCGGGGCCCAGCAGGACCGCGCAGCCGGTGAAGCCCAAGAGGCAGATCCCCCAGATGCCCGGGGCCGGGCGCTCGCTCTGCCCCAGCAGCTGCGGCGCCAGGACCACGACCAGCAGGGGCTGGAGCTTGTGGACCAGGGCCAGGTCCACCAGAGGCAGGCCCAGGGTAGCCGTGTAGAAGCAGGTCATGGCCACGATGCCGGAGCAGGTCCGCCAGGCAAAGGCCCGCCGCCCGTGCAGCTGAAACCCGCTCCTGGCGGCCAGCAGCGCGACCAGGGGCAGCGCGGACACGCTGCGCCAGGCGATCACCTCGAAGGGCGACAGCTCCACCCGGACCAGCTTGACCAGGGCGACCATCACGGTGAACAGCCCCGCAGCCAGGACCATCAGGGCGGGTCCCGGCCGCAGGGTCAGGCCGGGACGGCTGCGGGGCGTGTCAGGAACCGCCGGTCACCAAGCGGGCGCCGCGGAGCACCACCCGCTCCCCGACCTGGAGGTCCTGTCCGGTCCCGACCAGGTCCACGGACGGCGGCACCGGGGTCGCTTCGCCGGCCACGATGACCAGGACCAGGGGCCGGTGGCTCAGCTCCACCAGCTCATCCAGCGGTGCGTCCTCGGGCTCGCCGGGCTCTGGGGGCTCGACGGCGTCGGGGCCGGCCACCAGCACCAGGCCTTCACCCTGCAGGTTGGCCGCAGCCGCCAGGCCCACGGCCGTGGCGCGATCGGCGCTGGGGACCACCACCGGGCTCAGGCCAGCGAGTGCCTGGGCCAGGGCGGCCCGACTCCAAGGCTCCGGCAAGAGGAGCACAGGACCGGCCTGGGCGGCGTGGCGGGCCACTGCCGCGAGCAGACGGGTCCTCGCCCGGGGCGTCGGCACCTGCCAACAGGCCGCGGACCCGGGCTCGGGCAGCACCAGCTCCGGAGGCCACGGCACACCGGGACGCGGGGCCAACCCCAGGGCCGGCTCGGCCTTGCGCCGCAGCACCGGCAGCAACAGGCCCAGCACGACGCCACCGCCCAGGCCCAAGGCGATGGGCATGAGCAGGCTGCGCACCAGCCGGACGAAGGGCGAGCCGGTGTCCTGGTCGGTGTGGGCGATCGGCTCCTGCTTGGGGTCGATCACCAGGCCACCGGTCACGCCAGCAGCGCCCACCTCCAAGCGCAGGCTGGGCTGCTCCATGCCGGCGGGCACGGCAAAGTCTTCCTGGGACCACAGCACGTCGCCGTCTGCGACGCGCAGAGCCGCCGGTCCGGCACCGGTGGGGTGGCCGGCCATGGCGGCCACCGAGCGGCCGTCCCCGGCGTCCACGTCTGGAGGAGCGCCGTCGTCGTTGAGGGCGACCGTCAGGGCGTCGTCGCCCTCCCCCAACGAAAAGATCAGGGTCTGGTCGGCGTACTCCCGCGCCTCGTCGATGAACACGACCAGGAAATTCCGCCCGGCCCCGACCGCGACCGGACTGCCTCCCGGCGCACCCGACGCGGCTTGCTCGGCGGGCGCCGAGGCCTCGCTCTGGTCCCCCCCGGGGGCCCCCGCCGGGGCCTCCACGTGGTCCACCGGATCCGGCGCCGCGACCTCTTCGGGCTCGGGGGGTGCGGGGGCGTCGTCCTGGGCGGACGCCGGCAGCCCGATCAGCAGCAGCAGCGCAGACAGCAGCACGCGCGGCATCATGGCACAGAGGCCGGATCGACCACGGCACAGCGGGTGTTCGGCGGCAGCTCGCGGGCCAGGAGCTCCAGTGGTGTGACCCCCAGGCCCCCTGGGTTCTCGAGGGACCCAGCGGCCACGACCAGCCCCACGGCCCGGAGCGGTTCCCGCGCTGCGAGTCCCCGCACAGCGTCCACCACGTCGAGCACGTCGACGCTGCGACACCGCAGCACCGCCCCAGAGCGGGCTTGGGCGGGCACGCCACCGAGTCCGACGAGCACGACCGGCGCCTCGCTGCCGACGACCGGCCACGCGGCCTCCAGGCTGTCGACGTGGGTCATCTGGACGGGCGCGTCCACCCGCTCCAGGCTGCCGTGCAGGGCTCGCTCACCCCGGGGGCCGCGCCCCAGGCGCCACCCCACCAGGCCCGCGCCCAAGGCCAGGAGACCGGCCCACAGGCCCGGGCGGGACGGGGCGTCGGGGGGCTTGACCGCCGGCCCGGTGGCGCCATCGTCGCCGCCCTGGGGCGCCGGGAGCGCGTCGCCCAGGGGCACGGCCTGGGCCGTCGAGCTCAGCTCTGGCATCAGCGCCCGATCACTGGACTGGAGCCCCTGGTCGGTCCAGCGACCGCGCACGCTGGCCACATCGGGGCCCACACTGCGCTCGGCCTGGAGCTGCTGAGCCGGCGTGCGCAGGCGCAGCACCACGTCGCCACTGGCGGCGGTGCCGGCGCAGACCGGCACGTCGTCGTTGCGAGCTGCGTCGGGAAAGTCCCCGTCGTCGTGACAGGCCAGCTGGCCAGAGCCCGAGGCCGCCGCGACCTCCAGGATCCACGCCTGGCGACTCTCGCCCCGGTCGACGTCGATGACCAGGGCGGGCACGGGCGGCTTCGCCGTGCCCGGGGCGCCGGGCTCGGGGGTGCCCGGCTCGGCCCGGAGCCGACCCCCGTCCAGGGTCAGGCTGACCCTGCCGGACAACGTGGGAGCCACGGCCTGGGCCCGCACGAGCCGACGACCGTCGAGCATCACTCCGAGCGCATCTCGCTCCGGCGCCCAGGCCAGGCTCGGGCAGCGCCACTGGCCATCGCCGGGCACCGGATCGCCCTGCTGGCCGTCGTCTCGGCACAAGGCTGCGGCCCCCGCGCTGGTCAGCACCACCACGGACCGGGCCTCTCCCACGGCCAGGACCGTCGGCGTCAAGGGGGCCTGGGCGAGCGCGGGCAGGGCCAGGAGCGGGATGAGCAGGCGGCCTCCGGGTGGCGCCACACGGCCCGGGACCGCGCGTGCAGTAGGATATCGCATCCGCCGGAGGTCCCTCATCCGCGCCTTGCCGGCCCTCTTCCTGCTGGGTCTCTCGGGCTGTGACACCGAGCTCCCCGTGGCGTCCGACGAGCCGAGCCCTCTCCGCGAGCCGGCGCCGCTGCCCCTGGCCGAGGTGCTCTACGGCGGCGAGGCGGGAGACGCCCTCACCCCGCTGGGCGACCGCGTGCGCATGCTCCTGTGGCTCCGGTCCCTAGGAGCGCGTCCGGAACAGCTGAGGGCCCTGCGCCAGGCGAGCCTGGAGGTGCGGGCCCTCGGTGCGCGTGCCGCGGACGCGATGGCCGTGGCCGGACGGGCCGAGGCCCAGGCCCTGGGCCCGACCTACGAAGCCCTGGCCCGAGAGCTCGCCGGGGGCGAGCCCCTGCCCGACCAGCTGGCGGCCCGGGCCGACGGGATCCAGGCCGCGAGGCAGAGCCTGGACGCCGACCCGCGCGATCTGCGGGCCCGCTGGGTCGAGGCCGCCCTGGACGCGGCTGGGGCGTTTGCGGAGACGCTGCTGCCGGAACAGCGCCGGGGCATGGTGAACGCCCTGTTCCTGGTCCGCCGACAGGTGGGACCCGGCTCGGCCCCGGCGGCCTATGAGGGCTTGCTGGGACAGTCGTGGGAAGGCAGCAGCTTTGCCTCCCTGAAGCGGGTGCAGTCGCCGGAGCAAGACCACCTGGATCCCGGCGGCTTGTGGACCCTCGACGCCGGCGAGACCGATCTGGTCGCCGACGTGGCCGGCCTGCGGCTCCAGGCGCTCCTGGCCGTGGCCCTGGCCCACCCCGGCCTGGCCGGCGCCTGCGAGGTCCTGCTGGGGGCGCGGGACGCCGTGGATCTGACCCCGGTGCCCGCGCCGGAGCAGGCCCCCTGAGCCGCACCCGGCCGTGGCTGCTCGCCGGTCTCGCCTATGCCATCGGCGCGGTGGTGTTCACGTGGCCCCTCGGGGCCCAGCTGACCACCCACGTGTGGGGCGACCGCTTCGACGCCTGGACGACGATGTGGCTCATCTGGCACCTCCAGGACGCCCTGGGGGCCGGGGCCCTGACCGAGGTGACGGACCGCATCCTGTACCCGGTCGGCTACAACCTCTGGTCCTTCGGCCACCTGGGCGTGCAGCTGCTGGGGGTGCCGCTCATGTGGGCCGGGATCGGCCTGGTCGCCACCTACAACTTGCTGGTGCTCGCGTCCTTCGTGTTCTCGGCCCTGTGCGCACATGCCCTGGGCGTACAGCTCGCCGGCTCCCACCGGGCCGGGGCCCTCGCGGCCGCAGCGTTCACCTGGACCCCCTACCTCTACGGGGAGATGTCCGCGGGCTGTGTGGAGCTGGTGGCGGCGGGCTTCCTGCCCCTGTTCGCCGTGGCCCTGTTGCGGCTCTGCGAGGCGCCCGGCTGGCGGCGGGCCTGGCCGGCGGTGCTCCTGCTGGCCGCCATCGGGCCGTTCAACTGGTACTACACGCTCTTCACCGGGCTGTTCACGGTGGCCTTTGCGGCCTGGCGGTGGCTCGCCGGGGGGGCGCTGCGCAACCGCACCGTGGCCTGGATCGCAGGGGTCTGCCTGCTGGCGGCCGCCCTGGACGCGCCGCTCATCCCCCAGGTCCGGCGCGAGACGCCCAGCCGGGCGGCGGTGACCGCCGAGACCTTCTCCACCGAGAATTGGGAGCGGAGCTACGCCGTCAGCAATGCCCAGGTCCCACTCGAGGCCTTGGACGCACCTCTGCTCGAGCTCAACGACGCCATGCAGGTCGTGGTGAACAGCACGTCGGTGCTGAACCTGGTCCGGGCCCGGTTCACGGCAAATCCCCTGGACAGCACCCCCGGGGCGCTGGCCTATGTGCTGGGGCTCATCGGGCTGGCGGCTGCTGGACGCCGCGGGCGGGGTTGGGCCGTGCTCGCCGGGGGCTTCACCGTGCTCACCCTGGGCCCCTTCCTGCAGATCGACGCCACGCCGCCCCTGGCCGCCTGGGCCCAAGAGACCCCCCTGCCCTACTACTGGCTCTACAACGACGTCCCGTTCTTCTCCAAGGCCTACCGGCCCTACCGCATCGGGGTGGTCGTGCTGGTCTGCCTGGCGGGACTGGCGGCGGTGGGAACGACTCGGATCCCCCGGCGTCACGGGTGGGCCCTCGCCGGCCTGGCCGGGGTCCTGGGGCCCCTGCAGCCCCACTGGTCCGGCGAGCGTCCCGCCGAGCGCCCGCTGGCCGACGCGCGCATCCCGGCCATCTACGAGGAGCTCCGGGACCTGCCGGACGGCGCGGTCATCGAGCTGCCCCTGCTGTATCAGCCGATCTCGCCTGCAAATGCGCGCTTCCAGTACCACCAGGTCGTGCACCGCAAGCCCGTGCTCAACTGCAACCAGCTCATCCGGCGCACGGACCTGCTGGCGTTCCAGGACTACGTCGGCGACAACGCCTTCCTCCAGACGGTGCTGGACCTGGGCCGACGGGCACCGCCCTATCGCTTCGGGTCGGACGACCTGAGGTCCCTGTGGGACCAGGGCTTTCGCTATGTCGTGGTGCACCCGGCCTTCGAGACCTCACAGCTGCACCTCTCGGGCTTCCACGGCGAGGCAGACCGGCTGGGCAGCGTCGCCCTGCAGATGCTCGACGACGTGTTCGGGGCCCCCGTGCTGACCAGCGCGGACACGTGGATCTACGCCCTCCCCGCGGAGCTGCCCCCGGCTGGGCACCAGTGGACCTGGACCGGCGAGGGCGTGGTGGACGTGCCGGTGCCCTGGTCCGAGCTGAAGCTCCCGATCACCCTGCGCGACGGCGAGTCCCTGGCCCTGGACTGGCCTGACGGCGCCGCACAGGCCACGGCCCTGTCGGTGTGGGTGCACCGTCCGGCGGCCGACCCGGGTCCTGGCGCACTGCGGGTCGCCGGTGCCGGCAGCCTGGACACCGCCCCGGGCACCTGGACCCGGGTCCAGCTCCCCCTGGCCGGTGGCGTGCTGCCGAGCCTGGCGGCCACCGGGGGCACGGTGCACGTGGAGCTGGACCGCCTACAGTTGATCGGGCGGGCCCCATGAGCGGCCCCTGGTTCGACGCGCACAGGACGGCCCTCACCTGGGTGGCGGCGGTCGTGGGCGTGGCCTGGTTCCTGGGACCGGCCCCCCACGTGGCCCAGCGCCTGGAGCAGGCCCGGGCCCGCAGCGTGGCCGAGGTGCAGCTGCACGACGTGATCCTGGCGATCGCCCTGGCCGGCCAGGACGACCCCGCATCCCTGCCTCACGGCGACGGCGCCGCGACCGCGCGGGGGCTGCTCGAGGCCGCTCTGGACCTGGACGCGGTCAAGTCGAGCTGGCCCCAGCGTGCCGCGGATGCCCTGGGCCCGGAGCTGCTCGCCGTGGCCGTCGCCGGCGCGGATCGGCCGGCTCTGCCCCGCTCCCGCGCCCACCCGAACGTGCCGTCGGAGCTGTTGGCCTTGGAGCAGTCGCTCGCGGGGCGCTTCGGCTCGTGGGGGGGCCCCCCGCCACCGATCCCAGCGACCGATCCCTGGCGTGGCTTCCCCCCCGATGACCAGGCCAAGGGCCTGTTGGCGGTGGCCGAGACCCAGGAGCTGACCCTGGCCCAGGCCCGCAGCCTCCAAGGCGCCGTGCTGGTCGGTCTTCATGCCAACGACGCCCAGCCGGGCCTGATCGAAGCCCTGGCCGAACAGCTGGGGCCAGACGTGCTCGCCCGGGCGCCGGCGTCTCGGGACGCCCCGGATCCGGACCTGGTGCCCCGCTTTGGTCCGGCCGCCGTCGAGATCCTGCGGCGACGCCAGGCTGTGGCCCGGTGAGCGAGACCCTGTGGGTCTTCGGCTATGGCTCGCTGGTCTGGCGCCCGGGCTTGCCGGTGCTGGAGGGACACCCGGCCTGGATCCCGGGCTGGTCACGCCGCTTCTGGCAGGGCTCCCCGGACCACAGGGGCACCCCCGGTCGACCCGGTCGGGTGCTGACCCTCATCGAGACCCCGGACCAGGTCTGCCACGGCCAGGTGTGGCGCGTGTCCGACGACGTCCTGGGTGACCTCGATCACCGGGAACAGGCCGGCTACACCCGACTCGTCCGTCCCGCCACCCTCGCCGACGGCACGGTGCGCCAGGCGGTGGTGTACATCGCTGGCCCGGACAACCCCAGCTGGTTGGGCCCCGCAGACCTGGCCCAGATGGCGGCCCACATCCAGGGCAGCAGGGGCCCCAGCGGGACCAACCGGGCGTACCTGCTCCGCCTGGCGGACACCCTGGCGGCCCGAGGGGTGCGCGATGACCACGTCGAAGCCCTGGCGTCAGCGGTCCGGGCGCTGCCCGAGCTGCCATAGGACCTGGTCCCCGATGCGCTCGCCGTGGCCCAGGGTCAGATCCAGGTGCTGCCAGACGCGGACCCGCACCGCCGCCGGCAGCTCGTCCAGGTGGAGCACCACCGCGGCGAATCCCGCCTGGACCAGCGCGGCTTCACCCAGAGCCAGGTCCAGGGCCGGCAGCACCGGCGCGACCGTGTCCACGCTGGTCCGCTCCAGGTCCAGCGCACTCCGGGCCAGGCGATTCTGGCGCAAGAGCGGCGGCGTGGGATCGTTCAGTCCATAGGGGATCGGGCGCCCGTGGCCGACCTGGTACAGGTTGTAGCGACTGCGGGCCAGGACCTGGACGCTCGCGGGCAGGTCGAGCACCGCGCCTTCGGCCGCGATTGCGCCGTAGACCGCAGGTGTGGCCACCGGGGCCGTGGCCACGGGGAAGGGCGCGGGGGCCACCAGGGCCAGCTCGGCCAGGACCAGGGCGACCCCCAGGCCCGCCACCAGCCCCTCGGACCGCTGGCTTCGGCGAGCGAGCGCCACCACGCCCCACGCGGCCAGGACCGCGACGCAGAGCTGCAGCGGCACGGTGAAGCGGTAGGCGTGGGACAGGGGCCGCAGCAGCGGAAAGGGCTCGAAGAAGAACAGGAAGGGCAAAGGCAGCCAGTCCCCGCCGGGCAGGGCCTGATAGCGGCCGCCGACGTAGAGATAGGGCCCGAGCGCCATCACCCATGCCGCCAGCGCCCCCGCCAGCCAGGGCCGGGCCGCCCGCCGCCTCCAGGCGCCCCAACCCGCCAGCCCCAGGGCGATCAGCCCCACGTAGACGACCACCACCAGGTCCTCGTCGAACAAGACCTTGAGGTCGGGGCTGCGCACCGGCACCACAAAGGCCAGGGCATCGACCATGTTGTGGGCCCACAGGGTGCGCTCCACGAAGTCCCCGTCCCGCGCCACCAGACCATCGGCAGCCACGAGCGTGCGCCGGAAGCGCACCAGGGCCGGCAGGACCAGCAGGCCTGCAGCGGCCACCGGCCAGCCCAGGTGTCGCCGCACCGCGCCGGCCCGCAGTCCGGGACCCAGGGCCTGCACGACCAGAGGCAGGACCGCCAGCAGCGCGAACAGGCCGTAGTACCAGTTCGTGAGCGCTGTCGCGCCCAGCATCACCCCGGCCAGGAGTCCGGACCGGGGGCCCGGCGCCTGGCGGAAGCCGAGGGCGGCCCACAGAGCCAGGGGCAACCAGCCCAGGGCCAGGGTCTCGGTGATGCCGTTGTGCAGCTGGCCGAGCACGTAGGGCGACGCGCCGTACACCACCCCGGCCACCGCCGCACCCGCCGGGCTGCCGGTGACCCGGTGGGCCAACAGCCCGGCCCCCAGGATCCCCAGGGCGACCCGCAGGGTGACCACCGCATTCATCGCCACCACGGGCCCGGCCAGGAGCTGGACCGGCGCCGACAGCAGAGCCCCGGCCATGTCGATGAACCACAGAGCGCCGCCCTGGGGGAAGCGCAGCAGCGCCGTCTGCAGCGGCGACTCCCCGGCCCCCAGCGCCGAGTGCACCTGCCAGTACCCCCACAGGTGGTTGTAGGTGTCGGCGCCCGGGTGTCCAAGGACCCGCCCCGTGGGGTCGAGCCACGCGGGCGCTGTGAGCGCGACCGCCAGGACCAGCGCCGCTCCCGCCGCCACCATGGGCCTCTTCATGGATCGTCGCCGAGTGCTGCGACCCGCAAGAGCCGGGTGTGCTCTTCGAATTGCGGCCAGCCGGTCGTGACCAGCGGGTCCCCGGACTGGCCCCCCGGCGCCCTCTCGACGCTCTGGCAGACGCGCTTGGCCAGCACCTGCAGCCCCGGGAACAGCTCGCCCAGGTGTTCTTGCACACCCACGAGGGAGCGCCGGCTGGACCCCTGGACCGATCCGGGCAGGTTCCTGAGATCGGTGATGCCTTCGACGATGCGCACGTGGGTGCCCGGACCGTGCAGGTCCAGCACGCCCCGCCGAGACTCGCCCAGGGCTCGCGCGGTCGACTCGCGCTTCCGGCTCATGCGCCCGCCCTCGCCGGACTGGCGGTAGCGCCGCACCACCACGTCACCGGGCACCACCAGCGACACCTGGAGCCCATCGAGGAGCTCGCCGGGCGGGGGCGCTGCCGGATCGAAGCTCACGGGCTCCTGCCACAGGGGCGTGCGGGTCCCGAACCACCGGCCGTCCGGCTCGCGCCGAAGCACCACCCGCGGCGCGTCGATGGCCGGCAGGGTCTCCCGATCGATGATCGACGCGGCCAGGCCCAGTCGTCCGATCTGCTCGGCTCGTCCCTCGAGCTCGGCGCGGCTGTCGCTCCTGGCCAGCACCTGGGCGTAGCGATGCCGCGACTGCAT
>Ga0114933_10005488_pt1 | contig 11533 bp, 10 predicted proteins | sample 4SBtaG_FD_89691 | JGI IMG/M metagenome (GOLD analysis project Ga0114933, IMG submission 89691) | Deep subsurface microbial communities from Kolumbo volcano to uncover new lineages of life (NeLLi) - 4SBTROV12_W25 metaG | ecosystem: Environmental > Aquatic > Marine > Volcanic | place: Kolumbo... | reverse complement strand
TATTGAGTTCTAGATTTTTTGATTGTCCATGAATCATAATTAAACCACCGGGATTATTACTATTTATTTTGGCTTTTCTTTTATCCCACTTATTAGGGTAAGAGATTTGTAAGGCAATATGAAAGTCACTATTATGTAATTTCTTATTTATATAATATAAGCCTTCCGGTGTTTTCCCATCACCTCTCTTGTGTTTATGTCCAATAGGCTCAAAACCTAATGCTATATTATAAGTTTTTATTATGTCGCCATTTTTTAAAAGATGAAGCATTCTGTCAGATTTTTTAATAAAAATCATATCTATTGAGAGGTCTGCAAAAGCACTGGAGGAAATGAATATAATTAATAATAAAGCGCTAATTTTTGATAAAAAATTCATTACCTTTCTACCCCATCTTTTAATTCATTAAGTATTCCTCTTGCAGCACTTTCTAGGTTTTTGTCAAAACTAATTACTTTATTTTTCTTTGATGGTTTCTTTATTTTTTTTACAATGATTTGCTGTTTGGATTCTTCAGATAAATATTTATCCCATTTCAGACTATCAACAGAAAGACATTTAGGACAAAGTAAACTCCATTTTTCAGAAAAGAAAGAACAAGACATACATCCCCAACTATAATCCTTATCAGCTCTTTCTGCTTTTTCAATCCATAAATTGGACATTTTAATATTACCATTTCCAAGTCTGTCTATTTGTGACATCAAATTATAATTATTCTTTGTCCATTTCTTTTCTGGAATCATTTGTATATGTTTTTGGGCTTTTTGCCACGCTTTAGCTTTTACTGCTAATTTGGATAGTATGTGGTTGTTATAATGGTTTAAATGTCTTGAGGTAGAAATTTCATTCATATAATTTAACATTTTTAGAGCTGTAAAATTTTTAAATGTTTCTAAAAAGAAATTTACTAAATCGGGGTTGGCATTTTTTTTCCACATTGCTTCGGCATACTTTATACCCTTTTCTGAATTTTTTTCATGTAAAAGAAATGCTTTGCTAGCGATGCCTGGAGAAAAACTTGGTATGTATTTTAAGCAAGTTGATAAATCTTTTAAAGCTAAATTAAAATTGCCTTCCGTTTTGTTTTTTAAGTGTTTGGAATAATAAACTTTTCCTAGAAGTTTGCTTCTATCATTTGTGCTTATTTTTTTATATCTCGTCATTAGTTTTATAATTGACAAAATTTCAGTAAAATTATTATTTATAATATTTGATAGCAATAATTTTTCGTAAAACCAAAGAGGAGTATCTTTTTTTATAGGTATTAGCTTTGTTAATTTATAGGCCTTATCATATTCATTGTTAACTATTGAATAATTAATTAATTTTTTTAAGGCGTATAGTTGTGTTTCCGGATAATTTAACATTTTTCTTAAAACAACTTCTTTATTTTTTAAGTTTTCACTATTTTTAGAAGTTTCTATTTGTAACAATAGTTTAAGAGGATCTGTCTTTATTAAACGCTTAGATCTGTTAAAATGAAGTTCTGCTAAATTCTTTTCGTCCATAGATAAAGCAGATATACCAGAATAGATGTAGCTTAAACCCTTTTTTTGTCTATTGTGCTTTAATTTATTTTGTATTGAATTTGGCAATTTTATTAAAAAAAATATAAATTTAAATAAAAGGTAGATTATAATAAATGATAATAAAATTATAAATATAAGGGAAGAAACAGACGTTTCTACCAGCCATCCATGCCACTCAATTAATATCTCTCCAGGTTCATTTGTAACAAATGTTGTCAGATATCCAGTAAAAATTAACAATATAAAAAGCAAAGTATACTTAATCACCAAAATTCCCTTTCGTAACTAGCCAGTTAATAACAAGGTCAATTGAAGTTTCTAAAAGGATGTATTGATTTATATTTTTTTTCCAGGACACGTAGTCTGAATTATTTTCTAAATTAGAATTTTCTTCCAATATATCAAGGTAGCTAAGTATAGAAGAAAAATTTTCATCAACAAATTTTTCATTAATATCATTTTTTAACTTAATGTTTGTGCTAATAGAAAGGTCGCTAGATTTATTTATTTTTATAAATTGCTTAGAAAAACTTAATATTTTATAAAAAATATTATTTGATTCCTTATTAGTTTTTGAATCATCATTTTTTATATCAGTATTTAAAAAAAATTGCTTCTTTAGTTCTGACTTACTGTATATATTGTCTTTGCTCAATAATTTAATATTTTGCAAAGCCTTTAAAATATTTGCTGGTGACTTTTCTCTGTTTAAATAGTTATCAATAATTATAATTTTGTCCGACCATAAAAAACTATTTGATATATTTTGCTTTATAAACATTAAATAAATGAGAGTTTTGTATGACTCTAGGTTATTAGTTTCACCTGATTCCCTTTTATAAGATCCCAAATTATTTTCTAAAAAAGATAAATTTTCTGTGATTTTTTTTACCGAATCATTCATTAGAATTTTGTTTTCTTTAATTAATTGATTATTTTTTATAATTAATCCTTCAATGAGATCAATCTTTTCCCAGTGACTATTTACAAGATTCTCAAGATTGCTTATTTTTGTATTATTAGATAGGGTTGAAATTCTTTTATCCATCAAATCTAATTGCGTAGACGTTTGGTTGCTTAAATATAAAAAATATACAAAAAAGGTCACAAGTATTATAAAAAGTATAATTGTGCTGTAGTGTATTTTTTTTTTATCAGACTTACTTTCAGATATTTTACTTTCCTCATTAATTTCCATAGATATATTTTTATTGTTATTTGTATTAGAAAAATATTCGTTTACTGTAATATTTTTTATACCAGCAAACTCTCTTATAAAATTCCTATATCGATGAGGTATGCCATTTTTTTTCCATTTATATATGGAGGCAGTGCTGATTTCCGAACCCTTGGAATTAATGAAATTATAGATCTCCTTTATCCCGCCTAATTTGTCTATTAATTCCTTTGTCTTAGCTTGTGTTTTCATCAAATATATTTTTTCCTAAAAATTTAAATATTAGTATACTAACTTTCTAATATAGAATTTGCAAAGTTTTTAGATTCAACATTTTTTACAATTAGAACTTTTTTCCATTTTCTTTTTTCTAAAATACTTTTTGTGTTTTTTCCTAAACAAACGGCATTTATTGTTGAAAAATTATATTGTTCCGTAAGTTTGTTGAAGGTGTCAGCAATATGAGGCGAATAAAAAACTATATGGCTGGTATTTTGTTTAAAGATAAAATCTAATATTTTCTTGTTAATATGTTTTTCTGGAATCGCATCATACAAAACTATTCTAGTTGCATTTATTCCATTTTTTTTTAGTTTTGGAATGGGGTTGTGAGCCATCTTGTTTCCAGAGAAAATAGCTATATTATTAATTTTTATTTCTGTTTGATTTAAAATTTCTTTTTCTAAAGTTTTACCTGAATATGCTTTTGTTTTGATACATTTAAAACCAGACTCTATTGCATACTTTTCAGTAATTTTACCTACACAAAAAGTATTAATATTTTTAAATATATTGTTATTAATATTTTCTTTTATAAATTTAACACTATTCACGCTTGTAAATATAATTGCATCAAATAGTTTAATATTAATTGGAGTATATTTTTTTCTTTTAATTTTTATAATACTTTTAACAAGAACATTGAAACCTTGCTTAATAAGTATTTCTTTTAAATCTTTTCCTCTTTCTTTATTTCTTAAAATGACTATAGATCTTTTAATACTTTCTTTCTTCATAGCTTTAAAATTCTTAAACCTCCCTTTTTAATAAGAATTTTTCCTACATTTTCACCTATTTCTTTAGACTTATTCATTTGATCCGCATGAGTTGACTCAATCATTTTTTTTCCATCAGATGAATATACACGTGCAGTTAAAAATAACTTTTTAAATGTCAAGTTGCTTAAAATTGATATAGCAGAATTGCAATCTCCTTTTAAACTTTTCAAAACAGACCTTTCTGCTTCAGCCTGATGTTTTACTTTTGAGTCTTCTAGATTCACTAAAAATTTATTTATTTTAAGATTGTTTTTTAGTGATTGTAGGGCAATTATACCTTGTCCTGCACTTGGCATCATTTCCATTGGGTCTAATACGTAGTAGCTTTCTTTAATGTTTAACCTTTTAACTCCTGCAAGAGCTATTACGATTGCATCTACTTCGCCTTCTTTCATTTTTCTAATTCTTGTTTCTACATTCCCCCTCATTTGAGCTATTTTTAAATTAGAGTTTAAACGTCTTATTTGGGCTATTCTTCTAGGACTATCAGTGCCAACAGTTTGATTGGATTCCAAGTTTTTAATATTAGTTGAATTTGAATTTGATAAAAGAACATCGTGACTATCTTCCCTCGGAAGGATGTAGGACAATTTATACTTTTTTTCTATAAAAGTAGGAATATCTTTGAGAGAGTGAACTGCTATATCAATTTTTCTCTTTTCAAGTGCTTCTTCTAATTCTTTTGTAAAAAGACCCTTGCCACCATATTCTGCTAGCTTTTTGTTTAGTTTTTTATCCCCAGAAGTTGAAATTTTTATTAATTCCGTGTTTTTTCCTAATCTTTTCATTGCAGCTTGAGCTTGCCAAATGGCTAAAGGACTTCTTCTACTACCTATTTTTATTTTATAATTATTAAAATTGTATTTTTGCATATTTTATATTTACTATACTTTAAACTAGAAAATAAATGTAATAATTAATAAGTTTTAGAATGATTGTATTAGGCATAGAAACAAGTTGTGATGAAACTGCGGCAGCGCTGGTAAATTCTGAGTATAAGGTTCTATCTGAGACAATTCACACTCAGACAGAAGTTCATGAAAAATATTTAGGAGTTGTGCCAGAGCTGGCAGCCAGAAGTCATATTGAATATTGTGATAAGGTGATTGCTGAAACTTTTAAAAAGTCTGGGATCAGTTTAAAAGATATTGATGCAGTAGCTGCTACCGCTGGACCTGGTTTAATAGGTGGACTCTTAGTTGGGCTAACTACGGCAAAAGCAATTTCTCTATCTGCCAATAAACCATTTATAGCAATAAATCACTTAGAGGGACACGCCTTAATTCCTAGACTAACTGATAAAATTAACTTTCCCTATTTATTGTTATTAATTTCGGGTGGGCATACCATGTTTTTATCTATAGAAGGTGTTCAAAAGTATATATTATTGGGAAGCACAATAGATGATGCCTTAGGAGAAGCATTTGATAAAACTGCTAGATTATTAGGATTAAGTTATCCTGGTGGAGCGAGTTTAGAAAAATTAGCTAGAAATGGAAATCCGGAAAAAATTATATTTCCCCAACCACTGCGTGGGGTTAAGAATTGTGACTTTTCTTTTTCCGGCCTAAAAACCTCTGTACGTCAAACTGCTGAAAAAATGGCTCCTTTAAGTGCTCAAGATAAAGCAAATATAGCGGCTTCTTTTCAGCATACTATATGCAAAATAATTTATGAGAAAAGCAAGGAAGCCCTGAAAATTTTTAAGAAAAAAAATGCTAATTCTAATACTTTTGCTGTTTCAGGAGGAGTTGCTTCAAACTTATCAATTAAATCAACACTAGAGAGTCTTGCTAAAGAAGAAAATTTTAAATTAGTAGCACCTCCCCCTCGTCTATGTACAGATAATGGAGTAATGATTGCTTGGGCAGGCATTGAGCTTAAAAATATTGGCATTCAACATTCTTATGAATTTGATGCTAGAGCTCGATGGCCTCTAGAAGAGGTTTAATATGAATTATTCTTTTGCAATTATAGGTGGCGGAGCATGGGGAACTGCAATATCAATAGCTCTTGCAAGGAAAAGTGATCATAAAGTAATAATTTGGGTGAGAGAGAAGGAAGTATGTGAGGAAATTAATAGATTCCATAAGAATTCACTTTATTTGCCAAATGTAAATTTAAATAAAAATATTGTGGCTACCAATAATATTTCTGAAGCTTTAGCTCCTATTATATTTTATGTTACACCTGCTCAACATTTCAGAAAGGTAATAAATATTCATAAACAATATTTGAAGAAAAACTTTAAATTAATCATTTGCTCTAAAGGTATTGAACAAAAAACGGGAAGTTTGCTTAGCGATATTATAGGTGAAATTGATCTTAAGAATGAGTATGCTATATTTTCAGGACCTTCTTTTGCAAAAGAGGTTGCTAAAGGCAAGCCTGCAGCTTTAGTGTTAGCTGCAAGATCTTTAAAACTAGCAGAAAAAATTTCAAATCATATTTCTTTAAAAGGACTTCGTGTATATACGAGTAATGATGTTTTAGGAGTTCAAGCTGGAGGAGCAATTAAAAATGTATATGCTATAGGGTGCGGTATAGCTAATGGAATGGGATATGGCAAAAGTGCAGAGGCTGCTATTATCACTAGATCAATAATAGAAATGTCAAGGTTCTGTGTTTCTATAGGAGGGAAAAAAGAAACAATTTATGGTCTTTCGGGTTTAGGCGATACAATATTAACTTGTAATAGTGAATTATCTAGAAATTTTATTTTGGGAAAAAATATTGGAAAAGGAAAGAAAGTAAGTCAAATTTTAAGAGAGAATGTTACTATTGCGGAAGGATACTATACTATTAATGCTATAAATAAGATTATAAAGAAACATTCTATAAATATGCCTATTCTAGAATCAATATATTCTATTTTATACAAAAATAAAGACCCAAAATCTATAGCAAAAAAATTAATGACTAGGCCAACTAAAGAAGAAAGTATTAGTTAGTCTCTTAAAAGCTCATTTATAGATGTTTTTGAGCGCGTTTGTTCATCTACAGTTTTTACAATCACTGCACAATATAGAGATAAATTATCTTTCGTTTTAATTGATCCAGGCACTACAACAGAATATGCAGGAACTTTTCCAAGGTAAATTTTATCATTTTTTCTATCTACTATTTTAGTAGAAGCCCCTAAATAAACTCCCATAGATAAAACGGAGCCTTCTTCTACGATTACCCCCTCAGCTACTTCTGACCTGGCCCCTATAAAACAATTATCTTCAATAATTACTGGGGATGCTTGTAGAGGTTCCAACACCCCTCCTATACCAACCCCTCCTGAAATATGGCAATTTTTTCCTATTTGGGCACACGAACCGACAGTGGCCCATGTATCTATCATGGTTCCCGAGTCTATCCTAGCACCTAGGTTTACAAAAGAGGGCATTAATACAACTTCTGGGGCAACATACGCACTATATCTAACTACAGAGCCAGGAACTGTTCTGAAATTATTATTAGAAAAATCTTCTTGAGTCCATTCAGAAAACTTGGAAGGAATTTTATCCCACCATTTTGAATTTTCTGGACCTCCATCTATTAAATCTAAAGGACGTATTCTAAAGGAGAGTAAAACAGCCTTTTTAATCCATTCGTTTACTGTCCAAGTGCCATTTATTTTTTCGCTCACTCTTATTTGGCCACTATCAAGTAACTGTAAAGTTTTTTCTATATAGTCTTTAACTTTTACAGAGGAACTGGAATTGACGCTTTCTTTATTTAACCATATATTTTCAATATTATTTTGAAGTAGTAATACTGTATCTTGTGAACTATTTTTCATTTTTAACATTTCTTATTAATTATAGATTTTCATAAATAGGATATTTAACTATTATTGTCTAAATTTATTTTATTTAAAAATCTTCCTAAATTACTTGTTATATGGTCTATATATTTTTTTTCATTTTCTTTCAAAGAAAAAAATTTTTCTTTATTGTCAGGATGAAATTTGCTTTCTAATAAAATCGTTTTGAGACCTATTTTTTTTGCATTAATTAAATTTCTTGCTATATCCTCAAAAAAGGCAGCTTTAAGAGGAGGGATATCATAAAATTTTATAAAATTTTTAAATGCCTTTATATCAGGTTTTGGAATGAAATTTGCTGATTCTATGTCATATATATTTTTAAAATGACTTTTTATTTTTAATTTTTTGAGAACTCTTAATGCATGTTTTTTTGAACCATTGGTATAAATATATTTTATACCACTTAAATTTTTTAAAGCTAAGCAAAGAGTTTTATCTGGATTGATGTTTTCAATATTTATATCATGTACATAATCTAAAAATGTTTTTGGATTTATGGAATGCTTTAACATTAGCCCATTCAGAGTGGTTCCATATTTTACGTAATATTTCTTTTGTAGTTTATGAGCTGCTTCTGGCTTCAAAGACAAATGTTTTATAATAAACTGCTTCATTCTAACATCAATTTTAGAAAATAAATTTGATGAAGAAGGGTATAGAGTATTATCTAGATCAAATATCCAATGATTTACATTTTTAAATGACATTTTTTAACTTATTAAAGTTCCATATCCTTTATCAGTAAGGATTTCTTTTAAAATAGCGTTAGAAACTCTTCCATCAATAATTACTGCTGCTTTTACCCCTGACTGCAGACTATCTAAGCAAGTTGTTATCTTAGGAATCATTCCTCCTGTAATAACTCCTGTCTTTATCATGTTATGAATTTCTTTTTTTGATAAAGAGTTAATTAATTTCTTTTTATCATTTAAAACTCCTGGAACATCGGTTAAAAGTATAATTCTGTCAGCATGCAGTGATCCAGCTATAGCTCCCGCAGCAGTATCAGCATTTATATTAAAAGTTTCACCATTTTCACCAAATCCTATAGGGGAAATTATAGGTATAAATCCGGCAGAAGATAAAGTGTTAATTATTGAAATATTAATTTTAACGGGCTCTCCAACAAATCCTATATCCAAAGCTTTCTCTATATTTGAATTAGGGTCTTTTTTATTTTTAAGAAATTTTTTTGCAAGAATTAAGTTGGCATCTTTTCCCGAGACACCTACTGCTAATCCACCAGAAGAATTTATTTTAGCAACAATCTCTTTATTTATGGATCCAGCTAAAACCATTTCAACAATGTCAACTATTTCTTCACTGGTAACCCTCAATCCATCTATGAAGGAAGATTTAATTTTTAAATTATCTAACATTGCACCAATTTGGGGCCCTCCCCCATGAACCACCACAGGATTTATGCCTAATTTTTTTAATAAAACAATATTATTTGCAAAACTTAAGGAAAGCAATTTGTCTCCCATTGCATGTCCGCCATATTTTATTACAATGAATTTACCTTTATACAATTCAGAATATTTATATACTTCTTCTTTTGATGTCTCTGCTAATTTGGCAATATTTTCAATTTCATTTTCTTTTAGTTCCATTTACAATTTCCTTGGAAATTTAAGTGTTTGCAATCAAATTAAGATGAGTTCTTAATTTATCTATACCAATATTTTTTTTAGTGCTAGTTAAAATTATCTCAGGATGAGCAGCAGAAAAATTTTCTAACTCTTTAATAGTTTTATTTTTATTTATATCTAAATCTTTAGAATTCAACTTATCTATTTTAGTTAAAATACATTGAAAATTTATCCCTATTTTGTTTAGAAACAGTATCATATTTTTATCATTTTCTTTTATTCCATGCCTTGCATCTATTAAAAGGAATACTCTTAGTAGAGTAGATCTATTTTTTAAATATTTTTCAATTAGTAAATTCCATTCAAATATTTTTGATTTAGAAGCCTTTGCGTAACCATATCCCGGGAGATCTGCCATAAGTAACTTTTTATTTACTAAATAAAAATAAATTAATTGAGTTCGACCAGGAGTATTTGAAGTTCTTGCGATGTTTTTTCTCTTGCTGATAGCATTAATTAAACTCGACTTTCCGACGTTGGACCTTCCAGCAAAACATACCTCAGGAACAGGATAAGATGGCATGGAATCCATGTTAGGTGCAGCACAGCAATAATCAACATGCTGACCAAACAGCAAGCAATTTTCTTTTAAGTTATCAACCAATGTTTTTCCTAATTATTTATTATTTTGACTAATTTGATCAGTTTTCTTAATAATTATCCATTGCTGTGCTATAGAAAGAATATTATTACAGGTCCAATAAATAACTAAGCCAGCTGCAAATTGCGCAAATAAAAATATAAAAATGAAGGGAAGCATTCCCATAACTTTTGCTTGAATTGGATCTGGAGGTGTGGGGTTTAATTTAAATTGGAGCACCATAGTAGCACCCATTAAAAGTGGCCATATACCAATAATTAAGAAAGATGGTAAATCAATTGGTATTAATCCAAATAAATTAAAAATCGAATATGGATCAGGAGCAGATAAATCTTTTATCCACCCATAAAAAGGAGCGTGCCTCATCTCAATAGTGACCGAAAGAACTTTATAAAGTGCAAAAAAAACTGGTATTTGTAATAAAATTGGCAAACATCCAGCTAAAGGATTAGCTTTCTCCTTTTTATATAATGCCATAATCTCTTGCTGCATCTTTATTTTATCATTTGGATATCTTTCTCTTATCTCCATCATTTTAGGTTGTAAAATTTTCATTTTGCTCATTGATTTAAAAGATTTATTAGCTAAAGGGAATAATATTATTCTTATACAAATAGTAAGGGCAATAATTGCTAACCCAACATTTCCAAATGTTTTGGAGAAAAAATCTAAAAGTGAAAATAATGGTTTTGTTATTGGATAAAACCATCCAAAGTCTACTGCCCTATCAAACATTTTTATACCAGTATCTTTATGCTTGTTTAAAATTGATACTTCCTTGGCTCCTGTAAAAAGCTTGCTGGTGTATTTTACTTCACTGTTTCCAAATACCTCAATTCTAGGACCTGTATAAGTTGCTTGAAAATTTGTGTTGGTATTAGTTGGAAAGCTCTCAAAATATCCTGTGAATTTGGTTTTATTTTGGGGAACCAGTGCTGCTAACCAATACTTATCAGTTATTCCAATCCAGCCATCACTATTATCCTTAAAAGTAATTTTTTCATCCTCTAAATCATCATAATCTAATTCTTCTAGTAGGTCATTGAAGACTCCTATAGGACCCTCGTGAAGAATATAAAGACCAGATAGCTCTGGTATTCCTGCTCTGCTAATAAGACCATAGGGATATAATATTATGTCATTTTGTGTAGTGTTTATGACTGTTTGTTCTATGGTAAACATGTACTCGTCGTCTAAAGAAATTTTCCTTTTAAATATAATGCCCTCGTTATTGTTCCAAGTAAGAGTAACAGATTGATTAGCACTTAATGCGTTTTTATCGGCAACCCAAATAGAGTTATTATCAGGTAATTTAATATTTTTTGAAGAATTACTAACCCATCCGTATTCTGCAAAATATGGATTCACCGAACCTTTAGGTGAAAATAATTTTATATTTTGAGAATCATCTTCTAATGTTTCAAAGTAATTTTTTAGTAAAATATCATCAATTCTTCCGCCGGTTAAAGCAAGTGTTCCTTCTATTAAATCGTTTCCTATATTTATGCGGCTACTTTCACTAATTATATCTTCTCTAGATGAGATATCTATGTTGCTATTTTCAGGAATAGGAATAATTGAATCAGTATTTTCTTCGCCCTGCTTATTTAGATTTATTTCTTCTGAAGGAAATAAGAACTGAAATCCAAGAAGAATAGCTAAAGAGGCTACAATGGCTAACAATAAATTTTTTTG
>Ga0114933_10005484_pt1 | contig 11536 bp, 12 predicted proteins | sample 4SBtaG_FD_89691 | JGI IMG/M metagenome (GOLD analysis project Ga0114933, IMG submission 89691) | Deep subsurface microbial communities from Kolumbo volcano to uncover new lineages of life (NeLLi) - 4SBTROV12_W25 metaG | ecosystem: Environmental > Aquatic > Marine > Volcanic | place: Kolumbo... | reverse complement strand
TTTAGCATATATAGTCGGATCACCATACGATGATTGGATAGAGAGGCCTAAGAGTGTTGATGAAATAGAAGAAAAATATCCAGATCATGATTATTTGTATTTTTATTCTCCAATGGGAGGAACGTTGGCACTTAACTGGAGGAAATATTGATGAAAATAAAAAATCTATCAATCCTTATTCTGCTTATTCCAATAATGTATTTTGATAATGCATTGAGTCAAATGGATAAGAAGCTGGAGATTATTCAGCCCAAATCATTCAATAAGCTCATTTTGACAGGAGCAGAAGGATACTTGGTTATCAAAGAGGATGTTCAAGTTCCAAATAATAAACGTTTAAAAAAGATACTTTCAAAATCAGGCTTAAAGGGCCCTTATGAAGTTCGTTTCAAAAGTAATGATCAGCTTAATTACTCTGTGAGAATAGAAGATCCTTTTACTGCTGGAGGACACGATGAAAACGGTAAACCATTTTTCTTTTCAGTCAGTAATGCCTATTTTGAAGTTTATTATCCATCAGATATAGAATATGACTCAATTGAAGTTGTGAACTTGGTGCAGCAACGCTTTAAGCAGAATCAAAAAATTACTGTTCAAAAATAATTCAAATTAAAAAAAAGCCTGCTATATAGCAGGCTTTTTTCTGACCGATGATTCTAAATTATGACTTTGAGAATTCAGGAATAGATGGATCGTAAATAACTCCAGAATTGTATACCTCAGGTACACCACAAGTTGCTGTTGCCTCTAGTGATGCTCTGGCTTCACCTCCAGTATCAAGCCAGGAAGCTCCTCCATCTGCTGCACTGTCTGAGTTCTCATGGAAGTTACCCCACCAGAAGTCAGCTAGCTCATTCGTTCCGTCACCAGAATAAATTCCATATGCATAGAAAGCATTGGCATCTAGTCCATCCAACCACTCGTTGTAGAGTACAATTGTTTCCATTAAATCTTCGGATGATTTTCCATCATTGTATTTGCATGGAAAAAATTCAGTAAAAAATGACCCGTCTTCTGTCATCGGCCCAAATGAATATACATCTCTATGAAAAGTCATATCCCAAGACGCTCTTTCCTCGCCATTGCAAACCATCACTGACTCATTTTGAGTAAGAAACGCCATTGCCTCTTCGTCTTGAACCCATTCTTCCCAAGCAGCATCGGCATCTTCTTTTGACTCCCAAGAGAGTTCCCACCAGCCATTCTCAAATCGGCTAGTCTCAGATGCCGGAACATAACCCCATGCACCCAAAAGGTCATCAGAGATATTTAAAGATCTCCAGCCCTTCATCATTTTGTCAACATTCTCTTGATTAAAGTCTGACCCACCAACGCACGGAATGAACTCATTGTAAAACTCAAATCCAACAAGATCGAAGGTCACATTATTCTCACTAGGCGCTTCAGAATCTCCACACGAGACAACGAAAACCAGGAAAAATGACATTGCAATTATTCTTTTCATATATTTTTCTCCAAAAAAAGACCTCACCCTTAAGTAAAAATATACATAATGGTTTGATATTTATCCAATCTGGTTTTATTAGGAGGATTTATTATGATTGAATTTATACTTGGAATGACTTTATTGAATACCACTCTTATTCTTTATTTTCATTATCAGCAGAAAGAAATGAACAGGGAAATATTAGAAACGGTTAAAGATCATTACTTTTATTATGGTCGACCGGACAAGGATTGATTTATTTTTGGCTTCATAGAAGCTAAAATTCAAAAAATTATGAACATTATAGAAGTAAAAGATTTAAAAAAAGCTTATCTCCTGCCAAGCGATAAAACGAAAACATTCAATGCCGTAGACTATATCTCCTTGGGAATCCAAAAAGGAGAGGTCTATGGAATTCTTGGCCCCAATGGGGCAGGGAAGACCACAACTTTAGAAATGTTAGAAGGCCTTAAGGAAATCGATGACGGTTCTGCAATCATTGATGGCATCGATGTTAGCAAGGATCCGTATGAAGTTAAAAAAGTGATAGGCGTTCAACTACAAAGCAACGAATATTTTGATAAGTTGGACCTCGGCGAGCTGCTGACTTTATTTTCTAAACTCTATTCTACAAACATCGATCACTCGAAGTTGCTAGACCAAGTTAATTTGCTGGATAAAGCAAATGCAAAAACTCAACATCTATCGGGTGGCCAAAGGCAGAGATTCTCAATTGCCTGTGCTTTGGTGAATAACCCCAAAATTCTCTTCTTGGATGAGCCAACAACAGGACTCGACCCACAAGCAAAGAGAAATTTATGGAATTTAGTAAAGGACCTCAATGCATCCGGCATGACAATTGTTTTGACGACACATAATATGGAAGAAGCGGAATACTTATGTGACAGAATCGCAATCATGGACAAAGGCAAATTGATTGCAGAAGACACACCGAAGGCATTGATTGAGAAATATGCACCTAAACCGTCAGATATCCCATTGACCGGAAACATAGAAGACGTTTTCTTGAATCTAACAGGACACTCATTAAGGGACTGATATGTTTACAGAGTCTCAGCTTTACCTAGCCATGGTTTTTCTCAAGATGTTTCTCAGAGACATTCAATCGATATTCTTTAATCTTTTTTTTCCAATGGCATTCATCGGAGTATTTTTGTTCACTGGGGGCGAACCGGATCCAATTAAAGTGGGCATTGTCGATAAAGCTCAAAATCAATTGTCCATCAGCTTCAGTTCTTTATTGGATCAGGACACCACCTTTGAAGTAATAGAGGGTTTAGAGACTGATTTAAACTCTAAACTGATTGATGGAGAATTGATCGCTATTGTTGAAATACCCGAGCAATTTGACTATGAAAATCAGACTGGAAAGCTTAACCTCATATTAGACGCATCACAGGTTAGACAGCTTGACGGGATCAAAGAATCTATAGAAAAAACTCTTTTATCAATTGAGAGAGAGCTGAGAGGCAATGAGGCAATGTTTTCCCTTGAAATAGTCGATATGAAAGCAAGGCCTCAACGATACATTGATTTCCTGATACCCGGCTTATTGGCATTTATGCTGATGAATCTCAGTATTGCTGGCAGTGGTTTCAACTTGGTTGAATATAGAAGGAGGGGCATTCTTAAAAGGCTTTTTGTGACCCCAATTATGCCAAAAGACTTCATCATTTCCATCGTTCTAGCAAGGTTAGCCATCGTTCTTATACAACTGTCAGTTATTCTTTGGTTTGCGCTTCTGGTACTTGATATTCAACTCATTGGCGGATTATTGTCGCTTTACGGAATGATTATGTTCGGCTCATTAATATTCTTATGTTTCGGATTTTGTTTTGGCAGTATCGCAAAGACACAGGAGGCAATAAGACCTCTTGTCACATCATTTACGTTTCCACAACTGATACTCTCAGGTGTATTCTTCCCAATTAGTTCGTTACCAGAAATCATTCAACCGATTGCTCAGTGGTTACCATTGAGTGTAATTGCATCAAGTTTGAGAGGAATTGCAAATGATGGCTTGAGTTTATTGTCTTTTGATTCAAACCTTTTAGGTGTTCTCATTTGGTTAGTTGTTAGTTTCTTTTTGGCCACACGTTACTTTGTGTGGAGGGATGTTGCTGGCTAATGTTGCATAAGCGTATTTCTGTAGCTCCAATGATGGGAATGACCGATAGGCATTTCCGTTTCATGGCATCTCTGCTATGCGATAAAGTTTCTTTGTATACGCCGATGATTCATGTGGATGCAATTAATCAATCCGACAAAAATTTTTTAAAAAAAGAAAATAATGATTCAAAGGCCGTTGGTATCCAAATAGCCGGTAATGACCCAGTTGCTGTCTCGGATGCATCAAAGGTAATCAAAAATTGCAATTACAATGAAATAAACTTAAACATAGGATGCCCAAGTGAAAGGGTTCAAAATTGCAAAGTTGGTGCAGCATTGATGGATGAGCCAAAAACTGTGGGACAGATGGTTGAATCAATTAGCAATGCTTGCAACCTTCCAGTCACTATTAAAACTCGATTGGGAATTGATGATCACGACTCATATGAATTTCTTTGTGAGTTCATTGAGACGACCTCAAAATATGGTTGTAAGCATTATATTCTTCATGCCAGAAAGGCTCTTCTTAGTGGGTTAAGTCCTAAGGAAAATAGGACAATTCCACCAATCAATTATCCAAGAGTCTATAAAATTAAAGAGCAATTCAGTGACCTAACCATTGAAATAAATGGCGAGATAAAAAATACCAATGAGATTAAAGAACATTTTAAATATGTCGATGGAGTCATGATTGGAAGAGAGGCTTGTAATAATCCACTCTTTCTAAGAGATATATCAAGCTCCGTGTATGAAGATATTCCGATGGAAATGAATGATTTCTTTGAAAAGATGTTTGACTACATTCTCAAAGAATCGAATCGTGGGACAGGCGTTCACTTTATTACAAGGCATATGACATCATTGTTCAAAGGAATGCCGGGTGCAAAAGAATGGAGAAACTTAGCAGGCGGTATAGAGTCTAAGAAAATCAGCACAGAAGATCTTGTTAGATCAATGAAATTATTTGTTGAAGATAAGGTTACCCAGCATTAAGTGCTTCGATGACTTTAGCATGTTCTTCGAGTAACTTCTCTGGAAGCCTTTCTTCATATTCTTCAAAATACTCTCTGATGCCAGCCATTTCATCGAGCCATTTTTGATTGTCAACAAGAACGAGTTCTTCCATGGCATCATCTGTAATCGTTAATCCAGATGTATTGATATCTTCTGTTTTTGGAAGGAAACCGATGGGCGTCTCTTGGGCATCAATTTCGTTGTTGCAACGTTTTATGATCCACTCAAGGACTCTCAAATTGTCACCGAATCCAGGCCAAATGAATCCGTTTTCATTTTTCCTAAACCAGTTCACATGGAAGATCTTTGGAAGATTCTCAGAACGTTCTGAAAAGCTGAGCCAATGTGTCCAATAATCTGCAAAGTTATATCCACAAAATGGCTTCATAGCCATAGGATCTCTTCTGATGATGCCTACTTCGCCTATTGCAGCAGCAGTGGTTTCAGAGCCAACACTAGCGCCAACAAGAACACCATGGTTCCAATCCTTTGACTCGTATACCAATGGCGCCAATTCACTTCTTCTGCCACCAAAGACGATGGCTGAAATTGGAACACCTTTTGAAGAGTCGGCAAGATCAGAGTATTTTGGATTATTCTTAGCTGAGACTGTGAATCTAGAGTTAGGATGAGCAAAAACGGCATCTTCACTTCGCTCAATTTTATCACCTCTCCAGTCTATAACTGGGTTACCGTCTTTTTTACCTTCCCACCATGGTTCATTATTATCAGTTAGGCCAACATTAGTGAAGATTGCATTCGATTGAATCGCTTTGTATGCATTTTCATTATCATCTTCGTTAGTTCCAGGAACTACGCCAAAATAACCCGCCTCTGGATTAATGGCCCATATCTGACCAGCATCGTCCATATGAAGCCAAGCAATATCATCACCAATTGTTCTTACTTTCCATCCCTTGTATTCATCGGGCGGAATCAACATAGCAAGATTCGTTTTTCCGCATGCCGATGGGAACGCTGCAGCGATATTAAATATTTCACCTTGTGGGTTTTCAATTTCTACAATCAGCATGTGTTCAGCAAGCCATTTTTCCTCAAGTGCTTGATAACTCGCAATTCTTAAAGCATGGCATTTCTTTCCGAGTAGGGCATTACCGCCATAGCCAGATCCAATACTTCTAATAACTTTTTCATCTGGGAAATGCATGATGAATCTTTTATCGGGATCAAGATCACCTGTAGAGTGAATCCCTTTCACGAATCCCCCTTCTTTTTCAATTCTTGAAAGTGCCTCATCACCCATTCTTGTCATCAAATACATATTCGCAACAACATACGGGCTGTCAGTTATCTCAACACCACATCTTGAGAGTTCTGATCCTATCGGACCCATGCAGTAAGGAATGACATACATGGTTCTACCTTCCATGCAATTTTCAAATAAATCATCGAGCTTCTCATGAGCTTCTTTAGGATCCATCCAATTATTATTCGGACCGGCATCCTCTGAATCTTCTGTACAAATAAAAGTTAAATGCTCAACTCTAGCTACATCTGATGGGTCTGATCTATGCAAGTAACAATTTGGAAAAGTTTCCTCATTGAGTTTCATCAAGTCTCCAGTCCCAAGCATTTGCTGGATGAATTCTTCATATTCTTCTTTTGAACCATTACACCAGTAAATATTGTCTGGCTTGGTCATCTCTGAAACTTCCTTAACCCAACTCTGAAGCTCTGTATTTGATGTAGACATAGTTATTATTTTATTAAATAGATTTATGGTTAATACTTCGTTGAATCTTTTTGTTATTATTCAGAAAAATCAACTAAATTTAAGAAATGTATTTTAACTAAACCATGACTAAATGCATAGCCATAGATACGTCTACTAAACGATTCTGTCTCGGAGTAAAAAATAGCAGTGATTATTTTGATTTGTCCATCGAGAAGTCAACTGATCACGCTAAAGAAATCTTCAAAAGAATTAATGATCTATTGAAACTCGCTGACATCTCTTTGAAAGAACTTGATTTTCTTGCTGTAGGCATTGGTCCTGGAAGATTTTCAGGGCTTCGAGTTTCCATAAGTACAATTAAATCAATAAGTTACGTCCTAGATATACCCATTGTTGCAATCTCAAGTTTAGAGTTTATTGGAAGAGAGATGATGTACCAGAATAATAAAGAGAAAGTAATCCTGATAGAAGATGCTGGAAGGGAGAATATATATATAGGCTCATATGCTTTGAAGGGCCAAGAATTTATCAATTTATCTGAAGATCGAGTTGCACATATCAATGAAATAGATTTCTCTGAAACAGAAGCATTAATTGCCGGTAGCGGTTTGATTAGATATCCAAATATAAAAATAGATTCAAAGTCCATGCTAAAAAAGTCAGGAGAAGAATATCTTAATTCAAAGACTATGATTGATCATGCACTAGAACAATTTGAGAAAGGTAATACAATAGAATGCATGAATCTCAAGCCAAATTATCTATTTGATGAGGTTGCCAATTGATAGAAGCTTTTAAAAAATTATCGATAAGAACCCATAGCTTTCTTGGTTTTTGTGCATGTAATCTTTTGATGGCTTATGCATTATATGCTGAACATGTTCTTGGTTTAGAGCCATGTCCAATGTGCATATTTCAAAGGGTTTCTGTCATTCTGCTTGGCCTAGTATTTCTTATTGGTACTCTCCCATTGAATAGCCGACTATCAAGACTCTTTGTAAGTTCTTTAGTTTTGATTACATCCCTTCCAGGCATTCTGGTTGCCTCAAGACATGTTTGGTTGCAAAACCTTCCACCGGAAAAAGTTCCTGGGTGTGGCCCTGGACTTGATTTTATGATGGAGAACTTTCCCCTCGCAGAAGTTTTTGAGATGGTTTTCTCAGGTTCAGGTGAGTGTGCAAACGTAGATTGGTCCTTTATCGGTCTTAGCATGCCAGCATGGGTGATAATTTCACTAACAATGCTTGCCATTTATGGAGTCTGGTCAAATTTAAGATCAATTAGCTGAAATGAAACAATACTTCGCCTGGCTCAAACAGAATTTAGTCTTTTAATGCGTCTAGACCGGATCAATGCAGTCGGTGGAACATTTGTACTGATTTGTGGTGTTCTATTATATTTGTCGCCTGATAACTTAACTGCCAATAGTATTATTATTCAGTCAGGAGGAATCATAGGTGCCAGCTACCTAGTCTCTGTGCTTATTCACTTATTCATTACAAAACAAATGGGCAAGGATGTTGAGCTAGTTACTGTTTATGCTTGGTATTCTAGTCTCCTTGGTTTATCAATAGTTATTAGTGAAATAGCCAGTCTAATCTAAGAATTATAAACAGTGACCTCCAACCTTCAGAAATCTTTCTTATCTTCTTAACGATAATAAATTAAATTAATTATCCAGCGACTCAATCAGTTCTGACTCTAATCTTTTTGTTATTTCCAGAGGAATGGCATCCTGATATTCATTTTTAAGATAAAAGACATCCTCGGCTCTTTCCCCAATTGTCGCTATCTTTGCTGACTCGATCCAAATGTTATTTTTTCTGAGCACCTCAGAAATATCAACAAGAAGACCTGGCCTATCTATTGAGACCACCTCGAGAACAGTCCTATTATGAATATGATCCTCTAAAAAAATTACTTTTGTTGATGTTGTGAAGCTTCTTAGTCTTCTCGGTAGTTTGAATTTCTTCTTTCTGGTTACTTGTTTTTTTTCGAGTCTTAAGCTCAAGTTATCAATCAAAGATTTTATTTTATTTTCAATATCGTAAGCGTCACCTTTGGGCATATCAGTATAGAAATTGTATATACAGCTCCCATCATTCAACTCAATGACTTTTGCATCTCTAATAGATGTATTTTTATCAACCAAATTATTCGTGATTATTGAGAAAGTATCAAAATCTATAACTGTTTTAATGAATAGCAACATCAGACCTTCTTCCTCAATGATCTTGAGTCCAATGATAGTATTTTCCTCATCTTTGACTTTGTTTGATAAAAGACTCTCAAGGTGATAATTGATTTCATCCTCATTAAATCTCAGGAAATATTCCTCACTCAGTTTCCCAATTGTTGAATCCAGTTCAGAGATATCAAGGCCTTGATTCTCTAAATATTTTGTCATTATTTCTATTTTCTCTTTAACAATTTCTTCCTTATCAAGGGTATTTTCAAGACCCATTCTGAGGGCATTTTTTGTTAATTGATAAAGATCTTTGAATAGTCTTTCTTTCCAACTATTCCATAAATTTGGATTTGTTGCTCTCACATCGCAAACCGTTAGAAGAAATAAATACTCTAGTCTTTCTTCATCTCCAATAATCTCAGCAAGTTCTTTAATAACCAATGGATCATGTATGTCTTTCTTTTGGGCAGTCAAAGAAAAAATTAAATGATTCTCTACAAGCCAGGAAACGAGTTTTGATTGGTATCTTGTCATTCCATGTGAGATACAAAATTCTTCAGCATCTTTTGCTCCTAAAATTGAGTGATCTCCACCCCTGCCTTTTGCTATGTCATGAAATAGTCCTGCCAAGTACAGTATTTCTTGTGACTCTAAAGACTGCATTTTCTTACTGTCCTCCGGATATTCGTGATCAAACCTTTCTAAGGCTAGTCTTCTTAGATTGCTGACTACATTTAAGGTATGTTCGTCAACTGTGAGAGTATGGAATAGATCAAATTGCATTCTGCCTTCAATTTGTCCAAATATGGGTAGATATAAGCCTAGGACACCATAAAGATTCATTCTCTTGAGCTCATGAGTAACTCCTTCAGGCGCCTTAAGTATCTTGATGAATAGTTTCTTATTATTTGGATTAGCTCTAAATTCATCATTAATTTGATCTAGATTTTCCAGTATCTGATTAATTGTTTTAGACTCAATCCCAGTGATGTTGTTTTCCTGAAAGTGAAGAAATATTTCAAGAAGTAAGCTTGGATTATCTTTGAAATTTATTCCCTTTCTTAATCCAATCAGCTTATTCCTTATGTGAAAGTTTTTATTAATATTCTTTTTCGCCATAAACCGCCTTGCATTAATCTTTTGATCGAATATCTGTAGACATATTTCATTGAATCTCGAAATGGTTTTCGCTGCTTTATAGTAATCTTGCATGAAAACCTCAACGGCCATTAGGTGTTCAGAGTCTTCATAACCAAAATTATCTGCAAGGACCCTTTGATAGTCGAATAAAAGCCTATCTTCCGAACGATTAGCCAATGAATGAAGAGCGAACCTTACTTTTGATAACAAACCCCATGATTCTTGAAGTAACTCAACCTGTTCATTATTTAGAATATTATCTTTCTCTAAAGCAGCAATGCTTGTGTACCCAAGCTTTTTAGCAATCCAGAAAATTGTGTGCGCATCCCTCAAACCACCCGGACCATCTTTAATATTAGGTTCAAGGTTATACGCAGTGTTGTTGAATCTATTATGACGGTTACTCTGCTCATCAATTTTTGCGGCAAAGAATTTTTCGTTTTTCCAGGACTGCTTTAGGAGAACTTTTTTCTTAAATTCTTTGAACAGATCTCTTGATCCAAAAATTGATCTAGATTCAAGGAGAGATGTACCAACAGAAACATCCCTTCTCGATTCCTTTATGCATTCTTTAATCGTTCTTGTACTGTGGCTTGCCTCAATACCAATATCCCATAGAAATGTCAGAAATTTTGAAATATTATCTTTCAGATCATTTTTGCTGTTTTTATCTAGAAGAATCAGCAAGTCAGTATCAGATTTTGGGTAAAATTCACCTCTGCCATACCCGCCAACCGCAATAATGTTAAGTTTTGATTCATTCTTATTGAAAAATTGATTTGCCACAAAGCGGATCACAGCATCATTCAATTCACATCTCTTTGATAAAACTTCTTTGATTGGTTTTTTTATTATTAGTTCTTCAATTACAGAAGATTCTTTATGAATAAATTCCTTTAAGCTTGGGATTGCCTTCTTTCTAGCTTCATAGGATGAAAAGTTATTCTCATTATCAAACTCTAAAGATTGCAAACTATTCATTTATCTAAGAATCATATTGATTCATTGGGAGCGAGAGTAAGCACTTCATAACCATCATTTGTTACAAGAATAGTATGTTCCCACTGTGCTGATAAAGAATGATCTTTTGTCACAACTGTCCATCCATCAGACAAGAGCCTAACTCCAGGCCCACCCAAATTAACCATGGGTTCTATGGTAAATGTCATTCCCGGAATTAGTTCCATTCCAGTATCAGGAATACCGTAATGAAGAATCTGAGGTTCATCATGATATATTTCACCAATTCCATGACCACAATATTCTTTAACGACACTGAAGTAATTTCCTTCGGCATAGTTTTGGATCGCATGACCAATATCACCTAACTTATTCCCAGGTTTTACAGCTCTTATTCCTTCGCACATTGAGTCGTATGTGACATCAATCAATTTTTTTGCTTGATTTGAAGTATTTCCAGCAATGAACATCCTACTAGTATCGCCATGAAAGCCTTCTTTAATTACAGTGACATCAATATTGACAATATCACCATTCTTCAATCGTTTTTCGCTAGGTATTCCATGACATACAACATGGTTTATTGATGTGCATGTTGTTGCCGGGAAGCCTCTATAGCCAACATTTGCTGGAATTGTTTTTTGAGTATTAACAATGTAATCATTACATATTTCATCCAGCTCCATTGTGCTTATGCCTGGCTTTACATGCTCACCAATCATATCAAGCACTTCAGAGGCAAGTTTTCCAGCAATCCTCATTTTTTCCTGTTGTTCTATTGTTTTTATTTCTACAGACATCTTCTCTTAAAATTTTACTCTCTTTTTTATTGTTGCACGGAGTTTATTATGTTATAAATCCCAGCGCAATTTTGCATTAATATCGAACACAATTCGACACAGTCAATGGGTGCCCTTATTTGGTTATTGATTGGGATTTGTGGGAGTTTAACCCAAAGAGG
>Ga0114933_10005481_pt1 | contig 11539 bp, 7 predicted proteins | sample 4SBtaG_FD_89691 | JGI IMG/M metagenome (GOLD analysis project Ga0114933, IMG submission 89691) | Deep subsurface microbial communities from Kolumbo volcano to uncover new lineages of life (NeLLi) - 4SBTROV12_W25 metaG | ecosystem: Environmental > Aquatic > Marine > Volcanic | place: Kolumbo... | reverse complement strand
GCGAGGGGCGAGCTTCAGGGCGACCTCGTCCTCGCCTCGAGCGACGAGGTCGTCGAGGAAGGCGATGTACTGCCGATTGGTGACCGGATCGCGCTGCATCACGAAGCCGTCGCTCCAGAGCCGACGCCGTGGCAAGGGGTCGAGGGCTTCGTCGTCGCCGCCGGACCAGAACCAGCCCGCCGGCACGTAGCACTCATCTTCTGCCAGGCGCGCGGGCAGGTGCACCCGGTGGCTGTCGAGTCCGCCAGGCGGGACGGCATCGTGACGTTCCTGGCGACCGAGGGCGAAGGGGTAGCGGACCGTTGGGCGACCATCCCTTGCGATCTCACAGAGATAGCTGCCCATCGGCAGGCTCACATCCAGAAGCGGGGTCTCTCCGAGCTCGCGCAGGAACATCGGCACGAGGTGCCGCGCTTCGCGGTCGAACGAGTACAGCTTGACCGAGGCCGCCGGTGGATCGGTCATCAGCGTAAGCCGCCCGTCCCCGCGCAGGTACTCCAGGTGCGCCTGCCGCGCCGGGTGGGTCTCGGGCAGGGCGCGGGCGTGCACCCGGAGGTTCGCTTCGGCCCGCGCCGAGTCCTTCGCATCGCGCTGCTGCTCGGCGAGCTCGTGCTCCTCGCGGTACCGCTCGGCCAGGAGCGCGTGGGCGCTGGCCAGGTCGGGAGCGATGGTCAGCGCGGCGTGCAGGGTCTGGGTGACCTCGAGCTTCTCGCGCGCGATGTCCCGCTCCAGCTCCTCCGCTCGGTCCATGAGCGCCCAGGCGGCCTCCTTGTCCTCGGCCGGCCTCCAGGGCTCGACGTCCGCGAGCATGGAGTCGGCCTCGTGCCGGAGCGCGCTGGCCTTGGCCTTCCAGGCCTCGACCCTCGGTCCGAGGCCGCTCGCGCGCTCCACCACGCTCTGGGCCTGCTGCAGGCGCCGCTCGCCATCCAGCCAGGCAGCGACGGCCTGGGCGAGACCCTGGGCGGTCGGGTAGCGCTGCTGGTCGTCCCGGCGCATCGCCCGCTCGCAGATCTCCACCAGGCCCTCGGGCAGAGGAGGCGTCGTGCGGGTGGACAGCGGGATGCAGGGCTCGTTCTTCACTTGCTCCAGCACCTCGCTGCCGACCTTGCCCTCGTAGGGTGGGCGCCCGGACAGCAGGCTGTAGAGCACGGCGCCGAGCGCGTACACGTCCGCGGGAGGCCCGAGGCGATGGACCTGTCCCCTCGCCTGCTCCGGAGCCATGAACCAGGGCGTCCCGGCCACGGTCCCGACGAGCGTCGCGCGGGTGAGGTCCTCGGACCGCGCGGTCGAGACGGGACCCAGCTGGCCCTCCTCGGCCGTGCCGTGGCGATCGATGACCTTGGCCAGGCCCCAGTCCATGACCTGGACCTCGCCAAAAGCGCCGACCATGATGTTCGAGGGCTTGATGTCGCGGTGGATGACCCCCCGCGCGTGGGCGTAGGCCACCGCCTCGCAGACCGTGTGGAAGGCGTCGATCGCGCGCCGGAAGGTCCACCCTTCGATGCTGCCCCAGCCCTGGGGCCCCGAGGCGTGGTGGAGCGCCTTGATGACCGTCCCGAAGGTGTCGCCCCGGACCTCTTCCATTGTGAAGTAGAGCCGCCCGTCGCCCAGGCGTCCCAGCTCCAGGACCGGGACGATGCCGGGGTGGGCGAGCTGAGCTGTGGCCTGGGCCTCCTCGATGAAGCGCGCCACGAACTCCTCATTCACCAGGAACTTCGCGTGGATGATCTTCATCGCGCAGATTCGGCCGAGGTCCTTGTCCCGCACGCGGCGGACCTCGCCCATGCCCCCCTGGCCGATCACGCCCAGATCCTCGTAGCGATCCTTGGCCCCGGGATCCGGCTCCGGGAGGGCCTTTCGCTTCGGGCGGGTCCGCCGCTTGGGGGGCTCGGTGCCGTCGTCGGCCTCGATCTTCCTCAACAGCTTGGAGAGCGCCTGCCGGACCGAATCGTGGAGGTCGTGATCGCGGGCGAAGGTCGCGGCGACGTCGTCATGGTCGTGCGGCATCGGCCGGAACGTATCATCGGCGGATGCTCGGTCTCAGAAGCTCTCGCGTCGTCCTGGACGACGAGGTCCGCCAGGGCGTCGTCGTCATCGACGGCGAGCGGATCGTCGAGGTCCGAGAGACACCGGGAGAGCTCCCGATCGAGGACCTCGGCGATCGGGTCCTGATGCCCGGCCTGGTGGACTCCCATGTCCACCTGAACGAGCCGGGGCGCACGGCGTGGGAGGGCTTCGAGACGGCCACGCGCGCAGCGGCCGCCGGCGGCGTCACGACCCTGGTCGACATGCCCCTGAACTGCATCCCGGTCACCACGACGCCGGAGTCGATGCGCCGGAAGCTCGCCGCGACGGCCGATCAGCTCTGGGTCGACGTCGGCTTCTGGGGCGGGGTCGTGCCGGACAACGTCGGCGCGCTGCCGGAACTGGTCCGCGCCGGCGTGCTGGGCGCCAAGTGCTTCCTCTGCCCGTCCGGCATCGACGACTTCCCCAAAGTGGTCGAGGCCGACCTCCGCCACGCCATGCCCGCGCTCCGGGACTCCGGGGTGCCGCTCCTGGTTCACGCCGAGCTCGAGCACCCGGTGGCCGGCCTGCCCGCCGACGTCAGGCTCTACGACCGATGGCTCAGGAGCCGCCCTCGATCCTTCGAGGACGGAGCCATCTCCTTGATGATCGCCCTGGTGCGCGAGACCGGGTGCCCGACCCACATCGTGCACCTGTCGTCGGCCTCGGCCCTCGAGCTGCTCGCGGACGCCCAGGCCGAGGGCCTGCCGATCACGGCGGAGACCTGCCCCCACTACCTCTGCCTTCGAGCCGAGGACGTCGGCCCGACCCAGACCTTCTACAAGTGCGCCCCGCCCATCCGAGACGAGGGCAACCGCCAGGCTCTGTGGGACGGCGTGGCCGAGGGCATCGTGAGCCTGCTCGTCAGCGACCACAGCCCCTGCACACCCGACCTCAAGGTCCCCGACTTCGACGCGGCCTGGGGGGGCATCGCGTCCTTGCAGCTGGGTCTCCCCGCGGTCTGGACCGAGGCCCGTTCGAGAGGACTTTCCTTGAACGATCTTACCACTTTGATGTGTCGGCGGCCCGCCGAACTCGCCGGCCTCGGCGGGAGAAAGGGGCGCATCGCGCCGGGCTACGACGCGGACCTCGTCGCCTGGGATCCGGAGGCGGACTTCACGGTCCGACGCGAGGGCCTGCTGTTCCGAAACAAGCTGAGTCCCTACATCGGCCGCGCCATGACCGGGGTCGTCGAGCGCACCTGGCTACGCGGTCGGGAGCTCGGTGAGACCCCTCACGGACGCCCTCTGCTGGGAGCCGCATGAACACCTTCCCCCACCTCGTGGAGCTCTCGCGCGCCGACCTCGGCGCCCGCGTGATCTCCGCGACCGATCGCTTCTTCGCCGGCCCGGACGAGCTCCTGTCCCCCGAGCCGGCCGTCTTCGACCCCGACGCCTACACGGATCGCGGCAAGCTGATGGACGGCTGGGAGCCCCGCCGTCGCCGCATGCGGGGCCACCAGGTCGCCATCATCGAGCTCGCGGTCCCCGGCGCCCTCGAGGGCGTCGACATCGACACCTCCCACTTCCTGGGCAACCACGCGCCCTTCGCGTCCCTGGACGGCGGCGACGGGACGGAGTGGGAGGAGATCCTGCCCCAGGTCCCCTTGAATCGAGGCTGCTCGAACGTCTTCGCCGTGAAGCCCGGCACCTACAGCCACGTCCGGCTCCACATGGTGCCCGCGGGGGGCATCGCTCGCCTGAGGGTCTACGGCAGCCCTCGTAAGCCTCGTGTGGGCAAAGACCCCTATGATCTCGCAGGGTTGCTGAACGGCGCACAGGCCCTCGGCTGCTCCGACATGTTCTTCAGCCCGATGTCCAACCTGCTGCTCCCGATGGGGCCCGCGAACATGGGCGAGGGCTGGGAGACCCGGCGCTCCCGGCCGCCGGGCAAGGACTTCGTCATCGTCCGCTTGAGCGACCCCGGTGAGCTCGAGTCGATCGAGCTCCACACCACCCACTTCAAGGGCAACTTCCCGGATCGCGCGGCCATCGACGGGGTCTGTTGGCCGGGTGCGGATCCCTGGGCGCTGATGACCAGCGAGGACTGGCGCCCGGTCGTTCCGATGTCCCCCCTTGGCCCGGACCGGCGCCATGCCTTCAAGCCCTCCACCGGCCCGTGGACGCACCTGAGGATGCGCATCGAGCCGGACGGGGGCGTCGCCCGCTTGCGGGCCTGGGGCCTCGCCGCGCAGCCCGAGACCTTCGAGCTCGACCTCGCCGGTGTCTCGGGCTCCGAGCGATGGAGCCGAACGATGTCAGGACCTTGGACGTCTCTTGAACACCTCCTCGGCGAGGCCGAGCGCCAGTGGTGGCGGCTGAACCGGGCCGATCAGCTGGAGTCCTTTGCCGCCCACCCGCGCATCGGGGCGGACATCGATGCCCTCAAGGCGAAGTACCGGGGGCGGGCCGCGTCCGAGCAGGCCGGCGTCACGGGCGCCTCGGACGAGGTGCTCGAGGCTCTGGCCCGAGCAAACATCGACTACGAAGCGCGCTTCGGACACATCTTCCTCGTCTGTGCAAGCGGCAAGAGCGCCGAGGAGATGCTGGCGATCCTGAAGCGCCGCGTCGAGAACGACGCAGACCTGGAGTTCCAGGTCGCCTGCGCCGAAGAAGCCAAGATCATGCGCCTCCGCATCGACAAGCTCCTGGAGAAGCGATGAGCATCAGCACCCATGTCCTGGACACAGCGCGGGGAGGCCCGGCCGCCGGAATCCCCGTCCTGCTCGAGCGCCTCGACGGCGAGTGGTCCGAGGTCTGTCGTGGAATCACGAACGATGACGGACGCTTGCCGGTCCTCGTCGATGTCGACACCGGCCCAGGTGGCACCTGGCGCATCACCTTCGACACCGACGCCTACTTCGAGGCCATCGGCGTGCGCGGCTTCTACCCCTTCGCCTCGATCGTGTTCCGGCTCGACGCGCCAGACGAGCACTACCACGTGCCCCTGCTCGTCTCGCCCTTCGGCTACTCGACCTATCGGGGCTCCTGAACCGCGCCGGATGGCGGTTGGGAACCGTAGAGCCGCTTGATGTGGCCCCAGAGCCACTTCACCCGGGCCTCGATGTCGACCTGGAGCATGAACAGGGCCGGGATGACGATCAGCACCATCAGCGTGGCGTAGAGCACGCCGAAGCCCAGCGAGATGGCCATCGGGATGAGGAAGCGCGCCTGGAAGTCCGTCTCGAGGATCATCGGGGCCAGGCCGAAGAAGGTCGTCAGCGAGGTCAGGAGGATCGGCCGGAAGCGTCGAGTCGCGCCGTAGACGATGGACTCCAGCGGTGAGGCACCCTCCCGCGCCTTGCGGTTCGCCGCGTCGATCAGCACGAGCGAGTCGTTCACCACGACGCCGGTCAGCGCGATGATGCCGAAGAGGCTGATGATCGACAGCTCGAAGCCCATGACCAGGTGGCCGAGGACCGCCCCGACGAAGCCAAAGGGGATGACCGCCATGATCAACAGCGGCTGTTTGTAGCTGCGGAAGGGGATGGCCAGGAGCGCGAAGATGGCGAAGAGCGCGAGCTCGTAGTTGGGGCCGAGGCTGGCGCCGACCTCCTCCTGGCTGCGCTGGGTGCCGGCGAAGCCGAGCTCGAGGCCCGGGAACTGCTCCTTCAGGTCCTCGAAGACCGTCTCCTCGAGGGAGCGGATGACCTCCTGGTTCGAGCGCACGCCGGGGGCGAGCTCGGCCTTCACGTTGACCTTGCGTCGGCCATCTTCGCGGTTGATCGCCGTCGGGGCCTGGCTCTCGCTGAACGAGGCCACCGAGGCCAGCGGGACCAGCCCTCGCCGAGGCGTGCGGATCCGCAGCGCGTCGAGGTCGTGGAGGGAATCCCGTTGCTCCTCGGGCAGGCGCACCATGACCTTGACCTCGTGTCGCCCGCGCTGCTCGCGCAGGGCCTCGGAGCCGTAGAACGCGGAGCGGATCTGGCGGCCGACGTCCTGGCTGGTGAGCCCGACCTGGTCGGCCTCGGCGAGCAGACGGTGGTCCAAGCGCGGCTTGCCCGTCGCGTAGGTGTTCTCGATCTGATCGAGGGTCTCGTAGGTCCTGAGCGCATCGGCCATCGCGGCGCTGGCTTCGGCCAGGGTGGCCTCGTCTGCGTGGCTGACGACGACGTCGACCGCGGCGCCGGCGCCCGGTCCGCTGCTGGCGTTGAAGCCGAGGGCGTCGACGATGGGCACCTCGGGCGTCTTCTCGGACCAGGACTCACCGAAGTCGATGCTGGTGAAGTCGCGCTCGCCGCTCCCGACGAGCTGGACCTCGATGCCCATGAGGTGGCTGCCGATCTGGCCCGGGCCGCCGCCCGGTCCGTCGCGGCCCGGGGCCTGTCCGACCGTGGTGAAGACGCCCTCGACGACGCCCTCGGGGTACTCGGCCATGGTCTCGGCCAAGGAGGCCTCGAGCACCTCGCGGACCTCGAGGGTGCGGTCCAAGGGCGCGCCATAGGGCAGCCGGGCCGAGGCCACGACCTGCTCGCCCTCGAGCTTCGGGAAGAAGGAGAAGGGCACCGCGCCGCTGGCCACGATCCCGATGGACAGCACGAACATCGCGAGCGCGCCGGCGACCGTGACCCTTCGCCACTCGATGGCCAGCCGGAGGAAGGGGGTGAAGCGGTGGCGGATGAAGTGCTCGAGCGCCGCCGCGACCCATGCGCGCGCGGCGTGCACCGGCTTGAAGACGCGCAGGTCCCAGAACTTCGAGCTGTGGGAGAGGTGCGCCGGCAGGATGAAGAAGCTCTCGATGAGCGAGAAGGCCAGAACGCAGATCGCGATTGCGGGGATGATGCTGAAGATCTTGCCGATGAAGCCCGGCACGAAGAAGAGCGGCGCGAAGGCGGCCGTGGTCGTCAGGATCGCGAAGGTGACGGGCATCGCCATCTCCTGCGCGCCCTTGATCGTGGCCTCGTCCCAGGGCAGGCCCTGTTGGCGCTTCGCGTAGGCGTTCTCGCCGACGATGATCGCGTCATCGACGACCAGCCCGAGGGTGACGATGAAGGCGAAGAGGCTGACCATGTTCACGGTCACCCCGATGCCCGGCATGACGAAGAAGGTCGCCAGGAAGCAGGTCGGGATGCCCAGGCCGACCCAGAAGGCCAGGCGCAGGTCCAGGAACAGGGCGAGGATGAGGAAGACCAGGATCAGCCCGAGGCGGGCGTTCCTCAGCAAGAGGTCGATGCGACCCTCGAGCGAGAGGCTCGTGTCGTTCCAGACCCTAAGGTCGATCTGCTCAGGCCACTCGTCGCCAAGATCTGCGTGCACGCCCTTGACCGCAGTCGCGACCGAGGTCGGGGTCTCGTCGGCGACGCGGTAGGCCGTGACCCGCACCGCGCGCTCGCCGTTGAAGTAGGTGGCGTAGTCGTTGTCCTCGTAGCCGTCCGTGATCGTGGCCACGTCCCCAAGCCGCAGCTCCGCCCCGTTGGCGCCGCCGCGCAGGCGGATGTCCGCGAAGTCGTCGGCGGTCCGGGCCCGGTCCGCAACGCGCACGAGCACCTTGCCGGTCGAGGTGTCCAGCTCGCCGCCGGGGACCTCGACGCTGGCGAGCCCGACCTGGCGAGCGACCTCGTCGAGGGTCAGGTCGTAGGAGTCCAGCGCCGTGCGATCGATCTCGATTGCGACCTCGAGCGGAGGCAGGCCGAAGACGTCGACCTGGGTCACCTCGCCGGTCGCGAGGATGCGGCTGCGGGCCTCCTCGGCGAGGCCCTGGAGCGTGCGCAGATCCTGATCTCCTGCGATGACGAGGCTGATGACCTCGCGCCTCGCGGAGACCAAGGTGATCGCTGGCTTCTCGGCGTCCTGGGGGAAGCTGCGGATGCGGTCGACCTCGGTGGTGATGTCGGAGAGGACGCGGTCCTGATCGGCGTCGAGGAGGAGCTCCGCTGTGACCGAGCCGACGCCCTCGCCGGAGCTCGAGCTGATGCGCTTGATGCCGTCGACCGAGCGCAGACGCTCCTCGATGGCCAGGGTGATGGACTGCTCGACGTCCTCGGGGCTGGCGCCGGGGTAGGCGACCTGGACCGTGACGGCGTCGAGCTGGAAGCTGGGGAAGACCTCCTGCGTCACGCGGCCCATGCCGACGAGTCCGCCGAAGAGCAGGACGAACATGAGCAGGTTGGCGGCGACCGGGTTGCCGGCCATCCAGGCGATGGGGCCCTTCATCCAGGGCTGTTCGGCGAGCTTCTTCACTGCTGCACCCGCAGGGCCATGCCCTCGACCGGGAAGCGAAGGCCCTCGGTGACGACGCGGTCACCGGGCTCGAGGCCCTCGACCACGTAGCGGTGCGTGCCGTCGGACCAGCCGACCTCCACATCGCGTCGGCGGAGGGTGTCCGCGGCGTCCGCGACCCAGACGCTGTCCTCGGCGACGCTGGTGCGTGGGACCTTGGCCGCCTGGCGATCGGCGCCGGTGATCTCGACGTCGACGAAGCTGCCGAAGAGCAAGGGGGCCGGCCCGTCCAGGGGGTCGTCGACCTCGACGAGGAGCGTCGCGGTCCTGGACTGGGGGTCGAGCTGACCCTCCAGGCGGATGACCCGCCCCTCGCGCTCGCCGAGCTCGGAGCGAATGCCGGCCGACGCGCCGGGGACCTCGATGCCATCGAGCTCCTTCAGGGGCACCGCTACGCGGACCCACGCAGCCTCGGTGCCCGCCAGCATGGCGACCTGGGAGCTCGGCCCGACCACCTGGCCCTGGTCGACAGACTCGCTGAGCACGACGGCGTCGAAGGGCGCGCGCAGGCTCGTTCGGGAGAGGTTCAGCTCGGCCCGCTCGAGGCTGCCGCGAGCGCTCGCGAGGTCCTGCTCGGCGCTGGCGAGGTGGGGGCGGCGCAGGGCGAGATCGGGCTCCCCTTCGCCCTCGAGCAGCTGCCACTCCTTCTCGGCGATGTCGACGCGACCCCGCTCGAGCTCCAGCGCGAGCTCAGCCTGGCGCACCCTGGCAGCCTCGGCGTCGAGCGCCAGCTCGTAGTCCCGGCGGTCGATCCGCGCGAAGGACTCGCCAGCGGAGAGCCGCCCGCCGGGGACGAGCTCGGCGCTCACCCAGGACAGCGCCCCGGAGACCTGGGGCAGGACCTGGATCTGCTGGGCCGCCTGGACCACGCCGCGGGTCTCGACGAGTGCCCGGTAGGCGCCCTCCTCGGGCGCGACGGCCCGGACCAGGGTGGCCTGGGTCTCGGGCTCGGAGCGGGCCTCGTCGGGCTTGAGCACGATCATCGCGGCCGTGATGAGCAGGCCGAGGACGACGACGGCGGGGGGCAGGATCCAGTTCTTCAGGAGCGACTTCATGTTCAGCGTCCGAGCGCGGAGTGGAGTGCCAGGCGCGCGTCGAGCTGGGCGCGGCGGGCGGAGAGTTCGGAGATGCGGGCGGCGTAGAGGCTGTTCGCCGCAGCAGCGACCTGGACGTAGGGCACGTTGCCCGCGGCGTAGCGGTCGAGGGCCTGGCCGTAGGCGAGCTCGGCGGCTTCGAGGAAGACCCGGTTGGCTGCCACCGTGTCGGCGGCGGCGGCTTCGTTGGCGAGCGCGGTCTCGACCTCCTGTACGGCGGTGTTGAGCGCCTGCTGGGCGGCCGCACGCGCGGCGTCGGTCTCCGCCCTCGAGGCCGAGGTGTTCGCCGCGTGGTAGCCGCCGTTGAGGATGGGCACGGTGACCCCCGCCGCGAGCTGCCAGGTGTCGACCTCGCTCTCCTCGTCGAGGATCGTCGAGGTCTGCACGCCGGTGCTCCCGGACAGGGCCACGCTGGGCAAGGCGGACCGCGCCGCGCTCTTCTCGCGCTTGCGGGCGGCCTCGAGGCGCGCCAACGACGCGGCCACGTCGGGCCGCTCCAGCAGGTCATCGGGGGTGCCGGTGCCCGGCGTCGGGGGGAGCGCTGGCAGGCCCCCGCCTGGAAGATCGGGAGACACGAGGTCGCCGTCGAGGAGCAGCGCCAAGGCCAGCTCCGCGTTCCGCACGCCCGCGGCAGCGCCAGGCAGCCCCGCCTCCGCCTGGGCGACGGCCTGCCGCTGCTGGAGCACGTCGAGGCCGGTGGCGAGGCCCCTCTCCAGCTGCAGCTCGGCGATGGCGAGGAGGTCGCGCTGCAGCTCGACCTGGGCCTGCGTGATCTCCAACTGCTCGCGCGCGGCGCTGAGGAGGAACCACGTGCTGGCGACCCGGGTGCTGACGAGCAGCTCGGCCGCGGCGAGATCGCCCTCGGCAGCGCGTGCCTCGAGGCGGGTCGCGAGCGCCGAGTTCGTCGTCGCGCCGAAGAGGTCGACGTTCATCCCGGCGTTGAGGCTCCAGGCCTGCGTCGAGTAGCTGTCCGGCGTGTCCTCCTGGTTGGCCAGGGCGACGGGCTCGCACACGTTGAAGCTCGCCCCTTCGCAGGGCAGCAGCGCCTGGCTCGCGCTCAGGTTGGCGTAGGGCAGCGCGGGCGAGGCCGACTGCCAGCTCCGCGCCTTGGCGCTGCGGACGCGGTGCTCGGCGGAGACGAGGTCGAGGTTGCGGTCGAGGCCCTGCTCGACGAGCGCCGTGAGCGTCGGGTCGTCGAAAGACAGCCACCACGAGGTGGCCACGGGGGCAGGCGCCGTCTGGCTGAACTCGAGGTCGGGCACCAGGACCTCGGTCCGCCCCGAGAAGCCGAGGAGGAGAGCGAAGAGGGTCATGCCGCCACCCCCTCGCAGAAGTTGTGGACCATCTGGCGCCGGTACTCGTCGAGGTCCACGACCGGACGCCCGACGATGAAAGAGAGGAAGACCGGACCCTGCACGCCCCCCACGAAAGCGAGGGCCATCGGCAGCACCGGCCCGGAGCGGACGGCGCCGGCGTCCTGGGCCTGCTGGAGGAAGGCCGCCAGCGCCTGCATCGCACGGATCGGCGGCGGCACGTCGTAGGTGGCGAAGATCTCCTCCGGGGTGAGCCCCGCCGCCTTCACCATCGACATGCAGGGGTGCAGCTCCTCGGCGAAGCGCCCGAAGGCCTCGGCCACCTCGATGAGCTGCTCGACGAGGGCGCGGTCCGCGTCGAAGCCCTCGTCCATCCGCTCGATCATCGGAAAGCGACGGGGCTTCAGCGCAGCGATCAGCAGCGCCCGCTTGCTGCCAAAGCGGTTGAACAAGGTCGGCGCGGAGACGCCGAGTTCCTTGGCGATGACGCTCGTCGCTACGCTCGGACCGTGCTCGAGGAAGACCTTCCTCGCCGCGTCGAGGATGGCCTCGTCGCTCACTTCTCGGGGTCGAGACATGCGTGTTCCTTATTGACCGGTCAGTAATTATCTGGAGGTTACTGATTGGTCAATAAGAAAAGGGGCACAGGCGACGGGACGAAAGGGACACAGGGGTGCCGGGGCGAGACGGGTGGCGCCTGTCGCCGTCGCCCTGTCGCCTGTCGCCTGTCGCCTGTCGCCTGTCGCCTGTCGCCTGTCGCCTGTCGCCTGTCGCCTGTCGCCTGTCGCCTACACGTACCCCTCCGCCTGGCGCGTGCAGAGCCGCGCGTACTGGCCGTCGAGCTGCATGC
>Ga0114933_10005480_pt1 | contig 11539 bp, 10 predicted proteins | sample 4SBtaG_FD_89691 | JGI IMG/M metagenome (GOLD analysis project Ga0114933, IMG submission 89691) | Deep subsurface microbial communities from Kolumbo volcano to uncover new lineages of life (NeLLi) - 4SBTROV12_W25 metaG | ecosystem: Environmental > Aquatic > Marine > Volcanic | place: Kolumbo... | reverse complement strand
TTCCACCCTTACCCGGAGTTACACCACCAACGACTTTGGTTCCATAATTAATGGCCTGTTCAGAGTGAAAGGTTCCTTGGGAGCCTGTAAAACCTTGGCAGATCACTCGGGTATTTTTGTTGACAATTACTGACATTACTTATACTCGAAGAGTTTCTAGGACAATTTTTTTTGCTGCATCGCCGAGGTCATCTGCAGAAATCACATCAATTCCTGATGCATTAAGTTTATTTTTACCTTCTTCAACATTAGTACCCTCTAATCGCACCACAAGAGGGACATCAATTTTAACTTCATGTACCGCTGCAATAATTCCTTCTGCTATAACATCACAACGCATAATACCACCAAATATATTAACAAGAATCCCTTTTACAGACTTGTCTGAAAGAATAATTTTAAATGCTTCAGAAACTTTCTCACGGGAAGCACCCCCTCCAACATCTAGAAAATTTGCTGGCTCTCCTCCACTAAGCTTAATGATATCCATTGTGGCCATAGCTAAACCTGCTCCGTTAACCATACAACCAATGGTTCCATCTAGCTTAATGTAATTAAGGTCATGTTTTGCAGCCTCAAGTTCAGCAGGCTCTTCCTCTGTTTCATCTTGCATAGCTTTAATCTCTGGCTGCCGGAATAGAGCATTATCGTCAAAATTTATCTTTGCATCTAGGGCTATTAGTTTTTTATCCTTAGTCAAAACCAGCGGATTTATTTCAAGTACACTCGCATCAATATCAGAGAATGCTGTGTAAATTTTACTTATAAGTGCCACACATTCTTTAACTTCTGATCCAGATAGTCCAAGAGAGTATGCGATCCTACGCCCGTGAAATGCCTGATATCCAGAAGCAGGATCTATTTTAACATTTATTATTTTCTCTGGATTTTTAGCAGCAACTTCCTCAATATCGACCCCACCTTCGCGAGATGCCATAATAGTTATTTGACCGGTGGCTCTATCAACTACGCAACCAAGATAAAATTCACTACCTATATCACAGCCTTCTTCCACATAAATCCTACTAACTTCTTTCCCTGCAGATGTTGTTTGGTGGGTAACTAGAACTTTTCCGAACATTTGTTCAGCTTCACTTATAGCTTCTTCATAACTTTTGCAGATTTTTACTCCACCAGCTTTACCTCGACCACCTGCATGAATTTGTGCTTTGACAACCCAAACTGGACCACCCATATCACTTATTGTTTTAGGAATGTCATCAGATGATAATACTGCAATACCTTTTGGTGTGTTAACACCAAATTTTGTCAGAATCTGCTTAGCTTGGTATTCGTGTATATTCATATTGACAGGACCAATGCAATTTAAACTGTTATGGGTTGAGGTGTTTTATAGCATTAATTTTTTGTTATGTAATTATCGTAGCCAAAGGTGGTAGATTAAGTTTTTATATTAAAGTTTAATGTCCTTAACAAGGAGATTAACAGATTTTACCGAGCGTCTAAATTCAGCTTTTTCTGATCTATCTAAATTTATTTCAATGATCTTTTCAACTCCTGAACCGCCAATTATTGCTGGAACACCAATAAATAAACCATTTACACCATATTGCCCTGTCAAGTGTGCGGCACATGGTATAATCCTCTTTTGATTTTTGATATAGGATTCAGCCATTTGAATAGCTGCTGCTGCAGGGGCGTAAAAAGCTGAACCAGTTTTCAATAGACCTACAATTTCAGCTCCTCCATCACGGGTACGTTGTATTATATCATCTAGTTTATTTTGTTTTAACCACCCCATTTTAACAAGATCTGGCAGAGGGACTCCCCCAACTGCTGAATACCTTGGTAGTGGAACCATTGTATCTCCATGACCGCCTAGGACAAAAGCTGTAACATCCTGAACGGATACACCAAGTTCTTCAGCAATAAAAAACCTAAAGCGTGCTGAATCTAAAACCCCAGCCATACCTACAATTTTCTTTTTTGGGATATTACTTGTTTTTTGTAAGGCCCAGACCATTGCATCTAAAGGGTTAGTGATACAAATAACAAAAGCTTTTGGGCAGTATTTTTTTATTCCTTTTCCTACTTGTCTCATTACATCAGTATTTATACTAAGCAAATCATCGCGACTCATACCAGGTTTTCTCGGCACTCCTGCCGTAACGATAACCACATCTGAGTTCTTTATGGCTGCATATGAATTAGCCCCGACAAAGTTAGCGTCAAAGCCATCAACTGGTGAGCTTTCTGCAATATCTAGTGCCTTTCCTTGCGGGGTGCCCTTTGCAATATCATACATCACAACATCGCCTAACTCTTTCAGGCCTGCAAGGTGAGCCAACGTTCCACCAATATTTCCAGCACCGATTAGTGCAATTTTATTACGTTTCATAGTTTGCAGCTCCACTTAAATTATTTAGGTATTATTTTGTTATATCAAGGTTACTAACTAATCCTATATCAGTTTTAGTTCCGAAGTTTATTTAGACTTGGGTTTATAAAAAATAGGTAAGTAACATTTTTGATAAAATCGCAATACATTCTCTCATAAAAAATACTAGATTTTTATACCCATGATTAAATTTAACGTCGCATTAGCATCATTTTTTTTATTTCACCTATAGCTTTTGCAGGGTTGAGGTTTTTTGGGCATGTACGAGTACAATTCATTATTGTATGGCATCGATAAAGACGAAATGGATCTTCTAAGTTGTCTAGTCGTTCTCCCGTTGATTCATCACGACTATCAACCAGCCAGCGATAGGCTTGTAGAAGGATTGCAGGTCCTAAGTATCTATCTCCGTTCCACCAATAGCTAGGACAACTGGTAGAGCAGCATGCACATAAAATGCACTCATATAATCCATCAATTTTTGCCCTATCTTCTTGACTTTGTAGGCGTTCTTCACTAGCGGGAGCTGCAGTCTCAGTCTGCATCCAGGGTTTTATAGATTCATACTGTGCGTAGAAAGTAGATAAATCTGGAACTAAATCTTTAATGACCGGCATGTGCGGAAGAGGAAAGATTTTTACATCTCCTCGCATTTCATCAATAGGCTTAGTGCATGCAAGTGTATTGGTTCCATCTATATTCATCGCGCAAGACCCACAAATTCCTTCTCTACAGGATCTCCTGAATGTTAAAGTTGAATCTATTTCATTTTTAATTTTTATAAGACCATCCAAAACCATGGGTCCACAAGTATCCATATCTACGTCATATGTCTCTGTTCGAGGGTTGTCAGGCTTGTCAGGGTCATAGCGGTAAATTTTAAAGCGCTTAGTATTATCAGATTTAGTGGGTGAGCTGTGATGTGCTCCCTTGCTAATCTTTGAGTTTTTGGGAAGGGCTAGTTGAGCCATTTATAAAATCCTTCAGCCTAATATACACGTGCTTTTGGTGGTATTGCCTGTACTTCATTGGAGAGTGTCTCCATGTGTACGGGTCTATAGTCTATAGTTACTGATTTTCCATCATCGTCTATCCATGCAACGGTGTGCTTCATCCACTTCGCATCATCTCGGTCAGGGAAATCTTCCCGGGCATGTGCTCCCCTACTTTCTTCACGAACTACGGCTCCATGCAAAGTAACTGATGACTGTCGAAGTAAGTTGTCCAGTTCTATAGTTTCTATAAGGTCAGAGTTCCATATTAAAGACCGGTCCGAGATACCTAAGTTACCATTAAAGCGATCCCAGATATTTTCTAATTTACTAACACCTTGTTGCATAATATCGCCAGTACGAAAAACCCCTGCATGTGTCTGCATCGTTCGTTGTAAATCAAGACGAATTGATGCTGCAGACTCATTTCCACCAGAGTTACGAAGATTATCAAACCAACTTAAAGTTTTATCAAGTGTACCTTTTGGAAGAGGGGCATGTGGTGCTCCAGGAGTTACATTCATGAGCGCCTTTTCCGCAGCAGCTTTTCCAAAGACGACTAGGTCAAGAAGTGAGTTAGAACCTAATCTGTTTGCCCCATGCACAGATAAACAAGCTGCTTCGCCTGCTGCCATCAATCCTGGAACTAAAACATTAGGATCACCATCCTTTACCGTTACCATCTCACCATGATAGTTGCCTGGTATACCCCCCATATTGTAGTGGACTGTAGGTATAACAGGTATCGGCTCTTTTGAGGCATCGACGCCGGCAAAGATTTTTGCAGTTTCAGTAATTCCCGGTAAGCGTTGCTGAAGTACATCTGCTCCTAGATGGTCAAGCTTAAGAAAAATATGGTCTTTGTCCTTGCCTACACCTCGACCTTCTCTTATTTCAATAGTCATCGACCGAGAAACTACGTCTCGTGAGGCAAGATCTTTTGCAGATGGGGCGTAACGCTCCATAAATCGCTCGCCTTCTGAATTAAGTAGATAACCCCCCTCACCTCTAACCCCCTCAGTAATCAGACAGCCAGCACCATATATACCTGTTGGGTGGAATTGAATAAATTCCATATCTTGAAGAGGTAACCCTGCTCGGAGAACCATGGCATTTCCATCTCCTGTGCACGTATGGGCTGAGGTTGCTGAGAAATAAGATCTACCATAGCCTCCAGTAGCTAGAATCACGATGTGAGCTCTAAAAAGGTGGAATGTTCCATCCTCCAAATTCCAGGCAATTACCCCGCGACAAGAACCATCTGCATCCATGACAAGGTCTAAGGCAAAATATTCAATAAAAAAAGCTGCTTCATGCTTAAGAGCCTGCTGATAAAGTGTATGGAGAATAGCATGCCCAGTTCTATCTGCTGCTGCACAGGTTCTTATGGCCTGTCCTTCCCCAAAATGTGTTGTCATGCCTCCAAAAGCACGTTGATATATTTTACCTTCCTCAGTTCTTGAAAATGGAACACCGTAATGCTCAAGTTCTACGACTGCCTTTGGGGCTTCCTTGCACATAAACTCAATTGCATCTTGATCACCGAGCCAATCTGAACCTTTCACAGTATCATACATATGCCATCGCCAGTCATCTTCACCCATATTACCCAGTGCTGCAGAAATACCCCCTTGGGCAGCAACTGTATGGCTGCGTGTTGGAAACAACTTTGAAATACAGGCAGTTTTAAGGCCTCCCTCAACAAGACCAAGGGCAGTACGGAGACCAGCACCACCTGCACCAACTACTACGGCATCATAATTATGTTCTATTATTGGATACGTGGGCATAATTATCCTCTCAGGGAAAGCGCAATAACGGAATATATAGAAACTGTGAAAAGCAATATTGTTACTATTAAAAGTATAGTTATTAGGGCCCACTTTAACCACTTAGTATGAACATAGTCCTCTATAACTACTTGTAGACCAAGTTTTAGGTGTAGAAACATTGCACCAAGAAAAACTAACATTAATGCTGCAGATACCGGTCCGCTTATCCAAACAACTAAATCTTCGTAGCTAGCTCCAGATATAACAATCATCCACAATGAAGCTACAAACCAGAGTGCTAACGGAATTAGCATCACAGCAGTAATTCTTTGCCACCACCAGTGGTTAACGCCTTCTTTTGCCGATCCTAGATGGCGCACGCGGGCAAGAGGACTTTGCATCTTAGATTCCATTGTTACTACCTTAAACAATACATTGAGATACCCAAACCCCATGAAATTGCTGTAAGCAAGACTGAGGATATAATTACTGCTATTCCTGACGCATAAGTAGCTTTTAGAGAGAAACCAAGCCCTATATCCCAGAAAAGATGTCTTATGCCGTTAGATAGGTGGTAAAATAGGGTCCAAGACCAAATTACTAATAGACCAATACCTATCCATGAGGATAAAAACCAACCTGACCATTGGTAGTATTCTGGACCAGCTGCTGCTGTAAGAAGCCAGCAGGCAAGCATAGCAGCACCACCTGCCAATGTAATCCCAGATAGACGATGGAAAATAGATAACACCGATGTTAATTGCGGCCTATACACCTGTAGGTGAGGCGACAAAGGTCGATTTTTATCGGTCATATAGCTTGCACCCCGTATGTACCACATGAATTGATGCTTAGCAGTATAGCAATCATATAAGGTGCTATTAGGTTAGCGTCAACGTTTGCAAAGATAGCTTTGCTAGTTTAATTAAAATAATAAAAAAAATTTACTATTAAAGTCTTAAATTAAAACAAATTTTTATAATTCTGCAACTCAGCATTTACTTCCGAAAAAACAGTTTCCCAGTTGCCAAAATGTTTTTGTTGGATCAATCGAGCACTAGGATACCATGTTGTTTCTGTTTTTCTATGAAGGTAACGCCAATCACCAGTAAAACAAAGGGGAATCCATACTTGTTTATTCATAGCACCGGTCAAATGTGCAACTGATGTATCCACTGAAATAATTAGATCTAAATTACTAATTGCAGCTGCTGTATGGGCAAAATCTTTTAAATTAGGCGATAAATCGCGAATTAAACCGGTTGCTCCAAATTTCTTAATGTCTGCTGCTCTTGGTCCAACTTGTAAGCTATAAAAAATTACGTTTTTTATACCAAGAATTTTAAGAAATGGCTCTATCCCACAACTACGGTTACGATCATTACCCTGACTTGGCTTACCTGCCCAGCATAGACCAACTTTTAACCAATTATCGGGGCCTGTAACTAACTTTTTAAAAACAGATTCATATTTATGTGAGGAAGTTATATAGGGAACATTATTTGGAATACTAGTTAATGTAGTTTTCATTATTCTTGGCAAGCTTAAAAGTGGAACATGCAAATTAAATGTAGGTAGTTTGTCCCCCCTTGCAACAACTTGATCGCAGCTATTCATATTCTGGAGTAAATTTACAAGTGGTTTTTGGCATTCTAAAACCACCTTTCCGTTATATCTTTTAAGTAACGAAACATATCGAAAAAACTGGATACTATCTCCAATACCTTGTTCGCAATGTACTAGAAGCGTTTTGCCATCAAGTGAGTTGCCTTGCCATAATGGAACGGAAAACTCACGTGGTTTATTTCTTTCTAATTTCCAACGCCACTCGTATTCCTTAAATCCACTTATAAGGTCTCCTGACTGCAGATAAGTTAGTGATCTATCCCAATGTGCTTCGGCATGTTCAGGCTTTTGGATAATAACTTTATCTAAGCATCTAAGGGCCTCTTGGAACTTTCCCATATCCTTAAGGACCAAGCCAAGATTATAAGTGGCTTCCAGATACTCGGAATCAGCCTTAAGAGCTTTACGATGAGCTATCTCAGCATCTTCAAGTCTCCCAATTGCACGAAGGGCATTCCCCATATTAGAGAGAGTTCCTGCATCGTTAGGATTAAGTGCTAATGATTTTTCATAGGCAGGAATTGCAGACAGAAAAAGCTCTTTAGCTTTAAGTGCAACACCCAAGTTATTGTATGCCTTGGCAAATCTAGGCGCAGCAATAATAACTTTTTGATAGCCAAGAATCGCTTGTTCTAGTTCGCCCTGTTGATGTAGGGCAACTGCTTTTTTGAAGAGATCACTGACTTTTTCAGCATCTACAGAACTTAAAACAGGTTTGCTAACTTTCAATGCTTTCCTAATGGACTCTTTTTCCATCTCGGTTTATGTTCGGTCCTACTTTAGCATTTCCAAGATATTTAGAAGTTAATTCCTCTGCAATCTGGACAGCGTTTAGCGCAGCTCCTTTTCTTAAATTATCAGAAACTACCCACATATTTATTCCATATGAAACAGTAGTGTCTTGTCGGACTCGAGATACAAATGTTGTATCTTCTCCAACACAATCCAATGGTGTAGCATAGCAACCATCTTTACGGTCATCTAAAATTGTAATTCCTGGGGCATCACCTAAAATTTCGACTGCTTGCTCTTCACTCAACTGATCATGAAACTCTACATTAATTGACTCAGCATGACCAATAAAAGTAGGAACTCTAACGCATGTAGCTGAAACTAATATCTCTGGGTCAAGAATTTTCTTTGTTTCCATGACCATTTTTGTTTCTTCTTTGGTAGACCCATCAGATAAAAATTTATCAATCTGTGGTATAACATTAAATGCTATACGCTTAGGAAAATTCTCGGGGTCTTTATGCTCATTCATATACAAACAGCGAGTATGATCAAATAACTCATCCATACATTTTTTGCCAGCTCCTGATGTTGATTGATAGGTAGAAACAATCACTCTTTTTATAGGACTATGATTGTGCAGCGGTTTAAGAGCTAGAAGCATTTGTATAGTGGAGCAGTTAGGATTAGCTATTATATTGCGCTCGCTATATTTGGAGATTGAGTCAGGATTCACTTCTGGTATAACCAATGGTATGTTTTCATCCAACCTGAATTGTGATGAATTATCAATGACAATAGTACCAGAGTTTGCTGCTTTAGGTGCGTAAATTTTAGAAACTGAAGCACCTGGAGAAAAAAGGGCTATATCTATTCCTGTAAAGTCAAAACTATCAAGTGAACGTACCTTTAAAGTTAAATCCTCGCCAAAAGAGATTTCCTTACCTTCAGAATCTCGTGAAGCTAAAGCGATGACTTCATCAGATGGAAAGCGTCTCTCATAAAGAATATTTAATATTTCTCGGCCTACATTTCCTGTAGCCCCAACAATTGCAACCTTATAACCCATAGTTAGGCTTATCTTTCATTATTAAATTTAAATCAAACCAATTTATTTAATTCTTCAAGAACAGAGCTTCCTAGTTCTTCAGTTGATAATAATACCTTTCCTTCTTGCATAATATCTTTGGTGCGAAGATTATTTTTTAAGGTATTTTGCACAGCATTTTCAACAAGAGATGCGTTATTATTATCACTAAAGCTATAGCGAAGCATCATCGCAAAGCTTAGGAACATTGCAATAGGGTTTGCTAGCCCTTTACCTGCAATATCTGGCGCTGAGCCATGAACTGGCTCATAAAGTGCCCGCCTGAAGCCATTAGAATTTTTCTCGCCTAAAGACGCTGATGGAAGCATCCCAAGGGATCCTGTAAGCATAGCTGCACAATCAGACAAAATATCACCAAAAAGATTGTTAGTTACTATAACATCAAACTGCTTTGGCTCTCTAACAAGTTGCATTGCACAATTGTCTGCATACATATGCTCGAGAGTAATATTTGTTCCTTCTTTTTTATGAAGTGCTGTAACAATTTCACGCCAAAAAATTCCTGACTCCATAACGTTTGATTTCTCTACTGAATGTATGCGTCCTTTGCGTTTTTGTGCAAGCTCGAATGCAACCCTAGTTACACGCTCAATTTCATTTTGAGTGTAAACCTCAGTGTCATATCCTCGGCGTGTGCCATCTGCTAATTCATCTATCCCTCTTGGTTCTCCAAAATAACAACCAGCAGTAAGTTCACGTACAATCATTAAATTAAGACCCAGAACTAATTCTGTTCGTAAAGTTGAAGCATCGGCAAGAGCATCAAAAACTATTGCGGGTCTTAAATTGGCATATAAATCGAGTTCTTTTCTAAGTTTAAGAAGTCCTACCTCAGGTCTCAATTCACGATCAACATTATCCCATTTAGGCCCTCCAACCGCACCAAATAATATCGCGTCAGCATTTAAGGCGTCTGCAAGAACTTCATCTGTAAGTGGAGTTTTATAAATATCGTAGGAGGCGCCTCCTACTAATTTACTTTTAGCTAAATAAGAGAAATCTGTTTTATTTGCGAGCCAATCCATAACTCGCTCAACTTGATACATTACTTCTGGCCCAATTCCGTCTCCAGATAATAAAAGTATTTGTTTGTTTCCCATAGCCCTTATCTGACCTTATTATTGTATAACCAAGGTAGGGTTTGTTGCTGTTGCTTTTCAAAGGCTGCTATAGAGTCAGCTTGCATAAGAGTATTTTCTATATCATCGAGACCATTTAGAAGGCGATGTTTTAGACTGTCATCAATATCAAAAGAAATTTTAGATGAATTTGATCGGATGATTGTTTGTTCAAAAAGATCAACAGTTATAATGCAAGTTTTAGGATTTTGTGCTTCAGACATTAATAAGTTGATATCTTTATGAGAAAGAGAAATTAGTAATATACCATTTTTTCCGCAATTATTGAAAAAGATATCTGCAAATGATGGAGCAATTATACAACGGATACCAAAATCATTTAGTGACCAAGGAGCATGCTCACGACTAGAACCACAGCCAAAGTTTTCCCCTGCTATTAGTATTTTTGCTTTTTTCCAAGGATCTTTATTAAGAATAAAAGTGGGTAACTCGCAATCATCCATATCGTAACGAAAATCATGGAAGAGTCCTTTACCCAATCCGTTTTTGGTTATTGATGTAAGATACTGTTTTGGAATAATTTGATCTGTATCAATATTAATTTTGTCTATCGCTGCGGCAGGACCACTTAAGGAAGTAAATTTTTTCATTAGTTGATTCCTAAATTTTAAGCAATTAGATCACGGACATCAACAAAATGCCCTTTTATAGCAGCAGCAGCAGCCATCGCAGGGCTAACCAAGTGGGTTCTCCCCCCACGTCCTTGTCTCCCCTTGAAATTACGATTTGAAGTTGATGCGCAACGTTCACCAGGTTCGAGACGGTCGTCGTTCATAGCAATACACATTGAGCAGCCTGGTTCTCGCCATTCAAATCCCGCATCCTGAAATATCTTATCTAGCCCTTCTTTTTCAGCTTGGGCTTTTACTAATCCAGACCCGGGTACTACCATTGCTGATACGCCATTAGAAACTTTTCGTCCCTTAGCAACTTTAGCTGCAGCCCTCATATCCTCTATTCTACTATTTGTGCAGGACCCTATAAATACTCTGTCAATATTGATATCTTTTATCGCTTGCCCGGGCTCTAAATTCATATAACTGAGAGCTTCATAAGCACTATCTCTAGCTTGATCATCTTCTATTAGTTTTGGGTCTGGTACGTTGCCAGTTATTGGTGAAACATTTTCTGGGCTAGTGCCCCAAGTTACTTGCGGGGCAAGATTGGTTGCATCAATTTTGATGGTTTTATCAAAAGTTGCATCCATATCTGTTTTTAAAGATGTCCAGAATTTTTTTGCTTTATTCCAGTCATCCCCATTAGGGGAATAATCCCTACCTTTTAAATATGCAAATGTCTTTTCATCAGGCGCTACTAAACCAGCTCGAGCACCACCTTCAATGGTCATATTACATAGTGTCATTCTACCTTCCATTGAAAGATTTTTTATTGCACGACCAGTATATTCTACAACATGACCAGTACCGCCGGCTGTTCCAATTTCCCCAATTATAGACAAAACTATATCTTTTCCTGTAATTCCTTCTTTAGTGTCTCCAATAAGCTCTATTTTCATATTCTTTGGGCGGCGTTGAATGAGCGTTTGTGTTGCTAATACATGACCAACTTCGCTTGAGCCTATTCCAAAGGCAAGACATCCAAATGCTCCGTGTGTTGCCGTATGGCTATCTCCACAAACTAATGTTGAACCAGGTTGAGTAACACCCTGTTCAGGTCCAATTACATGAACGATACCTTGTCGAATATCTAAAAGTGGAATATATGGAATATCAAAATCTTTTGTATTTTTCACAAGTGCTTCCACCTGCTCTCTAGCTATCGGATCTTTAATACCATTAGCCTGGTTGAGA
>Ga0114933_10005476_pt1 | contig 11541 bp, 13 predicted proteins | sample 4SBtaG_FD_89691 | JGI IMG/M metagenome (GOLD analysis project Ga0114933, IMG submission 89691) | Deep subsurface microbial communities from Kolumbo volcano to uncover new lineages of life (NeLLi) - 4SBTROV12_W25 metaG | ecosystem: Environmental > Aquatic > Marine > Volcanic | place: Kolumbo... | reverse complement strand
GATTTAGTATGGACAACACCCATCACATTTGTTGCAACCGCTAACTGCGCGCTCTATTGTGGTGCCGATGTCGATTTTGTAGATATTGATCCACTTACATATAACTTAAGTGTGGATTGCCTTGAAGAAAAATTAGTTCAAGCAGAAAAACAAGGTCAGTTGCCTAAGGTTGTTATCCCAGTACATTTTACTGGACAGTCATGTGATATGGCTAGGATTCACGCATTAAGTATTAAATATGGCTTCAAAATTATTGAAGATGCTTCTCATGCAGTAGGCGGTAAATATTGCGGTGAAGCCATTGGCAATTGTCGTTACAGTGATATTACCGTATTTAGCTTTCACCCCGTTAAGATTATCACAGCAGGTGAGGGGGGCATGGCGCTAACTAATGTGCCCTCACTGGCAAATAAAATGAAGTTGCTTCGCTCTCATAACATTACGTCTAGTACTTCAGAAATGCATGATCGACCCTTTGAAGAAATATGGAACTATCAACAAATAGGGTTAGGGTTTAACTATCGGATGAGCGATATTCATGCCGCTTTAGGGTTAAACCAAATAGAGCGACTCGATGAATTTGTTGCAAAGCGAAATGCTATCGCTCAACATTATGATCAGTTGTTAACAGAATTGCCCATTACTAAACCTAAACAGATTGAAGGGAGTTATTCGGGTTTCCATTTATATGTGATTTGTTTAAAACGCAATGGATTAAAAAACTCGCAGCGCCAAGTTTTTGCGGCGTTTCATGCGCAAAGTATCTTGGTGAATTTGCATTATATCCCTGTATATCTCCAACCCCACTACCAAAACATGGGGTTTAAAAGAGGCTATTGCCCCGAAGCAGAAGCGTATTTTTCCAAGTGTATAAGTATTCCTATTTTTCCAGCATTGACAAAAGACCAACAGGATTACATATTGACAGTTTTAAAAAAAGCAACAGAAGAATGAATATAGCAATTATCCCAGCCCGGGGAGGTAGTAAGCGAATACCGCGAAAAAACATCAAGCATTTTCATGGCAAACCTATTATTGCCTACTCCATTGAAACAGCCCTGAAAAGCCAATGCTTTGATAAAGTCATTGTGTCTACAGACGATCGCGAGATCGTTGAAATTGCAAACCATTACGGTGCAGAGACGCCCTTCATGCGGCCATCGAATCTGGCTGATGACCATACTGGCACAACAGACGTAATAGCTCATAGCGTTGCATGGTTTAATGCTAACGGTGTAAACGTTGAAGACCTTTGTTGCATCTACCCCACCGCACCGTTTATTTCCCCAAGTGATATTTGCGACAGCTTTGCACAATACAAACAAAGCTCATCTGACTATTTAATGCCTGTTGTAACCTTTCCTTTTCCCATTCAACGCGCACTCAAAATAAACTCAAATAACGAAGCACTCATGTTCGATCAATCAAACTTTCATACACGATCACAGGATCTAGATGAAGCTTGGCATGATGCAGGGCAGTTTTATTGGGGGAAAGCTGAAGCATGGAAAACAAAGACGCTATTCTTTACTAACAATACCACTGCATACACTATCGACAGATTTAGAGCACAAGATATTGATACTCTGGAAGACTGGAAACAAGCCGAAGTTTTATACTCGGTACTTAAGGGCCTTTAACTCAAGAGACTAAGGTAATACCAGAATGAAAAAAATAACAATTGTTGGTGGCGGCATAGCTGGTCTTTTTTCCGCCCTACTTCTAAATAAGCAAGGACATCAGGTAACTGTAATTGAAAAAGCTCCTGAAGTCGGCGGTCTGCTCCGTTCACTGCAGTTATTTGAAGACGATATGTTCTTTGATTTTGGTACACATTTTCCACAGGAAACAGGCAACCCCGATATCGATCAGCTACTTTTTGATGCCTTTGATGCACACGCCTTTACGGTGCCAAAAGTCGGCACTTACATGCACCAGCTCTTTGAAGGTAACGGATTTATTTCAGATATAGGTTTGAACGAAAAAGACCGGAAGACATTTCTAGAAATGCTTATTGAGTCCCAGCCAAAGCCCGAACACAATAATCTTGAAGAAATGCTCATTAATGACTTTGGTCAAGGCTACTATGATGCTTTGCTTAAGGGACCCGTGGGTAAACTTTTTTATACCCACCCAAAAAATCTAATTCCCGGCGCACACTTGCTATTTGGTCTATCCCGAATAATTGTAGCCGACCCTGAAAAAACAAGGGTATTGAAACAAGATAAGCGATTGGATTCACTTCTTGCTTTCCACAGCTATAATGAAGGAGCCTCAAATAGAAAGGTTTTTTATCCCAAAACCGGAGGCGCGGGCAACTGGATCGAAACACTTGTGTCCAAGCTACAAAATGTAGGTGTAGAAATACTGACTGACTGCAACCTTCAAAGCATTGACGTCGACAATAAAACTATCACTGCAGTAAATACCGACAAAGGGAATCTTGATACAGACCAGCTAATTTGGACTATCCCGCCATTTATGCTACTGCAGTTACTTAATATCCAGCCGGAAAAGTCAGGTCCACCTAAGCTCTTATCCAGCGCAATATTCAACTATGTAATAGATGAAGACTATCTAACGGATCTATACTATATACAGTGTTTTGAACTGATATAGCGACTTTCCGCATGACACTTTACAATAATTTCTCACCCAGGAAAGACAATAAATACCTAATCACCTGCGAAGTGCTGCTTGAATCGCATCAGGAAAACCTCGATGCCTTGGAAGAGAAAGTTTTTGGCGAGTTAATAGAAATGGGGGTCATCAACAAAAGCTCAAATAAAGTATACAGCCATAAACACTTATTTGTGAACGGCTTCCCAGTACCTACTGGAACATTTATCAAAAATTCTGAAGCTCAGTTCAAGCTGGCACAAGAAAGCTGCTCAAATCTCTATATGTTCGGCAAAGGTAGTGGAAAGAATTTTTTTATGCATGAAATCATCACTGACATTTATCACACATTGAACGATTTGAGGACATGATGAGCCGCGCTAGCATCATTGTTAGAGTCGATGGAAATGCTCAATGCGGTTTCGGGCATTTGTCGAGATGTGTCAATTTGTGTAAAAACGCAATATTAGCCGGCGAGTACAACCCCAAAGACTTTCTATTCGCTGGCTGCTACGGTGACTTTGCAAAGTCGTTATTAACAACACATAAATTCAAGTTTATCGACACACCCGATATCGAACAAGAAGCAAGGGATTGCCATATCCCTTCAAGTAAAGCCAAAACAGTCATCCTCGACTCGTATTTTTTAACACAAGATTTACTAAACACTTACAGCAACACATACAACAACACTATTATTATTGACGATACTTGCGAACTCAATTATCAGTCCATTGATTTAGCAATCAATCTCCGAGTCAATGCGGAGTCACTCTTTTCCTATAACGCAAAGAACACTGCATTAGGGCTAGATTACTTTCTAACGAAACCAGAGTTGCATGGTATACGGACCAAAAATTTATCCCGCATTGATTTACCCGTCAATAAAGTTCTGCTGTTCATGGGCGGAGGTTTTGATGACTGCGGTAAAACCATCCAAATAATTAGCCACATACAAGCTAGCGCGCCAACAGCATCAGTTTATTGTGTAACCAGCCAGACGAAAAAGTTAAGTCCACTAGAAAATGTCACGTTCCTGCAACCCAGACCTGATATTGAATCCTTATTAGACGACTGTGATGTGTGCATCAATGGCGGCGGCCTAATTAAATATGAAGTTGCTTACTGCTGCATCCCGACGGCTTCATTTTCCACAACCAAACTACAGGATGAAGATAGCCAACTACTCTCGGAAGCTGGGGTCATAATGAACCTAGGCCTAAATGAATCAACTGATGATTTATATCTAGCTAATAAAATTGATGCTATCCTCAATACTAGCAGTATAAGACAAAATTTAATTGATAGCTGTCGTCAACAGTTTAGCTCCGGCTCTGTCGCACGAATCATAAAAAAAATAGAATCAGTAGTGTAACCATGTCAAAAATAATCGATTCTCAACTTTCCGTTTATCAAGGTCACTTTAAAGAGCATGGCGACACACCTGAAGGCACCTACAATCAAAACGATGCCTTACAGCATTTACGCTTCGAGCGACTAATAAAACAATTTGCTGAGGCAGACAGTGACTACACTGTCCACGATATCGGCTGTGGCATATGCGACCTATATCAATATTTCAAGGACAAAGGCTTAAGCCTTAAATATTCAGGCACCGACATTGTGCCTGAGATGAAAGATCTTGCGCTAAAAAAATACCCCGAACTGGATGTTAAAATTCGAGACATTATCGAAGTAGATACATCGCAAGAACAATATGATTTCCTCGTTTTAGCCGGCACCTTTAACATGCCAGATGATTGCCCACGCGAATACTGGACCGAGTTTTCCAATGCCATGATCACTAAAATGTTTAGCATGGCTAGAGTGGGTATAAGCTTTAACTTTCTGACAGGTTTCGCCGACTTTTATCACCCTGATATGTATTATCGAGACCCTAAGGAGATGATGGAGTTTTGCGTCGAAAACCTTTCACGCCATGTTGTTGTTGATCACGCGTATCCGTTATATGAATATACCGTTACCGTTTTTAAAGAAGAGTACTTACGTGAGCGTTACACTGACCCACGCTTACAAAAGTATTTCAAAAATCTCTGATTCAGTTAAATCAGATGAACAAGTGGGCATATCAAAATCGAGCTTCAGCAATACTGTTTAATTACTTAAAAAGTATCCCTGAAAATAGCTGCCTACTAGTTCCTGCCAATGCATGCCCCATTGTTCTCGCGACAATATTAAAAGCTGGCATCAACTTCAAGCTTGTTGACCTCAATCCTGACACCCTACTTATAGATATCGCTCTGGTTAAAACCATTATCGCTGAAACACCTGATAATGTAGCTCTATTGTTTATTAGAACCTATGGGTTTCTAGATGATCAAACCCACACATTCAAGCAACTAAAAAGCATGTGCCCATCGCTAAAAATTATAGATGACCGGTGTTTGTGTGAACCAAACTTCAACGAAGAGAACTTTGTTAACGATGCCGACTTAACCTTATTTAGCACTGGATATTCCAAATATGCTGAGCTTGGACGTGGCGGCTTCGGCTTTCTCTCTCAGGACGAAATTCGTAAAAATGCATCGACCAGAGAAGCTTATTCTTCAGACTCACATGACAAACTAGTTGAGCAGTTTAATACCTGCATCAAGACTAGAACACGCTTCAAATATCAAGATTCCAACTGGCTTGACCTAAATCCCTCAAAACAAGCTTTTGAAGAATACCAACATTCCGTCATAGAACTTAAAAACACTGCGAAAAAACAAAAAACACTTATCAACAACATCTATCAAAAACTATCAAACAATACTAACATTATTACTATGGATTGCGAATACAACCATTGGCGATTTAATATTCTGGTGCCCGACAAAAAAGCTGTATTAACAGCAATATTTGACGCAGGTTTTTTTGCTAGCTCACACTATGCATCAATGGTAGGTATATTCGACCCCCATCACGCGCCAGTAGCGGAAAACCTTCACGCTCAAGTCGTAAACCTTTTCAATGATCATCGCGTATCAGAACAAGACGCCATGCATATCGCTGATATCGTAAATACGGTAGCAAAATAATGGATAAATACATCATTATTGGCGGCAGCCACTTACAACTCGACTTTATAAAATGCGCCAAAGCCTACGGTCTTGAGACTCATGTTATTGATTACAATCCGGAAGCACTAGGTGCATCTGAAGCTGATGTTTTCCACTGTATCAGCATTGACGACAAAGATGCCATATTAGCGCTCGCTGAAAAAATAAAACCAATCGGTATTCATACGGTGTCAACCGAACAAGGAAACGTTTCTGCCTGTTATGTCGGGGAGAAGCTCAACCTTGCCACTAACAGCTACAAGACCTCACTAGATACGACTAACAAGGTCAGAATGAAAGCCGTCCTAGCAGGGCATCACATCACAACACCACCTGCTCTATGCATTACTGACCCTAACGAGGTGGAGCAGCTCGATATAAAACTTCCCATTATGGTAAAAGCAGCTGATCGCTCCGCTGGTCGTGGAGTTCAAATGGCTAATACTGAAGCTGAGCTTAATGAAGCTATTGCTGAAGCATTTTTGCAATCGTTTGAGGGGCAAGTTCTACTCGAAGAATACTTGGACGCCCCCCAATATAGCGTGGAAACTGTCAGCTATCAGGGAAAGCATCAAGTCATCGCTATAACAGAACAATGGATGGACGGTAGTGTTTATTGTGTTGAAACTGGCCACTATTTACCGGCAAAGCTATCTGAAGCCAATGAAAATACGCTGTCGGCTTTCTGCATCCAAGTACTTGATGCATTCGATATTCAATTTGGTGCATGCCATGTCGAAATACGTATTAAGGACGGTATAGTTTCACTGATAGAAATTGCATCAAGAATGGGAGGATGGCGACACTGGATGGTCGATCACGCCCTTAAAACCGATTATCAATTGGCTATACTAAAAAGCAGTCTCAACGAAAACCCCTTTGTAGACGCAACACGCTCTGAGGATATCTCAACATGTCGCATTATCACCTGCAACCAAGATATAGAGATCTACCGTGAGTTTATTAAGCTATATCCTGAGCGCATGATTGTCGATTTGGTAGAAGATAAAGCCGGCAGCTTCAAAATTACTAGCCTAATTGATGCTAGCGGTTTATATATATACAAAAGCAATGAACAGTTTGAAAATACCCAGTGGCTAGCACTGGAACAAGCGACACCTGATAAATAGCGAAACACATGAAACCATTTAATATAGCCGACTTTACGATTTCTCAAGAAGGACGAACATTTATAATTGCTGAGCTCTCGGCTAATCACGGCGGCAGACTTGACATTGCTCTTGAAACGGTTAGTGCTGCTAAGCGAACTGGCGCAGACGCAATAAAATTACAGACCTACACTGCTGATACCATTACTCTGGATGTAAAAAACGATTATTTCAAAATCAACAAAGGCACTCTATGGGATGGGAAGTATCTACATGAACTCTATCAAGAAGCCGCTATGCCATGGGAGTGGCATCAGGCCATTTTTGCAAGAGCAAAAGAAGAAGGACTGATCTGCTTTTCATCACCTTTTGACCCTACCGCCGTTGACCTTCTCGAAACACTCGATGTACCAGCCTATAAAATTGCTTCGCCAGAAATTACGGACATTCAATTGATTGAACTGGTTGCCAGCAAAGGTAAACCAGTCATTATATCTACCGGTATGGCGACACTGGAGGATATAGAACTTGCCGTTGACACGTGCAAAAAAGCAGGTAATGACAAGGTCGCACTACTCAAATGTACTTCTGCATATCCAACCCCGCTAGAAGAGGTAAACTTGCTGACGTTACCTGCCATTCAGGAAAAATTCCAATGCCAGGTTGGGCTTTCTGACCACACCCTTGGTTCTATTATTGCTGGAGCAGCCGTCGCACTAGGCGCAAAGGTTGTTGAAAAGCATTTTATTCTTAATAAGTCCGTCGGTGGGCCTGATGTTAATTTTTCATTAACGCCTGAGGAGTTTGAACACCTAGTCAAAACTATCCGAGATATAGAGATGGCGCTTGGTACTGTCAATTTTGATCTTACTGAATCGACTATAAAGACTCGCAGTTTTTGCAGGTCACTGTTTGTTTCAGAAGATGTCAAAGAAGGTGAAACCTTATCACCAAAAAATATTCGCTCGGTAAGACCAGGGCAAGGACTACACCCAAAACATCTGCATGAGGCCTTAGGTAAGACATTTAATCGCTCTTACTCTAAAGGCACACCTCTAGACAGCTCAATGTTTGAGTAAAAATGACTAAGCCTACGTAATATGAAACCACACTGTAAATTCTACATTTCGTCTACATTTGCAAAACAATATAAATCCCAACACCCCATCTGACTGTTGAATATGGGTGATCAGCCGAGTTACCGGGGTTGAATATTTACTTTCTTATTAATGTGAATCTGCTATATTTCAAATTGAATATAAACAGTGCCGTGCTTAGTCAGCAGTGTCTCGTCTAGATACCGGTCAGGGTTTCTGCTTATTTTTCGGCATAGCGTACCTATAACGATAATTCACTCCAAAAAAAATAAAATCGGGCAACGTGAAGATGTATAACAAACAACAATATTCTGAGCTACTCAATCATATTATTTCCGATATGGAAGTCGCCGATGAAATTTACAAGCCCAGTAACTTTTGGCAGCATGGCTCTGAACGAATCAATAATGACCTAGAGAGTTTCGGCATTGAGAATTTTAGAAACTTTATTAGTGCCCTTGGTTTTTTTGTACCTACCTACAGATTTATGGGTACCGCGTTAGATCCAGATAGATATGCTTTCATTCGTGAAAAATTTGTTTCGGCAGTCGACAATGATTACAAATCGGCACTCACTATAGATGACGTGTTAACCGGAACAGCTCAAGCTTATTCAGACTATCGGGTTTACAAAGCTAGTTATATTGACTCCCCTCCTTACACCAGTGAGTTCTCTGAAAGCGACATTGGTAATCCTGTTGAAAGGTTCGAATTTGAAGACAATTTTTATAGCCGCTCAAGCTTAAATTACTTGCTCGGCATAAATTTTATGAAGTCGTGTATTAAAGATCTCAACATAAAAACCGTTCTAGAAATAGGCGGCGGTTTTGGTACTCTTGGTGAGATCCTACTGTCCGACGATAAAAATGACGTTTTCTATGCCAACATAGATATCCCTCCTACCAATATATTTTCTACCTATTATTTAAAACAAATTTTTGGTAATGCAAACATACTTGACTATGATGAATTCAAAAAACAATCATCACACAATCTCCAAGATTTACATAAAAACTATAAAGGTGCCGTGCTTGCGCCTTGGCAAATAGAACAGCTTAAGGGAGAGGTAGATTTACTGGTTAATTTCATTTCGTTCCAAGAAATGGAACCACATATCGTTAAAAATTATCTTTCTAATTTTGACCAACTCAATACAAAATATATTCTTCTACGAAACTTACGCGAAGGCAAAAACATTGCAACTGAGAACAGCATCATTGGAGTTAAAACACCGATTCTTGCTGACGATTATGATAAGTTCTTACCAAACTATGAATTAATTGACACTAATGTACTACCCTTTGGCTTCCGGACAGTTGATGGGTTTAATTCCGAGTTAAGACTTTATCAACGCAAATAATAACTTAAAAATGAAAAGACCTGTCTGCTGCCCGAAAAAAATTGTAAAACAATTAACTACATTGAATCGCCTTGAGTTATGTAGACATATTGAAGCGTTACAATGTAACGCTGAGGGAGGTGTTTATGAGTGGGGAACGATATAGTGAAGAATTTAAGATCGAAGCTGTCAAGCAAATCACGGAGCGTAATTATCCAATTGGGCAGGTATCCAAACGGCTTGCGGTCACCACCAAGAGTTTATATACTTGGATTAAACGATATAGTGATGGGCCATCACAACATTCTCAAATAACAGATCAACAAAGAGAAACCCGAGATTTAAAGGCTCAATTAAAACGAACAGAAGAAGAATGAGATATATTAAAAAAGGCCGCATATTTTGCCAGAGAGTTCGAGTGAGATATGCATTTATAAAGGCTCATCAATCAGCATGCTATTCGTTTATTGTGCCAGGCAGCTCATGTACATCCTAGCGGTTATTATGCATGGCTTCAACAACCTCAATCTTTAAGAGCAAAAGAATACATCGGCTGTTTAGCGAGGATGATATTAGCGATAGTTATGTGAGTTGGCTGAATAACCCTGAGGTTGTGAAATATAGCAATCAACGTTTCAGAGCACACTCAATTCCAATAGTTTTAGAATATTTCCTAACATTCGAAGGTGGTAGCAGTATTTTTCTTGCTGTTGTAACTAAAGATGGTGGTCAAGTTTTCGGCGCGATGACAATTCATTGTATACCAGAACACGAAACAGCGGATGTTGGTATATTGATAGGGGAAAGCAAATATTGGGATAAAGGAATCGAAAAAGTTGCTTGGAGAACGGTGTTAGAATTGTTGAGTAATGATGCTTGTGTTCGGAAGGTTGCGGGAGGGACTTTATCCTGTAATTTTGGAATGATAAAAATTATGAAAGATACAGGTATGCAGGAAGATGGTGTCCGTAGAGCTCAGGAATTAGTTGATGGTCAAGCTCATGATATCTTGCATTTTGCCAAATTCAAATAATGATTATATCAAACTCTAATATTGCTGTTGTAGCGTATGATGCTGGTGCAGCCAACCATATATTTTCTTGGTTAAAAACTGGGTACATAGATATTGGAAAAGTACATTTTTGTGTCGCCGGTCCGGCATCTAAAATTTGCGCCCAGCTATTTCCTGATTTCGTTAATAATAAACTGGAACGAGTACTTAATGCTGCTTCGGTATTAATATCTGGGACAGGTTGGATGAGTTCTCTAGAGCATAAAGCTCGGTGCCTTGCAGTGACTAATAATATTCGTTCGATTGCTGTATTAGATCATTGGACGAATTATCGAGAAAGATTTATTCGAGAAGGTTTCGAGCTATTACCAGATGAAGTCTGGGTCGTTGATGAGTATGCATACGATATTGCACAACAATCTTTACCAAATGTGGCTGTAGCATTGCAAAGAAATGATTTTATTGCATCACAATTGCGTGATATCGAAGAATTTAATTACGACAAAACTCAAGGTTGTAAAATCCTGTTCGTGATGGAACCCATCCGACTGGAATGGGGCGACGTTGACACGCCAAGAGAATTTCAGGCTCTGCAATATTTCATAGAAAATATGAGCTTGTTGGGTCTAAATGATGAAGTTGAGATTAAAATAAAGCCGCATCCCTCAGATCCAATTAGTAAGTATGATTCCTTTAATATGGAGTCAGAAAAACTCGATATTAAAGTAGATGCCCTCATCTCTTTAGCTGAAGCGATAGCATGGTCCAATATAGTTGTTGGATGTCAAACTTACGCAATGGTTGTTGCGTTAGCTGCAAGTAAACAAGTTGTATCCACGTTGCCACCAATAGCGCCTTCATGCCAATTACCGCAGAAGGAGATAATAGTTTTAAATAAGCTAGTATAAAAAAATCAAGCGCACCACTATTTTTGCGAAATCTTGTTTTGGATATCCCAGCCCAAACAAGCGACAGAATCGCTTGGTAGTTATGGTACGACAAAGTCGCTTGGTGTTAACAGCTTAACATGTATTAGTTCCGACTTAATCTGACACTTCAGCTTGAACTGAAGAGAGTTACCCATTTTGATAAAGGTGTCGAATCTTTAATCAAAACATACAAGAGGTAACTCTCAAGGATGCATACTAACAATCCAATCATCAAACACAAAGCTGGCCTATTAAATTTGGCAGAAGAGCTTGGTAATATTTCTAGAGCCTGTAAAGTTATGGGCGTCTCACGAGATACATTTTATCGATACCAAGAACTTGTCGAAACTGGCGGAATTGACTCACTCATTGAT
>Ga0114933_10005475_pt1 | contig 11544 bp, 10 predicted proteins | sample 4SBtaG_FD_89691 | JGI IMG/M metagenome (GOLD analysis project Ga0114933, IMG submission 89691) | Deep subsurface microbial communities from Kolumbo volcano to uncover new lineages of life (NeLLi) - 4SBTROV12_W25 metaG | ecosystem: Environmental > Aquatic > Marine > Volcanic | place: Kolumbo... | reverse complement strand
CGTCCATTATCATGCTGGCGCTGGATGCGCTCCTCGCCACCCATACCCTGGGCCAGCTCTTCACGGTGCTTTAGCTCGTCAATCTCATCCTGCCAGGACATCCTTTATTCCTACTTTCGCTTCCTCGGGGACCGCCAAAGGTAATGGAATCCCAGTTTTGGCGCAAGCTAGAGAAATTAAGGTCCTGCAGCAAGCCAAGCAATCTAGTCGAAGAGCGCTCCGTGCCGCCAATAGTGATATGACACAATAGGAATTAGGAAAGCTTGTTAGAGTGGAACGACAAAAGGTGGGCCTTTTCTAAGCAAATAAGTATTCACCGCCCTTGGAAGTGGCATTTAAGATTGCAAAGGTTCTTGGAAAAGTTCGGAAGAGGTATTTTCAATTCAATAAGAAGTTATTCCTAGTTCGTAGGAGCGGCACAGTAAAAATTGTCTGCATCATCGGTGCTTCCAACACCAGAAAAAGTAGCCACTTCTGGATACACACAGAGTGGTCGACTCCGAGTGATTTCTCCATCTTGAATTTTTGATGCCTGAATGGAATCAGGTGCTATTCCGTATTCTACCCAGTTTTCCATGGCAGAGAGCGCATCGAAGCGGTCGGGGCCAGGACCACCCGAACAATGACCCATGCCTGGAACCATAAATAAGCGGAAGAAATTCTGGGTGCTATGCAATGCGGTTTCGTAGTTTGGTGCACGTATGTCATCGCCAATTAATTCCACAACATCTTCAAAGTAATTAATAGAGGCAACAGGTGAAATGTCGGGATCGCTCCAACCGTGATACACAATTAGCTTCGAGTCATTGTCGCGCAGAGCTCGAAGGTCGGGATTGTCGGAATCTACAGCAGGACCAACTTTTTCTAGGGCATAGGTCAGATCTGCATCGAAATCGAAAGTGGTGAAGTCCCATTCGGGATCATCGAATACAAACCAGCGGAAGAAACCTTCACCGCCTAGCCAATGCAATGAAGTAAAGGGCTCGCCGCCGGTTACCCAGCGATCCCAACTACCAGGATAGGCTTCACCACCGGGAACTAGACCTGGATAAACCAATTCGCCGGAAGAAGTCTTTATCCCAGACCAGATTTTTTCCACCGCTGAAACTTGTTGTGGAGTGAAGCAGGAATCATTGTCGACGCCAGCAGGGCATTGAATGGATGCTGGTTCGAAATTACACGCCAACGGATTTTGCAGAATCCCGTCTTCGATTCCATCCAGAGCATCGCAGGCAGCATTCACAGCGTTACCAAATGCAGGAAGTTTGGATCTTGGGATCCAACCTTCATTGTTGTTATCCAGCATTGCTAACGAGTACCAGAGATGGGCGCCAGCATAAAAACGTGTCCAATCATTGGCGGGATTACCGGCGACTATGCCATCGAAATCATCAGGATAGCGTTGTGCTTCCATCAACCCCATCTGTCCGCCTTTGGAACAACCGGTGTAGTACGAATAAGCAGGTGCAGAATTGTAGAAAGCTTCACTGATGGCTTTGGCGTTCTCCGTCGTAATATGCAAACCGCGATGGCCAAAATCTTCGATTAAGTCCGGTCGACCGGACGCCCAGGATGCATCGAATAACCCACCGCTGGCATCATGGCCAGTATCAGTGCTTGCTGTCGCATAACCACGATTCAATGCGCCTGCCATCGCCGCATAACTAATCACACCTGCCATGCCGCCATTGCCAACACCATTATATTTTCCGTTCCAGTCATCAAGAGGTAACCACACTTCGAAATTTACTTGCGGTGAAGTAACACCAACTACTCGACAAAAAGCTGGAGTGATGAGCGTGCTATTTGAGCCTGAAGAAGTAAAACTATTCGCTTCGATTACTTCTGCAGATGAAATAGTTGTATCTGGCAAAGAAGTATTGGTCAGCACCACGCAGGATTGTCTTAGATCACTCGATTGTTGCGCTAGCAATGAATTGGAGAAACCGATTAGCGCCATAGTTGCTATTAAAGTTGGAAGAATTCGATTTGTTCCTTGCATTGTGAACACCTCCTGACTTTTTAGGATTTTTTAGGAAGAAGGATTAATGTGGAAGTTGTTGCGATATATTGCTGGTAAGCTGGATCGGCCCCCCATCGTTTTTGGCCCCCTTCTTCTAGCAATCTTACTCCGCTTATTTTTACTAATAGAAAGATGACAAAGATTGGAGAGATTAATGTCATGTACTGCCATCCCACTAGTGTGGGTAAAGCAATAATTCCTATCCCTAGCCAGAGAACAATTTCCCCAAAATAGTTGGGATGACGAGAGTATGCCCACAAACCAGTTGTTATGAATTTTTCTGCATTGTCCGGATTCTTGCGGAATTTAGTCTTTTGTTGATCAGCGATTACTTCAATCGCGAATCCAACTACCCACAGTAACATTCCTATAGCTAACCAGATTCCCAATGGCCGCGAACTCATTGAAGTGATAGCTGCCAATCCTGCGGCCATGGTTATAAATACCCAGGCGCCACCTAATGTGAAAGTAAACAAATAGCGCCAGAAGCGTTTCTTCATTTCGTCAAAGCGACGATCCTTTCCCGATCTCTTAACACGTATAAAAAGAAAGCTACCAAGGCGTGCAGCCCAGATTGAGATGAGGATACAAATGATTAAGCCGCGTAGATCCAACAAAGGATGCATTACCGCTGCAACGGCAACCGTGGCGATATATGAAATGGAGCCGACCAGATCAAAATAGTGTTCGGTTTGAAAAATAAAGCTCGGGACAAAAACAATCCAATGCAGCAGAAAGCCAATACTTGCGCAAATGGCGAACAGGGGAACGAGAGGAACGGAAACGCTTCCTTGGCTACCTGCCCAGGCAAGGCCGCCACTAATGAGCAAGACTGCAAGAATGCCAATGATTGGTTTTAGCACAATAAGCTCCTAAATAAGTTAAAAATCTACACGAGCCAGTGCTATGCCACTTTCTCCGGCCACTGCATACAACAGATAGACCATGCCGTCTTCAATGTGGAGTGCAGGATCGCGCAATTGGTTTACTATTCCATACGCCGTAGACCGCACTGATGGTTCAAGTGGGGCGTTTGCACCCTCCCAATCAAACTCTGGTCGCAGTACCACGATTTCCTCGGATTCTTCCCATTCCATCCAGTCGCCACTGATATCGATCGTGCTAAGCATAATGCTTTCAGGCGCATCGCCAACCCGTGTCCAGAACACGTACAAATAATTACCGCGTTTCATTACTGCTGAATGCCGCATAGTAGGCTCAAACAAACGTGGACCTTCTTCGAAGTCTGTGAATCCGTCTTCTGAACGGTAGAACTGTCCTGGCATTGCTAAAACATAAGTCACATCGTCATGTTCAAAAGCACGCATATAGGTGCGGCCCAAGTTTTCTTCTCTAGCGAAAAAATCGATACCATCTTTAGAAGTGGCTACTCGTGAATGTTGGAATGCGGGCCCTTCTAGTCCGTGGTAATACATGATGATGGTCTGAGTTTCGTCATCCACATGGACATCCGGTGATGCAATATGAGGAAGAGTAAATTCAAGGGCTAAGTCATGGGAAACTGGAGATCCTAGACCGGAAACCCCACGCCGAGCAGCAGTAAGTTGGGCTAATTGTTCATCACTTATCGGTGGTGGAACAGGCGCAAAATAGGAGTGCTCAATTTTGAGACTTCCTGGTGCATAAATATTCCAGGGTCCTGCTAACTCATCTGCATACGCGAGCCTAATGTAAAGACCTTTGTGATCGGCGAAGTATAAATAGTATTTACCCAGAGGATTTTCAATCCACTCAGGAACTTTAATTAACGAGGGTCCCTGAATATTCACGCCAATGCTTGGGTGGAGATCAGGCCCAATAATTGGTTTGTCCAGTAATCTGGTTACTTTTACCGAAGTTAGGTCTGGCTGTTGGGCTTGAGCTAGAGAAATGTTGATCAGAAAAACGGCTAAAAAGCCAAAGGCTTTAATCAGTAATCTCAATTTGGCAGTCATAGCGATTCTCGGTATTTATTCTTATTGATCTAAGAGTAAAAGGGGAGGCCCGAAATGTCTACCGACCTATGTTTCCGTTTTCATGCCGGGTTTTAGGCATAAGAAAAGATTGGTTATGAGGAAGTAGGGAACAAGTGATGTCTGAGCCAGTTCCTATAATGTTGGTTAACAAAGTTATCGAAAATATTTCTTTCCTGTCAGAGTGACCGAGGCAACAATTTTTGATGGCTTTTATCTGGTTAGGTTTATCTAGTTTATTGATCAGTCAAGCCAGAACTCATCTTCTTACGAGCCGCTGGTAAGTCGACAAATTCTCCTTCGCGATTTTCGCTCGCTGCAGTCATTGCTTCTTTTATTTCATCTTGCTGCAACATGCTGGCATTCCAAATTCCGATATAATCAAGCGTATCAGCAGTACTATGATCACGGGCGTAATTTATAATGCGTTTGCTACCATAAATTGCCAGAGGTGCTTTGCTGGTAATTTCTTTGGCAATGGCCATAACCGCTTTCAGCATCGTTTCCTGATCTGAAAAAATTTCATTTACTATGCCTAAAGACTTCGCTTCCTTTGCACCCATAGGTCTGCCGGTGTAGGCAAGTTCTTTTACAATGCCTTCCGGCAGTAATTTTGTAATGCGTGGGAAAGTACCGACATCCGCGGTCATGCCGATATTTATTTCGAAAATAGTTAAGAACGCATCTTCGGTCATGTAGCGCATATCGCAGGCGGTAATCATGTCGACGCTACCGCCGATTGCGCCGCCCTGAATTGCTGCCAGCACGGGAATTCGACAATCATCTAGGCTAGTAAACGCGTCTTGCAGATACTTCACAGTGTCCAAGAACTTTGCACCATGAAGTCGATTGGGTTTCGCCTGAATTTCAGGATCATCACTGATAGAAACACTGCTGCCAAATACCGAAGTATCCATGCCCGCAGAAAAATGTGGACCAGTTGAAGAAATGACAATTACTCGAGCGAGAGATTCTTTGTCGATCTGATTAATTATAAGCGGCAAGTCGTCCCAGAATTCCGGAATCATGCTATTGCGTTTATCTGGACGATTTAAAACGATGTGGGCAATATTGTTCTCTATGGAAACATCGAAACAATTCGATTCCATTTTCTACTCCTTAATAACTTAGTTTCTGCGGCAATGAAAATCGACGGCTTCTTTTCCGCTAGTAACGTTTTCTACTACGGCTCCCCATGTCATGACACCCGATGTGGCCATGCGTCGGCGTCTATCTTCCATATAGGCAGTAAATCTAACCTGACTAGGGCCAGATAACACTGCTTCAATATCCATTAGTACGATGCGGTAATACTTGGCTATGAAGTCTTTGGTGAATTGCGCTCGCCATTTATAAGCATCCAAAGCTTCTTCGTAGCGTGGATTGCCCTCCAGTTCGGAATTGTTCCAGGCGTTACACATGGCGCGCACGTTTGCCATTTCGCTGTTGTTTATAAAACTTCGAGCGTTAGAAATGGTGATAAATATGTCCTGCAATTGCGAGTCGTTAATCGAAAGTTCCGTTTTTGTTTGTGCCGGGCGGTCAGCGATTTCCTGCATTAAACGATTCAGGACAGCGCGATCGATTTCTTCTGGCGCAATGGTCGGAACCAATACGTTTAATTCCCTGGGTTCTTCATTGCCCAAGGTGCGGATTTCCTGCAGGCGACTGTTTGCATCCAAGCTGCCATCTACTGGTACTTGGAATTCATCTTGTGCATATATAAGTGTGCTTATGCTTAATAACAACCCGCTTTGTGTTAGGAACTTCAACATAATCGTAATGGCTGGTGAGTTTACTGGCTTCTTCTTATTTCAGTAGGCTCTAGCTGAGGATAATCGATACCTAACTGCTCAAGGTAAGTGTCGAAACGGCTTGGGTCGTAATATAGCTCTTCTAGTAGTGGTCGATACTCCGTCATGATGTCGGCATTTTTTTCAATGGCCGGCGGATCATCTCGGCCAATGAAAGGTGTGTAAACCTCATCGACAGTTTGTACATCATCGAAATATGCCTGCGCATCTTCAACCAATGTTTCTGATTGCAATAAATCCAACATGGTTGTGGCAATTACCTTTGCTCCGGCTATCGCACCTTTATGGGCGATTGGTGTAGCCATGGCCATGGCACTGGACCAATGATGTCCTTGTAATCCCCTCACGTTAGATGGAAAGCGTAAGGTGACAGTTGGTACATTCCAGGATACATCGCCAATATCATCAGAACCCCCAGAAACGGGTTGTTCTAAATCCGGAATGATGCCTGATAATTCGGTGGCTAATCCTTGAGGTTCATCAGAGCCCATTAGTTCCTGCAGTGCGCGAGCAAATTGCTGATCGTCTTCAGACCATTGCGGTAGTCCTATCCGCTGAATGTTTTCATCCATAGCAATTGCGATGGGCTGATTGAAATGACGAGGGTATGCAGCTCCAATAATTCGTCTAGACATGGATGTGTCAGACATGAGTGCCGCGCCTTCGGCAATTTGATGCAACGTGTCAAAGTTTTCACGAATACCATCGGCGGTCACTTCGCGAATGAAATACCAGACGCTGGCGGAAGAAGGAACAACATTTGGTTGGTCGCCACCATTACTAATCACATAATGGGATCTTTGTAATGGATGTAAATGTTCGCGGCGAAAATTCCAGGCGATATTCATTAACTCTACAGCGTCTAATGCACTGCGACCTTCCCATGGGTCACCGGCACCATGGGCCGCTTCTCCATCGAATAGATATTCGACGGAAACTAATCCAGTTCCTCGCGCACGCCCCCAACTCACACTTAGGTTATTAGATACGTGCGTAAATAAAACAGCATTGACGCCTTCGAATAAACCATCTCGGGCATACCAGGCTTTAGTACCCAGTAATTCTTCTGCAATGCCAGGCCAAATCACGATGGTACCAGGCAAGTTTTCCCGCTCCATGAGTTCTTTTACTGCCAGTGCGGCAACGATGTTGACGGCTTGGCCAGAGTTGTGACCTTCCCCGTGTCCTGGTGCCCCTTCGATCATAGGTTGACGGAAAGCAACGCCCGGCATTTGTGAAGATCGAGGAATACCATCTACATCAGAACCAAGTGCGATTACTGGCTCGCCACTACCCCAAGTGCCCCACCAAGCAGAAGGAATGCCAGCAACGCCCAGTTCAACCTCGAAACCATTTTCTTCGAGTAATTCTACGAGGTAGCGTTGAGTTTCAAATTCCTGGAAGCCGAGCTCTGAAAAGGAAAACAAGCTATCGACTATTTCTTGGGTGAGTTTCTGCATGGATTCGACTGAGGCTACTGCTTCCGCTTTTAGTCCGGTAAAGCCATCCTGCGCCATCATCGATCCCGCCGGCAACAAGCCGACAGTCAAGCAGATAATTATTGTTTTTCGAAAGTTCATTACACACCCCACGCAACCAGTTCGTGCATAAATTTATTTGTAATAAAGGCAATTAGGGTACGCTGTTTTCCGGCTCTGCACCAGCGCATCTATCCCATGTATAAGCCTTGAAAGTAGTAGTTAAGAGAATGAAATGGCAGCCGCTCTACTAGTTAAGCTAGATTAGTAGGAGATACCAAGGGAAGCACTATTCGCAGATGTGAACTGGCTAGCTGTGGGTGTCAGTACGATTATTAGTTATATATTAAGCGGGCTTTGGTATTCACCAAAAATGTTTGGCACCAAGTGGGCGAAAGGAGTCGGAGTAAATGTCGATGCTGATGCTAAACAACCGATGCCAGCCTTGGTCACCCAATTTATTGGAACTTTGTTGTTTGCCTGGGTAGTAGCTTTGGCTTATACCAATGGGTCAATAGCATCGATAGTGCTAATAAGTATTACGTTCTTCTTTTTATTAGTAGCAGCGAATCTTTTTGCTGAACATTCGGTTTATGCGACAGTTGTGGAAGGGATGTTAATAATCACCATGGGGTTAATCATGGTGGTGTGCAATATTTTTCTATAGTAAGAAATTAGTGGGAGCACCTGGGAGTTAGAAGTTTGCGATCTTCCACGCGTTCTGATTCCTTCGCGGGGTCAGCAGGATCTAGTCATGACAATTGATATCGAGAATCGGTAAATACTGGAAGAGTAAGAAATAGGATCTTATCTTGGTGGATTTCACTACTAATTCTTGATTTTGAGTAAAGACGATTACTTATCAGTAGTCATTAGCCATACATTTTGTTCAAAGCCGAATCCAATTCAGGGTCAGCTAATTGGAGTTCCAATTCATTCATGCGTATTGATTGAATGTTTGCGCTAGGAAGTAAGGCCGCATCTGCCATTTCCCCAAACATGAGTCTGACCAGGCTGCTGGGAATTCTGGGCAAGCGAAATCTTCCGATAGATCGGGCAAGCGCTTGAGAAAAATCTCGACTGGATACTGGTTGATCAGCAACAAAATTCAGTGGACCGATAAATCTATCTTCTTCAAGTAAATGTTTAAGAATATTTACTGTGTCTCTTAAAGATATCCAGCTTAGTATTTGCCTACCAGAACCAATGGATCCAACGCAGGCCAAACGCAAAGGTAATACCAAATTTTTCAGTACACCACCATTGGGGTTTAGCACCAAGCCGAAACGGAGATGAACAGTGCGGATCCCTACTTGAATAACTTTTTCTGTTGCTGCTTCCCATTTTACCGCAAGACTAGCGAGAAAGTCATAGCCTGCTGGGCTGTTTTCATCAAAGATTTTTATTTCATCAGTGCCGTAGTAACCGATGGCAGAGCCTGACAAAAATACTTTTGGATAGGTAGGAAGTTCTGTAATTGCTTCACTTAAGGCATGAGTTAACTTGACTCGACTATCCATGATCTGTTTTTTTACTTTTTCATTCCAACGTTTTTTGGAAATGTTTTGACCAGCAAGATTTACAATCCCATGCAATGGAATTGAGGAATCCAGATGCATGTAATTTGAATCTTGTAAGTAGTAAAACGGACCTTCACTTTTGTTTCGTTTCAGATGGTAGATGTTATAACCATTAGCGAGAAGTGTTCGCGAGAGAGCGCTTCCAATCATGCCGCTAGCACCGGTAATAAGAATATTTTTTCCTGAGCAGTTGTTTCCCTCGATTGTCGAAGTTTTTAAGAGTGTTTTTTTCAACTTTTTAGTCTCAACATATTTGATCCAAGGAATTACTACGGCTAAGACTCCAGATTAGATCACCAAACTAAATATATTTAATTTGATGATAATTAAGTGATCCAGATTTACTGAATGTCCGTTTCTCTTAACGCTACGGTTTATTGATTTTAATTTTTGTTAGGAGTGAAATTATGAATTATTTACGAAGAATCTCATTTGCCATTTTCGCAGTATTGCCTATGGCATTTGCTTCGATTCCAGCGAAGGCTCAGGATATTGTTGATACTGCCATTGCCGCAGGCCAGTTCAATACTCTCGTTGCTGCCGTTCAAGCTGCTGGTTTGGTCGACGTTCTGAAGGGCGATGGGCCTTTCACTGTTTTCGCGCCGACTGATGATGCTTTTGCCGCTTTACCAGAAGGAACTGTTGAAAATTTGTTGAAGCCGGAAAATAAAGATCAGTTAGTAGCTGTTCTTACTTATCATGTTGTTCCCGGTAAGATTATGTCATCCGATATAGCTGGCGAAAAAACTGAAGTTGCTAGTGTAGAAGGGTCCGAATTATCAATAGATGCTACTAATGGTGTAAAAGTTGATGGTGCTGTTGTGGTAGCCGCAGACATTGAAACCACCAACGGTGTGATTCACGTAATTGACCAGGTTGTATTGCCAAACTAACCCATATAACTGAGTTTTACTCAGTTGTATCCTCTTAGGCTGGCTCTACGCCAGCCTTTTTTTCTTCTAAAGAGATACAAACAAGTCGTACTCATCTGACTTGACTACTTTCGCTGAAATAATCTCTCCCAATTCAATTTCTTCTTTAGTTTCTACGTAAACTAAACCATCGATTTCTGGTGCATCGGCTGTGGATCGGCCGATAATTACCTCTTCATTCGCTTCGTCGATGATAATCTCGATTGTGCTACCAACTTTTTCTGCGAGTTTCTCTGTGGAAATTTGCTGTTGTACTTTCATAAAGCGATTCCATCGTTCTTCTTTTATTTCATCGTCAACATGCATAGGTAGTTCGTTGGCCTTAGCTCCATCGACTGGAGAATATTGGAAACAACCAACACGATCTAGCTTAGCCTCTCTCAAAAACTCTAAAAGCTCTTCGAAGTCAGCTTCCGTTTCACCTGGAAAGCCAACGATAAAAGTACTACGAATGGTTAGTTGTGGCACTTCACTTCGCCATTGTTCGATTCTTTTAATTGTCTTCTCGTTTGCAGCGGGCCTACGCATGGCTTTAAGAATATCGAGGCTGGCATGTTGGAATGGGATATCTAGATAAGGGAGTATTTTTTTTTCAGCCATTAATGGAATGATTTTGTCTACGTGGGGATAGGGATAGACATAATGTAATCTAACCCATACACCCAAATCACCGAGTGCTTCACAGAGTCCTTGCATGCTTGCTTTAACAGGACGCCCTTGCCAGAAACCGGTTTGGAATTTGGTGTCGACGCCATAAGCGCTGGTGTCCTGAGAGATTACTAATAGTTCTTTAACACCCGATTTGACTAGTCGCTCAGCTTCGTCAATTACATCTCCAATGGGCCGGCTCACTAAATTTCCGCGCATGGAGGGAATAATGCAAAAACTACACCGATGATTGCAGCCTTCTGAAATTTTCAAGTAAGCATAATGCCTTGGGGTTAGCTTAATTCCTTGCGGCGGCACCAAATCGGTAAATGGATCGTGTTCTACCTCAGGTGGAGGAAGGTGCTGATGAACTTGCGATACGACTTCTTCGTAAGCTTGAGGTCCGGTTATTCCTAATACTTTGGGATGAGTGCTTGTTATTAGGTTTGCTTGTTTACCAAGGCATCCAGTCACGATTACCTTACCGTTTTCATCAAGAGCTTCGCCAATTGCCTGTAAGGATTCTTCTTTGGCACTGTCGATAAAACCACAGGTGTTAACAATAACAATATCCGCTTCATCATAGCTGGAAACAACGGAGTATCCATCCATACGCAACTGGGTAAGTATGCGCTCGGAATCTACCAAGGCTTTCGGGCATCCGAGTGAAACAAATCCAACTTTTTTATCAGACATAGCGTGGTTAAGATTCGTTATTTAAAAAGATTTTAGCGGTGATCTTCGTTTTCGAGGCCAACACACGATTACGCAAATGAATTAATGAGCGATTCGATACAGGAGCAATTTTCAAAGCAGGCGTATGAGTCTCAAATATCATGGAGTCCGAGGACTACGCCTGCAAGCTTGCTCTTTCCTGCTCAACCAATACTCGTCTGAGAATTTTACCCGACGCTGATTTGGGAATTTCATCGACAATATCCAACTTTCGAATCTTCTTATGAGGAGCAACTTGCTCTGCAACCCAAGTCATTATCTCTTCCGTAGTTATTTCTCCTTTCAGAACGACAAAGGCTTTCGGAATTTCGCCAGCTTCTTCGTCCGGACTCGGAATAACCGCTGCATCAGCAATACAAGG
>Ga0114933_10005472_pt1 | contig 11546 bp, 9 predicted proteins | sample 4SBtaG_FD_89691 | JGI IMG/M metagenome (GOLD analysis project Ga0114933, IMG submission 89691) | Deep subsurface microbial communities from Kolumbo volcano to uncover new lineages of life (NeLLi) - 4SBTROV12_W25 metaG | ecosystem: Environmental > Aquatic > Marine > Volcanic | place: Kolumbo... | reverse complement strand
GAACAAATCGCTATCCGTAGCCAGACGACGAGACCGACTGGGGTTGAAGCTAGAAAACTTCAGATCATTTCGATCAACCATATCTGGTACCGCCATCAATCGACCCAAATTGACAGGCCCACGGCAGCGGTAAATCTCGTTTCCGGCTAAATTGAACTCGCGCTGCAATAAAATGACCAACTCGTCCGGGCACTCGTCAGAAATTTCTAAGCGCACCGCGGCGCCGAATCGTCGCTGTTCGAGCTCGCCTTCCAGTGCCAATATCAAATCTTCTACGGCTTCGTCGTCAACGAATAGATCGCTATCTCGAGTTACTCGGAATTGGTAACAACCCGAAACACGCATCCCCGGGAAAATGTCATTGACGTGTGAGTGAATAATTGACGACAGGAAAATGAAAGTGTGTTTGCCGCCGGCTTGTTTTTCTGGAATGTTAATAATCCGGGGCAAGGTACGCGGTGCTTGTACGATGGCAATAGCACTGTTGCGCCCGAATGCGTCTTTCCCTTCTAAAGACACCAAAAAATTGAGGCTTTTATTCAATATCCGCGGGAACGGGTGGGATGGATCAAGCCCGATAGGGCTTAACACCGGCAAAAGTTCGCGATTGAAATATCGTTTAATCCAACCCGACTGTTTCGTATTCCATTGTGATCGCTTCAAAAAATGTATTTCTTGCTCAGCAAGCATTGGTAATAATTCTTCGTTGAGGATCCGATACTGTTCGCTGACTATATCGTGCGCCTCCTCGCTAATCCGCGTCAGTTGCTCGGCTGGCAGTAGCCGATCGGGTCCCGTCGCGGCCGATCGATAAGCTACCTGCTGCTTGAGGCCTGCAACTCGGATCTCAAAAAATTCGTCCAAGTTGCTGCTGGTAATGCACAGGAATTTCAGTCGTTCTAGAAGCGGATGGGAGTCGTCCTTGGATTGCTCAAGGACACGCCGATTAAATTCGAGCTGACTCAATTCTCGATTGATATATAGATCAGGGTTGTTCAGATCTGGGGCGCAGGCATCCATAAAAAGTTGACTATCTAGTTGAACCGGACGACGTATTGACACAGGTATTCGAGTGTTCGTGGTGATAGAATCCCGCGCCTTGAGTTTCGGGCATTATAAGCGGAATTAAGGATTCACATGAGGCAAGAGAAAAAAAGGCGGCGAAAAGAGAAACGCCAACGGAAGCGGTCGGAAAAGTCTCCTAAACTGACCGCCGCAAACGCTGATCCGCACTTACTCTACGAAAACTCCGTTCAAGCAGTCGACGCGGAGATCGATTTCGTAGACGACACTTACACTACGCTTAGGGATCAACCGGCTAGATTTCTACGTGAAGACTTCTGTGGAACCGGCAACACGTCTTGCGAATGGGTTCGGCGACGTCCGGATAACTATGCCATTGGTGTCGATCTGGACGAAGAAGTCATGAGTTGGGGCCGTGAACGTCATATCGCGGGGTTAAGCGATGATGAACAGGAACGCATCGCACTGGTCAACGCAGACGTAATGAGCGTCGATACGCCGCCCCAAGACATTGTCGTGGCGATGAATTTTAGCTACTGGGTATTCAAACAGCGCGCGACCCTGCAGGCCTATTTTTCACGCGTTCATGCCGCCTTGAACGAGCAAGGCTTGTTTGTCCTCGACTGTTTCGGGGGGTATGACGTGTCGCGGGTCATGAAAGAGAACACCAAATATGACGACTACACCTACACCTGGCATCAAGCGTCATACAACCCGATATCCGGGGACTACCGCTGCCACATTCATTTCAAATTTAAGGACGGCAGCCGCCTTAAAAACGCGTTTACTTACGATTGGCGATTGTGGAGCTTGCCTGAGATCCAGGAGATTTTGTGCGATGCCGGCTTCAGCAATGTGAAGACGTACTGGCAAGGTTGGAACGAAGACGAAACCGAAGCAGACGGTGAGTTTACCCCGCTCGAGGTAGCGGACCCTGATGCTGGTTGGATTTGCTACATCGTCGCCGAGCATTAACCTGGGCTATATGAGATATAAGGACTAACCGAAGCGCCGTCATATCAAGCGAAACCACTCGGCTTTGTCCGGCGCATGTTGAAAAAGATCTAAAATCGTCACATGCATGTAACAATCGGCCCGTCTAATGCTCGCATCATTTACGTAACCGTGGATATCAGCATTGAAAACTTATGTCTCTAAGATCATTTCGGCACTCCCCTTGCTCGCGGCCAGCGCCGTTTTCGCAGGCACGGAGATTGATGACAAGCTACCGGATTACACGAAAGCGAGCGGCGTGTCAGGCACAATTTCGAGTGTCGGATCGGACACGCTTGCCAACCTCATGACGTTGTGGACCGAGGAATTTAAGCGCTTTTATCCGAACGTCAACATTCAGGTGCAAGCCGCAGGGTCTAGCACAGCGCCACCGGCGCTCACCGAGGGTACGTCAAACTTCGGACCCATGAGTCGAAAAATGAAGGACAAGGAAATGGAGGCCTTCGAGCGCAAGCACGGTTACAAGCCGACGGCTGTTCCGGTTGCGATTGACGCGCTGGCCGTTTACGTTCACAAAGACAACCCCATCACTGGGCTCTCTATTCCCCAAGTGGACGCCATATTCTCCGCAACTCGTACCTGTGGGTATAGTGGCGATATTACCGCCTGGGGAGACCTCGGCCTCGATGGAGAATGGGCGTCGCACCCCATTCAACTCTACGGTCGTAATTCCGTCTCCGGTACGTATGGTTATTTTAAATCCAAAGCGTTGTGCAAAGGCGATTACAAGAACTCGGTAAATGAACAACCCGGCTCAGCCTCAGTTGTTCAAGGGATCACGAAGTCGATCAACGGTATCGGCTATTCCGGGATCGGATATCGAACCTCCGGGGTGAGGGCCGTTCCACTAGTAAAAAAAGATGGCGGGGAGTTTGTCGAAGCGACGGCAGAGAATGCGATTACGGGTAAATTTCCGTTGTCCCGTTTTCTCTATGTCTATGTCAACAAACATCCAAACAAGCCGCTACCGCCCCTAGAGCGAGAGTTATTCCGCATGGTGATGTCAAAAATCGGCCAAGGTGTCGTAGTAAAAGACGGATATATCCCGCTGCCAAACAAGGTTGTGGAGAAATATCTGTCAATTTTCGCTGAGTGAATCGATTTCAGTGAAATAAAGTACAAATGCCTAGTGCATTTGGGTAAGGTGTCATCGTCACTAGGACATCGACACTAAAGGTAAGCAGTGAATAATGATCCCGCTGAGCTGGGTACTAAACTCGAGCTAGAAAATCGTTATCGCCGATGGCGAACGATTAAGGATCGCGTGTTCGGCGCCACCATGGCGATTGGTGGGGTCAGCGTAATCATTACCATCGTAATGATATTCTTCTATTTGTTTTACGTCGTATTTCCAATGCTCGGCAGCGCAACAGTCGAGCCCGGTGCGAGCTACAACCTCCCCAGCAAAGATTCGGAAATCGCCCATCTCTCCCTAGATGAATACAGCGAGGTTGGATTCACCATTTCGCGTACCGGGACCTCCACATTCTTCGACGCACAGACGGGCGAGGTGCTTGAAAGCCGCCGCATCGGAAGTACGGAAGATCAACGCGTCGTCGCCATCGGGTCTGGAGATCCAATTCATAGAAGCGTCGTGCTCGCATTCGAAAACAACACCGCGATTATCGTACGACCCAACTACGCCATCAGTTATCCGAACGACAAGAGAAAGATCACCCCTTCACTCGATCACCCCCTAGGCCTGTCACCGATCAATTTGGGCCTCGACAATTCGCAACGGATAACCCAGATAGCGGTGCAGTCGAACAGCGACGAAACCACAATCGTTTCACTCACGACCGCAAACGATGTGATCCTCACCCATGTCACTGCCGAAGAGTCGTTTCTTAGCGATGAACTCGAAATGTCTGTATCTCACACAACGGTTCCGCAAAGCGATTTCAAAGTGAGCAAGCTGCTCATCGATGTTGAACAGAGAGAACTCTATCTCGCCTCGTCGACGGGGCAAATAAATTATTTCAATATTATCAACAAGTCAGCACCTAAGTTACTCGACGAGGTTAAAACGGCGACTAATGATAATCGTTTGACGGCACTGAAGAGCCTAAGCGGCGGAATTTCGATTTTAGTTGGTGATTCAAGCGGCACTATTTCGCAATGGTTTCCCGTCCGAGACGACGACAACGACTACAGCCTGCGCGAAGTACGACGTTTCTCCGCGTTCAAAACCGCCGTACAAAACATCGTTCCTGAGCACTATCGCAAAGGCTTCCTAGCGACAGACACCGACGGCAATGTTGGTCTTTTCCACACCACCGCCGGTCGCGAACTGCTCACGGAGAAATTCGCATCCGATGCCGTACAACGACTGGCGATCAGTCCAAGAGCAGATGCGCTACTCGCACTAACGGCGGACAGCAAAGTTCACAAATGGGCCTTACACAACGAACATCCGGAGGTTTCGTGGAAATCGATATGGGGGAAGGTGTGGTATGAAAGTCGCGCTACACCAGAGTACATATGGCAGTCATCGTCGGCGAGCAGTGACTTTGAGCCAAAATTCTCTTTGACCCCGCTGACGTTTGGTACGTTAAAGGCGTCCTTCTATGCGATGTTGTTCGCCATTCCGTTGGCAATTTTAGGCGCAGTCTATACCGCCTACTTTATGACGCCGAGAATGCGCAACATTGTCAAACCGTCGGTAGAAATTATGGCCGCGCTTCCGACAGTCATACTGGGTTTTCTTGCGGGATTATGGTTAGCACCATTGATTGAACAAAACCTCGCCGGCGTTTTTCTTTCCTTCGTCGCGATCCCGCTATCGTTTGTTGTCGCCGCCGGTGTCGTCGAGAATCTACCCATCGGATTGCGCAGATATTGTCGAGACGGTTGGGAAGCCGCATTGCTCATCCCGATTGTGTGCTTAGGGGTTTGGGCTTCACTCGCCCTAAGTCAACCTATCGAGACGGCGTTTTTCGGCGGCAGTCTACCGCAATGGTTATCTCAGGAATTTGGTATTAGCTACGACCAGCGCAATTCGCTGGTGGTCGGCATGGCAATCGGGTTTGCCGTCATTCCAACGATATTTTCAATCAGCGAAGACGCGGTGTTTGGGGTGCCGAGGCATTTGACGTCGGGGTCGTTAGCGCTTGGTGCAACGCCCTGGCAAACCGTCATCGGGGTTGTCTTATTAACCGCCAGTCCAGGCATATTTTCCGCAGTAATGATCGGTCTTGGCCGCGCCGTTGGCGAGACAATGATTGTGCTCATGGCGACCGGCAATACGCCGATTATGGATATTAATATATTCCAGGGCTTTCGCGCGTTGTCCGCAAACATCGCGGTCGAGATGCCTGAGTCAGAAGTTAACAGCACGCACTTCCGCGTTCTTTTCCTAGCAGCGTTGGTTTTATTTTTAGTCACGTTCTTAGTTAACACGGTCGCAGAAATTGTTCGCCAGCGACTACGTGTCAAGTACAGCAATTTGTAGCGTCAAATGAAGGCATCCGAATCAATTAAACAGTGGATAAGTAACGGAAATCCGTGGGTTTGGTTAAGCGCGGGTATGGTTAGCCTCAACTTGGTAATGGTCTTTGGCTTGTTGCTCCTAATCGCTGTTCGCGGACTCGGACACTTTTGGCCAGCCGCCGTGGAATCTATCGAAATTCGCGAACGCGATAGTTCTACTTCGATAATTCTCGGCAATGTGGTCGAACAGGAAGTGGTTAGCGCCGCCCGCGTTCGAGGTACCGGATCACAAGTGCCGCAGGGGGTCGAATTCGTTACTCGTTATTTGATCAAAGTTGGCAACCGCGATATCACAGGTGCGGATTTTGTCTGGATAAATGAAACCGATATTCGTTCACGCGAAAAGCGCAAAAGTAGTTTCGTCGCAGAACGGGACGAATGGGGCAACTTTTATGGTTTTATTAACGCGGTAAAGTTAGATGGCGAAATTATTGCTTCAGGTGACGACGCCTGGGAGGCGATGCAAAAAGCAATAGCACAGAAGAATGATTTACGTGAAGAAATTAAGCTCATCGAAAAAGATGAAATCGGGACGATTAATTACGCGATGGAACGGCTTCGGTTGGGTGAGCGCCGCCTAGAGCTCGATGGGATCGAGGCGGGCGCTCCCTATGCAGAAATCAAGCGTAAACGCACCGAGCTCGAGCAGCAATACGAAATACTCAGTGAGTCGCTCGCGAAACTTTATGAAGAGATTTCTCGCCATTCTATCGTCGCCGAGACGATCGGAGGAAACCCGGTAGAGTTACCGGTTTCGAAAATGGTGCGTGCGTTTCGACCCAACGAAATGAACGCGCTCGAGAAATCACAGCATTACGCAAGTAAGCTATGGGAGTTTATTGTCGAAGAGCCGCGCGAGGCGAATACAGAGGGTGGCGTTTTCCCAGCGATATTTGGCACCGTTTTGCTGGTAATTCTGATGTCCGTATTTGTAACGCCATTCGGGGTCATTGCCGCGATTTATCTTCGCGAGTATGCGCATCAAGGTTTACTGACTCGAACCATCAGGATCGCTGTTAACAATCTCGCCGGTGTGCCCTCCATCGTATATGGGGTTTTTGGTCTTGGTTTTTTCGTGTACTTCTTAGGCGGCAATATCGACCAATTATTCTTTCCAGAAAGCCTACCGGCGCCGACATTTGGAACGCCGGGAATTCTATGGTCTGCGTTAACGTTAGCAATATTGACGGTCCCGGTAGTCATTGTCTCGACCGAAGAGGGACTGACACGCATACCTCGGGCTATTCGCGAGGGTTCGCTTGCCCTCGGCGCAACGAAGGCTGAGACGCTTTGGAGAACAGTATTGCCGATGGCGACGCCAGCCATGATGACAGGTCTAATACTGTCGATCGCGCGTGCCGCTGGTGAAGTCGCACCTCTAATGATGGTTGGTGTTGTAAAATTAGCACCGTCACTCCCGCTCGACGGAAATTTCCCGTTTCTTCACGTCGATCGTAAATTCATGCACCTCGGCTTCCACATCTACGACGTAGGATTTCAAAGTCCTAACGTTGAAGCCGCACGACCGCTGGTTTACGCCACCGCGTTGCTCCTCGTCGTTTTGATCGTCTCGTTAAACATCGGTGCGATTCGAATTCGTAATCGATTGCGAGAGTCGTACAATACCGGGGATGTTTAAGTGGACGTCGGTTCTTAGGTACTTTCAAGGCTGCAATAATGAGTGATGTCGTAAAAGCTGAGCCCGTCGTGTCGGAGGTCGCCAATGAGGGAGTCGAAGCGGTCACTGCACAACAGAGCGGCCATTCAATCTCGTTATCCGTAACAAATTTAAATCTACATTACGGCGATAAACGGGCGCTAGATAACGTCAACATGCAGATACCAGAGAAAATGGTGACTGCGTTCATCGGGCCAAGCGGATGTGGAAAATCGACCTTACTTCGATGTTTTAACCGCATGAACGACTTAATCGATGACGTCCGGATCGACGGCTCGATTTTACTCCACGACGAAGATATCTATAAAGAAGATGTCGATGTTGCGAATCTACGCCGTCGGATCGGCATGGTTTTTCAAAAGCCGAATCCTTTCCCGAAGTCCATTTATGAAAACGTCGCTTATGGACTGCGGATTCAAAGTGTAAAGAATCGCCGGATCCTCGATCGTGCCGTTGAGCGCTCGTTGCGGGCAGCCGCGTTGTGGGATGAGGTAAAGGATCGGTTGCAAGAAAGCGCCTTAAGCCTGTCCGGTGGGCAGCAACAGCGCCTTGTTATCGCGCGTGCAATCGCGATCGAACCCGAAGTGTTGCTGCTTGACGAACCGGCGTCCGCACTCGATCCAATATCCACACTCAAAATCGAAGAACTTATCTACGAGCTCAAACGAGACTACACGATTGTCATCGTCACCCACAACATGCAGCAAGCAACGCGGGTGTCGGACTACGCCGCATTCATGTATCTCGGGTCCTTAGTCGAATTTGACGAGACCAATAAGATTTTTACGAATCCCGCAAAAAAACAAACAGAAGATTACATTACTGGTCGTTACGGTTAACGGAGATACCCGAAAATGGCTTCTAGGCAGATACCGCACCATATATCGCAACAATTCGATAAGGAACTAAACAACCTGCGCTCGCATGTTCTAGCCATGGGCGGACTCGTCGAAGACCATTTAGACAAGGTGTTGGAAGCACTCGCCAACAGCGACACGGAGCTCGCACAGTATGTTGCTACGAACGATTATCGAGTCAATGCGCTAGAGGTTGAAATTGACGAAGAGTGTACGACGATACTGCTGCGCCGCCAGCCCGCCGCGGGCGATTTGCGTCTCGTGTTGGCAATGAGTAAAACGATTTCCGATCTCGAACGCATCGGTGATGAAGTAGAAAAAGTCGGTCGTATGGCACTGGAACTGACGGGTTCGGACACTCCACTAAAAGCATACTACACGGGTATCTTATCGATGGGCGGTCATGTTAGGCGGATGCTACACGACGTACTCGATGCATTCGCGCGTATGGATTCAGAAGCCGCTTTCCGGGTCGCCAAGCAGGATCCAGAGGTCGATGAAGAAAATAATGTAATCATGCGCCAATTGATCACGTACATGATGGAAGATCCGCGCAGCATATCGCAAGTACTAAACGCGGTTTTGGCAGTACGCGCCTTCGAACGGATCGGTGATCACGCGAATAACATTGGCGAATACATAATATATTTTGTCGAAGGAAAAGATGTTCGTCACACATCGCTCGAAGACATCGAGCAAGAATTTAAATTTTCAATGAAGAAGACTTAATACGCCGCCTTACGCGGTCTTATCCACGTCGCTACCAGCCGCGGGCTTGACGATCGACTCGATTGGAAAGTCACACCGGAACGTGCTGCCTTTACCTAATTCGCTTTCAATATGCAGGCTAGCATTGTGGCGGGTTAGCACGTGCTTAACGATCGCCAGACCGAGTCCCGTTCCGCCATTCTCTCGGTTACGTGACTTATCCGCGCGGTAGAAACGTTCCGTCAAACGATCAATGTGTTGGGGCTCTATGCCTGGTCCGGTATCTTTTACCGCTAGATGCGCACCACCGTCGTCACGATACCACTGGATCTCGATTAATTTTTGCTCGCCCGAATAATGTATAGCGTTGTATACGAGGTTAGAAAAGCAACTGTGAAGCTCCTTTTCTGAACCAAGAATTCTAAGCTCTGTATCTATTTCAAGCATGAACATGTGCTCGAAATCCTTATTTAGTGATTGGGATTGTCGATGAATGTCCGCGATCAATTCTGCCACCGACACCGATGCCGGATTGTCGATGTCGTCTTTTTGCTCGAGTTTAGACAATGCCAATAAATCTTCTACGATGGATTGCATTCGCTCGACGTGATCCATCATTTGATCCACTGGGCTGCGCCAGGTTGGCGGACATTGTTCTTTTCGGGCAGACATATTTTCTAGATAACCGCGCAACACAGTGATTGGGGTGCGCAATTCATGTGACACATTGGCAACGAAATCCCGCCGAATTTGATTCGCCCGGTACATCTGTGTGATGTCGCGTGCAACAAACAGCCGCTGGTTGTTGCCGAACGGTGTTAATCGAATGTTCAGTTGTGTATCTGGCTTGGTGGGAGACACAATATTGATGTTCGACATACCGTCGTCCGCCGAGACGAACTCGGCTATTTCAGGAAGTCGAATTAAGTTCGTTATACGTTGACCCGCGTCATCTGGCCATCTAATTCCGAGATAGTTTGCTGCTGCTTTGTTTGCCCAACTTACCGCACCCGTTTTGTCCAACACCACCGTGCCGTCGGGTAACGCGCGACTGGCAAGTTGGAACTGTTTTATATAGTTACCGAGCTTCTTTTTTCGTTTTTTGTGGCGTTCGCGCGAGTAGTCAATTTCGCGGCAAAGGTCTTCGAATACTCCTGGCCGATCCGGGGATTCACGGTTTTTGCGATCTTGGATCCAATTGAGAAGCTGACCGACGTTGCGTTGAAGCCAGAAACAATAGGCACTAATGGCGACCAACAGCCAAAGCGTCATGTTTCCGAATATCCAGCCGATGGCCGCAGCCGCAGCGAGGACGGACAATAACCGGCGAAGGTCTCGCGTTTGCATCTTGACTCAAATATGCTGTTAACAGGTCATAACATTATCGCCGTAATGCACCAAAAGTGCACTTCCAATTCCAGCCAATTGGGCTAGGAGTTCGCAGTTTTTACCAATTTATCAGAACGCGGCGAGCGCGTTCGAGCGCAAGAAATCACACTCTACAATACGGAAAATCGATACCCGACACCGCGTACCGTTTGTATGTACTGCTCACACTGAATTTCGGTCAATAGTTTTCGCAGGCGGCGAATATGAACATCAACGGTTCGCTCTTCGACATACGCATCGTTGCCCCAAACTGCATCGAGTAACTGCTCGCGAGAGTGCACGCGCTCCGGGTGTGATGCAAAGAAATGGAGCAGCCGAAACTCCGTTGCGCTGAGCTCTAAGTTATGACCCCCGGCGCTGACCCGGTGGGTTTGCGTATCGATCCGTAGCCTCTCGATCTCAATGATTTCCTTGCTCGACGCAGCGGCGTGGGTACGCCGCAGCATGGCGCGAATCCGTGCCAACAGTTCTTTCGTAGAAAAAGGCTTTGTAATGTAATCATCGGCGCCGGTATCGAGAGCCCGAACTTTATCGGTTTCTTCAGCTTTGGCGGTTAACATGATGATCGGAATGTCGCCGAAATTCGCATCTTTTTTGAGGCGTCGCGCCAGATCGAGCCCGCTGGTACCGGGTAACATCCAATCAAGCAAGATGAGCGCAGGGTGATGATCGCGAATCGCTGCCTGGGCGGATCGAGAGTCCCCCGCTTCCACACAATCGTGCCCTTCACCGGATAACGTGAAACTAATCAGATCTCGAATTGCGGGCTCGTCCTCGACTATCAATATGGTCGCCATTTCGCCACCCTCAAAATTCGCCTGTTCGCCTACCACTAAAGTTAAGCAATCCTATGACACGCATGTTACCGAAGTATGACAAGGAGGGGTGCAAATTGGTGCGTGTGCCCAACGTCGACGTCCGCCCGGGCGTTAAAAAAACTTGGAGCCATCGACATCGTTTAGTACGGTACCAGCGTGGTTGCCATGGTGGTGACCTTAATTCGCCGAGCCACGACTCGCTTCCAAGGAAGGAGAAACCTATGAACGTAGTACAAAAAGTCCTATCTGTTTGTCTGTTGTGCGTCAGCTTTGGTAGTGCCAATGCTGAATCGCCTATGGTTAATATCAACGCGGCGGACGCACAGAGTCTTGCCAAAACTATTGTTAGTATTGGGCCTGCTCGAGCCGTGGCTATTGTCGCGTTTCGCGATTCAAATGGGCCGTTCAACTCCGTCGACGATTTGATGCTTGTTAAGGACATTGGTGGTTCAATGGTAGAAAAAAATCGAGATAAACTTACCGTGAAAACGCAGTAGGTAGCTGTGCTAAATGATTATTTCGTTGACTTTAAAGAACCGGCGCAAGCGCTGTGTTTGGGTCGGTTTTTTT
>Ga0114933_10005470_pt1 | contig 11547 bp, 11 predicted proteins | sample 4SBtaG_FD_89691 | JGI IMG/M metagenome (GOLD analysis project Ga0114933, IMG submission 89691) | Deep subsurface microbial communities from Kolumbo volcano to uncover new lineages of life (NeLLi) - 4SBTROV12_W25 metaG | ecosystem: Environmental > Aquatic > Marine > Volcanic | place: Kolumbo... | reverse complement strand
TTGTCCAGGGGCAACAGTAGTATGCGATAGTAAATGTTCAAGCGGGCTGCAAGAAGTTATTACCAGTTGGAAAGGTTCAGTGTACACAAGCAAGACAGGGCATTCTTTTATTAAAAAATCTATGCAAGAAGAAAATGCTCTTGTGGGTGGGGAACTCAGCGGCCATTTCTTTTTTAAAGATCGTTACTTTGGATTTGATGATGCTATTTATACAGCATTACGTATTATCGAAAATTTAAAAATTTCAGGTGAATCTCTAGAACAAAGTATTCGCTCGTTTCCTTATCGTGCTACTTCTCCAGAATTACGTATAGCGTGCTCATTAAATGAGGGGCCCACTATTGTGGCAGCAGTGCATGACTATTTCAAAAGACAAGAAACGAAAGACATTAGTATTCTTGATGGCATCCGCGTAGAAAAAAAATATGGATGGGGACTTTTACGTTCCTCTCAAACAGAATCTATGGTATGCTTACGATTGGAATCATCTTCACAGGAAGGCCTGCAAACAATTAAACATGATTTTATATTGGCATTACGTACCTCATATTCAGAAAATTTTTTAGAAAAAAAGCTTACTTGGTAAGGGAAAATTTGTGCGTAAAATAGGATTACATTTACGTTTAACGACAACGCTATCAGAGCTTTTAGAAAAAGCTGAGCGATTGGATACGCCTATTTTACAATGTTTTTTAATTACCCAGGGCCAAAATCGCTATGCAAAATTTTCAGAGGAAGAGTTGGAAAAGTGTAAAGCTTTGCGCAAAAAATTTGATGCTATGTATTTGCATGCATCATATTGGGTCAATCTTGCTGGCTGCAAAAACAATGGATGGCATGTGTTTCAGCGTGAATTGGGGTTGGCAAAAAAGTTAGGATTTACGCATATCATTATTCATCCAGGATCGGCAACAGGATGCGAAACTAAAAAAGAGGGCATTGCCTGTTTGGCACGAGCATTAAACAAAGCGCTTAAAGAAGAGAAAGATATTAAGATTGTTTTGGAAAATACTGCGCATGCACGTATGACTGTTGGTGGCCACTTAAATGATTTTAAAGAATTACTGCCGCAGCTTGATGAACCAGAACGGGTCTTTTTTTGTCTTGACACGGCGCATGCTCATTCGTTTGGCTATGACATTATTGATCCAGAAAAACAGGATATCTTTTTAGATGAAGTTGACCGTATTATTGGAAGAGAAAAAATTGCGCTTGTTCATTTAAACGAAACGCAAGAAGAATGCGGGTCGTACATTGATCGTCATGCAGAAATAGGAAAGGGAAAAATAGGGAACAAAGCGCTTAAACGGTTCATGAACCACCCGGTGTGTAAAGATGCGCCAGTTATTTTGGAGATACCTATTTTAAAAGATGAGGCTGAAGAAAAGGCTCTTTTAAAAGAAGTAACAGAGTGGAATAAATCGGGGAATTAAAAAAGGGAAAAAGTAATGAACATTGCCATTAATGGTTTTGGACGTATCGGCAGAAACCTTTTACGTGTGCTGCTGGAAGATGCAACGGCACTTAAAGTGGTAAACATTGTTGCTATCAATATTGGTTCAGCAAGTCCACATTTTGTAGGTCATAGTTTTAAATATGATACACTTCTTGGCCCCTATCAGGGCACAGTGCAGGTTGAAAAAGATATTCTTATTATTAATGATCTACGTATTAAACTGGTGAATGAACGCGATCCATTAAAGTTACCGTGGAAAGAGTTAGAAGTTGATTGGGTGGTTGAAGCGACCGGTAAGTTTACTACAAAAAAAGAAGCAGAAAAGCATTGTACTGCTGGGGCAAAAAGGGTGTTAATTTCTGCTCCTTCAGAAGATGCCGATGCAACCATTATTATGGGTGTTAATGAAGCTTCATTTAATGCACAAAAGGATACCATTGTTTCTGCAGGCAGTTGCACAACTAATGCATTGGTTCCTGTTTTAAAAGTATTGCTTGATTCATGTGGCATTGAATCTGCTTATATGACAACGGTGCATGCGTATACTAATGACCAATCATTACTCGATGGAGCGCATCCAAAAGTACGTCGCGGCAGAGCAGCTGCTCTTAATATTATTCCAACCAGCACGGGGGCAACTAAAGTAGTAACGAAGGTGTTGCCGGAACTTTTAGGCAAAATAGAGGGTTCAGCTTTGCGTGTTCCTGTTTCAAAAGTTTCTTTAATTGACCTTTCGTTTGTGGCACAAAAAGAAATCACCATGAAGTCACTTAATGCAGCTTTACAAAAAGCACAAGATGGGGCCTTAAAAAATATTCTTTCTTTTACGGACCAGCCCCTCGTTTCGACCGATTTTAGTTTTAATAATAATTCTGTTATTGTTGATGGTTTGCTTACTCAAACTGTTGGCAAGCTTGGAAAAATTTTTGGATGGTACGACAATGAGTGGGCATACAGTTGCCGATTAAAAGATTTTTTGGTAATGTGTGCATGAATTTTAACATTATTTTTATAAGGATGTGCCATGGAGAAAATTTTATTTTTTGTTTTGGTAACTACTTCTTTAGTGCATGCAGCAGAAGGGGACGATCTTTCTAAGTTGACGTTTCGTAACCGTGTTCCGCGATTTTTAAAACTTACTAAAGAACAAAGGCATCCTGTTTTTTTTGCAGTGAAAAATGATAACGTTGATGAGTTAAGAGACTTTCTTACTGCTGGATATGATCCAAATAAGCCATTTTATCATGTTGAATATTCAGATGAAGTATCACTTCCAGAATATCCTATTGAAGTTATTATTGGTAAAAAGGCAGCGCAATTGCTGCTTGCTGCAGGTGCAAATGTAAGGGTTAAACGAACAGATGAAAATCCCGCTCCCATTGTTTTTCCCTATCTTTACAGAGCTATTGATCAGTTGAATATTGAATCGACGGCACCAGTGAAAGAATTACAAAAGCTAAAAGAAGCGATACAGAAAATAAAAGAAATTGAAAAAAAATCAAATTACTCAGGTCACAAATTGAGGGTAGATCACTATGACATTACGCAGCAAATATTTGCACAGCTTTCTTTAACGGAAACAAAAACAATTATGGGTCTTTGCTTAGATCACTACAAACGTCTTGAAGGATATCAGGGGATTGAAAGTGTTGAGGAGACCATAAAAATTTTTATGGAATATCGCAAGCGCCTTTTTATGAAGAAGGTTAGCTGAATCTCTGGTTGGCAAAAATGAGAAAATTGTTTATTCTAATGGGTAGGAAATACTGAAAGGTATTTGTGTATGGGGGCCCATAGCTCAGGTGGTTAGAGCAATCGGCTCATAACCGGGAGGTCCCAGGTTCAAGTCCTGGTGGGCCCACCATTCAAAAAAGAGGAGTAGGTGACAGTTCTTGAATCATGTTTGATGTTTCAAACTATTGGAAGGGCACACATGGAAAAGGGTTCCTTTGAGCTGTTTATCGATTTAATTACTTTTGATCAGTCTCTTTGCAAGACAGAAAAAACTATCGATAATTTACGTTCAGAAATAGAATACCTCAATGACATTTTGCAAACCTTACTGAGCGATGTAGCAGTAAAAAAAGAGCACGTGCATACATTGCGTAAAATGGTTGATGCAAAAGAACTAGAAATGAAATCGCTTGATGAACAGGAAAAAGTAGTACGGGTTAAACTGTCTTCTGTTTCAAACGAAAAGGAATATCAAGCGTTAAAGAATGAGGCCAATTCTCTTAAAAAACAGCAACATGATTATGAAGAAACATTAATAGAAGTATGGAACACTTTTGAAACAGCGCAAAAAGAGTTTGAAAAAAAAGACCAAGAAATAACGACTAAAAAAGATGAAGTTGAAAAGCAGCTGCAAGAAAAGCAAAAAGAAATGGAGATTTCTCAAAAAAGCTTAGATGGCTCAATGCAAGAGCGTAGTGCCAAAGAAAAAAATGTACCAGAAGAGTGGTTAGAAAAATATGGGCGTATGCGCAACAGTGTAACCAACCCGGTTGTTGCGGTTTTAGGAGGAAGCTGCGGAGTTTGTTTTTACAAAATTCCTGATCAAGACGCTCTTCTTATTAAAAGGCAAAAATTGATTCAATGTAAAGGATGTTACCGATTCTTATATGGTCAACAAGAGGAAGAAGCAAGTGAGTAAGAAGGAAGGCCAACGCTCTATTTTCGATTTTCTATTTGGAACAGAAAAAAAAACAAAAGCCATTCAATGGAAATTATGTGTTGATGGTGCTTCACGCGGTAACCCGGGCTTGTCTGGAGCGGGTATACATATTCACAAAGAGGGTGAAAGTTTTACCAAAAAAGGTTATTATTTAGGAGACAACCTCACCAATAACCAAGCAGAGTACCTTGCATTATTTGTTGGTCTCTTATTAGTAAAAAAAGAAATTAAAAAAGGGGAGCGGCTCATTATTGTTTCTGATTCACAACTTCTTATTCGTCAGTTGCAAGGGGTGTATAAAGTTAAAAAACCTGAATTGCAAAAGTTGCATCGTGCAATTTTGACAGAATTAGGAGCACTATCAACCACCTTTAAACATGTGGAACGAGAAAGCAATACGGTTGCTGACTCGCTTGCCAATCAAGGCATAGACAGAAATCGTTCACTCCCGCTTAAAGTTCTTGATACACTTCGTACCTATGAAATATATTTGTAATACATTAGTTACTTCAAAAGTATGTTCATCTCTATGGATATTAAGCATATTTATGACAAAAGAAAAAGTGTGTCATCCAGAGGCGCCAGCCGTGGGATCCAGGATTAATTTATATAAATTTTTTAGACCAATTTTATTTAAAGTAAATAAAATACAAAAGGTTTTTTTTCAGTTTACTCTGGATCCCACCAGCCTACGCTTTCAGCTACGTCGGGCACGCGCCTTACGCCCTTGTCCTGCGAAGCTTCCTTATGCGAAGCGGGATCTGGATGACACAAACCGTAAATGTTTATTACTTTTTTCTTTCCTTTTTTTATTTGTAGGTAATACTCGCACTGTTGCGGTTCGTGTGCTTATTGACGAACAAAAAAAACCACAATGGACCCTTGTTTCTGATAAAGGGTTTATCCTTAAAAATGAACAAGATAAACCACTGTTTGCTGATGTTATTTATCACAAACTAAAATTAACACATGTTAAAGGAAAGTTATATATCAACGGCAAACCATTTAAAGAGAGTAAGCTGTACGTGCGACCAACAGAGCAGCCAACGTTATTTGAAGGCCGTCAGTATGATGGTCTTTTTTTTATAACAAAAGAAAAAGATTCTTATTTACTTATTAATATTCTTGATAGTGAAGCGTATGTTTTTTCTGTTTTAAAAACGGAAGGGTGGCCTGGTTGGCCATTGGAAGTTGATAAAGTGTTTGCAATAGCGTGTCGTAGTTACTTGCTTCATCAACTTTTGCTGGCACGTAAAAAGACTTTGCCCTACCACATTAAAAATAGTAATCACCATCAAACTTACACGGGGGTTCATAATTGTGCCGTTAAACGCCAAGCGGTTAAAGAAACAAAAGGAATGTTTTTAGCGCATAATGGCGAGCCTATTCTTGCTATGTTTGATATCTGTTGTGGGGGAGTTATTCCTCATCATGTTAATGGGGTTGTTGATTTTCAAAAAGCTCCGTACCTTGCGCGTACCTATCCGTGCACCTTTTGTAAAAAATGCAAAAGTTATACGTGGCAAGCAGAATACTCTTTGGAAGAACTACGAGACATTTTGCAAGAGGGGGTTGACAACTTTTTACATGATGTGCAGGATTTTAAAATAACGCAAAAAGACAGAGCAGGAGTGGTGCAAGAGGTTACCGCAAAAACAAAACACTCTGAATATTTATTTACCACGCGCCAAGCATACCGATTGTTTAAAGATATAAAAAGCTTTGCTTTTTCTGCTAAAAAGCAATCAAAAAAAATAATTTTAAATGGTAAAGGTTTTGGACACCACATGGGTTTGTGCCAATGGGGAGCGCGTAGTATGGTTAAAGAAGGATGGAACTATGAATCTATTTTGCAATTTTTTTATCCTGGTACTACCTTTATGCGGTTAGAAAATTCCAAACATTCTTAAATTAAGTGAGGACCGTGATGCCAGGTTACAGAACACATATGGGAGCAGGGGTGTTGACCTACATTGGAGTTATGATGGTTGTAAGCACTTACTTTGTGTATCGACCCTCTTTCTTTCTTGCGCTGGAGTGGTTTTTTTGTTGTGTCGTTGGTTCGTTGTTTCCTGACATTGATATTAAAAGTAAAGGCCAACTTATCTTTTATCGTGTTATGGCTATTTGCTTAGTTTATTTTTTATGGAAAGGTAAAATGGCCGCATTTGTGTGGGCGTCTCTTCTTTCTATGGTTCCCTTGCTTGTACGCCATCGCGGTCTGTTTCATAAAATTTGGTTTGTGGGGTTTGTTGCATTTACCAGTGCACTTGCTTTGTCCCACTGGTATCCCTTGTCGCAAAAGATGCTTATTATTGATGCCTGCTTCTTTTTTGCAGGAGCGGTTTCACATATTCTGTTTGATTCATGGGGAACAAAACTTAAATTTTTGCGTTTTTAAATTTAAGCCTTTTTTTTTATTTACACGTGATACACTGCTTTAAATCATTACATACTACTAAAAAGAGAAAGGTCTTTTTATGAAAAATTATATACTACTATTTTTTTCTTGAACCCAATAAAATAATTCCCAAGTTTATAAAAAAGCCAGGTATCATTGCAGGTACTGTGCTGCCAGAAAAAGGCCACAATGCTGCTGTTGCTCCGCCTGTAAGCATACCAACAAGCGCTGCGTGTTTGGTAACCCGTGTGCTGTAAAGTGAGGTTAGTACAACTGGGCCAAAGGTGCTGCCCAAACCACTCCAGGCAAAATTAACAAGCCCATAGACAGAACTACTTTTAGTAAATGCAATGCCAAAACTTAAAAGGGGAATGGCAATAATTCCTGCGCGGGACACCCATAAAATTTCTCTTGAGCTTGCTGTTGGATGCAAATATTGTTTATAAATATCTTTTGCAAAGGTAGAAGCGACAACCAGAATTTGTGTATCAATGGTGGTTAACCCTGCTGCAATGATGGCGCACAAAATAAAACCAGCAAAAAATGGAGTAAAGAGTTGTTGTACCATGGAAACAAAAACAAGTTCAGGGTTGGCAAGTGTGTTTGCAAAAAAAGCAATACCAATTAAACCAATTAGTAAAGAAGCACCAAGCGTTAAAAACTGCCAAAGCATACCAACGGTGCGTGCTTTAGTAATTTCTTTTGGGTCTTTTATTCCCATAAAATTAATGAGAATATGCGGTTGTCCAAAGTAGCCAAGCCCCCATCCCAGTGCAAGTAATAGAGATTGTAAAAGTTCTTTACCGGTATTTGGAATAAGTGAAAGGGAAATGTTTTTTAGTTGTGCCATAGTGCTGATTGCAGTCCATCCACCAGAAAGAGTGTTGTAAGCATAAAGCGGAACAAACACAATCATAGTAACAAGAAAAGCACCTTGAAAAAGGTCACACCAAGCAACGCCGGCAAAGCCACCAACAAAGGTATAAAGAACAGCTGTGCACAAACCTATTGCTACGCCAATGTGGTAGTTAATGCCAAAGACCGATTCAAACATCATACCCATGCCAACAAGCGCTGAGGAAATGTAAAAGATAAAAAAGAGTATTAAAAAAATCGTACTGACGAGTCTTAGTGAGCCACTGGCATCATCAAATCGGTGTTCAAAATATTCAGAAAGGGTAACACTTTTATAGTTTTCTGTAGCGGTTCGTAACTTTTCTGCAACAAAGGTCCAGGAGCAGTACATACCAATAATAAGGCCAATGTGAATCCAAGCTTGTGACATACCGGTGAGATAAATTACTCCAGGAAGTCCGGTAAAGAGCCAAATACTCATATCGCTTGAATGGGCAGCAACAGCGGTGGCTATGTAGTTAACAGATCTATTGCCCAGCATAAAGCCTTGTTCGGTTGTTTCTTTTTTATAAAAAGAATACGTAATAAATCCAATAATAGTCAGATAGGCACCAAACGCATAGGCATAAGCCAGATCCATAATGAACTCCTCTTGCATGGTTAAACTGCCTGTTAGTATACCAATTATTAAGTTTTTGTGCAGTTTTCAGCGTGTCATCCTGAGCGAAGCGTCAGGATCCAGGAATAACAAATAAAAAATCAGTATGTCATTCAGAGGCGTAGCCGTGGAATCCAGAATGATTTAATAAAAATCAGAATGAAAAATAGTAATATTACAGTAATTGAAAAAGTAAAATGAATTATTTAAATAGTCCTGTATTCCACGGCTACGCCTCTGAATGACAGAAATTCAGTTTTATGAATTTTACTATTGTCCTGGATCCTCACGCTCCGCTCAGGATGACACATCTTAAGATTCTATTTCAAATTAATATAATTTTATCATTAAAATATTGAAAATCTTGAATGAATAAAAAGGTTCATGCTATGGTAGGGCAAAGAGATGGAAAAAAGGAGAGAAGGGAACGGTATGATGGAAAAAGTTTCCATTTTTGCAGGGACTGCAGCAACACGATTAGGGGCAATTGCCGTATTGTGGTTTGTTGTAGTTGTGGCTGCTTATGCAATGGCACGTTGGTGTATTCGCCAACATGTCCCTTGGCAAAAAGTGGTTCAATGGGTTTCTTTGGCTATGGGGACGGTGTTTATAAGCACCGCGGTATTGTATTTTTTCCCCAAAGAAATTATTGTTCCGGTTACCAAAATATTTGTTCCCTACTTGATCTGTGCCGCAGCGCTGCATGCGCTGCTTCTTGGTATTGACCGCTACATGCGTCACAAACATGGTGAAGGAATTATTCCAACGCGGCTTGTGGTGGCCACCTTTATTGTTTATCTGCTCGCACTTTTATTTGCACTTGCTTTGGCAAAAGTGACCAGACTTGCTGCTCTTATTAATGTTTCAGATATTGCAGTCAATTATCTAACCCGTATTGCTATCTTAAGTTTATTGGCGCTGGAAGTTGTGGGGGGGCGCTGCAAAGACCAATCAGAAGATGATACTATGACTAAAGATTATACGAGGCGTTGGTAAGTGGAGTGTACTATTATTGCAATAGCCGGGTTTGCGGGCTTTATTCTTTTTGTTGTTCCGGGGACATTTTATGTTTATGAGCGCTGGCATAGAATGCCCTACCGTTGGTGTGTGCAAAAAACATTAATGTTAATTGGTGGGCTTATTATTTGTTTTGCCCTTGCCTGGCCGGCATTACGTATTATGTCAGCAGTAATGTGCCATCTTTAAATTTAATAATTACTAAAAAGTCTGTCATCCAGAGGCGTAAGCCGTGGGATCCAGAATAATTTAGTAAAAGTCAAAATAAAAAATAGCTGTATTATAGTAATCAAAATGTATTCTTTATTAATCCTAGATCCCACGGCTTACGCCTCTGGATGACACAATTTGGAATTTTATAAATAACTTATCCAGTGATATTAAATAGGGTACATGCTGTTTGCGTTGTTACCTTTGCAATCTTTTGATACGGAACTTCTCGTAATTCTGCCAAAGCATATGCAACGGTTCTAATACTTGCGGGGTTATTCTTTTGGCCACGAATATTTTGCGGGGGCAAAAAGGGCGCATCAGTTTCTAGTACAATACTTTCAAGCGGTACCGTTTTAAAAACAGAACGAAGTGTTTCATTTTTAGGATAGGTCAAAGGACCACCAATTCCTAAAACAAAGCCGAGCGCAAGGGCTCGGTTGGCAAAATTTTGATCTTCAGAAAAACAATGAATAATACCGCGTAAACTATCTTGCTTAAACTGTTCAAGGACGTCTAAAACTTCTTGCCCTGCATCACGCGTGTGAATAACAACGGGTAGATTATGATCCAGAGCAAGTTGTATTTGTTGCTCAAATGCTTTGTATTGTTGTTGTTTATCATAATGTGGGTAATGGTAATCAAGGCCAATTTCACCAATGCCAACAATTTTATTCTCTTTGTCTGCAAGCAGGTCAGCATACTTTTTTATATCATCTTGCCAGTTGCTTTTTAAATCATTCGGGTGTGTGCCAACAGTGGCAAAGCAGTTGCTAAAAGCACGAGCAAGCGTAATACAATTAAGACTTTCAGGCACGCTGGTACCCACATTAATTAAAGTAGTAACCTCTGCTTTGCGGGCTGCTTCAATAATTGGCTGGGCTACTTTGATAAAATCGGCGGCAAGAGGTGCATCAAAATCTTTTTTAATGATCATGTTTAAATGACAGTGGGTATCGACAAGCATGGTACTCCTTTATAGCATGCTTCTATGATATACCACTTTGTTTAAAAGAAAAAGATCTCTTTTTTTTATTCATCTTGAGGAAGAAATTGGTATTCATACATTGGATCTTCTCCCCTTGCGCCTTCTTCCTCTTCTTCTAGATTTAAAACATGGGGTGCTCTACTTATACCTTCCATTTCTTGACCTTCTTCAAATTCTTCAATCCATTGTGCAGCATCTTGTTTTGCTTCTTCAAGGAGTTGTTCTTGAGAAAAGGTTCTTTTAGGTGAGGGTTGAACAGAAGTTGAAGGCTGGTACAAACTACTATTAGAACTTCTTCTCATTGGTTTTGGACGAGAAGGAGATGTTTCTAATTTAGGATCATAAAGTGGATTTACATATCCCTTTGGTTGAAACGGGATTGGAGAATCGGTTGATTCAGATGCAGGAGATGGTTGGCTTTTTCTTTTCAAACGCTCCCAAATACTACGACGAGGTTTACCGGTTGATGCTGCACTTTCAGATCTTTCTTTATCTTTATTTATATCAATAACGCTTGCAGGAGAAAAGGGTGTTCCTTGCCCTTCAGTAGTTACAGACAAGCTTCTGGTAGATTCACTTAATTCATCTTCAGGAGTGCTTTTTTGTTGGAAGGGTGATGAAAGAATTGGTCGTTTTCTTTTGGAATGAATTGGTCGCGATTTAGGTAGTTGGTTACTAAGTGTGTCCTGTAAATTGCTTACTAAATCAATAAGAGGTGCTAATTTATCAAATGGTGTCCGTGATTTTTTAAAAGTTGTATTCTTAGCAAATAAAAAGTTTATAGCATCAAGTAGATTATAATCTACTGCAAGTGCAAGGGGAGTCTTTCCTTTTGCATTAAACAATTTATTTAAATTTACGTTTTGTCGCTTGGCGCATTCGAGTAATTCATGAAGAACATAGAGAGCATTTTTAAGTTTTTTTATTGCGGTATGAATAAGCGTATCACCGTCTTTGCCCTCAGCTATTTCTAAAAAATCACATAAAAATATTGTGTCTGCTCTTTCATTTGTATTAAATAACTCGTACATTAGGCCAGGGTTACCCATGCGATCTTTAACAAGTTGAAAAGCTTCTATATTAGCTAGTTCTTGAGATGGTCCAGAATCGGCACTTTTACTTGTAAAAATGCTTATAATAAGTACCAAAAAAAGTACGGTAAATTTCTTCATATTATAACCTCCCTCTACGCTTTCAGCTACGTCGGATACGTCCTAAAAATTGCTTTCTCCACTTATTTAAGGATAGCAAAAATAGCTACCATAAATAAAGAGTTTAAGGGTATTTA
>Ga0114933_10005469_pt1 | contig 11547 bp, 8 predicted proteins | sample 4SBtaG_FD_89691 | JGI IMG/M metagenome (GOLD analysis project Ga0114933, IMG submission 89691) | Deep subsurface microbial communities from Kolumbo volcano to uncover new lineages of life (NeLLi) - 4SBTROV12_W25 metaG | ecosystem: Environmental > Aquatic > Marine > Volcanic | place: Kolumbo... | reverse complement strand
GAGCTTGTCCTGAATTTACTGCCTCTGAGTCATGTGTTTGCACGAACATGTGATCTATATGTTTGGTGCTTAAACGGACACCATATGGTTTGCTCGCGAGGTAAAGAGTCGTTTAGTGAAGACATCAAGCATTGGAGACCAACGCACATAAATGCCGTACCTGTCGTATTTCAGAATTTACTTAGTAATGTCACCGATAAGTGTAGTTCGCTCAGTGATGTAACAGGTGGTAGGCTGCAGCATGTAAATGCAGGCGGTGCACCAGTCCCGGAGCCCTTAAGAAGTGCCTTTCAATCAAATGGCATTCCGATGTATCAAGGATACGGATTGAGTGAAACTTCACCGGTGATTGCGCTTGAAGGAACATCCGGCACTTGCCCGGAATCTGTAGGAAGACCGCTTAATTCTGTGGAAGTGAGAATTAAGAATGGTGAAATTCAGACGCGTGGCCCATCAGTTATGAAGGGGTATCTAGATGATCCAGAACGTACTGCTGCAGTTTTTGACGGCGGTTGGCTGAAGACTGGCGATCTCGGTAGGATCGATGAAGACGGATTCCTGTATGTCGACGGTAGGTTGGATGAAATGATGGTTACTGCAGCCGGACATAACATCAGTCCGGCATTGCTCGAGTCGCAGATTTGCCAGGAGCCGGATGTTGCTCGTGTAGTGGTTTTTGGCCATGGCAAACCGTACCTCGTCGGATTAATTGTGCTCAACTCGAAGTGCGTTGAATCGCATGACTTACTCAACCGTATCAACAATCACTTGTTGGCATTCCCAAAGTACTGTCGTATCCGCGAGATAGTTGTATTAGATCGTGACCTTTCCATAGAAGATGGTGAATTAACATCGAAGCAGTCGTTAGTACGCAATGTCATCGCTCAATCATATGCGTCAGAGATCGAATCAATGTACATTTGAGGTAACAACTAGTTTAGGGGAAACAAAACAGATGCCATCATTTGCAGTCATGATCGCAGCAGCGGGAAAAAGCGCCCGGTATAAAGACGATCACTACAAGAAGCAATTCGCGCCACTGAAGAACCGAGCAGTCTGGCTTCATAGTGCAGAGCGATTTCTAAATCGAGATGATGTGAAACAGACGATTGTCATAATTGATGCGGAAGATCGCGAGATGTTTATTGGTAAGTTTGGTGCTAACATCGCGATCATGGGAATCGATGTTGTGGAAGGCGGCACGACGCGTGCGGAATCCGTCAAAAATGGCTTGGAGCAAGTGCGTGATGACATCGACTTTGTAGCAGTTCATGATGCAGCACGACCATGTATAGCAGATGTGTGGATTGATGATCTGTTTAGTACTGCCGCCGAGCATGGCGCAGCTGTATTGGGTATTCCGGTTAGCAGTTCCCTAAAACGAGTCGAGCAGTCTACCATTACAGACAGCATTAGTCGTGATGGAGTTTGGGAGTCACAAACACCTCAAGTGTTTGCCAGGCAGACGCTCGTCGACGCATACGTTCAGGTGGCAGATGCCCATACAGCAACAGATGAAGCCGAATTGGTGCAACGAAATGGCGTATCGGTTCGCGTGGTGCATGGCTCTCCACTGAATCGAAAGATCACGACAAAGGGTGATTTGAGATTTGCTGAAATTGCCTTGTCCGTCTTGCCGAAGAAATCAATTTCCGGTCCGGCGCATCCCTTTGGTGATGACGACATATGGCGCTAGCAGTTTTGGCATAGATTCTTAACAACGAATGATTGGATAAACTCAATGGAGTCAGTGTTTTTGTCACTTGCCAGAGATGATGCGAAAGAGCTCTTTGCTTCGCGAGAAGAAGAATCCCTTGTGCGGTTTGTAAGCTCCATGTATGAGCAGAAGCATGGTAGCGCCGATGTAGTAAAAACTTCGACGGATTGGCAAGATCTCAAATCTGCCTTAGCAGCGTTTGATGATGATGGTATTTTGGGGTTCATTACGGATAACTCTCGACCGTTGCTTCAAACGGAAGCGGGGTTTGTTTATATTGTGAGGCCGGATCTCGTTGGACATATAGCCATAAAACTGAATTCCCTTAGTGACGATTCTATTGCCGAAACCAACATGGCTTCTTTAGTGAGAGAGCTATCGGAATTCTACCAACGAGCTTCAGAAAACGGGATGTGCACTGTATTTACTACGGGTGTTATAGATTGAGTTGCTAGTTGATAATGAACCGCACAGATGTAGCGAAGCAAGGCACGGATACCACGCCCAGTGCCTGACGCACGGCACTTGCTAAAGAGGTTTGTGACAAACGATGTTCGATATTTACGACGATCTGCAACACCGCGGATTAGTTCATCAGACAACGGATGACGGATTGCAATCATGGCTGAATGCGCAGCCTCGCACAGTTTATGTGGGGTTTGATCCGACCGCAGACAGTATGCATGTAGGTCATCTGATGGGCTTGATGACGCTTCATCGATTCCAGTTGGCCGGTCATAAGCCCATTGCCCTGGTTGGTGGTGCTACCGGAATGATTGGTGATCCAAGTGGTAAGAGCCAGGAACGTAATCTGCTGAGCGTGGATGAACTGCATCAGAACACCGAAGCGATGGCGGAGCAAATGAAGTCGTTTCTTGACTTTGATAGCGGCGCAAATGCTGCCGTGTTATTGAATAATCTGGATTGGATGCAAGGATTCAGCTACATCGAATTCCTACGGGACATCGGTAAGAATTTTCCGGTTAACGTAATGATGGGTAAAGACTCTGTGAAATCGCGTTTGGACCGAACCGACAGCGGTTTGAGTTACACGGAGTTTAGCTATATGTTGTTACAGGCATATGACTTCGCACATCTCAACCAGCAATTTGGTTGTGAGATTCAGGCAGGTGGCAGTGACCAGTGGGGAAACATTACTGCTGGGATCGACTTAGGCCGCCGAATGCACTCAGTTTCCTTGTACGGATTGACCTGGCCGTTGTTAACAAAATCTGACGGCGCCAAAATGGGTAAAACTGAGTCAGGTGCTATCTGGCTTTCTCCCGAAAGAACGAGTCCGTATAAGTTCTATCAATACTGGATCAATGTTGCTGATGACGATGCTGGTAAGTGCCTGCGATTTCTAACCGACTTGTCTCTTGAAGAAATTGAAAGCCTTGACCGATCTCGGGAAGGAGAACCACACCGTCGCGAGAGCCAAAAGAAGTTAGCGGAATCCGTTACCTGTTTAGTTCATGGAGACAGTGGACTTCATGCAGCAATCAAGGCAACGGAAGTATTATTTGGGGCAGAAATTGAAAACCTGACGGATGCCGAGTTACTGGATATTTTTGCAGATGTACCGAGCGTTGAAATTGCTCCAGATCGACTCTCCGGTGGCGAGCTAAGCATGATCGATATACTGGTTGAATCCGGTCTGTGTTCAAGTAAAGGCGAGTCACGTCGTACCATTGAGCAAGGTGGTGCCTATATCAATAACCGACGTGTCGACTCTCTCGACAGAGTTTTGTCGGTGGATGATTTAGCAAGTGAAACAGTCATCGTCTTGAGACGCGGCAAAAAGAAGTTTGCTCTCGCACGCTTTCCTTCCTGATCTTCCTGAGATGGTACAGGAATAGCTGTCATGAATAAGATTTGGAAGCGTACTCTCTACTGGACGACTGGCGTTCTATTAGTTGCCGTTCTTGTTCTGCTGTGCGTATATTGGGCGTCCCAAACGGTTCCCGATTATTACAAACGTGCCATTGAGATACCGCGTGCGCGTCAACTAAGTAGTGCAACCGAGTTGGAAGAAACGATCGACTTGGTTAAAGACGATCTGAAGGGTGCCGATGAGATCACAATTGAATTGACACAAGATCAGATCAATGGCTGGCTTGCGACACGTCTTGGTTCACAAGGTCGCATGAAACTTCCAAATGGTGTTGAATTGCCACAGATCGTATTGCAGCCGGATTCGGTCATACTTGCTTTCAAAATCAACAAGGATAACTTTTCATGTGTCGTGTCTATCAAGATGAGCGTGAAGCTCTCGACGGATATGCAACAACTGGAGTTTGCAATCAACGAGATTCACGCAGGAAGTCTCCCAGTTGCAATTAAACGTGTATTTGATGAACTCGAGAGTGCGATGGAACGTTCAAAGATTCAGTTTTCATGGGTACCCGGGTCAGATCGCCGTGAGGCAATCGTTGAGATTCCTTCGGATCTCCTTAAGGATGCCGAAGGCCCGATTAGCAAGAGAGTGATAAAAGCAGAGTCACTCGAAATCAGGTTTGAACGGCTCAAGGTATCCGCAACGGTCGACAACTGATTTGCCACTTTTGCTCTTCTATCTGTTGTAAGCACACCTCGGTGTCCATCTGATCCGATGATATGTGCAGTCGATAACAGTTCGCGTCCGGCAGTATGTTCTCGATGGCGTGATACGTTCCGGAATCTACTCTCTTAACTTCACCACGGTTGCCCGACACGGCACCTTCGAAATCCAAATAGTGGAGACGATGATCACACAACCGCGTACATTCCCCGTCAAATCTATTGGATATCAAGCTCGAAGATTCCCAGGTGAGAAGCACTCCATCATGCTCAAACATGATGTCAAAGTGATTCGGCCGTTCGGAGTCCACGGGCATGGTGTGCTTAAGCACTACGAATCGTGGCATTGCATGCTCATCGGGCTGTAGTTGTTTCGCTTACCGGTTTTGCAGTGAGCCCACCCTCTGCAGTTGCAGATATGATCAGTTGCGAATCGCCGACCGCATCGTTAATGATGCTCACTTTAAATGATGGGCTGGATTCTCCGGCATTCAGCAGTGGAATAATGGGAAAGGTGATTTGACCGGTTTCGGTGTCTACGCCAACATCTGTCGGTTGCGTGATTAATGGATGTTCCGCATTACTAAAACGCATCCCTTTCGATAATTGTCCAATGACTTGGATGTTGGATATCGCCGTGTTACCTGCATTTTTAACGATAACAAAATACGTATTCTCCTTGCCGGCCTGTATAGGATCATGCAATTCAAACACCTTTAAGACGAGCGGTGGTTCATTCGTAGCGGCCGGGGTATCCTGGGCCGCCGGTCCAATGATGAGAATGTCTAATGACTCAATCGCACCTTCACTCTCTGCGACTGAGTCAGATGCCGTTGCACGCACGACGACTCTCTCTGACGCATCAATGGGTAGTACCTGTACAACCAACACATCAGATTCTCCTGGCGCAAGAGATTCGATCTCCAGGATGATATCGTTGCCTACAAGTTTATGTCCATCTGATGCCAGTTGGGCCTGTAATTCATTGGGGAGTTTTACGGTAATGGAAACGCCCGTCAGATCTTGTTCACTGGTATTGGTAACCGTGAAGGAGAGTTGTTCTGGTTTTGACTGAGTGAGTTTATTCGGGCCTTCGATCTTAAGGTCCAAAGCAGAGCTAACCGAGAGGTCAGGTGATGTTTCCGTTACATCCAGACAGACCTTGCGCTCGATCGTCTGCCCGTTGGCCAGCTTCACTGAAAGCACATGACATTGCTGACCAGGTTCGCGGATCTTGAATGAGATAGCTTTGCCAGCACCCTGTTGCGGCTGAATCTGATCAAATGTGAATCGCACCTGGCGTGCTGTCGGATCACCCGTTGGATCATTCTGAGTAACATGAACTAAACCGTCATCTAGAGTCGCTATAATCTCGACGTTTGCAAATGTCTCAGCTGTTGGATTCTCCAGTATGTATCGATACGTTACGACATCACCAACCCCTGCAGTATCAGGTCCATCAACGGTGAGGAGAATTGGGAACCCGTCAATCTGTATCGGTATGATTGACTCGGATTGCAATCCGTCATCGCTACGGGCGATTAGCCGATATGTCGATTCTCCAGCAACCGTGCCATTGATCTGAATTTCGATTCGTTTTTGGACATTGGGAGGCAGGTCTCCCAACTCCCAGTAATCTGATTCGAGTTGAGATGTGCGTGGAGGCGATGTATTGGTTACTGAGATGTTACTTGGTGATTGGCCAACCAAAACAACGTTTCGAGCAACTTGATTGCCTGGATTCTCAACAATTGCTGTTAGTACACGTTTGTCTCCGACATTCATACGAATGTTTCTTGTGGCATTTAACTGCAATCCGGGAGCATTCCACGTTACGAGGCTACTGCCACGGCCTACGATGGTTTCATCGGCATCCCCTAGCGGTGGCCGTATGACTTCGATTAACACCTGTGCTGATCCACTGGAAATATCTTGCGGATCCAATACGATGCTCGCGGTACCAGTCGTGTCCGTTTGGATTTCATGCACGGTGTCTTCGTTATTCGTTGTGCGAATCCGGTAGCGAACAGTCCACCCTTGAATTGGAGTTCCGGAACTAGGTCGCTCGATATATGTCACCAGACTTGCAGATTCTCCAGCGCTGACAGACTGATCTTCGGGAAACTGCCACTTTACGTCGATCCATTCAATATCGATGTAGGAAAACTGTTGATTCCAATCCGGTTCAGCCGTTGCTCCAACGGCAACACGAGTGTTGCCCGTATCCTTAGACGTTACAGTTACCCAACCTTGTCCCGGTCCAACCATAATATCGTCGTTGGAGGTATTGGTACCTTGATGCACTTGTTCGGCTGACTTTGCTGTAATGACATTTGCATAGCGTTCCGTTGCTTTGGAACCAAGCGACGGGAACAGAAACTGCATGTTTGATGGATTACCACCCCCGGCTTTTACAAATGAGCCGAGTTGTCCTTCGGTAATTGTCCAGTCGAGTCGACGCGCTACCGACAGTTGGCCGTTTGATCCAATTAATCCAGCGTGTAACACGACTTCACTGCCAACAGGAATAGCAATTTTCTCGGGAGATACCCAAATGGCACCTGGATACCCTACCGTACTTGAGGCCTGGCTATCAGCACGCTGGGTACCGGATTCTTCATCTGTTGAAAAGGCCGGCTTTGGAAACCAAGGGATTCGAAAATCAGACTCACCATAACTAAAGGGGCGAATAATTTCAGTGGAAGAACCATCTGCTGCAAACAGCCCACTGCCATTCGGGTCAATACGTGGAATCCTGGTATTTGCGCAGCCTGAAACAAAGACTATCGCCATCCCTGCCAACATGAGGGGAATTGCAATGCTTTGCCGGCTCAGATTAATTACCGCAAATCTCAATCGTCTATTCCGTGGATAAAACTGTTTTGAAGTTGTTCATCTAGAGAATTAAACACAATAGGGGTGTTTAGGCAAATACGGAAATGACCGATTCCTCGCACAACTCAAAAATCGTCGTTTTCTTTTCCAATTCACTCGCATGCGTGGATGTTGATGTTGCCTCAATATTGAATTAAGCGAATAATCTGCGGCGACCCTAAGAGTAGAGGAATAATAACAGCAGGCAAATTGTCGTCTGCCGCTATTTGTTAAAAAATCTCGCCTCCCGTACGGGACTTCCTGCTTAACAATGGGTTTAATAGTTAGAGAACATTGAAAGAGAGAATCGATCGCTATTTGAAGAAGTGAATCGATGAATGCAAGGAACCCGCTTAGATGAAATACTCATCTCAATCACGTGTTTATCGTTTGTTTGTAATTGCAATGCTATTTGTGATAGGCACGCTCCCCCAATTCGCTAGTGGCGGTGAATTAGAAGACGCCATTTCTAGAGTTGAACAAGCTGGCAAGACGTTGATGTTAAGTGCCAAGAAACCGGAAGCCCGTGATGAAATCCGGAGTGTACTCCAGTTCGATCAGCTCGACTCACTTATTACTACCGGAACGAATGCCAGTCGAAAGAATATCACGCTTGTACGGGATCACTTCATCAATAATCTCGGTGATCTGAAAGGCAAGTATGCCAAACAAGCTGAACTAGTCCGACAGGCACTCGAGTCATGGATTCAAGTCTTACCGTCCAAGGGTCTCAAGGAAATCCTGGCTCAGATTAAATCGGATCCTCCAGCGTTTACGGCCGTTACACAAGAACATGTTCTGCTTTGTAGAGCAAAACTCGATACAGCCATTCAGAATCTTGAAGCATTTTTGGATGCAAATGACTCTCAGGTTGACTGGAAGGCACATTTAAATTGGAAGACGCTCAAGACTGAGCTGGGTACCAATACGCCGAGCCCAGCCAAACTGCAACCAGTTTTGGTGAGTTTCTTTGGAAATGTTGAAGGGCTTGAGCGGCCGGAGTTCACCAATACGCGGTTGGCGCTCCGTGATTTCATGAATGCAGTTTATTTTGCCAATAATGACCGCATTAAGGACATGTACACCGCTCAGCTTAACAAACTTGAATCAGCATTGGAGTCGTATCTTGTTAAAGCAAATAACGACGATGCATGGGCTATAGGACGTGCAGTTGGTTGGCTGGAACGGGCAAACCAGGCTAACGATCTTCAAAATGAGCTTCGCCAGCAATTCAATAAGCCCAATATCTATATGCAGATCTCTCAGAACCTGTTGGCGGCTGGCGGTGGTCTAGACGTCGAAGAAACACAGGATATTGAACAAGACCTTAAGGGAATCGCGGTAAAAGGTGTTGCCACCATGAAGGGAAACATCAGTTTCCAAACGGTGAATGACCCTCTAAAAGCATCTCTCGACGTTTTGTTGAATGGAAAAATAACTACCGATAACATTGCTCAAAAGTCCGGTGTAACGGTGTTTACACAGGGATTAACAGACATCAAAGCACAAAAGAGAATCTCCTTCAGTGAAGAGGGCTTTTCAACCCTCCCGGCACGTGCCGATGGCAGCACCAAGCTCGAGTTGGTCAATATCGATGCTCCATCAAGCGTCTATGAAAACGCTGCGAAGACCAAGTTCTTCAAAGGTCGAAAGAAGAATGAGGCTACTGCCACTGAAATTGCTGTAGAACAAGTTGAGCAGAATATGGATGGTCAGGTGCGTGAACTGCTTAAGGATGTTATTGACGGATATCATGAGAAAGTGCGAAAGCCACTTCAACGTCGTGGTGGTTTTCCGGTAAGTGTCAGTTCATCATCCACAACCGAAGACATCCGGCTGAATCTACTTCAGACACGTCGATATCAGATTGCCTCGCCGAGTGAACCACCAGCGCTTAACAATGACACTGACGTTGCATTAAGAGTGCATGAGTCGTTCCTTCGCAATATCTCCGAAGTAATTCTTGGTGGAGAAGTGCTCGACGACACTCGCGTCCGTGAAATCATTGAGTCAGTAGGTGCCCAGGTTCCGGAAGAACTTCGGGAAGGCCCCGGTAAGAAGTCGTGGTCGATTACGTTCTCAACCGCTCAACCACTGAGCGTTAACTTCCGTGATGGTCAGGTGGAAATCGCTGTGAAAGGTCGTGAATTTCGCGATGGTGACCGAACGATCAAAGAGTCGATTCGCATTGCAGCAGTGTACAACGTTGTGAAGACGGATAACGGCATGAGGTTAACGCGGGATGGTGATGTCCAAATTGACTTTGTCGGACGCAAGTCACTCACAACATTCCAGGTTGCAATGCGAACGGTCATGCGTCGAAAATTCAGTGCATTCTTCAAAGAAGAAATGGCAGGACAAGGTGGAATTCCACTTCCTGGCGAATGGGCCGATGCAGGAAACTTGATGCTGCAACAGCTAATATCAGATGACGGCTGGCTAATGCTTTCATACAAGCTTGGCGAACCCGCTGCTGAATAATTGCAATTGTACGTCGTACTGAATCCCTGCTTATTAGGAAGCAGACAGGATGGCACAACCAGTTGAAATCACGTTTGATTGCCTGCCATTGCGTAGTATCACACGTACTGACGCGCCGATTGATGCATCTCCCAAATTCATGGCATTTTATGAATCCGTCATGGCGGCCATTAGTCAACACGGGCGCTTTAATACGTACTATTTGCATAACGCCCAGGCTGTGTTTAGATTGCTCAATCACGAATCGCTCGGAATGATCAGTTTTTCCTTTAATGGGACCGTGCTGACCGACGAATCAGATGAACGCACAAAGCAATGCGACTTAACGGTCGAATTAGCTTCGGACACCTGTGATTGGCTCACTCAGCCTGTTGTAGATTGGTTTAAGATCTCCGTGGTGAACGCCGTCAAATGCGAATTCGATCGCTACATAGCAGCTGGGGATCTTGAACAAACCCGGCAACGTATTGCTGCGATAGAGGCTCAAAGTGACGAAGCCGGTGGGTTTATGGGCTATCTCTAGCCCAGCTTTCTTTTTCCTGTAAACCTGCGGGAAACCCCAAAGTTCAACAGCAAAGCCGACGATTGTCGTACTACCGTTTGTTAGCAGCAGTAGGCGCGCGATACGTGTTAAATACTGTGCTGCCAGGCGGAAGAGGAAAGGGGGGAGTGGCTCAACGTGAGTCCGGCATCAAAACAAACCTTTCCAAGGCGGAAACGCCTGTAATTGGTATCAAACAAAACCGTGTGTGCTTCATTTAAATCGCCAGCGCTGCATGCTTTTAGTGCTGTGACATGTATCATGCTGGCAATCGTTACGGGTTGCCAGCCGGCAAACACGTTTTACCTACGCGAGCGAGGTGAGCTGGCTCATTATGTGGATACGGCTACCGATATTGAGTACCCGGATGTATTTGAGCCTCAGTTAGCTGAAGTCGAACACGCTCGTGCTCCCATTACATTGAGTCGTCCCGACTTTGATCGACCCTGGGAACTGAGCCTGGAAGAAGCTGTACATACGGCACTACAAAACAGCAAGGTCGTAAGAAACCTCGGTAGCGTAACGCCATTTGGCTTCGCAGATGGACTGTCTGGCCGAACTGCCGGGAACACAACAGTTTATGACCCGGCTATTTTTGAAACTGACCCGCAAGCGGGTGTTGAAGCCGCGTTATCAGCCTTTGATGCTCAATTCACTACGAGCGTATTTTGGAACAAACAAGATCGACCGCAAAACGTTTCCACGTCCTTTCAGTTCATCCCATTCTTCTATGAACAGGATCAGGGACAATTCGAGGCTGCGTTGACCAAGCGTAGCGCGACGGGTACTCAGTACACCCTGCGAAACCAGACAATTTATGACAGCAATAACCGGGGTTTTGGTCGTGCACTTCCTAGTGACTGGTACACAGCGATGGAAATCGAGGTGAATCAACCACTGATGCGAGGACGTGGTGCCCTTGTGAATCGAATACCGGTGATGGTCGCACGTATAAACACAGACATCAGTTTGGCTCAGTTTGAAGGCAGTGTTCGTAACCTAGTCGTCGATGTTGAAAACACCTACTGGGATCTATATACCGCGTATCGGAATCTGGAAGCGGGTCGGATAGCACGCGATGCTGCTCAGGTTACGTGGAAAATTGCATATGAAAAGATGGTTGGTGGTAGCGAATCTGCGCAAGCAGAAGCTCAGGCTCAGGAACAGTTTTTCTTCTTCCAGGCCCAGGTTGAGACTACCTGGAATGACTTGCTGAGCCGGGAACAACAACTTCGCTGGTTAATGGGACTGTCCGCAACCGACGGTCGCGTCATCCGGCCGACAGATGAACCCGTTCAGGCCCGGGTCGAGTTTGATTGGCAACAAACTCACGAAGAAGCGCTGCTTCGCAGCACAGAGTTGAGACAACAAAAGT
>Ga0114933_10005468_pt1 | contig 11552 bp, 11 predicted proteins | sample 4SBtaG_FD_89691 | JGI IMG/M metagenome (GOLD analysis project Ga0114933, IMG submission 89691) | Deep subsurface microbial communities from Kolumbo volcano to uncover new lineages of life (NeLLi) - 4SBTROV12_W25 metaG | ecosystem: Environmental > Aquatic > Marine > Volcanic | place: Kolumbo... | reverse complement strand
TGGCTGTCGGAGAAGCTTAAATCGGGCGAGCTGAAACAGAAGCTGCATGTACTTGACGGTCTTGAGAAAGCGCCTGAGGGTTTGACCATGCTTTTTGAAGGTACATCGACGGGAAAGTTAGTGGTGAAGGTTTAGAGTTTTCGCATCCAGAACTGATACATGCCGCGGAAGGTATCAGCGTTGGCGGTTTCAAAGGCATGCCACGTGGAGAGGTCGGTCAGCCTGTCGCCTTGTTCATTTCAGAGGTCGTGAACCGCTTGTTGGTCGCGTATCGTGAAAGCCGCGTAATGCGGTTTCGCCGCTGCGTCCGCACCCCTACAATCCGACACCACTATCACGAGGAAGAAATAAATGGCGCCCATCGATCTACATTTCTGGCCAACGCCAAATGGCTGGAAGATCACCATAATGCTGGAGGAGTGCGGCCTGCCGTATGAGATCAAATACGTAAATTTGCGCGAGAAGCAGCAGTTTTCCGAGGCGTTTGTAAAGATCTCGCCGAACGGACGCATGCCGGCCATCGTTGACCCTGATGGGCCTGGCGGTGAACCGATTTCGATTTTTGAGTCCGGGGCCATATTGCAGTACCTCGGCAATAAGTCGGGACAATTTTATCCAGCTGAGCAACGCGCCCGCAGCGCGGTAGACGAATGGCTATTTTGGCAAATGGGTGGCCTCGGGCCGATGGCCGGGCAGGCGGCTCATTTTCGCAACTACAAGAAGGACAAGATCGACTACGCGGTCGAGCGCTACACTAATGAAGTAATCCGCTTGTACGGTGTAATGGAAAGGCGGTTGGTGGACCGTGACTTCCTCGGCGGCGACTATTCAATTGCCGACATGGCGTGTTGGCCCTGGATCCGTGGCTACAAGGCCTACGGCATCGACTTGGCCGCGTTTGCCAATCTGCGCGCTTGGTTTAAGCGGGTGGGCGCTCGGCCGGCGGTTGAACGGGCAGCTAATATCGGTAAGGAACAGTTTGTCGAATCGCAAAAGCGGTCACAGTCGTCGATTTAAAGGCAGTAGTAATATGAGTAGCGAATACAGAATTTTCGGGGCGGAAATGTCGCCCTATTCCGTAAAGGTGAGGGCTTATTTCCGATACAAGTGCATCCCTCACCAATGGCTGTCACGGCGGGCGAACGAGGAGGATTTCCAAAAACACGCACGTCTACCGATCGTGCCGCTGGTGGTGACGCCTGGTGGCACCGGCATTCAGGATTCAACGCCGATTATTGAAAAGCTGGAGGCGGATTTCCCAGAGCCATCGATCCATCCCGAAGACCCAGAGCTGAACTTCCTGTCAGCCCTGATCGAGGAGTATGGCGACGAATGGGGTAACAAACTCATGTTCCATCACCGCTGGTTTGGTGAGGCAGACCAACTGGCGACAGCCCATGTGCTGGCTCGTGGTGGTATGCCAGATGCTTCCTGGGAGGCAGTCGACAAGGCGGCGGCGACGGTGCGCGAGCGCATGGTTAGCCGTGTCCACTTTACTGGATCAAGCCCGGAAAACGCTCCGCTAATCTCAGGCTATCTCGACCAGCTTCTTAAGATCCTCAAGTTGCACCTTGTGGATCGGAAATATTTGTTTGGCGCGCGGCCTGCTTTTGCCGATTTTGGGCTTGGTCTGCAGGTTTATGAGATGGCACTCGACCCGACTGCTGGGGCGATTATCCGTGCGCGCGCGCCAGAAGTACTAGCCTGGGCCTATCGGATGACGGAGCCACGCAATGACGGACCGTTTGAAAACTGGGAAAGCCTGAAGTTGACTTTGGAGCCGCTTTTGCGCGATGCAGGTGAATTTTTCCTGCCGTGGTCGACGGCGAATGCAAAGGCACTGGAAGCTGGGGAGGAGAGTTTTTCTGTCAGCTTGGGTGGCAAGGCCTACGTCCAGGGACCGCAGAAGTACCATGCGCGCTCTCTGAACATTTTGCGCTCGCGTTACGAAGCGGTCGCTGACAAATCGAAACTCGATCAAATTCTCCGTGCGACCGATTGCCTGCCGTACCTTACCTAGTCAGTGCTAGATGACGTTGCGGCGGGTAACCTGCCGCCACGTTAGATAACGTCGAATAGGGTGACCCCCAGTTCTGATAGTCGCCGAAGTTGCGCCACATATCATCCGGCCGCTCCGAGGGGTGAGCCAAAGCTGGTCTAGCGGTGTGTGCCGTGGAAGAGGATGCTGACGCCGCTCGATACGCTGACCGCTAGCATTACGAAAGTATTTCGGACTGAGACGAAACGCCTTATCGCGATCATTTTGGTAATGGCAAGATCAGAAATTCTCGGTAGCCGGTTCCTATCTCCTGTCCTTGCTGCGCCAGAGGCAGGATCGCATTATCGTGGAGAAAACAATATCCAAACACGAAGGATTTTCCCATGAAGGTGAGTATTGGCCTGCCTTCGGGCGACTGGTCTGAGGTTGGTCCCGCCGCGGCGGAAGCAGAAGCGATTGGGTTCGATGCCGTATCGACTGTTGAACTGGCGCACGAGCCGTTTCTGCGGTTGGCCCTGGTGACGCAAGCTACCGAGAAAGTTGAGTTGTCGACGGCCATTGCGATCGCCTTTTCACGCAGTCCGATGGTCGTCGCCAATATGTCCTGGGACCTACACGCCAATTCCGGCGGCCGCTTTTATTTGGGCTTGGGGAGTCAGGTGAAAGGCCATAACGAACGCCGCTTCAGTGTACCCTGGACGGCACCGGCACCGCGTATGCAGGAATATATTGAGAGCCTGCGAGCAATATGGCGTTGTTGGCAGACTGGTGACAAACTGGACTATTCGGGAGAACATTATCAGTTCACCTTGATGACGCCGGAATTCTCGCCTGCGAAAAACGAATTGCCTATGCCTGCGGTTTCGCTTGCCGCGGTGGGACCGGCGATGCTTCGGGTTGGTGGTCGCGTGGCTGACGGTGTGCGTCTCCATTCCTTCTGTACAAAACGTTATATGGAGGAGGTCTGCATGTCCCATATCGCAGAAGGACTCAAGCAAAGCGGTAGGTTACGTGAGGACATTGAGATCTACGGTGGCGGATTTGTGGCCACCGGTGAAGACGAAGAGGCGGTTTCCAAGATGCTCGATAACGTGCGGTATCGCGTTGCCTTTTATGGCTCTACCCGTACCTACTTTCCAGTATGGGAGCTCTATGGGTTGGAAGACCTGGGCCTTAAGCTGCACAAGATGGTCGCTGACCGGAAATGGGATAAAATAGCAGATGAGGTTTCCGACGATGTCGTGCATTTATTCGCGGCGGTGGGAACGTTCGACAGTATAGCAGGTGCTATTGAGAAACGCTTTTCGGGAGCTGACGCGATAAACTTAACCTTACCGGAGGGCACGAGTGCTGGCTTGATGAGTGAGATCGTGCAGGACTTGAAGCGCATAGATACTCCTTACGTCGGACATGATACGGCGCGCTGGTCGGGTTTCGACTAATCGCGGTGTGCAGAAATTTTGGGCGCAAGGGAGCGGAGGGACATCTAGCGCCAGGGCTTCGGGATCGACAGCATACGACGGTGCGGCAACGTGCCCTCGTTTAAAGATTCGGCCTGCAAGGCATTTAGCTACTCCGATGGCAGCTTCATGCCAATGGGATATACCCCTTGGCATGAAGCTGCCCGACCGGAAGCAGTTTGGGATGCCTAGGACGCAACGGTCTTTGTTCCCTTCCGCTTCTGCCACTTGTAGCTTTCGCGAATGAAAGCGCCGTCGAACTTCTGTCACCGTTGGTTGGGCACAAAGGCGAGCGTATCCAGAAATACGATGTTTTCGTCTTAGCCGACTAAGGTGCTGTTTTTGCAATATACGTTGGCCGCGGGCATGTTTCCGGTCGGCGCGATCAGCGAAGTCGCGGTGCTTTGCACTGTAATTAACTTCCGAACATCAGGTAGTCGGTTCTTTTCGGTAAAAGCTTAGTGATACATCGCTCCCAATGTGGGTAAATAATCCTTGATGCTGTCGCTTATATTGAAATAGATGGCCACAGATTTGTTGCGGTGTTCACCGCTGTTTCTTGCGCGCGAAAAATTCGACTATGGCTTGTTTGTGCATCTCGCTGCATCGCTGGTGGGCTTTTAACAGTTCGCGATAGTTAGCCTGCACATAGCCGTGCAGGATGCCGATAAAGGCGAGTTGCCGATCGGACCAGGTGCCAAGCCGGCGCTCCCGCCGCATGAGCGGGCGAAAACTCAAATTTCTCCAATCCAGTTCGCAATGTTGTGTCAGCGCGGAGTCAGCGGCGCTCCTGACGATTTGGTGCGCGTTTTCGGGCGGAATGACGCCGCGCTGGCGTTCTTCCTGCGTTACGGGCGCCGGGGCGGACCCGTCGCGTAGTCGGCCTTTTGGCAGTAAATTGTTGGCGGCCTCGACCGCGCGGGCGTCGTCCTCATCCGCGAAGATGCCGGAAAGGAATAATTCTTACCCCGCCGCAAAGGCGTTGGCGGGGACAAGGCCCACAAGAAAAAATAGACCAAATAGGAGCCGCTGTGTCGGCATCAATGTCATGATTACTGACTTGGGGTACCCGTTACAACATACAACCCTTAATTCCGTCCTTTATACGATAGCCTGAGTTTTGTGGGGTGGTTGCATCCGTTAGCCTTCACTTGATCATCAACTGGGCAAGTCCGTAAGGTATGCAATGTGCCGTGGACTGGTCCAAATCAGCTAACCGAGGTAAAAAACTTCACTTTTTAACAACCAATTCTAAAGTGAAATATTTGCTTTTCTCGGGCATCGCCGACCCGATCGACGGCATCGACGTCGGCAATATCCGCAGGCAAATAGAAATCTATTTGGCCAAATTTGATGAAGTGTCGAGTGCCGTCGGCGCCAACTTTACTGGCGCGTAGAAAACACGATTTATATCAAATATATCAACTGTATTTTGGGAGTATATGGTTGTTCATACTTGCCAGCTTGGCTGGCATCCTGATCAGAGCCGACGTTCGGTCGTGCTAATTCGAATGGTTTGAATCTGACAGAAGGCCTTGCAGCCTAGATGCCTAGATTAAATCATGATGACAATGCGGTATTCGCAAAGTTCTGTATGGCTCCTGCGCTTCAATTCCTCGTTTGCGCATACGGCAAAAAGGTACTAAGCGTGCGAGATTACCGGATGCTGGGGGCGCGGGGTGAGAACAAATGAGACATCGAAGCGGCATAGTCTGCTAGGCGGCGTGGCTGAGGACCGGCCCGGTCGCGCGGCGACACTGATGGTACTCGCGTTGTTTATGCTCGGTTTTCAGGATTCGATCGTCAAATTGACTAGCGATACTGTCTCCCTCTGGCAGTTCCAGATGATCCGGGCGGCGATTAACCTCACTCTGCTGATCCTGCTGACGCGGATCGTCTGGGGAACGCACTGTCCTTGGCCGAAGAGGGTCTGGGCCGTAGCGATGCGCAGTGTATTTCTTGCCGGCGCAATGCTGTGCTTTTTTGCCGGTGTGCCTTTTCTTAATCTCGCTGATATTGCGGCTGGACTTTACGTTTTTCCGCTGTTCGTCGCGCTCTTATCTTCAGTGCTGTTGGGTGAGAAGGTTGGGCCGCGGCGTATTGCGGCCATAATTATCGGCTTCACCGGGACACTGCTGATCCTCAAGCCGGGCACTGATGGGTTCCAGCTGGTGTCGCTGATGCCTGTCGGAGCGGCGCTTTGCTATGCTGGAACGATCCTAACCACGCGGCGGCTGTGCCGGGAGGAATCGCCGGTGACCCTATCCTTCGGGGTCGGGATTACATTTCTTGTGGTTGGTGTGGCTGGCACGGTGTTATTCACCTTTCTGATGGAGCCTTCGGGTGTGGCGGACTGGCCCTATCTGCTAACCGGATGGCACGACGTAGCCTGGTGGGTTGTAGGGCTGATCGCAACCTGTTCTTGCTTGAACTTGACTGCCAATATGATGCTGGCACGGGCTTATCAGAGTGCGGAAGCGAGCTGGCTCGCGCCTTTTGATTACAGCTACATCGTTTTTGCTACTTTTTGGGGCTATGTATTCTGGCGGCATGTACCGGACGCACTCACCTTCGTCGGTATGGTGATGATCGCGGGCGCCGGCGCCTTCGTTGCCTGGCGCGAGAAAATTGCAGCGGAACGCGCCGCGGCGGAGGCATGACGAGGGTGACCGGTCAAACGGAAGATGGACCGGGGCGCTGGCGTAACATTTTCACAGGTCGCCTCGGCGTCTACACGTTGATCCTTAATCTTGGCATGGCGGTTTTCGCTATAAACCATTTCGTTGTTTCGACGATCATGCCGACCGTCGTTGCTGATCTTGGTGGCCTCGATTTCTACACTTGGGCTTTCTCGCTGTTTGCCGTTGGTTCGATTATCGGTGCAGCCAGTGCCGGCCCAGTCAGTAATGCCTATGGCATGCGTCGGGTCTATGCCGGATCGGGATTGCTCATGGCGGCAGGTCTTTTGGGCAACGGGTTTGCCTGGGACATGCCAAGCGTGGTCGCCTTTCGCTTGGTACAGGGGATCGGTGGCGGCGCTGTCGCTTCGATCGCCTATGGTCTGGTCGCGGTACTTTACCCGCATAATCTGCGCAGCCGGGTGCTGGCTATTGTTTCCTGTATCTGGGGGATTGGGACGCTAGCCGGTCCCGCATTCGGTGGTTTCTTTGCGGAACCTGGACTGTGGCGAGGGTCCTTTTTGGCGATGATGGGTTTCGCGCTGATCTTCGCCGTGCTGGCCTGGCGCTATGTGGATGGGGAAAAAGGGAAGGGTAAACTTTCTGATTTGCCGATATGGCGATTGGCTATGCTTACCCTGTCGGTGTTGTTGATGAGCGCAACGTCACTCGCCAAACAGGACCCATCGCGCATCGGACTATTCGGACTGGCTGTGGTATTTGCCGCTGTTGCGTTCCGCCGCGATGCGCGCTCGGTGCACAACATGTTCCCGCGCGGCATCACCACAATAATGAGCCAACTTGGGGCAGGCTATTGGGTATTATTTCTTGTTAGCATCGTCCTTACTGCGCACAACACCTATACAACCTACTATCTGCAATTGTTACATGGCGTCGCGCCGCTTAACGCGGGCTACATCCTGGCGGCGCAATCGATGATGTGGACGGTTTCCGCGCTGGCCCTTTCGGGGATTAAACAGAATGCGGAGCCCTACCTTATAGCGGCCGGCCTACTGTGTATGCTGATGGCGTCAGTTGGCATCGCACTGTCGCTCGAGCATGGTCCTCTGGCGATGATCGCTGGCTGTCTTGGCCTCAGCGGATTTGGTATGGGTTTAATCAATATCCCGGCAATGCAAAGAGTGATCAATGCCGCCGCAGAGGCAGACAAACAACTTGCAGGGATCTCAGTGCAGACGATACGGAATATTGGTATCTCCTTCGGTGCCGCGCTGACTGGCATGATAGCCGCGATGGCCGGGTTGGCTGATGATTCAAGCGTTGCCGAAGTGGTGCGCGCTATGCACTGGGTTTATGGGGTCAATATTAGCTTCGCGGTGCTAGCGCTCCTGGCGGTGATCCCGGTCTTCATCTATCGTCACGACCCACCCCTGGATAGAAGCGATTGATTGCCGTTACACTTGTTAGACGGGAAATGCGGGAGGGACGGGTTAACATGGAACTGAATGATACAATTCGGACGACGTTTGCGGCACGTGACTACACCGGCGAAGAGCTTCCCGACGAGATATTATACGATATTCTGGAGACGGCCCGCTTTGCGCCCAGCGGCGGCAACCGCCAGGGCAACCGTGTCATCATTGTTCGCGATCAGGCAACCAAGGACTGCATCTCCGATCTTAATATTCCAGCTGCTAAACGATACGTCGCTCAGGTTAAGGCTGGTGAAAACCCATGGAATGCCGTGGTCCCAATGAAGGTGTCGGATGCTGAAATCGAAGCGACCGAACCGGCATCGTTACTTACCGAACCTTTCAAAACGGCATCAGTTGTGCTCGTTTTTCTAGTCGATTTAAAAGTGGTGGCTTCGGTCGATCAGTATCTCGACCGGATCGGTATTATCAGTGGCGCGTCAATCTATCCCTTTGTCTGGAACGTGTTGCTGTTGGCAAGGCAGGCGGGATATGGCGGGAGCATAACGACGCTAGCGGTGACGCAGGAACCGGCAATGCGTGAACTGCTCGCCATTCCTGACAATTTCGGTGTCTGCGCTGTCGTACCCTTGGGTAAGCCGGTGAAGCAATTGACAAAACTACGCCGCTTATCCGTAGGAGAGATCGCTACTTGCGAGAGCTTTGACGGCGCAGCCTTCGAGAAACTGCAAGGGGAGAACTAGCATGCCCTATTTGGATCGCGGAGACGTTCGTCTTTATTACGAAGACAGTGGAGCCGGCACGCCGGTTTTGCTTACCCATGGATTCGGCGCGTCGACTGGTATGTGGCGCGGGCAGGTTGAGGAATTTCAAGATAGATACCGCTTGATCCCATGGGATATGCGAGGGCACGGACGAACTGAATGCCCGGACGGTTCGACTTATTATAGTCAGGCGTTGACCGATGATGATATGGCAGCTCTGCTCGATCATTTGAAGATCGATCAGGCTGTAATCGGGGGGCATTCGCTGGGGGGCTTCATGTCTCTATCTTTTAATGTTGCCCACCCTGACCGAGTGAAGGCTCTGGTGCTGCAGGGCTGCGGCCCGGGCTACCGCCGCGACGAGCCTCGCCTAGCTTGGAACGAACGGACCGAGCGCCGAGCGCGCACTCTGGAGGAGGGCGGATTGGCGGCGCTTGGAGGAGGCGCTGAAGTCGGCGAAAGTGTGCAGAGTTCGGCTAAGGGTTTGGCACAAGCTGCGCGTGGCATCCTAAGCCAGGTAGATTCCCGAGTGATGGATAGCTTGAAGGCTATTTCCGTCCCAACTCTTGTCATCTGTGGCGATAACGATAAGCCATTTGTAGACGGTGCACGTTACATGGGTGACCGCATTCCAGGTGCGGTCTACGTCGAAGTGCCCGGGGCCGGCCATGGTGTTAACGTTGAGCAACCCAGGGCCGTAAATACGGCTATGGCGGCGTTTCTCGGAAATCTGTAGCGGTGCATTCTGCGCCGTAGAAACTGGCTGGGGATATAGGATTTGAACCTATAATACTTGATTCAGAGTCAAGCGTGTTACCGTTACACCAATCCCCACCCCCGTACAGGAAAGACGGGAAGGGGCGCTCTTTATCACAGCAGATCGGATTTGTGTAGCGTTTCGGGCGTTTATTGAGAGCTTATTAAGTGTGTAAATTTGGTGCGCCCTGTCGTATCGGATATGTTTAGTTAGGTGAAAAATAGGGCAGTTTCGGCGTGTATGCGGCGGGATGCCTAATAACACGATGAACAGCTGAGGAGGCGATGGTGGCGTACGTTAAGCCGCGCTGGCGTCGTGATGTGGAGCGCAGGAATGGCGAGGTTAAGCTTCGTCATCCTCATACCTTTGCTGCGATCGACCTAGGTACCAATAATTGCCGGCTTCTTGTTGCGCGTCCTTCCGGCGACAGTTTTCAGGTGATTGACGCCTTTTCCCGAATTGTGCGGTTAGGTGAGGGTATGGGGAAATTGGGGTCGCTCACTGATGTGGCGATGTCGCGAACTATCGAAGCGTTGCAAATTTGCGCCGCGAAGATGCGTCGCCACAAAGTCGACCGGGCCCGTCTCGTGGCGACTGATGCTTGCCGTCGCGCTGTTAACAGCGCGGTTTTTTTGGACCAAGTTGTGAAGGAAACCGGATTACATCTTGAGATTATTTCAGCCGATGAGGAAGCTCGCCTTGCGCTGAGGGGATGCGTACCTTTGTTTGAGCCGGAAAAACGTTATGCCCTGGTATTCGATATCGGCGGCGGCAGCACTGAGGTGATTGTAATCGATACGGAGCAATTGTGTGGTGATGGCGGTTGTGCGGTGCGTGACGATGGATGGATGTCGATGCCGTATGGGGTCGTGAATTTAAGCGAACGTTATGGCAGCGGTTCACTTTCGCATGAAAGCTATTATACGATGATTGAAGACATCGATCGTTTCCTGGCACCATTCTGCGACCGTAACGATATCGCTGGATTGGCACATCGTGGTGAGTTGCAGATAGTGGGAACGTCGGGAACCGTCACGACGCTTACCGGCGTGTTTCTCGACTTGCCGCGCTATGACCGTTCGCAGGTCGACGGGGCCTATCTGGGGTTTGCGTCGATTAAGCAAATCAGTGACAAGTTACGCCGAATGCACTGTGCCGAGCGTGCAAGCCATCCCTGTATAGGTGAAGACCGTGCTGACCTTGTGGTTGCCGGCTGTGCGATACTTGAGGCGATGTGCCGGCGCTGGCCGGTTGGTCAGTTGCGGGTCGCTGACCGAGGCTTGCGCGAAGGTATCTTGTTTGAACTGATGGCTGCGGCGGATCGGGAAAATTTGGGCCGTGCCGAAGCTTAGGAAACCCGGTCGCTGCGACGTCTCAGTTGGCCGTCATAAGGCGGTAAAACTGAAAAAGGGAAAGGGGCGCAAGGCATCCTCGCGGCGATGGCTCGAACGTCAGCTTAACGACCCCTATGTTGCAGAGGCGAAGCGACGTGGCTACCGCAGCCGAGCGGCTTTTAAGCTGATCGAACTAGACGACAAGTTCAAATTCCTACGCACCGGCGCACGTATTGCCGACCTAGGTGCCGCGCCCGGTGGCTGGACACAGGTATCGCTGGAGCGGGCTGGTTCGGCAGGACGTGTCGTCGGGATTGACATTACTCCCATCGAGCCGATTGTCGGTGCTACATTGCTGACTGGCGATATGCGCGAAGAGGTGACAGAGCAGGATTTGATCGCTGCTTTGCGCGGGCATGCGGACGTGGTTTTATCCGACATGGCCGCTTCCTCGACTGGCCATGCGGCGACGGACCACCTTCGCATCGTCGGTCTGATTGAAACCGCACTTGATTTTGCCGATTTAGTGCTGGCGCCTGGCGGAACCTTTGTTGCCAAGGTGCTTCAGGGAGGGACCGAACGCGACCTGTTAACTCGGCTCCGCCGTGACTTCGTCAAGGTTGCACACGCAAAGCCTGGGGCAAGCCGTAAGGAATCGGCGGAAATGTATGTGGTTGCTGTTGGGTATCGGGCCTATCGCGAACTGTGAATCCATCTATAAAATTGCCATTCGTGTATCAGAAGGTGTCATTTCAAAGCCATAATTGAGCAAAAGTATGTAGCGTTGTGCATTTCGGGCCGAAAAATAGGCATTTGTGACTTGGCTTGTTGCACGGGGCTTGTATTATCGTCGAAACGTATGGAGAGACGGTATGCAGATACGTGAAGCCCTTACCTTTGACGATGTCCTTCTGGAGCCCGCAAAATCTGCCGTCCTTCCCGCCGAGACCGACACCAGCACCATGCTTACCAACAAGGTCCGGCTCGGCATTCCGTTGGTTTCTTCTGCTATGGATACGGTGACTGAAGGGCGTCTCGCGATCGCTATGGCGCAAGCTGGCGGTCTTGGTGTAATTCATAAAAACCTTTCGATTGAGGAGCAATCGAATGAGGTGCGCAAGGTCAAACGCTTCGAGTCTGGCATGGTTGTCGATCCAATTACCATC